>Ga0065721_10000166_pt1 | contig 317324 bp, 269 predicted proteins | sample Mesricmetagenome_FD_59108 | JGI IMG/M metagenome (GOLD analysis project Ga0065721, IMG submission 59108) | Mesophilic microbial community from rice straw/compost enrichment Sample: eDNA_1 v2 (version 2) | ecosystem: Engineered > Solid waste > Grass > Composting > Bioreactor | place: USA...
CGTTCTGACCGTAATAAACGATCACCCCATCAACAGAATCAAAGAACTACTGCCGCATATCTGGATCACAAAACAAAAGTAACACCTACCTCAACAAAATCATAGGTGCTGTCTACCGCGACCTTACATGGTACTGGCTTTCCGTTTTTCCTTATCAACCTTCTGCTGGAATTTTTCATTGTGGAAGTCTACCAACTCCAAGAGGGTGCGTTTTTCCCGGTTGATACCGTTGTAGGAATTTTTAATCATGGTAGCGGTAACCACAGGGTCCAGCGCTTTCAGTTGATTGTAATGCCTGATAAGCTCACTCTTTACCTGTTGCAGGTACCTGTTGACTTCAATTGCCTCTGCGGATTTACCAGTAATGATACCGGCCTCTTTGTTGAATTTTGAAGGGTCAACTTTGTAGCCGAGGGAAAAGCCTTCCCTTGGAAAACCAGTGACGGTAAGCCGTACACAGATGGTTGCTTTTCCGTCCGGATTAAGATTGTCGTACCTGAGATGAAAGAGAATAGATAAATCTTGACTTACTTTCATAGTCCAGTTGTTTTAGGTGCCGATTTGCAATTTTGTTTGGTTCTTTTTGTATCGGTTTGGTTTCCTAAAACCCTTTACTGATAAGCATCTACCAGAAAAAAGGATACAGTAAACTTAGAAATTTTTACTGTATCCTTTTTTGTATCTATTCAGATTCGTTTTTTATGATTTATCTTTTTATCATAAAAACAGAAAAGCCGCGTAAATCCTACGATTCAAGCGGCTTTAATTTTCTTTGATATTCTTCCTGTGATTCCGCTGGGACTCGAACCCAGGACCCATACATTAAAAGTGTATTGCTCTACCAACTGAGCTACGGAATCATCGCTTTTATCTGTAAAGCGGCTGCAAAAATAGCCATATTTTTATTCGAAACAAGCTTTTATCAAAAAAAGTTATTCCCATCCCGCTAAAACCAGCCACAGCCAAACATTCCAGCCATACATGCTTTACGCAAACTTATACACGTGCATAAGAAAAATACGCAAGCTTCTCTCCCATGGCCTATTTTTGCGACAATTAAACCATACACCCATACCCATGCAACATTTCACTAACAAGGTGGCCGTTATCACCGGCGGCTCTTCCGGTATCGGGAAAGCCCTCACCCTCGCCCTCCTGCAGGCCGGCGCCAAAGTCGCCATCTGCGGCAGGAAACAGGATACCCTTGACGTCATAAAGCAAACAACCGCTAACGATAATTTGTTCACCTGCGTGGCAGACGTAAGCCTGGAAACAGACTGCAAAGCCTTTATCCACGCCGTTCGCCAGCATTTTGGCCAGATAGACATCCTCATCAACAACGCCGGGATCTCCATGAGAGCCCTGTTCAGAGATGCAGACCTCAAGGTACTCAAAACCCTGATGGACATCAACTTCTGGGGAACCGTCTATTGCACCAAATATGCGCTGCCTTCCATCCTGGAAACCAAAGGAACCATAGTAGGTATCTCCTCCATCGCCGGCTATCGCGGACTGCCAGGCCGTACCGGCTACTCCGCCTCCAAATTCGCCATGCAGGGATTCCTGGAAGCCCTGCGTACCGAAAACCTGCATACAGGCGTTAACGTAATGTGGGTATGCCCCGGCTTTACGGCGTCGAATATACGTAACACCGCGCTGGACCAAAGCGGGCAGTCCCAAAAGGAAACGCCCCTCGAAGAAAACAAGCTGATGTCTGCCGAAGCAGTGGCCGATGCCACCCTGAAAGCCATCGCCAAACGCAAACGCACCCTGGTGCTCACCGGGCAAGGCAAGCTCACAGTACTCCTCAGCAAACTGCTGCCAGGCGTGCTGGATGGCCTGGTGTTTAATCACTTCCGGAAAGAACCTGGCTCACCACTGAAGTAAGCCACTAGCTGCCGGCTATTAGCTTTTAGCTATTACACGTCTGTTGGAAGCCACCGCCAAAAGCTAACAGCCAAAAGCTAACGGCTGATTTTTTTTCCCTTTCTTTGCACATAAATTTTCGTATACACCCCACCTGGCATTATTTTGGGAGGTTCGCCCGGTCGGGAGAATAAGATTATCCGGATTCATTCTACATGTCCATCATTACACTTACATCAGACATTGGTTACCAGGACTACCTGGTTGGCGCCATCAAGGGCCAACTGTGGCAGGATTGCCCTGGCTGCCATGTGGCGGACATTACCCACCAGATACATCCCTTCAACCTCCCCCAGGCCACCTATATCTGCAAAAGTGCTTTCGCCTGGTTTCCCCCCGGCGCTTTTCATATTGTGCTCATCAACCTCTTTGACCGTAAAGTAGATCACGTGCTGCTCGCCTCCTGGAACGGTCAGTATATCGCCTGCGCCGATAACGGGCTTATTACCATGATCACCGGCGGACAATCCGCACAGGTAGTGAATCTGCCCCTGGATACCGGCAAACCCCGGAACACCTTTACCATCATCCAGCGCTTCTCCCAGGCTTTCCAGGCCTTACAACAAGGCCAGTCACTGGAGCAGGTAGGCGCCCCCGCAGAAAATATAGTGGTGAAGAATAACCTGCAGCCGCTTACAGGGGAAGATTATATCGAAGGACAGATCATCCACATCGACAATTTCGAGAACGTGGTAGTGAACATCACCCGCGAACAGTTTGAGGCACAACGCGGTCAGCGTAAGTTCAAGATCTATTTCCGCCGCGATGAGGTCATTGCCAACCTGTCAGAAACCTATGCCGATGTAGCCGAAGGCCAGAAACTGGCCCTGTTTAACGCCGCCGGCTACCTGGAAATAGCCATCAACAAAGGCAACGCCGCCGGTCTCTTCGGCCTGCAAAGCTTCCGCCGCGACCAGCTTAACCAGCCTTCCGGGCATCAGCAACTCTCCTTCTACCAGACCGTCAGGATCATTTTCGAGTAGGCCCCCGTGGCAATAAGTAAAAAAGATATTATATAAAAAGTTAAAACAGTTTCACTAAATAGCATAATTTGCTACTTTTTCTATTTTTGTCGGACTTTAAACCCACTGTATGAATTTTAAAAGGACGAATAACATTGTAGGCTGGGTCATTTGTGTAATTGCCTGCACTGTGTACATTATGACAATGGAAGCTACCGGCAGCTTATGGGACTGCGGTGAGTTCATCTCCAGCGCTTACAAAGTGCAGGTGCCCCACCCCCCCGGAGCTCCGCTGTTTGTATTGCTCGGAAGATTGTTCACCATGTTCCTGAAACCCTCTCAGGCAGCCTTGGGCGTCAACCTGATGTCTGCGCTGTCAAGCGGTTTCACTATCCTGTTCCTTTTCTGGACGATCACCCACTTTGCCCGCCGCCTCATGGTGCAGCCGGGAGAGATGATCAGCAGCGAGAAAATGATTGCCATCATGGGCGCAGGTGTAGTGGGCGCACTGGCCTACACCTTCTCCGATTCGTTCTGGTTTTCTGCAGTGGAAGGCGAAGTATACGCCATGTCCTCCCTGTTTACCGCCATCGTATTCTGGGCCATCCTCAAATGGGAGCATGAGGCAGACGAACCTTATGCCGACCGCTGGATCGTGTTCATCGCCTTTATGATGGGTCTCTCCATCGGCGTCCACCTCCTGAACCTGCTGACCATCCCGGCCATCGTAATGGTATACTACTTCAAACGCTATAAAGTAACGCCCTGGGGCACCTTCTGGGCTTTCATGATAGGCTGCGGCATCACCGGCCTGGTACAGAAATTCGTTATCCAGGATACCATCAAGGCGTCCGGCTATATGGACGTATTTTTTGTAAACAGCCTGGGTATGCCCTTCTTCACCGGTTTTGCCTTCTACTTCATTGCCCTGGTGGCCGTGCTGTGGTGGGGCTACCGCAACCCTAAGTTCGGCCTCTACGCACCGCTGATCCTGATCGCTTCCGTGATCATCATCCCGGCCTTTAATACAGCCGATGGCGGTGGCATCATCTTCCTGAAACTGGTATTGGCTGCCATCGTGCTGCTGATCCCCTACTTCCTGAAACTGATCGGGGTAAAGCAGGGCGGAGCAACAACACTGCACTTCACCCGGCTCACCATCACCTGTATACTCTTCCTCTTACTGGGTTACTCCACTTATATTACTACCATGGTGCGCTCTACCGCCAACCCTGCTGTAGATATGTATAATGTGGACAATCCCATTTCCCTGGTAGGTTACCTGGGCCGCGAACAATATGGCGATTTCCCGCTGCTGTACGGCCAGGTGTTCACCGCCCGTCCAACAGAGTACAAGGAAACCGGTAACATCTACGCCCGTGGTAAAGACAAATACGAGATCGCCGGCAAAAAAGTAGTCCCGGTATACGCTCCTGAAGATAAAATGCTGTTCCCCCGCGTATGGGACGCCAGCAATGACCAGGGTCATGCAGACTACTACCGCAGCTACCTGAACCTCCAGCAGGGCGAGAAACCCTCCTTTGGAGATAATATCCGTTTCTTCCTGGGCTACCAGGTGAATTTCATGTACTTCCGCTACTTCCTCTGGAACTTCTCCGGCAGGCAGAACGATACCCAGGGCTATGGCAACGTGCGCGACGGTAACTGGATCACCGGTATCTCCTTCATCGATAACCTGATGTATGGAGACCAGTCTACCATGCCAGACAGCCTGAAAGACAACAAAGCGCATAACCGCATGTTCATGCTGCCCCTGATACTGGGCCTGATAGGCTTATTCTATCACTACAGCCGTCACCGCAGGGACTTCCTGGTGGCAGCGCTGCTGTTCTTCTTCACCGGCTTTGCCATCGTACTGTACCTGAACCAGGCGGGTAACCAGCCCCGTGAACGTGACTACGCTTATGTAGGTTCTTTCTACGCCTTCGCCATCTGGATCGGTTTGGGCGTATTGTCTGTTTACGAATTCTTTAAAAAGAAGCTGAAGAACAACTCCCTCTCCGCTCCCCTCTCGGCAGCAATCTGCCTGCTGGCAGTTCCGGTGCTGATGGGCTTCCAGGAATGGGATGACCATGACCGTTCTTCCAAAACCATTGCACGCGACGTGGCAAGGGATTACCTGGAATCCTGCGCGCCTAACGCTATCCTCTTTACCGTAGGCGATAACGATACTTACCCGCTGTGGTACGCTCAGGAAGTGGAAGGCATCCGCCCGGATGTACGTGTGATCAACCTCAGTCTGCTGGGTGTAGACTGGTATATTGACCAGCAACGCCAGAAGGTGAACCAGAGTGATCCCGTGCCGATGAGCTGGAGCCCGGACAAATACCGTGGCGAAAACCGCAACTATATACGTTTCTATGACGCCGGTGTATTCCCGCAGGATAAATTCTACAACCTGAAGGAAGTAATGGCTTTCATGGGTTCTGATGATCCGCGCGCCAAACTGAGCACCACAGACGGCAGCCAGGAAAACTACCTGCCCTCTCAGAAACTGTTCATACCGGTGAATGTGGCCGAAGTAATTAAAGCGGGTATCGTGGATATTAAGGACAGCGCCAAAATACTGCCGCAGCTGCCCCTCCAGATCAACAAAAGCTACCTGCTGAAGAACGATCTGGCCGTATATGATATCATCGCTGCGAACGACTGGAAACGGCCGATCTACTTTACCAGTCCTACAGACCTGGGCCTGAACGATTACCTGCGCATGGACGGTTTAACCTACCGCCTGGTGCCGCTGCGTAAAGAGCCGAATAATGATATGCTGGGCGCCGATTTCAACGTGAACACGCCTTTCATGTATAACAACCTGATGACCAAATTCACTTTCGGCGGCGCTGAAAGGAATGGCACCTACTTCGATGAGCCCAACAGGAAACTGCTGCAATATCTCAGGAACGCCTATACGCGCCTGGGTACTTCCCTTGCACAGGAAGGTCAAAAGGATTCTGCGCTCGCGGTGCTGAACAAGGCGGATAAAGGCCTGCTGGAATCTACCTTCCCGTATGCCATGACATCGCCCAACAACATGCACAACTACAGCTCCATGCAGACGGCTTACGCCTACTACCTGGCCGGCGATATGAAGAAAGCGAACGAGATCGCATCCAAGATCACCCGCGATTGCCAGCAACAGCTGAACTACTACCGTTCACTGCCGCCGGGCAAGCTGACCAGCGACCTGCAACGTGACGGACAGATGGCGGAACAGTTCATTTCCCTGCTACAGCGCATGAAAAATGATTTCAGCGACAGCACCAAACAGCAGGAACTGCCGGGTAACATGAATACCCTTTCAGATTCACCTGCGGCCAATGCTGACTCAGGAAAATAACAACGGATTCAATAAATGAAAATCTCTTTAAGACTGGAAGAAGCAGCCATGCTGCTTCTTTCTTTATTTATGTTCAGGCTGCAAAGTCCCTATGCCTGGTGGGTTTTCGCCGCCTGCTTTCTCCTACCGGATATCAGCATGCTGGCTTACCTGGTGAATAACCGGGTTGGCGCCTGGGTGTACAACCTTTTTCACCACAAAGGCGTGGCCATACTGGTGTACCTGGCGGGGTATTACCTTAACAATGATGTATTGATATTTACAGGTCTGATCTTATTCGGGCATTCCTCCTTCGACAGGATGCAGGGGTACGGGCTGAAGTTTGTAACAGGCTTTAAGGATACACATTTGGGGAGAATAGGGAAGAAAGTTTAAAGGTTTGATGGTTTGAAAGTTTGAAGGTGGCCTGATGATTCGGGACAACTTCAAACTTTCAAACCATCAAAGTTTCAGACTATTTCAATTTGCTGACTACCGTCCGCCAATACTTCGCACTTTCTTTCACTTCCGGTACACTGTTTTCCCAGTGGTATTCATACTCTGCAGAGAACAGGCCCCTGAATTTTTTGCTTTTTCAGCTCTCTCATTACGCCTTCGATGTTGCTGTGCCCCTGGCCCCATATTACATCGTGCGCTTTGGGGGATTTTTCGCTCATATCTTTGATGTGCAGGCTAAAAACACGGCCTTGCAGCTTCTGAACGCATTCAACGGGATCGAGACCGGAACGTACCCAGTGACCGATATCCGCACAGGCGCCAAACAGCTTGCTCCTTCCTTCTACGGCTACCAGTACACTGTCAGGATGCCAGTAGTGGCTGGGACGGGGATGATCATGAATGGCTACCTTGATCTGGTACTGATCGCATAATTTGGAGATCAGGTCCCAGTGCTCGTTCTTAGGCTCTGCGGTGATGATCTGGATGCCCATGGCTTTCGCAAAATCAAATACCTGCCTCCATTCGCCCTCGTCTTTCGGAGATACTACGCCGTATGCTACCAGTTTTTTGTGCTTTTCCTTGAACAGCTCCTTCACCTTTGCCTGGGTAGCGGGGTCCATCCTGAAATCGGTGGTTCCCTCGATCCCTCCGCCAATACGCTGGCCGGGATAGCATTCCACGTACTGGATTCCGCAGCTGTCCATTTTATCCAGCGCTTCTGCCAGTGTGAAACGGTTAAAGGTGTACGCCTGTGCACCCAGCCACCAGCCTAATTCATCCGCATTTGCCTGGGCATTTGCAGACTCCCATCCTCCCGCGCCAACGCTCAGGGCTCCGGCCAGCAGAAAGGCTTTCATCAGTTTTTTCATTCTTTATAGATTTTTAGTTATAGTGTTGAAAATCAGTTTTGATCAGACGGGTAAAATAAGCGGTTTTGCGCAACAATGCAAATGAAACGTCTGAAGGTTTGAGCGGCTGAAAGTTTAAAAGTCTGAGGATTTGAAAGTTGGAAGGGTGGCCTGCTGCTTTGGGACATCTTCAAACTTTCAAACCCTCAACGCTCAAACGCCCAGGCCCCCCAACTGATTTTTTTTGCGTAATTTTAAACATACGAGTTGATAAACCACAGGAAACCGGTAATGACTGACAGATAAACAACAAGCTGATGAGAGGACTACAATTTTCCAGGTTTGTGCCTGGTGAGGATGAAAAATCGCCCTTTGAGAAGCTCCTGAACCTTTTCACCCAGTTGCTCACCTACACAAGCGGCGACGTTGCGGAAGCCCTGCAATGGCTGACAGAACTGGATAAAGAATATAACCTGACCAATGAAGAGTATGGTATAGGAGATTTTATACAGGACCTGAAAGACAAAGGCTATATCCGTGAAAATGAAGAAAACGGCCAGATAAGTATTACGGCCAAAACGGAACAGGATATCCGTAAAAAAGCCCTGGAAGAGATCTTTGGAAAGCTGAAACGCTCTACCATGGGCGACCACAACATCCGCCAATCAGGTCAGGGCGACGAGCTGAATGCCGACACCCGCGCCTACCAGTTTGGCGACCCGCTGGAACAGATCGATGTGACCGCTTCCCTGCGCAACGCCCAAATCAACCACGGCATCGAATCCTTCAACATTAACCAGGACGACCTGGAGATCAAGGAAACCGACTTCAAAACGCAGACCTCTACCGCGCTGATGATCGATATCTCCCACTCCATGATCCTGTATGGCGAGGACCGCATTACCCCCGCCAAAAAAGTGGCCATGGCGCTGAGTGAGCTGATCACCACCCGCTATCCCAAGGATACCCTGGATATTATCGTATTCGGGAACGATGCCTGGCAGATAGAGATCAAAGACCTGCCCTACCTGCAGGTGGGGCCTTTTCATACCAATACGGTAGCGGGGCTGGAGCTGGCGATGGACATCCTGCGCCGCCGCCGGAATCCGAACAAGCAGATCTTTATGATCACAGACGGTAAGCCTACCTGCCTGAAGAACGGTAAACAGTACTACAAGAACAGCTTCGGCCTGGACCGTAAGATCCTGAACCGCACGCTGAACCTGGCCGCACAGTGTAAAAAACTGAAAATACCTATCACTACCTTCATGGTGGCCACCGATCCATGGCTGCAGAAATTTGTAACAGAATTTACGGAAACCAATAACGGAAAAGCCTTTTTCTCCGGCACCGATAAACTGGGACAGTTCCTGTTCTATGATTTTGAAAGCGGGAAGAAAAAATTATTATGATGCCGCCCGCCGGTGGCAACAATTGCGAATTTAATTATCCAATAAAAGTATGAATACAAACATAAGAACGCTGGGAGAACTTAAGAAGAGCGGTTATAAACCTAAGTCAGTAAAGGAAGAGATCAGGATCAACCTCATTCGTAAACTGCAACAGAAAGAAAATACTTTCCCCGGCATCATCGGTTACGATGATACGGTGATACCCGATACGGAAAGAGCATTACTGTCACGTCACAATATACTGTTCCTGGGGCTGCGCGGTCAAGCCAAAACCCGTATGGCCCGCCAGATGATAGACCTGCTGGACGATTACATTCCTGTAGTGGAAGGATCTGAAGTGAATGACGATCCCTTCCATCCGCTGTCCCGCTACGCGCGCGACCTGGTGGCGGAGATGGGCGACAAAACCCCCATCCAGTGGCTGCCCCGCGAAGCACGCTACGGCGAAAAACTGGCCACACCAGACGTTTCCGTGGCCGACCTGATCGGGGATATTGACCCCATCAAGGCAGCCAACCTGAAACTGAGCTATGCAGACGAAAGAGTGATCCACTTCGGTATCATTCCCCGTTCCAACCGCGGCATCTTCGTGATCAACGAACTGCCCGATCTGCAGGCCCGCATACAGGTAGCCCTCTTCAACATCCTCCAGGAAGGCGATATACAGATCCGCGGCTTTAAAGTACGCATGCCGCTGGATATCCTCTTCGTATTCACCGCTAACCCGGAAGATTATACGAACCGCGGTGCCATCGTTACACCGCTGAAAGACCGTATAGAGAGCCAGATCGTAACACACTATCCTAAGAACGTGGAGAACTCCCTGCTGATCACCGAACAGGAAGCAGACATCCACCAGGAACAGAAAGGAAAAGTGCACCTGTCAGACCTGGTGAAACGCCTGATAGAACAGGTAGCGTTCGAAGCACGCAACAGTGAATATGTAGACAAGAAAAGCGGCGTATCTGCCCGTCTGACCATTGCCGCCTACGAGAATGCAGTGAGTGCAGGCGAACGCCGTGCCATCATCAATAAAGAGAAAGAGACCCATGTACGTATTGCCGACCTCCAGGGCATTGTACCCGCCATCACCGGTAAAATAGAACTGGTATATGAAGGCGAGCAGGAAGGTCCGCTGCAGGTAGCCTACAACCTGCTGGACAAAGCCATGCGCACACTCTTCTCCCAGTACTTTCCAAACCCGGATACTTTCAAGAAACGCAAACAGGCGGCTGCTAACCAGGAAAACCCTTACCGCTCCGTTATCCAGTGGTTTGACAAGGGCAATACCGTTAACCTGCTGCAGGATATCAGCGATAAACAGTACGAAACGTCCCTGTCTAAAGTAGACGGACTGAAAGAACTGGTTAAATCCAAATTTCCTCACACCAATAATAAGGAACAGCTGCTGCTGATGGAATTCGTGCTCCATGGACTGGCGGCCCACTCCCTGATCAGCAAAAAGCTGGTGGAAAACGAAACCCGCTTCAGCGATCTGCTGGGCACCATGATGAACTTCAGCATGGGCAACGAAGAACAGGAAGAGGATACTTTTTAAAAGCTGTTAGCTATTAGCTTTTAGCTGTTAGCGTTGGATGTTAGCTTTAGTCACAGGACATTTGTTCAAAGGCTAAAAGCTAACAGCCAATAGCTAATAGGTGTATTTTTGACATTTTAACACAACTCACATACTTTACGTTATGAATCATTCCAGAAGAGATTTTATACGCTCAGCATCTACCCTGATGGCTGCTGCTGCCATCGCCTTCTGCCTTGCATGGATTGCCCCGCATGGTGGCCCCCAGTGACCGCCTGAATGTGGCTGCTATCGGCATCAACGGTATGGGTTGGGTCCGACTTGAGCGCCCTGCTCAAATTACCCGACGTTAATTGTGTGGCCCTCTGCGATGTGGACAAGAACGTGCTGGATAAGCGCGTGGCAGAACTGGCGCAGAAAGGCATCAAGGTAAAGGCCTACGGCGATTACCGTAAACTACTGGAGGACAAGAACATTGATGCGGTGGTGATAGGCACGCCGGACCACTGGCATTGCCTGCAGATGACAGACGCCTGCGCTGCGGGTAAAGATGTGTACGTAGAAAAGCCCATCGGTAATTCCATAGCAGAATGCCGGGCCATGGTAGCCGCGCAGGAACGCCACCAGCGCGTGGTGCAGGTGGGCCAGTGGCAACGCAGCCAGCAACATTTCAAGGACGCGATCGACTTTGTATATTCCGGCAAACTGGGCCAGATACGCCTGGTAAAGGCCTGGGCCTATATGGGGTGGATGAAATCCATCCCTAAACAACCGGATGGCACGCCCCCTCCCGGCGTGGATTATGCCAGCTGGCTGGGCCCTGCAGAGAAAAGGCCTTTCAACCCGAACCGCTTTCACTTCAACTTCCGCTGGTACTGGGACTATGCAGGCGGCCTGATGACAGACTGGGGCGTACACCTGTTAGATTATGCCCTGCTGGGGATGAAAGCTGAAAACCCAAGATCTATCATGGCGGCGGGCGGTAAATTTGCTTATCCTGATGATGCAGCGGAAACACCGGACACCCTCACTACCGTATATGAGTTTGATGGTTTCAATATCCAGTGGGAACATGCCATCGGTATAGACGGTGGTCCTTACGGCCGTGATCACGGTATTGCCTTTATCGGTAACAACGGCACCCTGGTGCTGGACCGCGGCGGCTGGGAAGTGATCCCCGAAAAAGAGAACAACAAGCCAAAGATGGAAGCCGTTCCCCGCCGGAAAAAAGTAGATGATGGACTTGATCTGCACGCGAAGAATTTCGTGGAGGTAATTAAATCGCGCAAGTTCTCAGATCTGCACACCCCTGTTCAGGCTGGGGCAAATGTAGCGATCCATGCGCAGATGGGTAACATTGCGTTTAAGACGGGTAATAAGATCTATTGGGATAAAGAGAAGGGTGCGTTTAAAGATGAGGAGTCTAACAGACTGCTGGCGGCGACATATCATAACGGGTATCAATTGCCGAAATAAACGGTGTTCATTGCTGTCATTGTGGGGAGTCAATTACACCACTTGTCATTGCGAGGAGCCGAAAAGGCCTGTGGGGAGCAATGACGGGTAAGGGCACACTAAACTTTAAACCTTCAAACCTCCAATCCATGCGTAGCATAATTTTTGTTCTCGCAGCCTGTACATTCACTTTCTGTTCAAAGGCGCAAAACAACAACAACCAAATGAAACCGGAAGATACAGAAGTATGGGAACCGGTACCTAAAGTAGTTACTCCCGGCACATCCACCAACACCGCTCCCGGCGATGCCATTGTATTATTTGATGGTACCAGCCTGCACCAATGGGAAGCTGAAAAAGGCGGCGCAGCCGGCTGGGAAGTAAAAGACGGTGCAATGACCGTCGTAAAAGGCGCCGGCGGTATCAAAACAAAACAAACCTTCGAAGATTTTCAGCTGCATATTGAATGGCGCACCCCTGCAGAAGTAACAGGCGAAAGCCAGGGACGCGGCAACAGCGGCATCTTTATGATGGGGCTGTATGAACTGCAGGTACTGGATAACTATAACAACCGTACCTACTCCAACGGGCAGGCCGGCAGTTTTTATAAACAGCGGATACCGCTGGTGAATGTCTGCAGGAAACCGGGAGAATGGCAAACCTATGATGTGATATGGACTGCGCCGCGCTTCAATGCCGATGGCTCGCTGAAATCGCCCGCACGCGCTACTGTATTGCAAAATGGGGTACTGGTACAGAATAATGTGGAACTGGACGGACCTACCCTGTATATCGGGAAACCGGCTTATAAACAACATGGGCCCGGTCCCATTGCCCTGCAGGATCATGGTAACCCGGTGAGCTACCGTAATATCTGGATCAGGACCTTATAACTGGTCCTCTTCCAGCATCATAGACAAGTATACCGCGTTGCTGATAGGATTATCGTAATAGGCCGCTATCGGCTGAAATCCCAACGCGGTATATAATTCTATCGCGGGCCGCATATGCGCCAGCGTATCCAGCAGCATGCGCTGATACCCCAGCTCCTTTCCCGCTTCAATTGCTTTTCCGGCCAATGCTTTTCCTATACCATGGCCCTTTAAAGGCATCCCGTACGAATAAACGCTTCATCTCGCAGGTAGTATTATCAAAACGGCGTACCGCTACACAACCCGCAGGCTGTCCGTCTACTTTGGCCAGGAATAATGCGCCTTCCGGTGCAGAATAGTTATCGGGAAGCGCGAGCATTTCTTCTTCAAAACGCTGAAAGCTAAGGTCTACACTTAACCAGGCTGCGTACTCCCTGAACAGCGCCTTCACCTGTTCTATTTCCTCAGGGATACTTTTGTTCGTAATTTGAATAATCTCCAGCATACTTGCTTTTTTTGGGTGTCCTATAACGCGAAAAGCCTCCTGAGCTTCAGAAGGCTTTTTTACTATTCGGAGGTATCGAGCGGATTCGAACCGCTGTAAAAGGTTTTGCAGACCTCTGCCTAGCCACTCGGCCACGATACCGTTCCTTACATGTTGATCCTCCTATCCGCCTCAGGCGAATTCGGAACCATCGATTTTTGTAGGACTGCAAAGGTAGGGAATTTTAAATATTTATCAAATAAATTATTTAGTTATTAGTGACTAGTTGTTAGCCGTTAGTGATTACTGGAGAGATTGCGGTATCTTTATCCCCCCACACAACGACTCATGACTAACGACTAACGACTTATGAATGAACGTATCGCAGAATCGGAACTGATCCTTAACAGCCGCGGCGCTGTTTATCACCTGGATGTGAAGCCGGAAGAGCTGGCCCCTACCGTGATTACCGTAGGCGATCCTGACCGGGTGGAACAGGTGAGCAAACATTTTGATAAAGTAGAAGGTACTTACCAGCACCGCGAATTTGTGACACATACGGGTTACATCGGGACTAAACGCATATCCGTTGTCTCAACCGGTATCGGAACGGATAATATTGACATTGTACTGAATGAGCTGGATGCCCTGGTGAATATTGATTTTAACACCCGTAAAATAAAAAAAGCACTTACCCGCCTGCAGATCATCCGCCTGGGCACCTCCGGTGCATTGCAGGCCCATATTCCTGTTGACGGTTTTGTGGTATCTTCCTTCGGGCTGGGACTGGATAACCTGCTGACCTGGTACCAGTTGGAGCATACCGCAATAGAACAGGCATTGCTGGCTGCCTTCCGCGAACAGGTGCAACTGCAACCCGGCGCCGCCCGCCCGGTATTAACAGCAGCGGCGCAACGCCTGCTGGCGCAATTTAAAGACGGTTTTCATACAGGGATCACAGTTACCTGTCCCGGTTTCTATGCCCCCCAGGGCCGTGTATTGAGAGGAGCACTCTCCCACCCCGAACTGCTGGAACAGTTAACAGCGTTCCGGTACGAGCAGCACCGTATCACCAATTTCGAAATGGAGACAGCTGGTATCTATGGCCTGGGCCGCGTGCTGGATCATGACTGTCTTTCTATCAGTACGATAGTGGCCAACAGGATACAACAGCAGTTTAGTAAAGACGGCGCAGCCGCAGTGCAGCGGATGATTGAAAAGTCGCTGGAGGTGATTGCCGGACTGCCGGACTAAGATCATCCATCCCATTCCCCTCTCACATATTGGCTTAATAACGCTTATTGATTAATTTTGCAGGATGCAGATCCACTTCTACAAATACCAGGGAACAGGCAATGATTTCGTGATCATGGATAACCGTGACGGCCGTTATAATGCGCTTACCAATCAACAGGTACACGACCTGTGCCACCGGCGCTTTGGTATAGGAGCGGATGGAGTGATGCTGTTGAACAGGCAGGAAGGTTATGATTTCGGCATGAAATATTACAATGCCGATGGCAACGAAGGCAGCATGTGCGGTAACGGCGGCCGCTGCCTGGTAGCCTTTGCACATAAAATGGGCCTTCAGCAGGAATCACTTCGCTTCCTGGCGGTGGATGGCCCTCATGAAGCTTCCATGAACGGTGCTGACTGGGTGAACCTTAAAATGCAGGATGTGGATTGGGTAGAACAAGGCCCCCTTTACTTTTACCTCAATACGGGATCTCCCCATTTTGTAAAATATGTAGACGATGTACAGGCCGTAGACGTATATACTGAAGGCCAGGCCATTCGTTATAATGACAGGTTTGCAAGGGAAGGCACCAATGTGAACTTTGTGCAAAAGCTGGAAAACGGCATCTTTGTGCGCACCTACGAACGCGGCGTGGAAGATGAGACCTACTCCTGCGGCACCGGCGTAACTGCCGCCGCGCTTACCTTTGCCGGGAGCGAAGAAAAGACCTACACCGTTCCCGTGCAAACACTGGGTGGCAAGCTGGAAGTACGCTTCACCAAAACCGGTGAGCGTTCCTTCAGGGACATTTGGCTTTGTGGCCCCGCTCTGAACGTTTTTGAAGGAGACCTTGTAATTAATAGTTAATAATTAATAATTACAATTCGGGTATCCAGGCAGAAACAGCCTCAGTCATGAAAAGGGGGCCGCTCCGCAATTATTAATTGTTCATTATTAATTATTCTACCTTTGCGCCCGGATGATTCAATACTTCGTAAATAAGGATGGACGTACCATAGAGATCAATGAGCCCGAAAACGGGGCATGGGTGAATATTGCCCCTCCCCTGAAACAGGCAGAATTTGAACAGCTCTCAGAAGAGCTGGATATCCCGCTGGACTTCCTTACCGATTCCCTCGATATTGATGAGAAATCCCGCTTTGAACTGGAGGACGATGTGAAGCTGATCGTTATCAAAACACCCACGGAAAACAATTCCATCAACGAGAGCGATGCTTACTACATCACCATCCCCATTGTGATCATCCTGACCCACAACCAGATCATTACCGTTAATTCTTTCGATAACGCCGCCATCAAGAAGTTCCTGAACACCTTTCATAACCGCCATCCCGAAAAGCGGAACATGATGGTGCTGAAGATCTTTGAAAAGGTAGTAATGAACTTCCTCGACTACCTGAAAGAGATCAACCAGCGCCGCAACCAGCTGGAACAAAAACTGTATGACAGCAACCGTAACGAAGAGTTGCTGTACCTGATGCGGATACAGAAAAGCCTGGTATACTTCGTCACCGCACTGCGCAGTAACGAGCTGGTATTGATGAAGCTGGAACGCACCAATTTCCTGGGCCTGAACGATGACGAAAAAGAATTCCTGAATGACCTGATCGTAGATACTTCACAGGCCTTGGAAATGGCCAACGTATATACCAACATCCTGAGTAGTACCATGGATGCCTTTGCCAGCATCATTTCCAATAACCTGAACCTGGTGATGAAACGCCTCACCTCCATCACGATCGTACTTACCTTCCCGGTACTGGTATCCAGCATCTACGGCATGAATGTGGACATTCCCTACCAGCATTCCCCGCACGCTTTCTACATCCCGGTGATCCTTTCTATTGTTATCTCTGTGATCATGAGCTGGTACTTTATGAAAAAGAAGTGGTTCTGAGCAAGTAACTAAAATTAATAATACCCGCTTCAACAAGTCTTCTGATTGATCAGCAAGTACCTTATATTTACTGGCGTTTGTCACCGAAATAATCTATTATTCATTCCTGATTAGTGATTATTTGCCGGGTGTTTACCATTGTAATTATTAATTATTCATGCTTAATTATTAATTTTTATGGCCTGCTTCAACGTAAGGGTATACGGAATAATGTTTAACGATCAGAAACAAGTGCTGGTCAGCGATGAGTTTATCCGTGGCGGGTATTATACCAAATTCCCGGGCGGTGGACTGGAATTTGGGGAAGGGACTTTGGAATGTATCATCCGCGAATGGCAGGAGGAGCTGAACCAGCAGGTGGAAGTAGTGGAACATATCTATACTACGGACTTTTTCCAGATCTCCGCCTTTGACAATGTTACCCAGATTATCTCCATCTATTATCTCGTAAAAGCCACTTCTCCCTTTACCGCTCCTATCCTCTCCCAACCCTTTGATTTTGAGATTCCCGAAGGCGTAACCGAAGTAGAAGGCGTACGCTGGATCAGCTGGAACGAATTCTCCTCCGCCAGCGTAACCCTCCCCATTGATAAAGTAGTTGCCGACCTGGTGAAGCGCAAATACTAAACTTTCCCCTCTTATACCTACTCATTAATAACATAGTATTTCCCTGCTCTGTACATTACATATTAAAAACAATTATATGGTTGTTTTTAATAGTTATTTCATATATTTTGAAACGAAAGCTACAAGACAAGAATAATCCTATTTGTTATCTGACTATCAACCAACGTCAACCAAAATCTAATCAAAATCCAAACACATGCTAAAAAATTTAATGTTTATTTTATTAGCTGCATTGTTGTGCGGGTACCGTTCCTATGCGCAACAAAATGCTGTTTCGGGAAAAGTTATTGACGAAAGTGGCTCACCCGTGATCGGGGCCACCGTTGTAGAAAAAGGTACCAGAACGGGTACCATCACCCAGCCAGACGGCTCCTTTAAAATCGGTACAAAGGCCGGGGGAAAACTGGTGGTATCCGCCATTGGCTATACCTCGCAGGAAATCACTGCAGGTAGCGGTGAAATACTGGTACAACTGCGCCTTGACACCAAGTCCCTGGGGGAGATCGTGGTGACAGGTGTGGGTGTGGCCACCAGCAAAAAGAAACTGGCCTTTGCCGTGGAATCCGTTACCTCAGATAAGCTGCCACAGGCCCCTACCGCATCAGTGGACCAGGCCCTGGTAGGTAAAATAGCCGGCGCGCAGATATCCAGCACCAGCGGTGTGCCCGGCGCGCCCACTAACATCCTGCTGCGGGGCATCAATACCATCAACAGCCTGGGTCGCGGCACCACCCCCATGATACTGCTGGACGGTATACAGGTTTCTGCCACCAGCCTTAACAGCCTTGACCTGAATGCTGTTGAGAGGGTTGAAGTGGTACAGGGCGCTGCTGCTGCCACTATCTATGGCGCCCAGGGCGCTAACGGCGTAATTCAGCTCTTCTCCAAAAAAGGAAAGCCTGGTAAGATGAACATTGACGTATCTACCAGCATCTCCCGCAACGAAATACTGAACGTAGGCAACCTGCATAAAGCCAGCCTGCACAACTTCGCCACCAACGCCGCGGGAGATGTGATAGGCTCTTCAGGCAACCCGCTCAGCTGGGATCCTGACAGGGGCGTTTACGCCGAAAACGTGATCTACAACTCCCTGGATCCGAATGGCAAGGCCGATAAGTCCTATAACAGGAACCTGCTGTATTATGATCACTTTAAAATGTTCTTCCGCCCCACCAATACCTATAATGCGTCTGTGGTGGTTTCTGGCGGCAGCGAAAAAATGGATTATGCCCTGGCTGTTTCCAATAACCACCAGGAAAGCATTTTCAAAGACAATGGTGCATTTGACAGGAACAACTTCTCCGCCAATATCGGCGCAGAGCTTTACAAAGGCCTGAAGCTGAGAAGTATCACACAGCTGATCTACACCAAGAATACGATTGAAAACCAGAACGTGATCTATGCCATCAACAATGCGCGTCCCTTTGCCAACTATGAGCAGAGAATGAGCGACGGTAACTACTCTCACTACTATGGGGATGCCGTAGGCGTAAACGCCGAAAACCCAAACTACTACAGCCAGTATACCGATGCCACCGGTAATAAAGTTGACCTGCTGCAAACCTTTAACCTGAACTATAAACTGCCCAGGTTCCTGGAGCTGGATGCCAAATATGGCATTAACTACCAGCGGAATGACTCTACCTTTATTTATGCCGACCAATCTGCCAACCTGAATGTGATAGACCAGGAATCATGGTTATCCAACTATAACAACACAGATGACCGGGGCGAAAAGAGTATTTATAATGTGTCGCAATTCTTCCAGCACTTTACCAGCTCTGCCACCTTTAATACCGATTTCCAGAAAGACTTTGGTCTGAGCCTGCCCATCAAAACATCTACCATGCTGGCTTTTGACTGGCGCTATAACAAGTTCAAACAATACATTACACACGGTGAAGGCACTCCCTCCTTTGCCCCGCATACCCTGGCAGATTACAGCACCAGGAACATTGACGTGGATTTTACAGAGAAATTTGTTACCTACGGTTACCTGTTCAACCAGCGTATAGAGTTTGGTGATATAGCCGGCATCTCCGGCGGCTTCCGCAGCGATTATTCATCGGCATTTGGCCAGGGCTCAAAACCCTTTACCTTTCCAAGGGGAGATGCCTATGTAAGACTGTCGTCCCTTAACTTCTGGCAGAACAGCAAGGTGAGCGGCATTATTCCTGAATTTAAGCTGCGCGGCGCCTACGGTGAAGCAGGTATACAACCCGGTCCTTTCCAGCGATATGTAGTGTTTCAGTCGCGCAGCCTGGGAGACGGCGCCGTATTGTATCCCAATCCAAGCGAATCCAACCCCTTCCTGAACGTAGAAGTATCAAAAGAATTTGAGGTAGGTACAGACATCTCCTTCTCCCTGCTGAAAGGCAACTGGATAAAGGATGCAGGGCTTTCTGTTACTTACTGGAAGCGGAACACTGACAATGCCATCTACGACGTAGATGTAGCCCCCTCTTCCGGAACCGGTACCCAGCCAGACAATGCGTTCTCGCTGGGCTCTCACGGCTGGCAGGCTTCACTGAACATTGGCGTGTTGTCTAACAAAAATTTCTCCTGGGACTTCACCACCAACTTCAGTAAGCAAAGTTCAGAGATCACGGAATTGAGCGGTAACCCGGTAGTGATCATATCCTCTGCAGGCAGCACCAACTATGTGCTGACGCCGGGCATGAAGGTGGGTCAGCTTTTCGGCAACAAGGCGCTGCGCTCGCTGGATGATGTCGATGCCAATGGCAACCGCTACATTTCTGAAGCAGATAAGGGTAACTATGAAGTGGCCAGCAATGGTTACGTAGTGAACAAGGCTACCAAACAGCCAATATTCTCACCCGAGAAAGTCAGCTTTGGTGATCCCAACCCGAAGTTCAATATGTCTTTCATCAACTTCCTCAGCTTTAAGGATTACCTCACCCTGTCGTTCCAGTGGGATTGGGTGCATGACAGCCATCTGTACAACCAGACAAAAGAATGGATGTACCGCGATGGTATTCACAGCGATTATGAAAAGCCAATCACCATTAACGGCGAAACCGGCGCCTGGACCGCCTTCTACCGTGGTGTATACCAGGCCCAGGGCAACAACGGCACCAAAGATTATTTCTATGAGGACGCCTCTTTTATGCGCCTGCGCAATCTCTCACTGGGTTTTGACTTTGCCAGGTTCTTCAGCTTAAAGGGCATCCGCAAGATACAACTGGTGCTGACAGGCCGCAACCTGCTCACCTTTACAGACTACACCGGTATGGATCCTGAGATCAGCTCAGGCACCTCCAACTCGCCCTGGGACCGTGGTACAGACCACAACACCATGCCCAATTTTAAATCCTACCAGGTAGGGCTGAACCTCGGATTCTAATGTCAACACCTAAACGAAAACATCATGCAAAGACTAAAAATATATATACCAATAATAACCGCCCTGTTCACTGTTTATTCCTGCAAAAGCCAGCTGGACATAGAGAACCCGAATAAACCCACACCGGAAAGCGCAGCTACGGAAAGCGGTATACTGGCGCTGGGACAAGGCATCTACGTTAGCGGTTTCTATGATCTGAAATACTATGATGGCGTAACAGGACGCTTCTGGTCCAGCGCCATTGGCTACCACGAACAAATGGGCGATGTGATCGGCATGGAAGCGGCCAATCAGTACATGAACCAGCTGGGCTGTCCCGATAAAGTAACGCTGGATAACGGTACCGTGGTGCCCAGTCCCGGTTTTCCGCCCAAACAACTCTTGCTTATACGGGCCATCAACAAAAATGCAGAAGCAGGCGCCAATCCCCTTTTCTTCGAATGGGGCTATATGTACCAGATGAATAAAACCGCTAACATCTTGCTGGCGATAGTGGACAAAGTTCCTTTTACAGGTGATGCCGAAACGAAAAAGAAAGTGGTGAGGGCCTGGGCTTACTGGTGGAAAGGCTATGCATACTCACGGATAGGTTCTATGTACTACGCCGGTATCATTAACGACGACCTGGCTGCAGCAGATGATCCCACCACCACAAATGCCAATTACGTATCCAAAGAAACCATGATAGCAGCTGCCAATGCCAAACTGGATACCGCTGCACAGATACTGTCCACACTCAGCGCCAGCGGCGACTACAATGCAGCACTGGGCAAACTGATCCCCACCTTCTTCCAGGTAGGAAAAGGCGGCGTTTTCACCCCTGATGCATGGATCAGGAATATCAATACCCTGAAGGCCCGCAACCTGCTGGTGAATACTACCGTAGACGCAATGCCCGCTACCCGATGGGACAGCATCCTTACCCTTACCAATAACGGCATCCGCGAAAACGATCTTGTGTTCACCGGCCGCTCAGATCAGCTGGGCAACCTGTTTGCCGCCGCAGATGGCAGCGTTCCAGCCAGGGTAGCCAGCAGCTCACCCGGCGGAGGCGGTTATAAAGTAAGCGAACGGCTGATACAGGATTACAAAACCGGCGACCAGCGCCTGGCCAACAACTTTATTACCGGCACCACCTGGATAGGTAACGCAGACAGGGGCAATTCATTCAATACCAATCACGCGCTGGTAGACCGTGGCAACGGCATGGCCGGTGTTATCACCTACAGCAACAAAACCGTAGGTGGCGCTGAAATGTACCTGGCGGGTACCTGGGAAGAAAATGAGCTGATGAAAGCAGAGGCTACGATGTACCTGGCGAATTTTAGTCCGGCAAGCATTGCCAGCGGCATGGCTTTAATAGATGCAGTACGCAACGCACAGGGCGCGGGCCTGCCTCCCACTGTAGCGGCAACACCCGCTGACGCAAGGGAAGAGCTGCGAAGGGAAAGAAGAGTGGGGCTGGTCTTCCGTGCACTTTCATTTTATGACGCACGCCGCTGGAAAGTAATCAATACCCTTGCCCAGGGCGGCGGCAGAACCGGCTGCGTGGTAATAGACAGGAATGGTAATATCAATACCAATGCTACGATAGAATATGGTTTCCTGGATTACTGGGATGTTCCGGATAATGAGCTGGCAGGTAATCCGCCGGCGGCGGGCAGTGCGCCGGTGGTGAACCCGAGGACGGAGTAACATGCTTGAAAGTTTGAGGGTTTGAACGTTTCAGGTTACATACTGTCACGTTCAAACCCTTAAACGTTTATACTTATTCTATTCCCATCGCGCTCGCCTTCATCTTTGCCGTTGTCTCTTTTCCAAAATACACCTCTATCCTTTTCTCCACCAGGTAGATCACCGGCGTTAAAAGAAGGGCCATTGTAAATTTATAAATATAGTTTACTACACATACAGCCAGTACCTGCTGCCAGGTCCAGTTGCTGCCCAGTTTGAAGGCGATGAACAATACAATAAAGCTATCTACCAACTGGGATACAACAGTAGAGCCGGTTGCGCGCAGCCACACCATCTTCTCGCCGGTACGGCGCTTAATACGGTGGAATACTGTTACATCCACGATCTGGCTTACGAGGAAGGCCGTAAGGCTACCGAATATGATCCACATGCCCTGGCCAAAAATAACGGAGAAAGCAGTTTGTGAATTGGGAATACCCTTATCTGCATTCATGCCCAGCCAGAAATTTGCAGGAGGCACACCGATAGAAAAGTAAAACATCAGGAAGGCATAGGAAATCAACGCCACAGCCGTATAGGAGATGCGGCGTACTGCTTTGGGACCGTAATACTCGTTCACGATGTCTGTCATAATAAATTCAAGCGGCCAAAGGAGTACCCCACAGGTAAGATTAAACGACAGCCCGCTTTGGCCAAAAATGGTGAATGTGTGCACGGGCAGACCCAGCAGCTTTTCAAGCGAAAAGATTTTTCCGCCTATACATTCGGCTATCAGTGCGTTGGCTACAAAAAAGCAGGAAAAAATTACGAAGAGTTTTGTTGGTCTGTCTTTCAGGATATTAGTGATCATACGAGTATTTGAACAATCAATATAATAAGGTTAAGGACAAGCAGATATCCCGGGAGTTCTGCCCAGCTCACTTTACGTGCCAGCAGCAGTATAATGGCCAATATGCTGGTAACGACGTTGGCCGGGGGCGCCACAATTACCCCCAGCACCACCACATGTTTGACAATCCAGGCAAAGCGCTCGCTCTGTTCCGTCATACGGAATAACCACCCGGCTAAGTAACAAAGATTGCATATAAACACGAATTTCAACAAAAATTTAACCAGGCGCATAGCGTAAAATTATATATAACACAACACGTAAAATAATATATTTGCTACTTATCTGTTATAAAAGCGAACCATTAATATGAAGAATAACTGGCTTAAGGCGGCCCTGCCACATGTAATCGCTATTGCTGCCCTGGCAATACTGGCTATTTTGTATTGCAAACCAGCGCTGGAAGGCAAGGTATTAAGTCAATCAGACGTTACGCAATGGCAGGCTATGGCCAAGGAGTCTATTGACTATAAAAAGGCCGGCCATGACGTTCCTTCGCTATGGACCACCAGTATGTTCGGGGGGATGCCCACGTACCAGATCTCTGCTGAAACGCCCTATAAGTTCGGTAGTTTTCTGCCTGCACTGATGACGTTGGGCCTGCCCAAGCCTATCAATGTACTTTTCCTGGCGGCAGCCTGCTTCTATCTGCTCTGTGTAGTGCTGGGCGCCAGGCCCTGGATAGCCTTTATAGGCGCCGTAGCATATACTTATGCCAGCTACTCTCCTATCATCATCGTTACCGGCCATGATACCAAGATGTTGTCTATGGCCTACCTGCCGGCTGTACTGGCGGGCATTATACTGATCATCCGGAAACAGTACGTGCTGGGCGCGGGCGTAACAGCTTTCTTCGTCAGCTCGCTGATAGCAGCCAACCACTTACAGGTTACTTACTATTTCTTCCTCATACTGGGCATTGTCGGCATTGCCTATATCGTTTACTGCGTACGTGAAAAACAGATCAGACACCTGATCATCAGTGCAGCAGTGCTGCTGGGCGCGATACTGGTGGGCGTTGGTACCAATGCCATGCTCTTGTGGACCACTTACGAGTATTCACATGCCAGCAACCGCGGCGGTAAATCTGAACTGACGCCCCTGCCTACTGTGTCGGCAGAAGAACGCAGCAATGGCGGACTGGATAAAAGCTATGCCTTCCAGTGGAGCTACGGCAAGCTGGAAACACTGACCCTGATTGCCCCCAACATTTATGGAGGCAGTTCCGGCGGTAAACTGGACACCGGTTCAGAAACCTATAAAGAGCTGGTCAACATCGGCGTACCTGCCGCTCAGGCAGAACAAGTCATCCAGCGCTGGCCGCTGTATTGGGGCGACCAGTCACTCCTGGGTACTTCCGGTCCCGTGTACCTGGGTGTGGTAGTGTGCCTGCTGGCGGTACTCGGTATGTTTATTATCCGCTCCTGGCATAAATGGTGGATCCTGGGGATAGCCATCGCAGGTATACTCCTGGCCTGGGGCAGCAACCTGGCTTTCTTCAACTACTTTATATTTGATCACCTGCCTTTCTACAACAAGTTCCGTGCGCCCGCACAGGCCCTGATACTTCCACAGCTTACCTTCCCGCTGCTGGCTGTCATGGGACTGAATGAGATGATCAACGGGGAGATACCGAAAGATGAGCTGGTAAAAAAGCTTAAATGGAGTGGTATTGTAATAGGCGGTTTACTGGTATTGTTGTTTGTAATATCCGGTTACCCTTTCCTTTACCAACGTTCTCCAACGATCCGGCAAGACCGGGTATAGATAACCAGGTGCAGGCCCAGTGGACACAGATGTTCCAGGGTAATACCCAGATCGTAGATACGATGATGAACGCGCTGCGGAAAGACAGGGCTACATTGTACCGCAACGACGTGATACGTTCTATCGTACTCGCAGGCCTGGCATTCATTGCCCTGTGGTTCTTCCTGAAAGGCAAGCTCAATGCAAAAATACTAACCGGCGCACTCGCAGTGCTGGTGCTGTTTGACCTGCTGCAGGTAGACCGGCGCTACCTCAGCGCAGACGATTTCATGGACGAAGCTGCGTACAGCGATCCCTTCCAGCCCTCGGAAGCAGACAAACAAATACTGCAGGATAAAGACCCGTATTACCGTGTATTTAATCTTACTGCTCCCAACGGGCCGTTCAACGACGCCATGACCTCCTACTTCCACAAAAGCGTAGGCGGTTACCATGCCGCCAAGCTGCAGCTGTATGTAGACCTGATTGAACGCCAGCTGAGCAGGAATAACATACAGGTGCTGAACATGCTGAACACAAAATACGTAATACAGCCCGGGCCTAATGGTCAGCCCATTGCACAACGCAATCCTGATGCGCTGGGTAACGCGTGGTTTGTAAAACATATTCAATGGGTGCCAAATGCAGATGCAGAAATGAAAGCGCTGGACAGTTTCCACCCGAAAGATACGGTTATCATAGATCAGCGCTACAAAGCAGCTGTAAAAGGAGAGCCGGTTTATGACTCTGCCGCTACCATACAGTTGCTGGCCAATAATCTGAACACGATCTCATACACTTATAACGCCGCCACACCACAATTTGCCGTATTCTCCGAGATCTACTACGAAAAGGGCTGGAATGCCTTTATCGACGGCCAGCCAGCGCCTTACGCACGCGTGAATTACGTACTGAGAGGTATGATGGTGCCTGCCGGCAAGCATACGATCGAGTTCCGTTTTGAACCGGCCTCCTATTATACTGGTATAAAACTGGCTGCTGGCAGCTTTATTGTTATGATGCTGCTGTTGATCGGCGGCTTTGTGATCAATATTATTCATCAGCGCAAGCAGAAAAAAAACGGCTGTTGCATGATGCGCGTAATGGGCATTGCACCTTACAAATACCTGCCCGCCAGGAAAGGAGGTGAAATATTCATTGCCAATTTTGCTGCTCACCTGGCACATCATTGCCGGCTTACTATAGCGTCTGTATCAGCTAACCAGCCGGAAGGCCCCCTGCCCTATGAGTTGTGGAAAGCTTTCGGCAACAGCCGCCTGCGTTACCTGAACATCTTCAACTGCCGTACCCTTGCAAAGGCGGTACGGCAGAAAAATATACAGCTGCTGTATATAGAACATCCCTACATGGGATGGCAGGCCATACTGGTACAAATACTCACCGGGTGTGGTTATGTAGTACATTCCCACAATATTGAAGCAGCCCGCTGGCGTTCCCTGGGCAAATGGTGGTGGCCACTTTTACAGGCCTACGAAAAGTGGGTGCACCGTAAAGCACAACACAACTTCTTCATCAGCCAGGATGATGCCGATGCAGCCATAAAGCAATACGGGCTTAAACCGCACAAGGCAAGCGTGGCGCCCTACGGTATTAAGACACCGGAAGCATTACCCGCCCAGAACATTATACGCCCGGAGATCTGCGGCCGTCACCATATTGCCCCAGGCACTACCCTGTATTACTTTAACGGCGCGCTGGACTATCTGCCTAACCAGCAGGCGGTGCTCAAGATCATTCGCGAAATAGATCCCTTGCTGAAAGAACAGGCCAGGGTACCTTATGTGATACTGATCAGCGGCAGGGGCCTCCCGGAGGAAGTAGCGGAGGAAATAAAAGAGAGCGGAGGGCGTATCATATATACCGGTTTTGTAGATCAGCCGGTTGCATACCTTGCTGCCGCTGATATCTTCATTAATCCTGTGGTGGAAGGCGGTGGTGTTAAAACCAAAGTGCTGGAAGCCCTGGCCGCCCACAAAACGGTGATCTCTACCCGGAGCGGCGCTATCGGGGTAGATACCGCGATCTGCGGAAATAAGCTAAAGGTGGTGCCGGATAATGACTGGCGACAGTTTGCCGCCCGCATGCAGGAACTGGACGACATTAGCAGCCCTACCCCTTCCTCTTTCTTCAGCTACCATAACAATGAGCGTATTGCCGCCGAAGTTGCCGCTATCATGCAAGCGGTGCTATAACAATTTGTAAAAATAAGGCTGGTTACGTATGATCGTGGGGGTTAGTTGCCACAGCTTACCTACATTTGCCCCCAGCTGCCAGAGGCGTTGCCAGTATTGGAAAGGATTACGCAACCGGAAAAGATTCTCCAGGAAACTGCAAATAAAGGCCAGGGGCACGGCAAAGGAATAATTCAGCAATAATATAAAAAACCATCCCACTCCATACTGTTTACGTACCCGTAAGTGGTTGGATACCATCAGTTGCAATCCCTTATGGCTGTAAAGGTCATAGTATCCTTTATCGCTGCTTTCAAAGGTGGCCTGGGCGGTTTCCCCTTGCAGGTGCACTACATGCAGATCGCCATACACCACCAGCGTACCCGTACGTTTGATCCGGCTGCACCATTCCGTTTCTTCAGCGTAGAGAAAAAAATCCTCATCCATCATACCAACTTTTTCTATAGTAGCCCGCTTCACCATCAGGAAAGCCCCATTGATCCAGTCTACCGTTTGTTCGGTCTCCGCAGATCGTACATTAGGTACTTTGGTATTCAGCGCATATCCCAGCCTGCGTAACAAAGCGCCCCAGTAAGGCAAGGGCAGCAAGTGGTTAAGTCCCCCTTTCATGAAATAATTGCCCGTGATCTGCGGACTGCCATCGGGGTTTAGCAGCTGCACGCTACATGCTGCATGGCTGGCGGCACGGAAACGTTGTACGACGGTGTCCAATGCATGATCCAACACGAGGGTATCTGGGTTCAGGAGCAGCAGCATATCGCCAAGCGCAATACGCATACCTGCATTATTGGCGCGGGCAAAACCTGCATTATAATCCATTTGCACCCAGCGGACCTGCGGATAATGTTGTGTAATGAGTTGCTGGCTGTTATCCTGCGAGTGGTTGTCTACCACGATGATTTCATAGGAAATAGCGGTGGTTTGTTCTATAACGGTACGGATAGCGTCCACTATCAGCGCCGCGCTTTTATAATTAACAATAATAACGGAAAGGTCCATATCGTGTTACAGCCTTTTACGGAATAAATAACAGCCTGTCATGAGCAGCTTGGACACTACTCCTATCTTCAGCAGCCACAGGGGAAAGCGTTGTTGCCATGTCAGCATCTGCAGTATGGGCACCGGAATGTCTCCTTCAAGCCCTGCCTCCCGCAGATCTTTTACTTCCCTGATCTCCAGGTTGCGCAACATACGCCAGAAAAAATCATATACATAAATAATGTTCAGGGCATCCACGGATATTTTCCGGAGCAGGTAGAAATTTTCCGGTATCTCCACTTCGCGTACGCGAAAGCAGTCCCGTGTGATCTGCTCCCCGCTGATACCTACATTTATCAGCTCTTCATCGATATAGACAAAGCGGGAATTGGCTTTCAGCACCTGCATGTAGAAGTCTACGTCCACTACCCAGCGGGTCTTTACATCATAACGGTAGCCGGGTTTGTTGCGGTGCATGATGACACTGGGCGGGCCGATAAAATTCTTCTGAAAAAGGTTCACGGGCGTTTGCCTGAGCAGGTTCCTGTAAAAGGGGCTGCAATGCCTTTCCACTATCCTGCCGGTTTGCAGGTAGTGATCACAGTAGGCGCTGAAAACAAAGTCGCAATCAGGATGAGCATCCAATGCATCCGCCATTTTCTGCAGCGCCTGGGGGTGCGCCAGCCAGTCGTCATCATGCAGGATCTTTATATACTCTCCCTGCGCCTTATTATAACATTCATTCCAGTTGGCCGGCATTCCCTTTGCCGGCGTGTTACGGAAATATTGCAGCGGCAGTTGATCCTTGTACTGCTGTACTACCTGGTATACACTGTCGTCCGGGCTGTCGTCCGTCACGATCACTTCCCAGCTGCGGCATTCCTGTTGGGCCAGGGAACCCAGCCCCCTCAGCAGGAATTCCGGGTTCTTATATGCGGGTATGCATACTGATATCTTGACAGGGTAATTACTCATTGCTTGTGTTCAAATAATATTCTTTTAACCGGATAAAGCAGCATTTTTGCCACGTCAGCCCACAGGGCTGGCTGTGTCCATGCATTAGTGGCGCTTATCCATTTACGCCTTGTTTTACCGTCTATAGGTTCTTTCATTAAGCGGTTCAGCCAGTAAGCAGCTACTTTCCGCTCTGCGCCTGCTATCACCCTTTCTCCCGGGGCCAGGGGCGCCAGTGCAGGGAGTGGAACCAGGTTCACAACACGGTGATAGTTGATGGCATGCTGTATCCAGTCGGCACCGAAGTTTCCCATAGAATAATGAACCAGGTCTATATCATATATTACGCCAATTGTGTAGCGTTGCCCTACCCGGAGGCTGATATCCAGGTCGTAAAAGTGAAACCCGGCCAGTTTCTCTTCATTAAAAGGGTATTCCTGCCAGACAGCTTTAGGCATACATAACCATACGCCGTCAAGGGTTGTAACCGGCACCAGCGCAGGTGGCGGCTGATCTGTAGCAGACTGCGGATGCAGGTAAACCCTGCGGCGGCCATGCTGTTTGTCCTCCTGGAAAATATTACAGCAATCGTACTGCGGCAGGCCGGTGCCCCAACCAGAAACTGCCGCGCTTTTACTACCGGCTGCCAGCCAGGCCGATCAGGCGGGGCGGCGTTTTCCCCCGGAAGTGATTCAGCACCTTTTGTCCCCAGCCTTGTGTCAGAAAACTGACATCATCATGTACAAAACATAAGATATCGAACACCGCCTGCTCCGCGGCTGCATTGTATCCCCTGCAAATGCCACCGATCTCTTTCGCGTTGGTGATGATCACGAGCTCATGATCCACGCCGATGGTAGCAGCTACATTTTCCCGGATCGTCTCTATACGGCTCTCGTTGGCAGAACAAATGATAACGGAGATCATATTACGGTGCAGAATTATTTTTAAAGGACTAAAAATACGAACTTTCCGATAATGCATGATTTTTGCCATCTTTACAACCAACTAAGCGAAAAATGGGTACCATCAGGAAACAAAGTATACTATCTTCTATCATTATATATACCGGTTTTTTAGTAGGTGCTGTAAACACCTGGTTCTTTACCACAGGCAACTATTTTACCGAAGCTGAATTTGGTCTGACCCGCGTGATGTTTGACATCTCACAGACGTTCTTTGCGTTGGCTAACCTCGGTACTATTACTATCCTGTACCGGTTTTACCCTTATTACCGTGATCTGCTGCCTTTAAAACAGCGCGACCTGTTCGGGAAAATGATGATACTGGCGTTGACGGGGTTTGTGGTGGTTTGCCTGTTTTCCCTGCTGTTCAAAGACCTGGTAGTACAGAAATTTGGTACCAATTCTCCCCTACTGGTGGAATATTTCTACGCCATCTATCCATTTACGCTGGGGCTTCTCCTTTTCTCCATGATGGAGGGAGAAGCGTGGAATATGTCATCATCCGTTGCCGCAAATTTCTTTAAAGAGCTGGTACTACGCCTGCTCACTACCTTTGTTATCCTCCTGTTTGTCCTGCATTGGCTGGACTTTGAGGGCTTCGTCCATCTTTTTTCACTGCTGTATTGCGCTATTTTCCTGGGACTGCTTTTCTACCTCTACCGGAAAGGAAAGATCTTTATTACCCTCAAAACCAGCATAGTTACACGACGCATGTATAAAAAGATGATCCCATACGGTATTTTCGTTTTCATGGTCTCGTTCTGTACAATACTGGCCCGGAATTTCGACTCTTTTATTATCAGTAGCGTATTGGGGCTTAAGCACACGGGCATCTTTAACTTCTCCTCTTATCTTACTTCTGTAATGGAAGGCCCGCAGCGGGGCCTGGTAGCAGCCTCTATACCAGTGATTGCGCGGGCCTGGAAAGACCGCGACCTCGAACGGATCAAGCGCATTTACCGCCAATCCTCGATCAATATGCTGCTATTCGCCGCCTTCCTCTTCGGGCTGATATGGCTGAACTTTCATAACGCTTTCGAGATACTCAATATTAACCGTTCTTACCTCCAGGGCGAAACAGTCCTTTTGCTGCTGGGTATCACCAAAATTGTGGAACTGGGCACGGGCGTGAATACGCAGATCATCCTAACCTCCCGGTACTGGAGAATGGACTTCATCACCACCGTAACACTGCTCTTTACGCTCATTCCGCTGAACTACCTGCTTATAAAAAAATATGGTATTAACGGATCTGCTGCGGCTACGTTGATCGCGTATATATTCTTTAACCTCATCCGCTTCCTGTTTATCTGGATAAAGTTCAAAATGCAGCCTTTTTCCTGGAGAACGCTGCTGGCGGTGGTGGCCATTGCCGCCTGCTATTTTATCTCACACTATCTTATAAAAGCGTCTTCTCCCATTCTTGAGGCTTTGTTGCAATCAACTGTATATGTAATATTATGTGTAGTAATGATCCTCAGCTTCCGTATTTCGGAAGATGCCAACCGCTTATACGAAATAGGACTGGAAAAGGTACGCGGAATATTAGGTAAGTAAATGATCGAACTGAGAAAGGATTAGCTCAGGATCGGCATGGAGTTGCAAACTTTTCTGCTGTGCACGGGCGCCTTTCTGCTGCAATTGTTCGCGCCGGTCATACAGTCCGAGGATAGTTTCGGCAGCGAGTGCTGTTGAAAAGTCCGGTACTATCCAGCCGGCATCTTCTCCAACAAATTCAGGTATACCGCCGGAGTTTTCAAAACAGAGCGCAGGTACGCGCATGAAACCTGCTTCAAGTACCACTAACGGGTAAGGATCTTCGCGGGAAGAAAGAAAGAACAGGTCAAAGGGAGCAAGGTTGTAATAGTTATGTGGCAATGGTCCTGTAAAAACGATCTGGTTGCCGATCTGCAGGTCTTGCACCTGTTGCTTCAAAGCCGCTTCAGTGACAGCGCTATCGAAATCCCCTATCCAGCAGAATTTCACGCGTTTATTCATGGCGGCTACTTTGCCACACACTTCTACAAATATATCTGCGCCTTTACGGTGAGATGCCAGGCCCATACCACCAATCAGCATGTCACTGTCTTCGAGTTTAAAACGTTGCCTGAAATCCTCCGTAAAAGCCCGTTTGGTAGCTTCGTCATGAATAGCAGGCAGGTTTACCGGGAAATAATAGGAAAGCCTTTGCAGTTTTTCGTCAGTCAGCCGGCAGGTAGTCACCAATGCATCTTTTACCCTGAGGGAAGGATAAGCAAAACGGTGTGTATATTTTAACGTTTGCGTCACTTCAGCAGCATAGGCCCTGATCACATTCTCCAGCTCGTGAACATAGGTGATCACTGGTTTTCTAAAAAACGCGATGGTCTTCAGCAGAGGGCCGTTGATGATAGTGTTGCTGAACACATAATTGCAGCCTGGCATGATTAGCATAAGACGCAGCAGCTGCCAGCGATTCCGCAGGATAGCAGCCACTTTCATTAAGGGACCTCCTTCACGGTAGCCGGCGGGCTTTAGTACGATAACCGGAAAATACTTTGCATATTCTTCTGATAAAGGGCCTCCCCGGCGTATCACCAGGGTTACTTTTATGGAACGGTGATGTTGTAAAAGTAGCAACAGATTCAATAACAATATAGGCGCGCCGCTCAAAGAGGCTTCATGTCCGATGAAGAGAATATGGCCTCCCTTTTTCATTATACTTTCTCCGCAATAACTATATTGTTAAGGTACATCTGTTTGTTCCGTGGAAACATTTTGCTGAACAGGCTGCCCACAGCGTTGGGTATAGCAAAGAAGAAAAGCCTGAAGAGGAACCCCAGCAGCGGGATACGCCTGAACTTAGGATACCAGCTGTCGAAAAAATAGAGGGCTCTCAACTGGAACATGACTTCAATAAAGTTGCCGCTCTTGTCCAACGTACGGATGCGAAAACCGTTTTTCTCCAGCATATGCTTCAATGCAAAATGAGTATAACGGGCATAATCATTCGGCACCTCATGCTCTTTCCATACGAAGGGACAAGTAATCAACAGGGGCGCTCCGGGCTTCAATACGCGATGTAGTTCACCCAGCACTTCTTCCAGGTTAAAGACATGTTCAAATACTTCGCTGGTAAGGCCTGCATCAAAATAGTCGGCAGGGAGCGGGATCGTTTTCCCATCATAGAACACATCTATCTGTTCATTTTCGTGAGGATGCCCTTCGTTCTCAAAATCAACGCCTATATACTCATCCACGGTGATCAGGGCCTTGTAAGGTTTTGAGCCGCAGCCAAAATCGAGCAAACGTCCACGCAGCAGATGGCTGTACTGGTTCACTTTACTGAACAGTCCTTTACGAATGAAATAATAGGGGTGAAATAGAGATGGTTTGAATTCCGCTCCGGTCATAGCTTTCAATAATTCAATATGTTTCTATTGTTTAACGGCGATCCTGCCGGTTTCGTCAATACGGTTCAGCAGTATGCGTATGCGATTATTGCTGAAATACTCATCCACTGCTTTTCGTGCACCCTGCCAGTGGCCATAATCGTCTATGATCAGCACACCGCCCTGCTGCAGGCGGGGGAAGAGGTGTATCAGCTCATGCCTGGTAGACTCATACCAATCTGTATCCAGGCGCAGCATGGCAATACGCTCCGGCATGGTGGCCGGAATGGTATCTTCCACTTTGCCAACCACATATTTTATTTGCTGTGCAGGATAACTACACAGGCCCATAGTGGTTTTCACTGTATCCAGTGTAGAGTAAGCCCAAACTACATCTTCAGTCTTTTTATCTTTATTCTGCTCCAGGAGACTGGCAGCCTGGGCGCCGCGGAAATCCAGGTCTTCCTCTGTAGGCGGTGGCATACCTTCAAAAGTATCGTACAGGTACAATGTGCGGCTGGTATCTTTCAGTGACACCAGCGTTTCTGCGGCAGCCAGCATACTCCCTCCTTTCCATACGCCGCATTCAACAATATCACCTGTAATGCCCTGACGGTGTATATACTTTACGGCTTCTACCAGACCAAAGATCCGCGCAGGGCTAGTCATAGTATACGGCACCACTTTAGCCACTATAGCACGATGATCTTCTTCAAAATCATCTGGCAGCTTTGCCGGCTCGCTTTTACGGTTCAACAGCTTACGATATACATCCTTTATAGACATGATACAAATTTTAACAGGGCCTTAAAATACAAAAGATTATCAATTAGCGCCTATCTACCCGCCCGGCGCCTGCATAATATTTTTTCCAATACACTTCGTTGAGGTCGCTTATCATCACCCCCGAACTGGTAGACGCATGTACAAACCGGTCATTTTCCAGGTAAATTCCTACATGGGAAATACGCTTGTGGCCTATGCGAAAGAATACCAGGTCACCCTCACGTAACTCACTGCGGGATCTCAGCTTTTTTGCACGCTCATACATCTGTGCTGATGTACCGGCGAAACTTACCTGAAATACATTAGAGAGCAATGAGTTTACAAACGCGGAGCAATCTATACCGTCTTTTGTTTTGCCACCCATGCGGTAAGGCGTGCCGTACCAGTCTTCAATAAACCCATACAGGCGGAAATTGCGTACATCCTCCACAGCTATGTCCAGCAGCTGCGCATATTTGAACTGCCATGCTTGCGCATTTTCCAGGTTGGCGCTGCTCATGGTAATATCGCGGCTGATATTTGCATTAGGTCCCGTATTGCGGGATGTACTGCTGCTGCGATTGAGCGAGATGCCCTCGAGGAACTGCACCTTGCGGCCGTTATCGGCAGCAGGTTTTGTACCAGCCGGTTTTTTTCATTGACGCACAGGAACTTAATGCAACAACACCTGCGACAAACATTATCCAATAAATCCCATTTTTTTGCATAAACAGCGGTTAGTTAGCAGCGGTTTGGTAAAAGTTGCGCCAAGTTACTGAATTATTTATAATATGTTAACTACTAGCTATTAGTAGCTGACTATCAGCTATCAGGCGCTGGTGGCGGCTTTGACGTCAAAACGCACATTTGTGGAAAAATTATATGCATCTGTAAACTTTTATTGTAGGATTTTTGTGGCTGCAAGAGACAAACAAACTGTTAGCCAAAAGCTGGCAGATAAAGGCTAAAAGCTAGATATAAGATGCAATTCTCCCACTTACACGTACATACGCAATACTCCCTGCTGGATGGAGCGGCAGACATAAAATCACTGTACAAGAAAGCAATGGCCAACAACATGCCGGCGCTTGCTATCACGGACCATGGTAATATGTTCGGGGTGTTCTCATTTGTGGCAGAAGCATACAACAACAAACTGAACCCGGCAGACCCGAAAGATAAACGGCTGAAAGTAAAGCCGATCGTAGGCTGTGAATTTTACCTGGTAGAGAACCGCCATAAACGTGCTTTTACACGCGAAGAAAAAGATATCCGCTATCACCAGGTGCTGCTGGCCAAGAACGACCAGGGTTACCGCAACCTCATCAAGCTCTGCTCCCTGGGCTATATTGAAGGGCTGTACGGTAAATATCCCCGTATAGACAAGGAACTGATCCTCCAGTACCACCAGGGCCTCATCGCCACTACCTGCTGCCTGGGCGCCTCCGTGCCCAAGACCATCCTCAAAAAGGGAGAAGAGGCCGGAGAAGCAGAATTTAAGTGGTGGCTGGACATCTTCGGCGAAGATTTCTACGTAGAGATGCAGCGCCACGGCATTCCGGAACAGGAAAAAGTAAATGAAGTGCTGCTGCGCTTTGCTACCAAATACAACGTGAAGATCATCGCCTCCAACGACTCTCACTATGTTGACCAGGAAGACGCGAATGCGCACGACATCCTGCTTTGTATCAATACCGGCGAAAAAAAGAGCACCCCTTCCATCAAGGAGTTTACCGATGATGACGTAGCCGTTAAGAACAAGCGCTTCGCTTTCTATAACGACCAGTTCTATTTCAAGACCCAGGAAGAGATGACCAAGCTCTTTCATGATCTGCCCCAGGCAATAGACAATACCAACGAGATTGTGGACAAGGTGGAGCTGCTGGACCTGAAAAGGGATATCCTGCTGCCCAACTTCCCGATACCACCCGAGTTCTTTACGCAGGACCAATACCTGCGGCATATTACCTTCGAAGGCGCCCGCCAGCGTTACGCCGAAATGACGCCGGATATCGAGGAGCGCATCAATTTCGAGCTGCAGGTGATAGAGAACATGGGATTTGCGGGCTACTTCCTGATCGTATCCGACTTTATCAAGGCAGGGCGTGATCTGGGCGTGTTCATAGGCCCCGGTCGTGGTTCTGCGGCAGGCTCCGCCGTTGCTTACTGCATCGGCATCACCAATATCGATCCCATTAAATACAACCTCCTGTTCGAACGTTTCCTGAACCCGGAACGTAAGAGCATGCCCGATATTGATACGGACTTCGACGATGAAGGCCGCCAGAAAGTGATCGACTACGTTGTGCAAAAATANGGNAAGAACCAGGTGGCGCAGATCATTACCTACGGCACCATGGCCGCCAAAATGAGTATCAAGGACGTGGCCCGTGTAATGGACCTGCCCCTTCCCGAAAGTAACGCCCTGGCCAAGCTGGTGCCGGAGAAACCGGGCATTCAGCTGGACCGCATCTTCAATGCGCCGCTGGACGGCGAAAAAGGCCTTTCCGAAAAGGAAGGACTGGGCGGCGAAGAGATCGAGAACGTAAAAAAGCTGCGCGAGCTGATCAAAGGCGAAGACCTGGCTGGCGAAGTGCTGCGCGAGGCCTGCGTACTGGAAGGTTCCGTGCGTAACACCGGTATCCACGCCGCCGGTATCATCATTGCACCCAAAGACCTTTCTGAACTGATCCCCGTATCTACCGCCAAAGACTCCGATCTGCTGGTAACCCAGTTTGAGGGCAGTATTATTGAGAGCGCCGGGGTGATCAAAATGGACTTCCTGGGACTAAAAACCCTTACCATCATCAAGGGCGCCCTGGAACTTATCAAAAAGAACCATGGGGTTGAAATAGACATCGATTATATCCCGCTGGACGATGCCAAGACCTACGAACTGTACCAGAAAGCCGAAACCAACGGTACCTTCCAGTTCGAGTCTCCAGGCATGCAGAAATACCTCCGTGAGCTGAAGCCCGACCGTTTTGACGACCTGATCGCCATGAACGCCTTGTACCGCCCGGGACCGCTGGAGTACATTCCCACCTTTATCCGCCGTAAACACGGACTGGAGCCGGTAATATACGACCTGCCCGAAATGGAGGAATACCTGAGCGATACCTACGGTATCACGGTGTACCAGGAACAGGTGATGTTGCTGAGCCAGAAACTGGCTGGCTTCTCCAAAGGGGACGCGGACATCCTCCGTAAGGCCATGGGTAAGAAGCAGAAAGCGGTACTGGACAAGATGAAATCGCAGTTCATGGAAGGCTGCGTGAAGAACGGCCACGATCCAAAGATATGCGACAAAGTATGGACCGACTGGGAAGCATTCGCCTCCTACGCCTTCAATAAATCGCACTCCACCTGTTACGCCTTTGTGGCCTATCAAACCGCTTACCTGAAAGCCCACTATCCGGCGGAATATATGGCCTCCGTACTGAACAACGCCAGCAATATTGAAAAGATCACCTTCTTTATGGAAGAGTGTAAACGCGATGGGACTGGACGTATTGCCCCCCGATGTGAATGAATCTTTCAAAGGTTTTGCGGTGAATAAGCAAGGGCAAATCCGCTTTGGCCTGGCCGGCCTGAAGGGCGTGGGCGAGAACGCCATCGAGAACCTGCTGGAAGAACGCGAGCAGAACGGGCCTTACAAGAGTATTTTCGACATGATCAAACGCGTAAACCAGCGCGCTGTAAATAAGAAATCGCTGGAAGCCCTGGCCATGTCGGGCGCATTTGACTGCTTCCCGGAACTGCACAGGGCCCAGTACTTCTACAAACCGGAGAACGACAACCTGTCGGGACTGGACAAGATCGTGAAGTTCGGCAACCAGGTATCTGCAGGCGCCCAGTCTGTAGGCAGCCTGTTCGGCTTGGATGAGTTGCCTGATGTGGAGCCGCCTAAAATACCTAACTGCGATCCCTGGCCGCTGATCCTCAAGCTGAACAACGAAAGGGAGGTGACCGGCATCTATATCTCCGGGCACCCGCTGGACGACTACCGCTTTGAAAGCAGGTACTACCACATGAACGCTGTATCTGAACTGGTGGAATATCAGGCAGAGATCACCGCCCCTGGTGGTGGCGGCAAAGGCAAGGAACGGAATTTCCGCCTGGCGGTTTATGTTACCAGCGCCATAGAAAGGATCTCCCGCAATAACCGGCAGTTTGGCATCATGACGATAGAAGACCTGAGCGGAAAGTTTGAATTTGCACTCTGGAGTGAAGACTATATCCGTTTTGCCCCCTATTTTAAAGCCGGGCTTTGCCTCTATATCAACGGGGGGTTCAAGCCTAAACGCTTCAACGAGGCGGAATATGAGTTCAAGGTGACCGGGATGCACCTGTTGCAGGAGGTAAAGAAAGCGCATACCAAAAAGATCACCCTGGTAACCATGCCGAAATTCATTACCCGCGAGGTAGTGGATTTCCTGACCGATAATGCCATGAAATATCCCGGGGCCAGCGAGCTATACCTGCAACTGATAGACCGCGATAACGACCTGGCAGTCAAGCTGCATACCTTTAACCGGCATGTAGAAATGAATGACGAACTGGCGCAGTTTTTGACAAAACAGCCGGATATTGATACCTACATAGATATAAACAATAAGTAAGCTGCCAGAAAAGCACTAATTTGCATCCGGATCGTTATTTGACGATAAGATAACATTGAAACGAACAAAACTCATAACACTTTAAAATATAGATCAAAATGGCTTTAGAATTCACTGATTCCAACTTCCAGACAGAAGTATTAAGTTCAGATAAATTGACTGTGATCGATTTCTGGGCTGAATGGTGCGGTCCTTGTCGTGCAATCGGACCGGTAATTGAGGATCTGTCTAAGGATTATGCAGGAAAAGTAAATATAGGTAAAGTTAACGTGGACCAGAACCCTCAGCTGTCCATTAACTATGGTATCACCAGCATACCGGCCATCCTTTTTATCAAAGACGGCCAGGTAGTTGACAAACAGGTAGGTGCTGCTCCCAGATCAGTACTGGAAAAGAAGATCCAGTCTCACCTGTAATAATTTTAATTGTTAAAAAAAGAACGTCCGGGTAAATGCCCGGACGTTCTTTTTTTTTAGACCATGGTCGATGATCCATGGACCGTACCCTTCAATGCCCAGGATTGCTACTAATCCCGAAGGCACATACCATAGACCATGGACTATTTTTTGTAACTTCCTGTTCCTAAAATTGTAACTCCATGCTTAACGATACTCTCACCCGGCATATCGCTGAAAACGATCTCCAGGACCTGCTGGATCATAGCTGCAAGGCCATTCCCAAAGAACAACTGCATTTGCCCGGCCCGGATTTCTTTGAAAAGGTGTTTATGGGCAGTAACCGTTCTGCACAGGTATTACGCAACCTCGCAGCGATCTTTCATCACGGGCGCCTGGCAAATACCGGCTATGCCTCCATCCTGCCGGTTGACCAGGATATTGAGCATAGCGCCGGCAGTGCCTTTGGCCCTAATCCCATCTATTTTGACCCAGAGAATATCCTGCGGCTGGCTATTGAGGGCGGATGCAATGCGGTGGCCACCACTTTTGGGCACCTGGCCCTGTTCTCCAGGAAATATGCCCACCGCATTCCCTTCATTGTGAAGATCAATCATAACGATCTGTTTGCCTATCCTACGAAATACGATCAGATCCTGTTTGGCTCCGTAAGAAATGCCTGGGACCTGGGCGCTGCAGCAGTGGGTGCTACCATCTACTTTGGCAGTCCTGAATCAAGCCGGCAGATCACCGAGATTGCCATGGCTTTTGAAGAGGCACACCAACTGGGCATGGCCACCATCCTTTGGTGCTATACCCGCAACGCAGCCTTTGTAAAAGACGGCAAGGATTATCATACCGCTGCTGATCTGACCGGTCAGGCAGATCATATCGGCGCTACCATACAAGCTGACCTGGTAAAGCAAAAACTGCCTACCCTGAATGGCGGTTTTACCGCTGTCAGATTTGGCAAAACCAACCCGGCGATGTATGAGCAGCTAAGCACCGATCACCCGATAGACCTTTGCCGTTACCAGGTACTGAACGGTTATGCCGGTCGTATAGGATTAATCAATTCGGGCGGCGAATCAAAAGGAGAAAAGGACCTGACAGAAGCGCTGCGTTCTGCCATCATCAACAAACGCGCAGGCGGCACCGGTTTGATACTGGGAAGAAAAGCATTCCAGCGCCCCTTCAAGGAAGGTGTAGCGCTGTTAAATGCAGTACAGGATGTTTACCTGGACAAAGACATTACTATAGCCTAGCCATCATCGTATAAGCGTAAAGGTGCCTTTCTGCTCAAGTACCTGTGCTTCTTTCCCGAAGTAGGCATAACGCACTACGTACACATACGTACCCATAGGCTGCGCCTGGCTCTTAAAATAGCCGTCCCAGCCACGGGTTATGTCGTCTGCCTGAAAAAGCAGCTGTCCCCAGCGGTTGTACACCTGTAAGGTATATACAGCCACACCTTTAGCCTTTACGCGGAACAGGTCATTGTTGCCATCATCATTAGGCGAAAAAGCAGTAGGCACAAATAATGAGCGGTCGTACGACAAATAAACATTTACCGTATCTGCAGCTACGCAGTTCAAACCGGTAGGGGTTTTCACTATATACTGGGTAGGCTCCGAGGGTTGTGCAACAGGTGTAGCGCAGTTGGCGCAGCTTAAGCCAGTGGCTGGTGTCCATACATAATCAGTCGCATTTACAGCTACCAGTTGTATACGTTCCCCGATGTTAATAGTGGTATCGTTATTGAGTATTCTGACAGGCGGAAGTTCAATATTACTGAGCGCGAGGAGTGTATCAGCACTACAGCCATTGGTATCGTCAACACGCACTGTATAATTTCCGGCGGTCAGATCATCCCATGATCGTCCGCTGCTTAATGTATTATTCCAGTAAACGTCGTACGGCGCAGTGCCACCGGTTAAGGCTAAGGTTACACTGCCATTGGCCCGGCTGCATATCTCATCCTGCTTAACTACATCCAATCTTATGGGCATAGGCGCTGTAAGCCTTAGTTGCTGGCTATCAATACATACGCCATTACGTGTATATACGATATAATCACCGGCTGGAAGATTACCAAAACTATTCACAGACTGAAAGGGCTGGCCTTGCAGCGCGTATTCAAAAGGCGGAACACCCTGCAATATCTGTACGGAAATCATACCATCGGTCAGGTTATAACAGCTGGGTGCAGCACCACTGGCCGCCATATCCAGCATATGTGTTGGATCTGTTTGTACAGACACCGGCTGAAACACCTGGCATCCGAGACGATCCTCTACCCTGGCTATATAATTTGCTGCACTTAAATTGCGGAAAACATTGCTGACAGAAGGGCCATTTGTGCCCAGATAGTAGCGGTATGGCTGTGAACCGCCAGATACATTAAGGGTGATACTGCCGGTGGGATTATCACAATCGATAACCGTTGCAAGCGGTGTTAACTGCATAACCTGGCTGATGTTCACTATTTTATCATCAGTAACAGTGCAGCCCCCGTTGCTGACATTCACACTATAGGTGCCTGACTGTGTAACATCGATCTGTTGTGTAGTAGCCCCGTTACTCCATTGATAGGAATTGTAGCCGCTCCCTGCATCCAGGCGCACCGCTGCACCGTCGCACACCAGTGTATCTGCTCCCAGGTTAACTTTCGGAGAATCCAGCACAACGATCGTCTTACAGAACGTGTTCTGTGACGGCAGCAGTTCATCTGTCAAAAGGGTAACGGTGTAAACGCCCGGTTTTTTATAAGATATCGGTGGTGGTGTTTGTTGTTGTGATGAAGGTATGCTGGCATCATTACAATGACTGTATACCAGTCTTAGGAGTTGATTATTCCATGCATCTGTAATGAATGCGTACATGTTATCACCTTCCCTGAACAGCTTGGAAATGGAGTGCGCGAACCGGAAGTAGTTGTCTGGTGTTACCCTAATGCCGGACAAGTCCTTTGGCAGCTGGCTGGTTACGCCGTTTGTCATGTCAATCCTTACCATATTGCCAGGGGTAGCGTTCACTATGAGTATAAAGATCCTTCCGCAATCATGCAACAGGGTCAGATCCCTGGGATCGTCTATCACTCCGTCGGGATTTCCCAGGTTAATGGCTGTCGGCGTGTTGGCCAATGAACTGCCAAAATCAAAGCGACTCAGTGTATTGGAGCCCTCATTGGTAACAAATACATACCAATTGCCATTCTCCTGCTGTGCGAAGATACCGGTGGGATTGTCCAGGTTACCGAGTCCGCCAAAATTTACGGCCGTAGGCGTATTATTCAAAGAGGTACCAAAATCGAATCTTGTAAAGGTATTATTGTAGAAGTTGATAGTAAATCCGTACCAATTGTCATTCTCCTTTGTGATGTACAGATCTGTTGGGTAGTCCAGGTTACCAATATTGCCCCAGTCCGTGATCGTAGGCGAGGGATTGGCAAGTGTGGAGCCAAAATCTACTTTTACCAGCTTGGCAAGTGTAGGATCGCCTCCACCTGTTACGAAAACATGCCAGCCGTCTGCATCCTCTATAATCTGCAGGCCTTCCGTATTCTGTGGCAGTACCCCTCCGAAGTTGCCCAGGTTTACGGCAGTAGGCGTGTTCAGTAAGCTATTCCCAAAATACAGTTTTACCAGGCTTTGTGTATTATTGGTAAAGAAACCGTAGTAATCATTTCCTTCTTTTGCCGTTACCATAAATACGGGTATGTTCATAGTTCCGCCGGGGTTACCGAGATTATCAATCTTTGGCGGCGTATAGATACTGCCTGAACAAAAGTTCCAGAGATAGGTACTGGTGCCCGATGAGGTATTGGTAATATTGAAAGGAGCGTTTACACAAACCGTATCCGGTGCAGAAAAGCTGGGAGAAGAAATGGCAGGAGGTGTTTTAACCACAATATTCCTACAAAAAGCACTTTGTGTAGGCAGGCCTTCATCTACGATCAGGTTTACAGTATACGTGCCCGGCATGTTGTATGAAAACACGGGCGGCTGCTGCTGAGTAGAAGAAGGTATGCTGGCATTGGTACAGCTGTTGAACGCTACCCTGGCCAGGGTATTGTTCTGTGCATTCACAATGAATGCATACAGGCTGTTATCCACCCGGAACAATGTTGATATGGAATGCGGAAAATCTAGCCCCTGAGATCCCAGTGAAGTGGCGTTGACGGTACTGCTGATATTTCCCTGGAAATCTATCCTCACCAGGTCATCGTTGGTTTCATTCACTACCAGGCCGAAATTCTTGCCACAGTCCTGAATCACGCAGAGATCTCGTGGGGCCTGCAGCAGGTTACCCGGGTTACCCAGATTGGTAAAAGAAGGTATATTTGTTAGAGAAGTGCCAAAATCAAGCCGGTTCAGTGAATTGGCCAGCCGGTTGGTTACGAACACATGCCAGCTGCCGCTTTCCTGTATGGCAAATATACCGGTAGGATAATCCAGTAAATTACCCGGATTACCCAGGTTTACACCTGTAGGCGGATTCTGGAATGAGGCGCCAAAATCAAAACGGGTGATCGTATTGTTATAGGCATTTACCGTGAAGCCATACCACTGGTTATTTTCTTTTGTTATAAACAGATCATGCGGATAACTCAGGTTACCGATATTGCCCCAATCGACGGCTATGGGTGCAGGGTTGATAAGCGATGCGCCAAAATCCACCTTTACGATCCTGGAGTCCGGCAAAGGAGAGCCCACTACCAGTACATGCCATCCGCCTGCGTCTTCTACCACCTGTACCCCCTCCGTGTTGTAAGGTATCACACCGCCAAAATTCCCCAGGTTGGTAACGGTAGGTGTATTGAGCAGGCTGTTACCAAAATATAAGCGGTACAGATAAGGGCTGGGGGCATTATTGTTAGTAAAAAAAGCATAGTAATCATTACCCTGTTTGGCCGTGGCAATAAACACCGGGGCGTCCATGCCCGTTATATGTCCCAGGTTGGTAACTGTAGGAGCAGTATATACGTTACCGGAGCAAAAATTCCAGAAATAGCTGCTGCCGCCAGCAGTATTATTGGTAAGGGTGACCGGGTCATTGACAAACACTTCTGCAGGTGCCGTAAAGCTGGCCTGCGCAAAAAGTGATTGGGTTTCAAAACATAGCAGGATACTCAATGCTACGGTAAGGGATAATTTCATTCGACGTAAGGGTTAATAATTCTCTTGTGATCTGACTGGCAAAAGTAGACAGCCTTTCCAAATAAAACAAATATGATATATCTTACATTTCGTGTGATTTTTGTTGGAAAATCTGTCACCCGGGCAACAATCAATTGCTGAATACCGTATTTTCCACTTTATTTGCTGCTTATTTGTAATCTATCTAAATATGTCCTTTCACTTATATAACCTGCTGCGCGGGGGACTAGGCATGATTTTTCTTGTAGGCGTTTGTTTCCTGCTCAGTAACAACCGCAGGGCAATCGACTGGAAACTGGTTGGAATGGGCATTTTTGCCCAGGTCATGTTTGCCATGGGGGTGCTGAACACCCGCGTTGGTGAGCAGCCGGTGTTCTGGCTGGCCTTTGGCCTGATTGTCCTGTATGTGATCATTAACCGCCTTAAAGGTATTAAAGAAAAGCCCCTCCAGGCCGATGCCCTGGGTATCACACTGGCGCTGGCTTCCATACTGGTATTCTTTTTCGGGGTGGTTCGCAGCGGAGAATACCCGCTTACCAGGCTCTCTATCACCCTTAGCCTCTGCGTGATCTGGTTCCTGTTCTGGTTATTGTTTAAGCGCGACAAAATTGAGATCATCAAATGGACCTTACTGGCTATTTGCGTGGTGCTCACCGTTTCAGTATACGCGCAACTGTGCCCTTCAGACATTTTCCAGGTGATCCTGTCAAAAGTGTCCGGCTCATTTGTAGACTTGATCAACCTGAGCCATAAAGGCACCGAGTTTATATTCGGCAATCTGGCAGACCCCAGCGGTAACTGGGCCTACATCTTTGCCGTACAGGTGCTGCCCAATATCATCTTCTTTGCTGCGCTTTCCTCTATCCTGTACTACCTGGGCATCCTGCAGAAGATCGTGTACGTGTTTGCCTACCTGCTGAATAAAATGAAGATCTCTGGTGCGGAAAGCCTGTCTACCGCCGCCAATATATTCCTGGGCCAGACAGAAGCGCCGCTGATGATCCGCCCCTACCTGGAGGCGATGACCCGGTCAGAGATCCTCTGTATCATGATCGGCGGTATGGCCAATACGGCCGGCAGTGTACTGGCGGCGTACGTGGGTTTCCTGGGAGGCACCGACCCGGTGCAGCAGAACTACTTTGCCCTGCATATGCTCAGCCAGTCTATTATGAGCGCTCCGGCAGCCATCGTGGTATCCAAGATACTGTTCCCGCAAACGCACGGAGAGATCGTTTCTAAAGAGCTGAGAGTGCCTAAGGAGAAACTGGGCGATAACTTCCTTGATGCGCTGTCACTGGGCACTACAGATGGTCTGAAGCTGACCGTGAACGTTGGCGCCATGCTGCTGGTGTTCACAGCCCTCATGTATGTGGCCAATGCCCTCATGGGATGGGTAGGCGATATTACCAACCTGAACCCGCAGATCGCCAGCATTACCGGCGGGCGTTACAATGAACTCTCCCTGCAGATGATCCTGGGCTACGTGTTTGCGCCGGTGGCATGGCTGATAGGCGTAGCACAGCACGATATTATCGCCATCGGGCAGCTGCTGGGCGAAAAAACCATCCTGAACGAATTTGTGGCCTATATCACCCTTGGCAAAATGAAAGCCGGCCATGTGATACAGGATCCAAAATCACTACTGATAGCTACCTACGCCCTTTGCGGCTTTGCCAATTTTGCCTCTATCGGCATACAGATTGGCGGTATCAGCCAGCTGGCGCCTAACCAGCGCAGAAACCTCACTGAGCTGGGCGTAAAAGCCCTGATCGGTGGAACAATTGCGTGTCTGATGTGCGGCTGTATTGCGGGGGCGCTGATGTAGTCTGAAGGTTTGATGGTTTGAAGATGTCATTATACGACAGGGCGCCTTCAAACTACCAAACTTTCAAACCTTCAAACGTTTAAACCCTAAAGTCTTTCGTCGATTCATAATACAGGTTTCCCGTTTTACGTTGTATCTTGTATTAAGTAGATAGTAACCTAAAAAACCGAAACTATTGCGCACGTTTACCCTGGTATTCCTATGCTTAGTGTACCTCTTACCGGTGCAGGCCCAACGTACCTGCGCCACGGAAGATGCCATCCGCAACAAGATCAAGGAATTTCCCTCCCTCCAGCTGCAGCGCGATGCCATAGAAAGACAATTGGTGTCTGGCGTTCGTCTCAGCAAGCAACAACAGCTTTTCCGTATTACAGCAGGCCCTACGGTGACCATCCCGGTGGTAGTGCATATCGTACTGCCCAACCCCTCCGTTGTAACAGATGAGCAGGTATATTCACAGCTGGCCGTACTGAATGAAGACTACACCGGTACTAACCCGGATACCAGCGCCGTACCGGCTGCCTGGAAAGCGCTCATCGGCAATTCCGGCATCAATTTCTGCCTGGCGCAGCGTACACCCGACGGAGATCCTTCCACCGGTATTGTACGCGTGAGCACCACGCATGGGGCCTTTGACGCCAGCTTCAATTCTGCCTACGAAGTAAAATATTCTGCTGCCGGCGGATCTGATGCCTGGGATGCCAGCCGCTATCTCAACATCTGGGTATGCAATCTTTCCAATGGCTACCTGGGCGTAGCTACGCCGCCGGATAATACTTTTCCTGATGCGGAGCAGGGCGTTGTGATACTGTACAGCGCCTTTGGCACCACCGGCAGCGCTGCCGGCGATTTTAACGGCGGACGAACAACCACCCATGAAATAGGCCATTATTTTGGGCTACGTCATATCTGGGGAGATGACGACGGCACCGGCGGCACGCCGCGCTGTACCAGCGACGACGGTATAGACGATACCCCCCTGCAGGGCGCGCGTACCTATCACTGTCCCACTTTCCCGCGACTGGATGCCTGCTCTCCGTCTGAACCAGGTATCATGTTCATGAATTACATGGATTATACAGACGATGCCTGTATGCATTTGTTTACGGGCGACCAGGCCATCCGCATGCGCTTTGTGCTGGATAACATCCGTTCCTCCCTGCTGAGCTCCGACGGCTGCCAGCCGGTGAACCTGCTGAATAACGACGCTGCTGTAGCCAGTATCAATACGCCCCTGGGCCAGATCTGCGATGGCGGTTTTACCCCTAATGTGGCGCTGAAAAATAAAGGCGCGTTGCCCCTGCAAAGCGCACAGATCCTGTACCAGGTAGATGGAGGCCCTGTACAGTCCTATAACTGGACCGGCAACCTGGTCAGCCTCGCGGCAGACCAACGTAACCTTACCCACCGGTAATACAGGTCCGGGTACCCATATCATCACCGCCTACACCGCCCTGCCTAACGGAGTAACCGATGAGGCGCCGGAGAACGATACCGCCATGGCGGAATTCCGCTACTTTACACCGGCTACCCTGCCACTGACTCAGAGATTTGAAAACGATGTATTCCCGCCGGAAGGCGGCTGGGATATCTGGAACCCCGACAGGAGCTTTACCTGGGAGCTGACCCGCGACGCCGGCAGCAACAGCAGCCAGTCTATCGTGATGCGGAACCTGGGATATGCCACCAACGGCGCCATAGATGACCTCTACTCGCCCGTAATAGATGTACAGGGCTACGACTCCGTATTCCTGTTCTTTGACGTGGCAGCGGCCGTACAAACCAGTGTTACGGCTACCAACAATCCCTGGGACTCCCTGCAGGTACTGATCACCACCGATTGCGGACTGACATTTGACAGTGTGTACGGTAAATGGGGCGCCAGCCTGGTAACCCATACCATCCCTACCACAGAAGAATTCATTCCCACCGCCGCTGAATGGCGCCGGGACTCCATCAACCTTACCCGCTTCATCCCCTCAGGCAAGTTCAGGATCGTGTTCAGGAACATTTCCAACTACGAGAACAATATCTACCTGGATAATATCAACATCGTTGCCAGGGCAGATAATCCCTACCTGAAGGAACAGGGCTTTACGGTAACGCCTAATCCCACACAGGACAAGGTACATGTTACCTTCTACGGCCCGCAGGAGGACCTGGAGGGGGTTGCACTGTACAATACGCTGGGACAGCGCATCGCCTACAGGGCAGGCAACGGCCTTGACAGCAACAACCGTATCACCTTTGATTTGGTAAATGCCCCAAATGGTGTTTATTTTGTGAAATTAATTTACAGGAACAGGGCAAAGACCGTTAAAATAATCAAAGCACAATGAGACGAACCGACCATCCTGCCGTAGATACCTTGCTGCAACAACCCAGCCTGGATGCCGACTTAAAACGTATAGGAGAAAAAGTACTGGCGCAGCAGCGCCTGACGCCTGAAGAAGGACTGATCCTGTTTGAAAAGGGAGATGTGGGCTTCGTAGGTGCACTGGCCAACCAGGTAAGGGAAAGGCTGCACGGGCATAAAACCTACTTCAACCGCAATTTCCATATAGAACCTACCAATGTCTGCGTTTTCGCCTGTAAGTTCTGCGCTTACTCCCGCCTGTACAAAAACCGGGAAGAGGGCTGGGAACTGAGCATCGACCAGATGCTGGACATCGTAAAAAGCTATGACGGCCAGCCGGTTACAGAAGTGCACATTGTAGGCGGCGTGCATCCCAAGATGAACATGGAGTTCTTTATGGAGCTGATGCGCAAAATACGGGCACACCGTCCTGACCTGCATATCAAAGGCTTTACCGCAGTAGAACTGGATTACATGTTCCGCAAAGCCAAAGTTAGCGTCGCAGAAGGCATGCGCCTGATGCACGAAGCGGGCCTGCAGTCCATGCCAGGCGGTGGCGCAGAGATCTTTGCTCCTGAAATACGCGCCAAGATCTGCCACGATAAGGTAGATGCCGACGGCTGGCTGGAAATACATAAAACGGCCCACCAGCTGGGCATGGTTACCAACGCCACCATGCTTTATGGCCACATCGAAAATTACAGTCACCGTATAGACCATATGGAACGCCTGCGCCAGCTGCAGGACGAAACCCACGGTTTCAACACCTTCATCCCGCTGAAGTTCCGCAACAAAGACAACGAGATGTCAGACATACCTGAATCTTCCATCGTAGAAGACCTCCGTATGTATGCCATTGCCCGTTTGTATATGGACAATTTCCCGCACCTGAAAGCCTACTGGCCTATGCTGGGAAGAAGCACTGCGCAGCTGACCCTTGCCTTCGGCGTAAATGACCTGGACGGTACCATTGACGATACCACCAAGATCTACTCTATGGCCGGCGCCGAAGAACAACATCCCTCTCTCACCACCAGTGAACTGGCCATGCTGATCCGCCAGGCCGGAAGACGTCCGGTGGAGAGAGACACGGTCTACAACGAGATACGGGACTATACGGATGAACCGCAATTAAATTAATAATTGTATAATTAATAATTATAGCACACGTGTCTCACCTGACACAAATATCGCGGTAAGGCACGTGTGCTAAGAAGGATACTCCCACTCCCCTCTGTACTTTCTCTGTAACAGCTTATTGGCTGCTTCATCATTTTTGATCACTTCCTTCTCCCCGTCCCATTCTATACTACGGCCAAGTTTATACGAAATCATACCTAAGAGGCTCATGTTGGTAGAACGCTGACCAATGGCAATATCACAGACAGGCAGGCGGCCCTGCTGGATGGATTGCATGAAATCTTCCCAAAGCTCAGGGATGTTCTGATCATCCGGCTTATGGAGTTTGGGGGCTTCATGCAGGATGGCGCTGTTCTTGTTGGCCGGGTAAAAGGTCCAGCCGTCCAGCCAGCCCATATGGAAGGTGCCTTCGGTACCGTAGAAATAGCAGCCTACATTGGTCCTCTCCGCTTCATTGGCGGCATACAGGCGATGCTCCCAGGTGGCGGTAAAAGACTCGAACTCGAAGATCACATTCTGGGTATCGGGTGCGTCGGTATTGTCTTTCCTGATAAAACGATCTGCAGAGGAAAAGATCCTGCGGGGATATTTTTCTTCGGTCCACCAGAGTACCTGGTCCATCCAGTGAATACCCCAGTCGCCCAGCTGGCCATTGGCATAATCCAGGAACTGGCGGAAGCCCTTGGGATGAATAGACGGGTTGTAAGCCCTTAAAGGAGCTGGTCCGCACCACATGTCCCAGTTCAGTTCAGCAGGCGGAGCTTCATCCGGTACCAGTTTGCCGGCGCCGCCACCGTAGTGTACAAATGAGCGTACCATTCCTATTTTGCCCAGCTTACCGGAACGCAGGAATTCAATACCGGATCTATTATGCGGAGAAACCCGGCGGTGCGTGCCTACCTGCACGACCCTGTTATAGCGGCGGGCAGCTTTTACCATGGCCTTGCCTTCATTAATAGTATGGCAGATAGGCTTCTCAACATATACATGTGCACCCTGCTGCATGGCAGCAATGGCAATCAAGGGATGCCAGTGATCCGGCGTAGCCACGATCACGATCTCAGGCTTTTCCTTATGCAGCAGCTCACGGTAATCTGTATACGTTTTGGGACGGTCTGATGTGAGGCTGTTAATCTCTTTCTGTGCAGCAGCCAGCTGGCGCTGATCCACATCGCACAGGGCTACCAGCTTACAGCCGCCGTGCTGCAATGCGGCACGCAGGATATTGGTGCCCCACCAGCCGGAACCGATAAGCGCCAGTTTATAGGCGGCAGTGCGTTTTAAAGATGGAAGCAGGGGAAGCGCGGAATAGGTAAGCCCTGCCTGGGCTGTAGCCTTCAGGAAATCTCTGCGATGCATTGCTGTTTAATTAAAGATGAATAGTGAATACAGGTAGCCTTGATGCTATTATACCCGTGGAATTTCATGAACAATTATATAAGTTAAATCAAGTTAATCAATAATTACCAGGAAATCAATGGCAGGACCCAGCACTTATCCCGCTATTATTCACTATCATTCTTAATTATTAATTAACTTCAGGGTCATGAGACCTTTAAAAATGCTGATCACAAGTTCCAAATGGCTGTTCAACATCGCGTTTTGCGTGTATATAGCCGGCTGCGGCGACCGTTCCGGCAGCAATTCCTCTACCGCTACTACCACCACCGATACTGCCGCCGGCAGCACCGCTATAGTTACGGATGCGGGCCCGACATTCACCAAGGAAGGCGAGCTGTATTTCATCAGCAAGGCCAGCAATGATACTATCCGCAAGATAGACATTGAACTGGCCGAGACAGACGATGAAAGAGCCAAAGGCCTGATGGACCGCAGGTCCATGTCAGACGACCAGGGCATGCTGTTCATCTTCCCCACGGCAGAAGAACAGTCTTTCTGGATGAAGAACACCTATATTTCCCTGGATATCATCTATGTAGGCGAGAACAAGGAAATTGTTTCCGTCCGTAAATATGCTACTCCCCTTTCTGAAGAAAGCCTGCCTTCATTTAAGAAAGCCATGTATGTGGTCGAGGTGAATGCAGGGTTCTGCGACAAGTATCATGTGGCGTACGGCGATAAGATTGCGTTCACGAAATTATAGTTTGAGGTTTGAAGTTTGAGGTTCGTTGAAAATTGAAAGTTCATGATAAATATGCTTTTAAGGCATACAGGTGCTTAACTTAAAACCTCTAACAAACCTCAAACTTCAAACTTATTTCAACTCTTCCGCCGTAAACGACTTCTCCCGTCCTTTATACTGTTGCCGTACCTGCTGTACATCCTTCTCTGTCACCTTCCCGGCATGGTTGCTCCAGGCATTGCGGATATAGCTGACCACCTGGGCAATATCGCCATCAGAAAACTCATCGTTATTACCAATACCCGGCATGTCGCCGCTGATCTCAGGGGCTTTATATACTTTACCATTCACGGCTACCGGGCCGCTGAGACCATATAGTACGATAGCCAGCAGCTTGTTCTTATCACCATTCACCCATTGCGACTGGTTCAGCGGCGGGGCCAGCGACTGGATACCTTCGCCGTCTGCACCGTGGCAGGTTTGGCAAACTGTTTTGAAGATCTTTGCGCCGCGGGGATATTCTTTGACCAGTCCCTCCTTCAGCCGGGCATTGCGCTGGTTGGCAATGTCTTTCAGCACTTTCTTTAATCGGCGGGAAATGAAGAGCGTAGTGTCCGGGTTCCATTTGGTCACCTGATCCAGCAGCTCCTGTTCATGACCACTCATGTTGCCGATCAGCGCATCTGCCACAAACCGGTCGTTAGGATAGGCATGCAGCAACTGCGTTTGCAGCTGTGCCACGGCGGCAGGATGAAACGTCTTCAGGTAAGGCAGCAGCATGGCGACGGAAGGCGCCTGCAACACACTTTGCTGCAACGGGGTAATCAGCTCCAGTACCTTGCCTGCCTGCTGTGGTGTGATTACGGCAGGCATTGCAGCCAGGCCCTGTGTCCGCAGATAAGGATTGGTATTGCGTAATACGATTTCTATATCAGCCAGCTGCAGCTGCCCCAATCCTTCCAGTGTCCAGAGGGCATGTAGCAGGCCCCAGGAACTGCCTTCCTTCTTCAGTCTTTCACGCAGCTGCGGCGTTAATGTAGTGTAACGGTTGTCTACGATCAGCTGCTGTGCCCTGTCGCGTATCCAACCATTGGGATGATCCAGCAGGGGCAGCAGCGCAGCAGGATCATGAGGTAACGTTACCGCCGCTACGTTTTTGGCGTTGGCAGGTATTACCCGATAGATACGCCCGCAGTTGAGCGGATCAGTAAGGTTACGGTTTTTGATCTCATTGCGCAGGTAAGGCGTGAGGTATGTTTTATGCTGGATGATGCCGCGGTACATATCCAGTATGTACAGGGCGCCATCCGGACCGGTATACAGGTTCACAGGGCGGAAACGTTCATCGGTACTGGCCAGGAATTCTTTGCCTTTATAAGCCTGGCGGCCGTGCACAATGTAGCCGCTGTCTGTCAGTATATTGCGTTTGATCAGGTTGGCGGAGGGTTCTGCTACGAAGGCATTGCCTTCAAAACCTTCTCCCAGCAAGCCGCCCCTGTAAATAAGGGGCCCGCAGGCAGCGGTAAAGCTCACCAGGCGAAGGCTGTCATCCAGCACGCCTTTCATATACCCGCGGTTAACGCCCGGTGTGGCGCGGATGGGATATACGCGGTTATCGGGCACAATATCTTCATTGAAACCAGCTACATTGCGCTGCTGGGGATTTTTGGCGCCCAGTCCGGGACTGAAATAATCGCCCAGCAGGTTCTCAGAATTGTTGTTATAGAACAGGCGCCCGTAGTTGTCCTGGCTAATGCCCCACTGGCCGCGGAAATGAGTATGTTCTATCAGCCATTTATTGCCGGCCTTACGGTAACGCTTATCTGATTTGGCGTTGTAGATCCAGTTGTCCATTGCGCGGAACAGGCCATTGGGCTGGTGCTCTACGTTTCCGCCTTCCGTGTATTTATCGTCTACCAGGGTCTTTTTACCCGGCTGGTCGTTTTTGTTCTCTACAAACCAGAGCCGTGGCGGTTCTGCAATCAGCACGCCATTCTCTACCAGGCAGATAGCCCGCGGCAGCACGAGAGAGTCCAAAAACACCTTGCGGTTATCCACCGCGCCATCGTGGTCGGTATCTTCCAGGATGACGATCTTGCCGTTCTTCATGTCTTCCCCGGTACCGGAGGTATCGGGCATGTATCCCATCATCTCCACCACCCACATCCGGCCGCTGTCGTCAAACGTCATGGCTACGGGTACAAACACCTGCGGCTCTGCGGCAACCAGCTGAACCTGCATCCCATCTTCCGTCTGCATATGCTCCAGGGCCGTTTTGGCGTCTAATACGGGAGATGCTGCGTATTTCTCGCGCATGGCGAGCGAGTCTGTCTTTTCCTCATTTTTTTCAGTGGGTGTGTTGGGTTGACAGGATAATACCAATAGCATGCCTGCCAGTAAGATTCCGGACCAGTTTTTCATTCCTTTGCAGCGCTTTTTTAAATCGATAGCGCCTAAAATAACGCACGGCCTGGGAAAATTCAAATATAAAAAGGATGAGAGGCGAAAATTACTATCTATTAGCTATTGGCTGTTAGCTGAAAGCTATTCAAAGGCATAATCAGCAATGAACTGCTTTTTACTATAAGGTCAGACAAACACTTAACAGGAAGAAATGCGCCTCAGCGGACACTGCTGACAGCCAAAAGCCGGCAGCTAGCAGCTAAATTTCAGTTCAAACGCAGTGCCTTCTCCGGGTTCGCTCCTGAAGCTGATGGCGCCGCCCAGCAGTTCTGTGTAGTGTTTGACGATGTTAAGCCCCAGGCCGGTACCCTGGATGCCTGTTGCATTGCGGGCGCGGAAAAAGTCGCTGAATATCTTTTGCTGGCCTTCATAGGGAATGCCGATACCATAGTCCCTTATCGTGATGCTGACGCAGTTATCTGAGGCCACGCTGCGCAGGTCTATTGGCTGATGTTCGCCGGAGTATTTGCTGGCATTGGAAAGGAGGTTCAGCAATATGTGATGCAATATTTTCCGGTCCTGCACAATGTGGGTTTCACCGGCGTGCTCATATCTTACCTGCTGACCTCTTTTGAAGGTGCCGCTGATCTCTTCCACCAGGTTTTCCACAAAGGCCGGCAGGTTGAATTTTTCGCGGTATGTTTCGGCTTTACCCTGCTGCAGCTGATCATCCGCCAGGAAATCGTTCAGCATCCCCGTGAGGCGGTCTACTGCCGATTTAATACGGTTCAGGTGTTTGGCCTTCTTCCCATCACTGTCCGCTCCTGTCTGCTGTTCCAGCAAAAAAGCGCTGGAAAGGATGGCGCTGAGCGGCGTTTTCAGCTCGTGGGAGGCCATGGATACCATCCGCGTCTTTTTGGCATTTATTCTCTTTTCGCGTTCCAGGGAATCCAGCAATTCCTGTGTGCGTTCATTGACCCGCTGTTCCAGCTCATTATACACATACACGTTTTCCATATTCACGGCGGTAATGTCTGCAAGGGATTGTAAAAGGCTGATCTCCTCTTCCGTGGGAATATGTTTATACGCCCAGTAGTTACCGATGGCGGCAATAGGATCGATGCTTCTTACAGGCACCATCACCAGGCTTTTTACGAAGGTGGGGCGATAAGCATCCACCGGGATGCGGCTGTCCTGGTAAATATCTTCAATAACGGCCGGCTTACGGTTCAACATGGCCCAGCCGCTGATGCAGGTCTCCATGGGGAAGCGCTGGCCTTTCCAGAGCGGGGCGATGGCGTCTTCATCGGCGTAGTAGCACATACCGTTGTCGCGTAATACAAAGGTGGCGCCATCAGCGCCAGTGAGGCGGCGGGCGGCGCTGCGAACGATGCGCATCACGGCATCGAGGCTGCGGGCAAGAGACAACTCCTGTACGGCCGCTACCAGGTGTTTCATAGCCTGGTTATCGGCAACCATTGGTATTACTGACATAGTATCAAGTGTGCTTATCAGTAATTTACTAAATTTTAACACAAAAACCGCCCAGGGCAAGGAATTCCAGGGAGTATGCAGACAGCTTAAGCGCCCCCGGCGGGGCCGATCCTTTTGTAATAAAGGATGGTGGCCGTAAGGCCCCCATGTGGTTTGAGGGCATAATCGGGTATCTCTCCAGCCTTCAGGTAACCCAGCTTTTCATAGAAGCCGGCAGCGCCTTCATCGGCAGCAGTATCCAGGTTGATGAGGGTTTTACCGCGCTCCATTGCAATACGTTCTGCTTCCAGGGCCAGGGCGCGGGCAATGCCCTGGTTGCGGCGCCCCACGCGGGTCATCATTTTGGCGATCTCGGCCCGGTGGGGCTGATTAGGCGGACAGTCCAGCAGCAGGGTAACGGTGCCCAGCAGGCTGTCTCCTTCCATTGCGCCCAGCACCACCCGCTCTCCGCGGCCCGCTGCCGCGAGGGACTGCTCCCAGAAGGCGATGGCCTGTTCGGGCGCCAGGGGATGCATAAAGCTAACAGATCCGCCATTGGCAACGGTTTCTATCAACAGGTCCGCCAGGGCGGCAATAGTTTGCGGATGACTGTACAGTGGTTGGATGCTAAAGGTATACGCCATAGGAAGACTAATGTACTAAGTTAGGAGGAAACAGGAGAAAGCTGGTACTATATTAACACTCACATGGTTTCACAGCTGAAACACAAGGAAACGCCTTGTAGAACTACAGGTGAGCCGGACATGAGGTAAACTTGAGGTGGACTTAATGCGGGGATGCGGGTTAAAAATTGTATTACTAGGGCCATCCCCCCGAAGCCCTGCCGATACCCGGGCCGCTGACCACCAAAACAATCTGACAATATCCATCATCTTTTAAGCCTCCTGACAGGGGCGGCACCCCCTCCTATTGCAGCGCCTTCAAACTTCCAAACCTTCATACTTTCAAACTTTCAAATCTCAAACCCTCCAGCTTCAAGCTTTAATCACCCTCNCCCCCTTTCCTTCCAGCGCTTTCTGCTGCGACCGCGAAATACCCTTATCCGTCAGCAGGTAATGAAATAAGCTCAGTGGCGCAAATTTGAAGTAGCTGTCCTTCCCTATTTTAGAAGAATCGCAAAGCAGGTATACGGTATCGGCGTTTTTACTCATTGCTGTACTGATGCCGGCTTCTTTTTCGCTGAAGGCAGTGAGCCCGCTCTTTACAGACAGCCCGTCCACCCCGATAAAGGCCTTTGCAGCATGATAGTTTTCAATATGGCGGATGGCCTGCAGGCCGTGCAGGGCTTTGCGCTCGGAGTCTGCCTCACCACCTGTTAAATTGATCGTGATGCCGGGGATATGCATAAGTGCCGAGAGCACCGGAAGAGAATTGGTAATAACCCGGATGCCGGGGATCTTCTGCAGATGGGGGCACATACAGAACACAGTGCTGCCGCAATCCAGGAAGATGGTATCGCCGGGCTGCACAAAAGATGCCGCCAGCTCTCCTATCTGCTGTTTCTGCTCACGGGCGGCCAGTGCTTTGTCTGTAAAGGCAGGAAAACGCGGACCATTATCCGCCTTCATGGCGCCGCCATGGGTCCTGATCAGCAGCCCTTCATCCGCCAGCTGCTGCAGATCTCTGCGGATGGTTACCGGCGAGATGTCCAGCACTTCCGATAACTGATGTACATCTATATTGCCTGCCCCTTCCAGGGCGTCGAGTATCTTTTTCTTTCTTTCCGGATATCCCATAAGATAATAAGTGCTATATTTGATCAAATTAATCAAAAACGATCAAAATTAATCATTTTATATGAACCCTGCTATTAAGATCACCAAGGAAGAGCTGCTGTCTGACAACTGGTACCTGCTGAAAAAGATCAGTTACAATTACCAGCGCCCGGGCGGCCCTATCAAATTACAGCAACGGGAAGTATATGACCGGGGCAACGGGGCGGTCATACTCTTATATAATCCTGAGGAGGAAACGGTGATCCTTACACGGCAGTTTCGTATGCCCACTTACGTGAATGGCAACAAAGGCGGTATGCTGATTGAAGCCTGTGCGGGTTTGCTGGACAATGACCGCCCGGAAGCGGCTATCAAACGCGAAGCGGAAGAAGAAACCGGTTATAAGGTAACGGATGTACGAAAAGTGTTTGAAGCGTATATGTCGCCCGGGTCAGTAACAGAGCTACTCTACTTTTTTATAGCGGAGTATTCCAAAGATATGCGGGTACATCGTGGCGGCGGACTGGAACATGAGCAGGAAGATATTGAAGTGCTGGAGATCCCTTTTGGAGATGCATTGGAAATGGTAGACAAGGGGCAGATCCGCGATGCCAAAACGATCATGCTGCTGCAATACATGGAGCTGCACGGCATCCTGTAAAAAAAGAAGCCCTTCCGCTTAAAAAGCCGGAAGGGCATAGGGCACATAGGGATATATAGCGGATAGCTATTGTACTATTTAAAAAGATGCAGCACGTCCTCCGCGTTCAGCAGTGAGAACACATCCTGTCGTCGCCGGCAGCATGCTACCTGGGATTATCCTGATGCACGGGAATACGTCCGCGGAAGTTGGGCAGTGCAAAATTCGTTTGCCCGTTAACGTAAAATGCGGCGCGCAGCCAAGAGAATAATGCCTGGTGCTGGTCGACAGGCAATTGCTGCCCATTACACATGGCATAACCCTTAGGTGGAAAATTAAAAGAGACCATACAGATCTCAGACAGTAATGGAGTGTTCAGCGTCATTAAAAGTACACTTGCTTAGGTTTAGGAAAAATAGTATTGTCCGCTCTATAGTAATATTGTCCGCCTATCTACAGTTGATATTGTCCGCTTGTCTAACAGTCTGACGTGCTCTATGAAAACCGGGCGTAAAAGTATATCATATTTTAGTTAAATGCAATATACTTTTCATGTCACAAAAAACATTCTCTATTATTTACCATTACCCGGGTTTTCTTTACATCCTTATACATATGATGCAACAACGCTGTGCTTTCCTGCATAACACGCTGCTTTCCACAAGTTTGTTACTGGCGCAAAAGCGGTTTCGTACGCTCGCTACCGTAAGTCTAGCGCACTGCAAGCATTCCGGGTAATAACCGTGAGCTGATGAGCAACAGGCGATCAGCAATTGCTGCCGGATGCAGGAAATTTCATTGATAATCACGGTGATGACTGTACGCATGTTGAAATGAGCCCATGCTGCGATGTGGTGATCTGTTTACCACATCTTCCTGACAACATCGGGATGGCTACCGGTTCTGCACATAGGCAAGCAATTAAAAAAAGTCCCCCAGGTTTAAACCCGGGGGACTTTCTTTATTACTTACTACCCATATTTTGCAAATTAATTCAGGCTCCGGAAATCCACCGGTACCAGCTTACTCACGCCGGGCTCCTGCATGGTTACTCCGTAAATCACATCCACTGCCGCCATGGTTTGTTTGTTGTGCGTAACAATGATGAACTGTGAATTATCAGAGAACTTGCGGATCATGTTGGTGAACTTGCCTACGTTGGCATCATCCAGCGGAGCGTCCACCTCATCCAGGATACAGAAGGGCGCCGGTTTAATGAGGTAGATAGCAAACAGCAAGGCAGTTGCTGTAAGTGTTTTCTCACCACCGGAGAGCTGTGTGATGGCAGCCGGGCGTTTACCTTTCGGCTTGGCAATGATCTCTATACCGGTTTCGGCCAGGTTCTCCGGATCGTTGAGGATCAGGTCGCACTGGTCTTCTTCGGTAAAGAGCGCCTTGAATACGCGGATAAAATTCTCTTTTACAGTATTGAAAGTATCCAGGAACTTCTGGTTGGCGGTAGATTCCACCTCCTGGATAGTGGCCATCAAAGACTCTTTGGCGGCTACCAGGTCATTCTTCTGTTCGAGGATGAATTCGTAACGTTTCTTCATTTCCTGGAAAGCCTCAATGGCCGTAGGGTTGATCTCACCCATGTTCTCCAGGCGTTTCTTCAGCTTCTCGGCAGAGAGTTGCAGCTCGTCTACCGGCAGCGTGGTGTTGCGGGCATCATCCAGGATCTCATCCAGGTTCACTTTAAACTCTACGCTGAGCCTTTCTTTCATAGAGGCCAGCTGCAGTTTCAGCTCATTCACTTTGTCCTTGATGGTGTTCAACGCCTGTTCCAGCTGCTCTTTGGCACGCTGACGGGCACGGAGGGCGCTTTCCTTTTCCTGCAGCTGGTTGCGGAAGTTATAGTACTCCTGGTCTTTTTCGTTCAGGGCCTTTTCTTCTTCTTCCTTCTGGCGGAACAGGTCTATCAGGCCATCTTCTGCAGCACCCAGTTTATCTTCTGCTGCCGCAATGTTGGCTACGGCATCTTCCAGCTGTGATTTGTTATTGGTGATCTGTACGTGCAGGTCGCTCAGTTGTTTGCGCTTGAAATCCAGCTCCTGCTTAAGGCCCTGCACTTTACTGTGCTGGCGGGTATGCTGCAGGTTTTGGTTATTGTACTGCACATTGGCCTGATTGAACTGTTGTTCGGCCTCCTGCGCTGCCCTGTCTGCCGCCACAATGCTGTCGTGCAGGGCATTTACTTTTTCGTTCAAAGCTTCCAGTTCGTCCCTTACGCCGGAAATACTTTCCTGGTTGGTTTCGAGGGACTGCTGCATCTCTGCCAGGCGTTTATCGCCGGATTCGATGAGGTGATGGAAGTTCTCAATGCGGTTCTGCAGGCCAAACAGCTGGTTATTGAGCTGGTTGATCCTTTCACGGGCGGCATTGATGTTATTTTCATTGAGCTGGCTGTTGTAGCCCAGCACTTCGTTGTGTTTCTGCTGTATCTGCTCCCGCAGGCCGGCTACCGTGGTTTCCAGCGCTTTGATCTCTGCTTCCAGCTTTTCCAGGTTTTTGGCGCGGCCCAGTTTCTTGCCTTCAAACAGGCCAACAGAACCACCGCTGAAGCTGTACTTGCCCCGGTGCATACGGCCGCTTTTCTCTACTACCAGTACATCTTTATCCGGGAACTGCTCAAAATCCAGCGAGGTCACATCTTCTGCTACGAACACTTTACCCAGCAGGTAATTGCCCAGGCCTTTGTAACGTTCGTCTATCTCTACTACTTCCAGGGCCGGTATAGTGCCCGGGGGCGAGAACAGCGCGCCGCCCTGGTGATGGAACTGGTCCAGTATAAAGAAATTGGCCTTCCCCTTCTTGTTGGTGTCCAGCAGGCGGATGGCCTGTACGGCTTCTTCCGCGTTGTTCACCACGTAGTAGTTCAGGTAGGGTTCCAGCAGGTTCTCTATACAGGTGCGATAGTCTTCCTTACAGAAAAAGATATCGCTGAGGATGGGCGCCTTGTTATTCCACTCGTTGTTCTTCTTCAGAAATTTGATACTTTCCGGGTAGCCTTCCAGGCTGTCAACGAGCGACTTTAAAAGATCGTATTCGTTCTTCTTGGCATCGAGTGTACGATTCTCGTCTACCAGTTTATCACGGAGGCCTTCAATGTCGGCCTGTGTTACAAGTATCTTGCCTTTGGTCTCCTCCTGGAAAGCCACCATATCATCCAGGGCAGCCTTGCGTTCACCCAGGGTATCCTGGAGGATCTCCTTCTCTTCTTCCAGCTGCTGGATCTGTAACTGGCGGTTGGCCTTTTCCTCCTGCAGTTGCTGGATACTGCGCTGCAGGTTTTGTACTGAGGTATCGGCTACGGCCACTTTCTTCTCTGCCTCAAACTGCTGACGTTGCCATTGCTGCTGATCGCGGCGCAGGGTTTCGAGCGATTGTTTCTTCTGGTGGAAATGTTCTTTCTTCTCTTCCACCATTTCGTGCAGGGTTTCCAGTTGGTCCTGCATGGAATCGAACACTTCCTGTTCTTCTTCCACCTGCTTTTCGGTAAAGGCGATGGAATCGGTCAGGCCCTGGAGCTGTCCTTCCGCATTGTTGAGGAAATCGCTCAGGTTCTTTTCCCTTTCGCGCAGGTAGGTCAGCTGCTGGGTGGCCAGGTTCTTATCGTTCTCTTTGGTGCGGATGGTGGCTACCAGTTCATTGAATGACTTCTGGAGCACGTGCAGTTCCCTTTCCTTGGCCACAAAGTGGAGTTTATCTTCTTCCACGGCTGCTTCGTCGGTAGCAATTTCCGCTTCCAGGGCAAATTTGCGGTCAGATTCGGTCTGCTGCTGATCAGACAGCTCTTTGAAGGTGATGTTGAAGCCTTCCAGGGCTGCTTTGGCCAGTTCTATACTTATTTCGCGGTATTCCTTCTTTACTTCGTAGAAACGTTCTGCCTTACGTGCCTGGCTTTCGAAGGGTTTTGAGGTTGTTGTTGATCTCGAAGAGGAGGTCTTCTATACGGTTCAGATCACCCTCGGTAGCATCCAGCTTGGTCTTGGCTTCCTTTTTACGGGTTTTATAAATGGAGATGCCGGCGGCCTGTTCCAACATGCGGCGGCGGCTGTTCTCCTTGTCCTTGATAATATCGTCTACCATCCCCAGTTCAATAATGGCGTAGGAGTCTGTACTAACCCCCGTGTCCATGAACAGGTTATGGATATCCTTGAGGCGGCAGGCAACGTCATTCAGACGGTACTCACTGTCGCCATTCTTATAGAATTTACGTGTAATTGTAACCGTTGTGAATTCGGTGGGCAGCACATTCCGTGTATTCTCGAACGTGAGGCTAACTTCTGCCATACCGCTGGCTGAACGGCTTTTGGAGCCATTGAAAACCAGGCCTGCCTGGTTTTCAGAACGCAGGTTGCTGATCTTGTGCTCACCGATTACCCAGCGGATGGAGTCTATGATATTACTCTTTCCACAGCCGTTTGGTCCTATCACCCCTGTGATCCCCTCGTCAAAATTCAGGACGGTTTTGTCTGCAAAACTTTTGAAGCCCTTGATTTCTAGTGTTTTTAAACGCACGGTCGCTCCTGGTTTATTTTTTTTAAGCTGTCAAAGATAAATACGATTCGCTGAAAGCCTACTGCTTATTTATCCAAATCGATCAGTAAATTAAAGGCAGTAACCCGATAAACCCTATTTATTTATACACAGCTGTGAATAAATTACAAATAAAAGGCGGGTTATCTACTGAATTTCAGCAATTTATCACATTTTACTTTACTTTCTCTTGAGACAACCGGCATACACCTTTAGTTTTGTCTTAATATTTGGTGAAACAAGCTTATCTTTAGTTCACTATTTTTACTGCAGTATTAGTATATAATATCCGGTAAATAACCAATGAAAACCCGTAATGCAACAACCCATAATCGAAATCTAAACCATGGACCACGCCGTCCACTAACTAGCATCACCCACTACTATTATGAAAAATGGTCTTCTAACGCTGCTGACCGGTATCCTGTCCTGCCCCTTTTTTGCCTATGCACAAAGGTCTGTGAACACCGGTATTAGCGGTCAGGTGGCAGACAGCGCCAGCCGAAAGCCCCTAGCATACGCCACCATCACTTTATTAAAAACCACTGGTCTGCAACCAGTTATAAACACGCTTACCGACCACCAGGGCTATTTTCTGCTGAAAGGAATAGACCAGGGCGAATACCGGGTTAGCATCAGCAACGTTGGTTATGCTTCGAAAGTAACAGATCCGCTTTTCGCGGATTCCCTGCGGCTGCTTCAGCTGCCAACTATCTACCTGGCGCCGGCCGCCAGGCAACTGCAGACCGTGAACGTTAACGGTCAGAAACCGCTGCTGGAGGTAAAGGACGATAAGCTGATATACAATGTGGAGAATGACATCAGCAAAGATGTGCTGACGGCAGCAGAGATGCTGCGGAAGGTGCCGCTGGTAACGGTAGACCCTGACGGCAATATCCAGCTGAAAGGCAGCGATAATTTCAAAATACTGCTGAACGGCAAAAGCACCTCCATGATGTCCCGCAATCCAAAGGAAGCACTCCGTGCTTTCCCGGCCAGCCTTATCAAAAGCATAGAAGTGATCAGCCAGCCCTCTGCCAGGTACGATGCGGAAGGCGCGGCAGGCATCATCAATATAGTGACCCGCGAAAAATACACCGGCTATAACGGCAGCCTGTTTGCCAATTACAATACCCGGGGCTTTGCTGGAGGCGGCGCCTCTTTCAATGCCAAAGCCGGGAAACTTGGGATAGCCGCCTACCTGGGCAGCAATTATTTCCGGAACAAGGGCCGCCTGGATGGACAACGCCAAAGCTTTGTACCTCACAACCAGAACACGCTGCTGCAGAATGGCACCAGTGTTTTTGACGGCACCTACTACTTCGGCAACCTGGAACTGAGCTATGACCTGGATAGCAGCAGCAGCGTCAGCCTTTACAGCAACGTGGATCTGAGTCACAACAGTAATAACTCACTGCAGCAGAACCTGTTCCTCGACAGCCTGCTGAAACTGTCCCAAACAGGGCAGTACGATGCCTATACGAAGTACAGGAGCAATACCTACGATGTTGGACTGGATTACCAGAAAAAATTCCGACAGTCCGGCAGATCACTGGCTGTATCGGTGAACCGTAACAGCGGGAATAACGGGCAGCAGACAGACAACCGCCAGACAAATGAACCGGGCCAGGACCAGCAGATTTTTAATAATAACGACGAGCATCATACCGAAACCACTTTCCAGGCAGATTATACACAGCCGCTCCCCCGGAAGCAGTCGCTCGAAACAGGGGCCAAAGCCATCCTGCGCACCATAGAAAGCGACTACCAGCAGCAGGTGTCCCTGGAAGGCATCGGGATAAGAACGGTAAAAGACCGTACAGATGTTTTCCATTATAAACAGAATGTATTTGCCGTATATGCCAACTACCGCTTCAAGGTAAAACAGCGACTGAACGTATTACTGGGCGCCCGCCTGGAGCAGACGCATATAAATGCCAATTTTATTTCCAGCGACACGCTCTTAGATACTGATTATCTGAATTTTATGCCATCGGCCAGCGTTTCTCTTCCCCTGGGCCAGGCGCACGTAATAGGCCTGTCTTACAGCCGCCGGCTGCAACGGCCCTGGGTATGGAACCTGAACCCCTATGTGGTAGACATAGACCCGAATAACCTCTCTTTTGGCAATCCCGGGCTGAGACCAGAGCAAAACCAGTCATTCCAGCTGGGTTACAACGGCAGGTTCAAAAGTGCACGCCTGACCCTCAGTGTAGACCATGTGTTCACCAACAACGCCATTGAGCCCTTTACCGCCATAGACGATGTAACCAGTGTGACCGTTACCACTTATGCCAATATCGGCCGCCGCGCCGCCACCGGTTTTAACCTGAGCGGCAGCCTGCAGCCCGCCCCCCGCTGGGGAGTGCTGGTAAACGCCCGTGGTATGTACACCAACCTGGAGGGAGGCAACGGCACCAGCTTCCGCAACTATGGCTGGAGCAGCACTACCTACATCAGCACAGATTATGACCTGGGCAAGGGCTTTAAAACAGAGGCCACCCTCTCTGTCAACACCAGCAAACCCATCTTACAGGGGCGTAGTCCCGGTTATACCAACCATACCCTTACCCTGCGTAAAGAGCTGTTTCAGCGGCGGGCAGTACTGGCCGTACACCTGGATCAGCCTTTCCAGAAAGAGATCGCCTGGAGAAGTGAGCTGAAAGACCCGCTGTTTTACAGGGCCAGCACCTTTTACTACCCGGTAAGAGCCCTGAGGGTAAGCCTGAACTGGAAATTCGGCCAGCTGAAAGAATCAGTAAGCAGGAAGAAAGGCGTAAATAATAATGACATTAAACAGAATGACGGGACAAAACCATAGAAAGTCGGAGTCTTTAAGGGTTTAAACTTTTGTTTGGTACCTTTGCAGCTCCGAAACAATATTTAATGCGCCCCTGGCTTAAAGAAGTAAAGAGCTTTATCTTCAGTTACCATTTCTCTAATGGGCTTCGTACAACCATTAGTGTGGTAGTACCTTCGCTGATTTGCCTCAGCATCGATGAGCCGATCACCGGTATTACCATTTCAACCGGGGCCTTGTGCGCGGCGCTGGCAGACCAGCCAGGCACCGTTATTCACAAGCGTAACGGCGCTTTCATCACCCTGCTCCTGCTTTTTATTACTGCCCTGGGCACCGGCCTCTGTGCCCCCTATCCTTTCCTGATGGTGCCCTGGATCATGGGCTGCTGTTTTGTATACAGCATGCTGCTGGTATACGGTAACCGTGGCGGCAATATCGGGGTGGCCTGCCTGCTGGTGATGATCATCATCCTGGGCGAACCGCCACAAAACACTATGACCAGCCTGTATGAAACCGGGCTGATAGTGCTGGGCGGCCTATGGCATGGACTGCTGGCCTTACTCTTATGGCAGATCAGGCCCTACCTGAATGTACAGCAGGCATTGGGAGAATGTATCGTGGAAACCGCCCGCTATCTTGAGCTGCGTGCCGGCTTTTATGTAAAGGGCGCAGATATTGACGGGATCTATAAGTCAGTGCTCGAACAGCAGGTGCTGGTGAGCGAAAAACAGGAAGCCGTACGGGAACTGTTGCTGAAAAGACGTTCCGCCCAGCAGGGCACCAGCAGCATCAGCAAGTCGATGGTGCTCATCTTCCTGGACATGGTAGACCTGCAGGAACATATTATGGCCTCGCAGATCGACTATAAGGCATTGCAGCAAAGCTTTAAGGATGGCGACATACTGGAAGAGGTGCGCAAACTGGTGCTGGAATTTGTACAGGAGCTGTCTGATATAGGCGTAGCCGTAATGGCCGGGCGGCGATCTATGCCCAAGGCCAATCTGCGCCATGATATCGAAAAAGTGCAGCGGGCCGTGGCTGAGATCCGCAAAACCCTGCCCACCCTGCGCGAAAGAACCACCCGCCTCTTCCCGCTGAACACCATACTGGCCAACCTGGGCGACATGGCCGAACGCATCTACAACCTCCACCGCCTTACCCGTCTTGAAAGGGTAAAAGATACCGCCCTGGATCAGCGCCTGGAACTATCCCGCTTTACCACCAGCCAGCGCTATGACCTGGAAACTTTCCGTAACAACCTCACTTTCAAGTCACACATCTTTCGCCATGCAGTAAGGGTGAGCCTGGCTACCGTTGCCGGGTACCTGCTGGGTATGGCCCTGCACCTGGACCGGATATACTGGATATTGCTTACCATCGTCGTGATCCTCAAGCCCGGTTTCGGGCTCACCAAATCACGCAGCTACCAGCGCCTGGTGGGTACCGTGATAGGGGCATTTTTTGCATTGGCCGTATTGCTGCTGATTAAAAGTCCCCCCGCTATCTTTACCATTATGCTGTTCTGTATACTGGGCGCCTATACTTTTATGACCTACCAGTATACCGTGAGCGTGATCTTTACCACCCCCTTCGTGATCTTCCTGCTGCATTTCCTGCATCCGGCAGACCTGCAGTATGCTACGGCGCGGGTGCTGGATACTTTTATAGGCGGCGGACTTGCCTTCATTGCCAATCTTACCCTGTGGCCCAGCTGGGAACATAAGTACCTGTCCAGTTACATGCAAAAAATGGTGCAATCCAACAAAGCCTATTTTCAGCAGGTGATGTTGTTGTACACCGGTCAGCAGATGGCGATCGTTGACTACAAACTGGCCAGGAAAGAAAGCTATGTAAATACCGCCAACCTGACGGCCGCCTTCCAGCGGATGCTGAGTGAGCCCAAAAGCAAGCAGAAAAACACTTCGCGGATGTATCATTTCGTGGTGCTGAACCATACCCTCAGCTCCCGTATAGCAGCGCTGGCGGCTTACGGACTGGGGCATGGCGTGCGGTTTCCCCGCCCCGAGTACCAGCTGATCAGCCGGCATTTGCTGCAATACCTGGATCAGATCATCGCGCTGACCGCTGAACCGGACATTGTACTACCTGAATTACCGGCATCGATAGAGGCCTTTGAAACCCTGGACATCCGTTTGGAAAGTTTGATACAGCAAAGACAGTCAGAGATCAATGAAGGAAAAGGCGAAACTGCTTTAAGGGATGAAATGCTGGAGACGAAGCAGGTGAGAGATGCCCTGCACGCGGTGCTGGGTGTGTTGAGGGATATGAAGAAGGCGCTGACAGGAGGATGAAGACAGAGGGGCATTATTGGGTTATTGGGTTTGTGTATTCTCTTTCATGCTATCCCCTTAAAAGGTCATTGCGAGGCCTGGAGGGAGCTGGATAGGTGGACCGAAGCAATCATTTAAATAGTAATGAGCCTCCAATCGCGTAATTGCGAGGCCCGAAGGGCCCTGGCGGGTAGCCGGGCCGAAGCCATCTTTTAATCAGCAACTGTGATGATTACGTTTATTGATAGCCGTTTGCCGGTTAAAAAATTGCTTCGTCGCGCCACGCGGTTTTTCCCTGCGGCTGCTCAATGACGCGAGAGGCGTAACCCAAAGAGACAACGCGAAGGGAGTGACGCTAACAGAGTGATGCGAAAAGGACAACGCCAGCAGCCTATCGCAAAAACTAACCTTAAACCTCATAAATAATCTTCAGCTCATCCGTCAGCGGTTCCATATTAGCCAGTATCCTGTCAAATAATTTAGGGCCTTCGTGAATATACCAGGGCATAAAATTCTCCTTGCGTTCCTGTAAAGAACCTGCAGGGAAAAGGCGGCTGCGCAGCTGGCGGATCTCATCTGTCTGCCAGGCAAACTTCTTCTTTTCCGCGCGGAGAAATTTATGTTCCAGCTTGCCGATGCTCTTCATGGCACGGTTGCGTTCTGCAGCAACCGTAGCTACCAGCGTAACATCGATGCTGCGGGCTTTTTCTTCCAGCGCATCAAAGAACTGTTCCATCGTATCATACTCGCGTTTCAGCACCAGGTCTGCATTGGTATGCTGCATCACATAGCGGTTCACCAGCTCGTCAACATTGCCGAACAGATCTTTCACGCACAGGCCCAGCTTCCCGAGCCAGCGGGAGGAAACGGCATCTACCAGTAAGAAGGAATTGCGCAGCACCAGCATGGGATAAGGCACCCTGAAATGTGTAAAGAGGGCCTGCAGCTCCAGCCAGTAGGCTATTTCGCCCCCACCGCCAATAAAGGCGATGTTTGGAAGGATGGTCTCCTGGAGAAGACCACGGAGGATCACATTCGGGCTGAAACGCTCCGGGTGCTGCTGTAGCTCCTGCTCCAGTGCTGCCGCGGTGAAGGTGATGGAAGTATTGAGCACTTTCCAGTGATCTTCTTCCTTCACGATACGGTCGCGCGCATTATCAGAAAGATAAAAGAGGTTGATCTCCCGTGGATTAGCCTGTACCTTATAATGCTTGGACAATTTTTCGATAGTGTCTCCCACCAGTTTATGGGAAGTCTGGTGCCAGAGCTCCTCCTTCATCACGGGTATATACAGCTCCTTGAACAGGGGACTATCGGGTATCAGCACCACTACACCGTAGCGGCCAAAAAGGGCATTCACCAGGTAAAGGGTGGCCTCCTGGATATTGTCATGTTCCAGGTAAGCTTTACGTAACAGCTGTATCAGTGCTGCGGCATGTTCCCCATAACCCAGCAGTTCCTGTAAGCGGTCAATCAGGTTGTCCAGTCCTTCGGGACGCATACGGCCTACAGCGCCTTGCTGGGTGGTGTTCCAGCTAAGGGTCTGGTCTTTCAGGTAAACGCTGCCCAATTCGTCCAGGTCATTATCCTCGCTGCCCATATAATACACCGGCACAAAATTGTACTGCGGGTACTGTTCCTTCCAGGCTTCCGCCATTTTTACGGTTTGCAGCACTTTATAGGCAAAGTACAGGTAACCGGTAAAGATGTTGGGCTGGTGGGCTGTACAAATAGTAAACGTGTCCGGCTGTTCCAGCAGGCTGATATTGCGCCGGAGGGCCGGGTCAAGGTCCAGACCGGCGTATTGTTGCTCCAATGCCTTAACCAGCACATCCCGCTGCTGGGGATGCGCCTTTTTAGCCCTTATGAGTGCCTCTACGTCAGGCTTCAGGGGAGAATGGGTATAAAAAGAACGGATCTGCGGATGTTCTGCCAAAAAATCAAGGACCAGTTGGCTGAAATAACCGGTTTCTTTGTAGGATATACCATTACATACTGATTGATCCATGCTCCAAGCTTCCTTTAGAAGGAACGAAGGTAAATCCCAAAAACCAAATTCCAAATTTCAAAACTTTAAAATGTGTTCAGAGGTTAATTTAAATGATAACCTGAACGATGAAAAAGGTTGGCCCCTGAATGAGCCAACCTTTTTATTATTAAAGACGAATAGTTTAACGGGCATGTATAAAGGCGGTGGATGTAAAAACAGACAATAATAATCTGCCTGGCAACAAGCAGTTAGCCTGCACAAATACCTCTGCCCCTTTTGGTAAGCGAATGACCGATATTGGTTCTGTAAGTGTAAAAGGCGCCTGTATGGTCCGTTTGTGCCAATGTACCAAAACGATTGTCGCATTGCAGCAGAAAGCCGGTGATGTCCCACCTCAGGAACTGATAGCTGCCGCGGAAGCCCAGTTCAGTGTAATGGAAGGAATGTGAATGTCCGGACTGAAATAATTGCGTGAGCGCAGCATGCTGTTGCGCCCTGGACACCAGATAGCATCCCAGCAGCAATAGTATTATTGCAATTCTCATCATTGTACGGCTTTGAATAAAACTATTCGGCTCCGTCTGTCTTCGCCCTTTGTATGGCATAGTCGCCTACGCTCCTGCCTACATCAAGGCCAACCATGCAGTCGCTTTTATTGTAGTGAATACCACCCAGGAACCTGGACCTGGCGGCTTCCTCTGCCATCGCATTATAGGCCGCGGCTCTTTCAGGTACAAGATGTCCCAATAACCTTGCAGCTGCACCGCTGAAAGTGGAATGCCCTGATATGTAGGATGGGAAATTCGGTATACCCGTCAGCGTTTTTATTTTCGGGTTCATCTGCGTAGGCCGTGGATTGAAATAATAAAACTTCGTGTCCCAGCAAACAATAGCGGCATCCATTTCGGCCATACCCAGCAGGGCCATATTACGGGCCCAGCGCACCTCGCTGAAGTTTTTCTTTACAAAATCCTCCGCGGCAATCGCCATCCAATGGCCTGCGGGGGTATAAGTACCTACGCCATCCGCCCAGAAATGTACAATCCGAATGTTCTCCCGGGTGGCTTTTGTTGTTACCTGCGTATACACTTCCTCAGTCTCCATTTTCATATCACCGCCTGATGTGGAAGGAGGCGGACCGGGACGCAACGCGATCACGGTAAGCGAATCAAAAAGGAAAGGCTTCACTTTTCCGAACAGCGGCAGCATAGGAGGACGTTTGGGCTCTTCAAGGCTCCTCCAGGGAATCTCTCCCCTTGCTATACAATCATCTTCCAGCTGTTTCCATATTGCCGGATTGCCGCCGGCCTGTCCTGCTCTGTCTCCCCTGGCCCTTGCTACAAACTTCTGTGCCACAGCTTTACCCAGGGCCTCACCCGCTTCCAGGTCGCTGCGTACATTGGCGCCTGCAATGATGCGGGCTCTTTTATGTTCTTCCACTTTCTGCTGAATATAATCCTGGTCGCCGGGAAAGAGCACCTTCAGCATTTCTGCTGCCGCAGCTGCGAGGGTAGCGTCTTCCGAAGGATAGGAAGGCAGATCGGATTTGGGGATCAGCGCGTTTACAGTAGCATTAACGGTGTAGGGCGCCGCCCGGTTATACAGTTTTTTATAATACCATGCGGCCACCAGCGCATCATACTGTGCTGCCGTTACATAAGCATAGGCTCTTGCCGCATAGGGCGGATTTGCAAACGGGAAGTACGGGTACGCCAGCGGATTATTCGCATCAGGCGCGGGGTAGGTACCATCCTCATTCTGGTAAGGCGGCAGGTTATGCCTGGCCACCAGCTCACGCAGAATCTCATTCCAGCGCAATACTGCTCCGGCGCTCCAGTATTTTACGATGCGTTCTTCCTCATCGGTGATCTCCGCCTGCCATGCTTTTATTTCATTGATCTGTGCAGTGTAATCAGGTGTGTTAATAGCGCCGGGGGCGGGTACCGCAATTTCTGAGGGAGCGGTAAGCAATACCGGCTTCCATGACCCCGCATCAAGGTCTATATTGGCGGGAAACAGCGGTGCAATATTTTCAGTTCTTCCCGTGATATCTTTATTGCAGGCAACAATGATAATTACTGCCGCTGCAAGCGTAGCGAAGGAGTAAAAAATTATCTTCTTCATGTCAGTTGGTTTTGGTTGAAGATGGATTAGCGGCGGCTGACTTACGTGAAAAGTCAAGCACATAGAAAACGGAGCCGTAAACAGTGGTAGCCTGTCCCATATTCCTTCCGGCTACGGTGGTATTGCCTCCCCCTACAAATGACAGCTGCGGCATGGGGGGCAGCACATATTTAAAATTGGCGCCCACCGTAGTGGCCTCCATCCTGTTACTGGGAAAGGGCATATTGTTCCGGGTAATATCAAACCCGCCCAGTGTAACCCACCTGTTCACTACTGCTTCAGCTATCCAGCGATAATTCCTGAATCCTGCGCGAAAATTATAATTGGCAGCATTGGGCATTGCTACCTCATGGGTATTATGCATTTGCGTAGTGTAGTAAGATTCGCGGTCAATTTCAATGTTGTCCCGGAACACATAGGTGTAAGAAGCCGTGGCAAAAAGACCATTATACAGCCTGTAATCTACCATTACCCTGGCCGAAGCGGTTTTGCTATGCAGCCCTATAGAAAGCGGCAAAAAATCAGGTGTATAATTGCTTAAAGGAAATGATACCCCACCTATACCGAACACAGAGAATTTTCCGGGTCCCAGCTTTGCCTGAAAAGGCTGCCATTTCAGGAACAGGCTCAGGTCCTGTATACCATCCAGGCCGTGCAAGGTTCCGGCAGATGCTTTGGTCTTTACCCAGGGTGCGCTAAATAATGCATTCAATCTCCTTGAAATTCCGTAATTGCCCATTATGGCCGCCATTTGTGTAGATACCCTTCCCAGATTTTCATTGTCTCTTTTCATAGTCCCTTCCCAGTAGTTTGTCCAACTGCTGTAGCTATAAACAGGCCCCACACAAAATGCATTCTTAGGCATCATCAGGGCGTCAATATCGGTTTGCGCAAACAAGCGGCAGGGCAATAATGCGCATAGCAATAGCGTGGCTGCCACTGCCATTTTTGTGGTGATAATTTTCATTGTACAAATAGATTTTGGTTATTTCATTGCTCAAATATCATAGGCCGGCCGGATCCATAACGTGAACGCTTTCTCCGCACAGGCAGAGAAAGTAAAATGAAAAAACAGACGCCTACACCTGTGGGGGATGCTCGGGTATAGCGCTAAGCATATAATTATAGAGAACGGGGCGAAAAGCGTTATAGCCTGCTGGATAAGCAGGATGGGCAAACAGCATGTTAAAATACTGTTCCACATCAAAATCAGTTATTGTATGCTTCTCAGACTTTGACTGAGGTACGTTTTGTTTTTCACCGGGACTGCCAGCCTGGGGAAGCCCGTTCACCAGTTTAAAGTACTCGTCGCGGGTAGCAATAAGCTGTTGCTTTGCATTATCGGGGATGCATTTCAGGATCAGCATCCCATCCTGTATTTTGCGTTTTACGTATTTGTAGTGAATACCGTCAATTGTAATTTCTCCATCACAGGGTTCAAAATCGGTCCAGTCATTCTGGTAGGGAAGATCAATGGGAAGTTTAAATTCGATCAGGGAGGATTCGTCGTATTCTTTTTTGTCAAGCCTGGCTTCCAGTTGCAGGTTAGCCTCCTCCTGCTGCCAGTACAATAACCACCGGTAACCGTACCAGTTGTAGAATAACATCCCCAAAAGCAATATAGCGGTTACTTTTCTCAACCTGGTATGGAAGTTAATTAAATTATTTCATATATAGCTAACCATCTTGTGCTATGGACGATGGCATTCATAATGATAACCGATATACATAGGTGATTGTAATATAAAACCATGTTCAAACAAAGCTTGTACGTTATTTGTAGAAGATAGACACACACCGTTTTAAAGCTAAATTCTGACAATGAAGATCGCTGTTTTATCTCCGGTAGCATGGCGCACCCCTCCCGTACATTATGGCCCCTGGGAACAAATGGCCTCCAACCTGGCAGAAGGGCTGGTGGCCCGCGGCCATGAGGTAACCTTGTTTGCCACCGCCGATTCTGTTACCAGCGGCACCCTGGCAGCTGTTTGTCCGAAAGGATATGAAGAAGACAGGGAGCTGGACCCCAAGGTACAAGAGTGTATGCATATCAGTTACCTCATGGAACTTGCCGGGGAATTTGATATCATTCACAATCATTTCGACTTCCTGCCCCTCACCTATTCCCGCCTGATCAAAACGCCTATGGTCACTACCATACACGGCTTCTCCTCCCCGAAGATCATCCCGGTGTATGCACGGTACAATGATATTGGCTATTATGTATCTATCAGCCTGGCCAATCGTAGTCCGGCGCTGCGTTACACTGCCAACGTCTACAACGGTATACGCACGGAGGAGTTTACCTTCGAGGGGCAGCCGGAAGATTACCTTTTATACTTTGGACGTATCCATGCAGATAAGGGCACTTTTGACGCCATCCAGATAGCCCTGGCCACCGGCCGGCGGCTGATAATCGCAGGCATTATCCAGGATGAGGCCTACTACAGGGAAAAAGTAAAACCTTTTATAGATGGTGAACAGATCATATTCACCGGCCCGGTTGGCGGAGTGGAACGCAGCCGTGTATTGGGAAGGGCCAGCGCATTACTGCACCCTGTCTATTTTGAGGAACCGTTTGGATTAAGCGTAGCTGAGGCCATGCTGTGTGGTACACCGGTGATCGCCTACAGACGGGGCTCCATGCCGGAAGTGATAGAAAGCGGCAAAACGGGGTACCTGGTGAATAATCTGCAGCAGGCGATCAATTGTGTGAATGATATATCGAAGATAGACAGAAGCTACTGCGCCCGCTATGCAAAAGAAAAGTTTAGCGAAGAGAAGATGGTCGATGAGTATATTAAAGTATATGAGAACATAGCCTGAGTTTACCCATCCTCCTTAATCCGCTGCAGCAGCTTATCCAGCTCCACCGTAGCAAAACCGGAAGCATAATCAGACAACCCATATGGTATGATCAGCTCCTGGTTATGTATCATGGATCCGCAGGAATAAAGTACATTCGGCACATACCCTTCCCTTTCTTCCTTGGTAGGCATCAGCAGCGGTTCTTTCAAACGTCCTATCTCCACGCGCGGGTTCTCCAGGTCCAGCAAACTTGCCCCCAGGCAGTAAGTACGCATAGGACCCACACCATGGGTGATCAGCAGCCAGCCTTCGGAGGTCTCTATAGGCGAGCCGCAATTGCCTATCTGTACAAACTCCCAGGGATGTTTGGGCGTTTGCAGTATTTCGGGGTTTTCCCAGATATTGATCCGGTCTGAGTACATGATGTAGTTGTTGATACCGTCTATGCGGGAGATCATCACATACTTGCCATTGATCATACGGGGAAAAAGGGCCAGGTTCTTGTTCTGTGCCCCTTCGCCGTAAAGCGGTAATATTTTAAAGTTGTAAAAGTCTTTTGTCTGCATCAGCTTGGGCTGGATGGTAACACCGTCGTATGCCGTGTAGGTAGCATAATAGGTGGTATCGCCATGCGGGTCGGTAAACTTCACGAAACGTGCATCTTCAATACCCTTGCTTTCTGCCTCGGAATAAGGAAAGATCACCCTGTCCGAAATATCGGTATCCAGGGAGAAGTTGATCTCATAGTAAGAATCCGCCAGCCATAGCAGCCTTTCCAGCGCCTTCTTTATGAAGTGGTCTACCTGGTAGCGTTGCTGCATTTCGCGTATCACATGTTTCAGGGAGATGTATTCAAAGGTCTCCGGCAGGCGGTTCTGTACTTCGGATAGCACAGGGTCCGGCAGCTTGATGGATACTGCATTCTGGAAGAAGCTGTTCTTATGATAAGTGGCGTTGCGGATCACCTCCGCCTCTTCTACGTACGTTGCCTGCCGTTATCAGTTTGATCTCGTTATCGCGGTTAATGGTGCCATGGCGGAAAGCGATGGAAGAGATGTGTCCTTCACCCACTGCACGGAAGCTGATGATCACGCGTTTCTCACCTTCTTCAAGGCCGCTCTGGTCTATATCCTCTATCAGCGAGGGATTAAAGAAAGCGGCAGACTCAATGGAGTATTCGTTGGTGAAATAGGAACCGATGAGCAGGCGCTTTTTATAATCCACTTCCTCAAAATTGATCTGCTGGGAAGCAAAGAGATGTCTTACCCGGTCACAGTGCCGTTCAAAATATGCGGGTAATATTACGGTGGCGGCGGGAGAATTCACGCAGTAAGGGCATTACCGTGGCCGCTACCTCCGCGTCGCTCATGGCGACTACCTGGCTGATAATAGCTTTGGCCCTGGCCTCACCGTTAAAGAAAAAACGGGCCACCACCCGTTTCATATCAGGATAGATCTTTGCTGGTTGTCGTTCTATCGATAAGCGCATTCTCTGGCTTTTAGCAATTAGCGGCTAAATAACAAATCCGTCCTCCAATACCATACCCTTCTTTATCACAACGATCCCATCCTTGACGGTATATTTTTCATGTTCGCCATCAGGCAGGCGTTCACCCACGTTGATCTTTACGCCATTGCCGATACTGCAGTTCTTATCGATGATGGCGTCTTTGATCTGGCAGTTGTCGCCGATGCCCATGGGAGGATATCCTTTGGCTTTCGCCTTTTCAAGTTCTTCCAGTGTCTGGTAATAATCACTGCCCATAATAAAGCTGTTTTTGATCACCGATCCCTTCCCGATACGCGTACGGATGCCCACCACGCATTTTTCCAGCACACTGTCCAGGATAATGCATCCGTCTGCTATGATAGCCTTTTTGATGGTGGCAGATATCTTGGCAGGCGGCAGCATGCGGGCGCGGGAGAAGATGGTTTTGGTCTCGTCAAATAAATTGAACTTGGGGATGTCGTCTGTTAGCCCGATATTGGCTTCCCAGAAAGAGCTGATATTCCCGATGTCTGTCCAATAGCCTTCATACTGGTAGCTCACTACTTTATAATCCGCATTAATGGCAAAAGGGATCAGCTCCTTGCCGAAATCCGTGGCCGCTTCCTGTCCGTTCAGCAGGTCATACAGCACTTTACGGCTGAACAGGTAAATCCCCATGCTGGCCAGGTATATACGGCCTTCTGCCTCCATCTCTGTGCTCACCGGGGAAGACCAGGGCCCCAGCTGTTCCTGTTTGGGTTTTTCCGTAAAGGAGGTGATGAGCGCATTGGGATCCGTTTTCAGTATCCCGAAATCGGACGCATCTTTAGCGTTCACCGGGATGGTGGCGATGGTGATCTCTGCCTCCTGCTCTATATGGAACTGGAGCATTTCCCGGAAATCCATCTGGTAGAGCTGGTCGCCGGATAGGATGAGCACATAGTCAAACTCAAAATTGTCGATATGATGAAGGCATTGCCGCACTGCATCCGCAGTGCCCTGGTACCAGGTTGGGTTATCAGGTGTTTGCTCTGCCGCCAGTATATCTACAAAAGCTTTGCTGAAATGGCTGAAGTGGTAGGTATTCTTTATATGCTTGTTCAACGAAGCCGAGTTGTACTGTGTAAGCACAAATATGCGGTTCATATCCGCATTCAGGCAGTTGGAGATAGGTATATCTACCAGCCGGTATTTTCCAGCCAGGGGTACGGCCGGTTTGGAACGCCGGCGGGTTAAGGGATACAGGCGTGTACCTGCGCCTCCGCCCAGTATGAGTGAAATGATTGCATTGGACATATGTTAGATTAATTTTTCATTAGTTAATAATTGTGGCGTGCAAAGTATCACGGGACGATCGCAATCGACTGGTAAAGGCTGAGGTACTGTTTTGCTGCCGTATCCCATGAGTGATCCAGCTGCATGATATATTGCCGTATGTGCTGCATGGTTACTTCCTGGTCTTCGTATAAGGCGACTGCCCGGCCTATTGCCCTGCAGGCGTCCCACCCTACAGCATGTATAAAACGTATGCCAAATCCGTTTTCATCACCAATATCTGTTACGGTATCTTTTAAACCGCCTACGCTGCGTACAATGGGGATGGTACCGTAGCGAAGGGAATAAAGCTGATTGAGGCCGCAGGGCTCTACGCGGGAAGGCATCAGCAGGAAATCGCTGGCGGCATATATTCTGTGTGAAAGTGCTTCATTGTATCCTATCTGAACATTGAAGTGAGCAGGGGCATAATGCCGCGTTTGTTGTAGAGACCATTCCACATGCGCATCCCCGCTACCCAACAGCATAAAGTTTACACGGCCGGAAAGTTCGTATAGGGATCGTCCGATGATTTCAGGGAGAAGGTCGGCTCCTTTTTCGATGACCAGCCTGCCTATGAAGGAGATTAGCGGCAGTTGGGGGTCAAGCCCGAACTCCCGGCAAAGGGCGGCTTTATTCTCGGCTTTGCCGGCATTAAACGTGTGTTCATCATAGTTAGCCGGCAGCATGGGGTCTGTAGCGGGGTCCCATACCTCGGTATCGATACCATTGAGTATGCCCACGGCTTTGCCGCGTTCATGGCTTAGCAGGCTCTCAAGCCCGTTGGCGGATGTATACAGCTCTTCCATATAGCTGGGCGATACGGTCGTAACACGCCAGGCGCATTTGATAGCTGCAGCCAGCGGGTTAATGGCCCCGTTCCAGTCCAGCAGACCGGATTTCCAGAGATCGAAGGAAGGGAGCAGATATTGACGATCCCAGCCAAACTGTCCCTGGTACTGTGCATTGTGAATGGTAATAACGGAAGCGATGTCCCTTAGCCGCCCGTACTTATAACCATAGCTCATCAGGAACGGGATCAGGCCGGTATGGTGATCGTGGCAGTGTATCACATTGGGGTGGTGCTGCCATTCGTTCAGCCAGTCCAGCACGGCAATCTGAAAGCCCAGGAACCTTTCCGTATCGTTATAGTGTCCATATACGCCTTCTTTGTCCAGCAGGCCCGGAATATCCAGCAGGTACAGATCAAAGCCTAATACATTGCTTTTCTCTTTCCACACGTTGAAGTGGTACCACTGGTGCCCCAGCCACATGCCGGCCTGGTGCACAATATCAAATTCATGCGTTTCAAAGAAGCGGGTCTTATAGGCCGGGATCACTACTTTGGCGATACATCCTGCCTGGAACTGATATTTGGGCAGGGCGCCCACAACATCACCTAATCCTCCTACCTTGGCTACCGGGTAACATTCCGCGCTAACGTGCAATACTTCCATGCTAAACAATTAAATAGATACTTTTAAGTTACCTTAGAAAAACTTAATAAACAAAGAACAATCGAAATTAATTTTTAGTTTGAGATGGACGCTTAAGGTTTAAAGATCGTTGGAAGCAAGAGGCGCAGGAGTAGTTGTCCTGTTCTGCTGCATTTGCCCTGGCGGCCAACTTTTAACTAACTTTAAACCTCAAACTTTAAACCTCCAACCAGTAAAACCTGACTGTCATGGATTTTGGACGTGTAGACACTCCCCTGCTGGATGAAATAGACTTCAAGCTGCCGGCAGAACCAGCGCTCAATAAGAAGATTCTGAAAGGGCCGGCTGCCAGACAGCCGAAGATATACCTGGGCTGCGCCAAATGGGGACGCAAGGAATGGATCGGTAAGATCTATCCCCAGGGAACCAAAGAGGCCAATTTTCTCGATGAGTATGTAAAGCATTATAACAGCATTGAGCTGAACGCCACACACTACCAGGTATACGGACCGGAAACCATCCGCAAATGGGGTGAGAAGGCAAAGGGCCAGCCCGGTTTTAAGTTCTGTCCCAAAGTGTCGCAGTCCATCAGTCATTACAGCCAGCTCACCAATGCCGGGCCGCAGACCACCGCCTTCCTGGAAGGGGTGCTGGCCTTTGAACAACAGCTGGGGCCCATCTTCCTGCAGGTAAGCGACCGCTTTTCTCCCAAACGTAAAGACGCGCTATTTGAATACCTGGCCAGCCTGCCCAAAGACCTCCAATTCTTCCTGGAAGTAAGGCATCCTGAATGGTTCAGCGATGAAGCTGTACGGCTGGAACTGCTGCGTACCCTGCAAAAGCTGAAAGTAGGCCTGATCATCACCGATACCGCCGGCCGCCGCGATTGCGCCCATATGGAGCTGACAGTGCCCAAAGCCTTCATCCGGTTTGTAGGCAACAGCCTGCACCCTACCGATTATACCCGTATAGACGATTGGGTGAACCGCATCCATTACTGGCTGGAACAGGGCCTGAAAGAACTGTACTTTTTCATGCATATGCATGATGAAGCCTATTCTCCTGAACTGTCGGTATACCTGGCAGACAAGATCAAAGCCGTATGCGGTGTGGAGGTAATGCGGCCGCAGTTCGTAACAACGTCTTCACCGCTGAAGGCGCCTGCAAAACCAGCCGCAAAAAAGCCTGCAAAAACAGTAGCTAAACAACCAACAAAAGCAGCCGTAAAGCGGCCCGCTAAGGCGGCTGCAAAGCAACCCACCAGGGCAGCGGCCAGGCCCACAACAAAAAAAGCCACAAAAAAGCCGGTAAAGAAAGCTGCCAGATAGCCTGTTAATGAGCCATTTATACAAATTTGCTGCTATACTGCTTAAAAACAAACAGTGGTATGACGGCTGATCTTTGACATTTAATAAATCTCACACTAATTTCGCCCCGGAAAACGGTTAGATCTGATCTTATATGCGTGAAAAGCTCCGGCAACTGGCCCTGGAATTAGAGGGCACCCTTTACGATGACGATACCATGCGCACGTTATACGCCACCGATGCGTCGGCCTACCGCGAAATGCCACTGGCAGTAGCGATACCGGCTCATGAAGGGGATATCAAACGGCTCATCACTTTTGCCAGGGAGAACAAAACCTCCCTGATACCACGTACAGCCGGTACATCGCTCGCCGGACAAGTGGTAGGCAACGGCATCATCGTAGACGTGTCGAGAACCTTTACCCGCATCCTGGAGATCAATAAAGAAGAGCGCTGGGTACGCGTGCAGCCCGGCGTGATCAGGGATGAGCTGAACCTTTTCCTGAAGCCCCACGGCTTTTATTTTGGCCCTGAAACCTCTACTGCCAACCGCGCCATGATAGGCGGCATGGTGGGCAATAACTCCTGCGGATCCAACTCAGTGGTATACGGCAGTACCCGCGAACACCTGCTGGAAGTAAAAGCCTTGCTCAGCGATGGCAGCGAAGCGGTATTCCATACTTTGTCGCCGGACGAGTTCCATGCCCGTTGCGAACGTACAGACGGCAGCATGGAAACACGCGTATATAAGCACATCAGGACCCTGCTGGGCAACCATACCAATCAGGAGGAGATCCGCCGCGAATTTCCCAAAAAGAGCATTGCCCGCCGTAATACCGGCTACGCCATCGATATGCTGCTGGAAACAGCTCCTTTTACCGCCGGCGCACCTGATTTTAACTTCTGCAGCCTGATAGCCGGTTCTGAGGGTACCCTGGCCTTCCTGACAGAGATCAAGCTGAACATCGTACCGCTGCCGCCTAAAGAAACAGGCCTGCTGTGCATCCATTTCAACAGCATAGATGAATCACTGCGCGCCAACGTCATCGCCATGCGGTACAAACCAAGCGCCAGCGAACTGATAGATCACTATATACTGGAGTGTACCAAAGACAATATTGAGCAAAGCAAGAACCGCTTTTTTGTTCAGGGCGATCCGGGCGCCATACTGGTAGTAGAGTTCCTGCGCGACAACCGCGAGGATATTAAGACCATTGCCGCACAACTGCAGCAGGAACTGCAGGCTGCAGGACTGGGATACCACTTCCCCCTCCTGTTCGGCGATGATACCAAAAAGGTATGGACCCTGCGTAAAGCGGGCCTCGGCCTCCTGTCCAACCTCCCCGGCGATGAAAAGGCCGTGCCGGTGATCGAAGACACCGCCGTGGATGTGGAAGACCTCCCGGCCTATATACGCGACTTTAACGAGATCCTGAAAAAATATGATCTCTACTCCGTACACTACGCTCATGCGGGCAGCGGGGAGATCCACCTCAGGCCCATCATCAACCTGAAAACGGAAGAAGGCAATATGCTCTTCCGTAAAATAGCCGAGGAAATAGCCACACTGGTTAAGAAATACCAGGGCTCCCTGAGCGGCGAGCATGGGGATGGCCGCCTCAGGGGCGAGTTTATCCGCCAGATGATCGGCGAAAAGAACTACGAGCTGCTGCGCCAGGTAAAATACACCTGGGATCCCGATAACATCTTCAACCCGAACAAGATCGTAGACACGCCGTCAATGAACAGCATGCTGCGCTACGAACCCGGGCAGCAGGTGCCTCCCATCGCTACCATCTTCCATTTCCCGGAGCAGACCATCCTGCAGCACGCAGAGCAGTGCAACGGCTCGGGCGACTGCCGCAAGACGCATCTCAGCGGCGGCACCATGTGCCCCAGCTATATGGCCACCCGGAATGAAAAAGATACCACCCGCGCCAGGGCTAACATCCTCCGCGAATTCCTTACCCATTCACAGAAAGAGAACCGTTTTGACCATGATGAGATCTACGATGTGCTGGACCTTTGCCTGGCATGCAAGGGCTGTAAATCCGAATGCCCGTCCAATGTAGACATGGCCAAACTGAAGATGGAATTCCTGCAGCATTACCATGATGCAAATGGAGTACCTTTCCGCGTACGGATGATCACCAGTTATTCCGCGCTGAATAAGCTGGCCGCCATCGCTCCCGGCATATACAACTGGCTGGTGGATAACAAAGCCACCGGCAGCCTTATTAAAAAGATTTCCGGTTTTGCCACCAAACGTTCTTTACCGGGGCTCCACCATACTACCTTTAAAAGCTGGTTCCGTAAAAAATGGCCTGCAGAACGTACACCCCTGGCAGCAGGTGCACCGGTAGTGTACCTGTTCTGCGACGAATTCACCAATTACAATGATACTGCGATAGGCATTAAAACCGTACAGCTGCTGCACCGTTTAGGCTTTGAAGTGAGGATGACAGAACACCCCGAAAGCGCCAGGGCATTAATGTCAAAAGGCATGCTCCGCAAAGCGCGGGAGAAAGCCGAAGAGAATGTGCGCATATTCAAAGACATTATCAATGCCAACATACCCCTGCTGGGTATTGAGCCTTCTGCCATACTGAGCTTCCGGGATGAATACCCCGACCTGGTACGCGAAGAGCTGCGCAGCTCTGCAAAAGAACTGGCCCGGCATGTGTACCTGGTGGATGAATTCCTGGCCAATGCAGCAGACCAGGGCAAGATCCGCAAAGAGCAGTTCAGCACAGAGAAACGCCATATCAAGCTGCACGGGCATTGCCAGCAGAAAGCACTTTCCTCTTCACTGCACAGCAAAAAGATCCTCTCCTTACCGGAGCAGTATACCGTAGAGGTGATCCCCTCCGGTTGCTGCGGCATGGCCGGTTCCTTTGGTTATGAGAAAGAACATTATGACCTTTCCATGCAGATAGGTGAAATGGTATTGTTCCCCGCTGTGCGTAACGCAGCTGCTGATACGATCATTGCTGCACCAGGCACCAGCTGCCGCCACCAGGTAAAAGATGGTACCGGTAAGACGGCGCTGCATCCGGTGGAGATATTGTATGATGCGCTGCTTTAATGAAGCACACTGCACAGACCAGGACAGCGGGAAAATACGATGGCAGATAGGCACGGAAATCCACATATTATTTTGCTCATATGGGCATAAATCCCTATCTTAGAAACAATACCCATTTTCCCTCAATACCCTTTATTATATGAGATCTAACCACATTATCCTGGTCAACGAGCGCGACGAAGCGGTTGCCACAATGGAAAAGCTGGAAGCGCACCGGAAAGGGCTGTTGCACCGGGCTTTTTCTGTTTTTGTGATCAATAGCCGTGGCGAAATGCTGCTACACAGACGGGCCAGCCATAAGTACCATTCCGGCGGCCTGTGGACCAACGCCTGCTGCAGTCACCCGGCCCCGGGAGAAGAAGTGGCAGATGCCGCACACCGCCGCCTGCAGGAGGAAATGGGATTTGACTGCCAGTTACAGAAAATATTTACCTTTACTTACCACGCTACCTTTGACAACGGGCTGATAGAGCATGAATATGATCATGTGTTCCTGGGCGTTTTTGACGGCGAAATTGTGCCGGATACGGAAGAAGTGGAAGAATACGGCTTTTTTTCATTACAGGAGATCAGCCGGCAGATACGTGAAAGCCCTGAACGCTTTACTTACTGGTTCAAAATGGCCTATCCTACGGTGCTGGAGCATTTGTGAAGTCTATTCAAAATAACTCACATATTCCCTCAGTTATGCCATATAAACGCCATCCTGTATCAACTACCGGCAACTCCGGGCGCTCTGTATCAGAAAACATCAGTGCTACCAGGGGCGTGGCACAAAGAACAGCGGTAGCTGCTCCATTCACAGGGAATCCTTCAACAACAGCTGCTTATACAGAAAGACAAGTACCGGAAAAATCATGGTCCGGCGTACAACAGGCTTTAGTACCATTGACAGCAAACGGGCCGGCTGCCACACCTGTACAACGGTTCCGGCTATCCCCCAAACCTGTTGCCGGTACGGCACAGGCGGTAGTACAACGTGAGGTGGCACTAAAGGATGCGGACAATAATATCTATGAAGATCAGGCCACCGGAAATGAAGTAGGCTTCCTGTCTAAAAACGGCAGAAGCTATGTTTTCGGGGATTATGAAGGCCTGACGAAATTGATCGAGTGGTATGAGAGTGATGAAATACAAGCGTTAAGAATGAACATACCTCAGGCAGTTGGCAATGTGGTGCCAAATTATGACACCTATAAAGGCCGGTTTGGTAAGATTTGGTACATGGATGAAAACGGCGATTTGCGTGAAGCAACTGGCATTAATAACGTTTTTCTACAGCAGCGCTTAATTGAAGTATTACGACGCGGAGGGCCCGCATACTGGCCAGGAGGCACCAGTAACCGCAGTCCCCGGGCTAAAGGCATACTGGCTGTAAAGGGCTACCCTTCCCTGCACGATGTTTTGAGGCAGTTGGGTATCAAAGAGAAGGATTTTCCCAGGTACAGTGGCGTGGAAATGCGTCACCTTAACGATGCGGAATTCGAACAGTTCAGGCAGGAAGCGCTGCATGCGCAGTCAAACACAACCGTATTGAATGATGTTGTATACGTGTCCTACACGAGCAGCTTACCAGGTCAAAGAATGCAAAGGTGAGAGCCGATAAAAAGAACTATAAGGATGATTTTGGAAATAACCAGGCAACCCTCAGGAAACTGGAATCATCTTTTAATTCGCTTCCGCTGCCCGCTACAGAGGGCTGGGTGAACAGCTTTGGTAAAACACCACGCGGCGGCGGACAGGCCAAAGCCATGAATAACTGGAATGCACTGGGCGCCGCCGCTTTTGCCAATAAGGTCCACGGACAAGACTTTGACCTGTCCCAGAACTGGGAATGGCTGCATATCCGGGCTTCGCAGATAGGCGGCAAAACAACGGGTGGTAACCTGGTGGCAGGACTGTATGCCGTAAACTCTCATATGATCCCCTATGAGAACCTGGTGAAAAAGTGGAGTAGCGAAGCCCCCGGAAAGCTGCAGGTACGGTTCTATACAGAAAATGGCCGCCTGCGGGTATTTGCGGAAAAGATCGTTATGGATATTGCCACCAATGGGCCACATCCTACCCTGGGCAATATCCCCACCTCTGATCCCCTGAGGGCTACGTTTTATACCTTCAGCGGCAAAGTGGTGGACAAACTGGCCAGCCGCCTCGAAAGCCTGCAGCTGGAACAGCATTTAAAAGCGCAGGCGCAAGGTACCGCTACCACAAGTAATCAGCAGGCGCTTGTTGCCGCTCCCCGGGCCTACCTGGCAGATACTTCAGCGCGGTTCCAGGATTCTTTGCGCTTACTGCCGGTCACTCCCGGGATCTCCCTGCAGCAGGTGATGAACCAGTTGTATAATGATCCCTTTGCACCACAGGTACAGCTGGTCTTACAACACTTTATGCAACCGCTTCCGCCTACCATAGCGGTTGCCATTGAAGCCCAGGAGGACGAGCAAACACTGCACACCACTATCCTCACCGGCGGGCAAACAAACATACCGGCCCTGCTTCCACCCACTCAATGGCCTGCTTTAACAGCGCCGGATGATGCATCACCGGTCGCAGACATACCCCTAACCACATCAGAACTGGCCAGGAGTATCCACATCAAATCCGTCAAACAATCCCGGCTGGGCAACCTGAAAAAGAAACGGCGGCTCAAGATAACTGTCCAGCAACGTGGAAAAGTGTTCCGCACGTTTTATGTAGGGTCATTAGATAAGTACAATAAGCACCTGAAATAGACAGTATCCGGCCGCTTATTGCGGGTAGTTGCATCAAAGCTGCCGGATATCATAACGATCTTGTGTAGATCAGGTATAGATATTATGTCTCTTTAAAGAGAGATATTATCTACATAACATCTACATAACATCTACATAATATCTACATAACATCTCCGGGAATCCCCCGTCACTTCACCGAAGAAACCGGCTGCTTCATGGCCAACCTGGTACGCCTGGCCTGTTCAGTACTTGGCTGAGGGCTGCTGCGTGGGATACATTTACACGAGTAAATCATCCCAAACGCTAAAAATCTACACCATGAAAAAGAGTGAAAGCGCTGTAGCCCCGTCAATCGGGTCTGCCGCAGCCATCCGTCCATTTGAGGTGCATATCCCGGATGCCGATCTGGACGAGCTCCATCGTCGTATTGTGGCGACACGCCTTCCGGAGAAAGAAACCGTCAACGGTTTCTCGCAGGGCGTACCGCTGGCCACCATTGAAGCGCTTACCCATTACTGGGCCAGTGAATACGACTGGCGCAAGGTGGAAGCAAAAATGAACGCCTACCCGCAATTTATAACAGAAATTGATGGCCTGGATATTCATTTTATTCATGTACGCTCCAGGCATGAAGATGCTTTGCCGCTGATCATTACACACGGCTGGCCCGGATCGGTGGTCGAGCAGCTGAAGATCATCGATCCCCTTACTGATCCCACCACCTATGGTGGAACTGCCGCTGATGCGTTCCATGTAGTGATACCGTCTATGCCGGGTTACGGATTTTCAGGCAAACCCGCTGAAACCGGTTGGGGACCGGAGCGTATCGCAGATGCCTGGGTAGTATTGATGAAACGCCTGGGATATGAAAAATTCCTGGCCCAGGGTGGCGACTGGGGTGCAATTATTACCGATATGATGGCCGTGCAGTCGCCCGATGACCTGCTTGGTATTCATACCAATATGCCAGGTGCCATACCGCCGGATATCAACCGCATGACTTTTGCAGGCGAACCCGCACCGGCAGGTCTTTCCCCGGAAGAAAAAGAGATATACGAACAGCTGAGCGCATTCTACAAAGATGTTTACTATGCATTTTTCATGGGTACACGGCCCGAAACGCTGGCAGGGCTATCAGACTCGCCGGTAGGCCTTGCCACCTTCATGATTGACCACGACCGCCGGAGCCTGGAACTGATTGCACGTTCATTTGCCGGCGAAAAAGAAGGGCTTACCTGCGATGATGTGCTGGACAATATTACGCTTTTCTGGCTTACCAATACCGGAGTATCCGCTGCCCGTCTTTACTGGGAAAATAAGCTTCCCTTTTTTGAACCTAAGGGGGTGAAGATACCTGTTGCAGTAAGTGCTTTCCCTGATGACCTGTGCCCCGCGCCACGCAGCTGGGCTGAGCAAGCTTATCCCAACATGATCTATTACAAAAAGCAGGATAAAGGCGGTCACTTTGCCGCATGGGAACAGCCTGAGCGCCTTGTTGCAGACATCCGTGCGGGCTTCAGGTCATTGCGTTGACCGGGTATGATGGAGATCCTGGAAGGACGTGACGATGGCATCACGTCCTTCCAGGATGGGCTACCTGTTCTCCAGCCAGCTGAGAAAACTACCGGCTTTCTCCCGGGATACCAGCAACTGATGGGTAAAGCCCATCACCGGTACCACCAGCAGCCTGCGGGTAAAATACCGTTCTACTTCTTTTATTGCATTGAAATTGATCAGGCATTGCCTGTTCAAACGGAAAAATTGTTCTCTTGGCAGAAAATGCCGGATCTGCTCCAGCGAGTAATTTACCGGGTACTCCCTCCTGTCAAAAGATACAATCATGGTAGACTCATACCTGACATAGAAAAGGAAAATATTTTCCGTAGGTACTGTTATGTACTTATTACGTTTGTACACCAGGAAACTTCTCTTGAAGGCAATATCGTTTACTGCGGCTACATGTTCCATCTTATGCATTATTTAGGGTCAATACTATCCTGCTATTCCCGAATTGTGTGCCATTACAGCAATTATTTCAAAACCACCCCGTTAGCGTTTACGTCAATAGCCCGCGCCACGAAATAGCGCGGTGAATGCATCGCTTATCCACGAAATAAAACGGAGCAGGCATCGCTTGCCGGCTTGAAAATAAATGGTAACTTTAAATACCTCCCTATATTACGGAAAGTAAGCACCATCGTTCAATACAAGGTTTACGCATCTACCGGTTGAAATTCAGTGATTCATCTGCATTACAAATTGATAAATTACTTTTCGATCTAATACACCCTATGAATATGCGGGCAGTGTATTGCCTGCCATAACGGAAACTGGAACCATCAAATCTTCAAAGTGAACAAAAAAACGCTTAATGACAATACTTGTGCAGTAACTCCCGGATTTGAAGGCATTGTAGGTAACAGCCGGCTATTACTGAATGTATTTGATCACATTTCAAAGGTAGCGCCTTTTGACACTACTGTGCTCATACAGGGAGAAAGCGGCACCGGAAAGGAAAGGATCGCAGATTGCATTCATCACCTTTCATCCCGCAAGAGCAGGGCATTGGTAAAAGTGAACTGCGCTACGCTACCTGCCACACTGATCGAATCTGAGCTATTCGGCCATGAAAGAGGTGCATTTACCGGTGCTGTTGCCCGAAGAACAGGAAAATTCGAACAGGCGGATGGCGGCACTATTTTCCTGGATGAAATCGGTGAAATGCCGCCTGATCTGCAGGTAAAATTATTGCGGGTATTACAGGAAAAGGAAATAGAACCTATTGGCGGCAGATCATCCGTAAAAGTAGATGTTCGTGTGGTGGCTGCTACCAACCGGAACCTGGAGAGGGATGTGAGAGAAGGCCGTTTCCGTCTTGATCTGTATTACCGGCTCAATGTGTTCCCCATCGTGCTGCCCTCATTAAGAGAACGGGTGGAAGATATACCTGCTCTTGCCCATCATTTTATAGACATCTACAGCCGCAGCTCGGGGAAAAGCATCACAGGATTGTCTGATAAGGTATTAAACAGTATGATGGCCTATAGCTGGCCCGGCAATATCCGAGAACTGGAGCATCTGATAGAGAGAAGCGTACTGCTGGCCCAGGGAAGTATTATTGATGAAATATCCTTACCGGTGCTGCATATGCAGGATATCAGGATAAAGACCATCCAGGAAAACGAACGGGACTATATTGTCACTGTCCTGAAAAAATGTAATGGCAAAATATGGGGCAGCGGCGGAGCCGCAGAAATGCTGGACGTTCCGCCATCAACGTTAAAGTCCAAGATGAAACGGCTGGGGATCAGGAAAGAGAATATCGGGTAGGTTACCGGGGTAATGAAAGGTGTTTCAGAAATCCGAGACAGTGTCTCGGAAATTGTAATGCACTGCAATCTGATGGAACATTGGGAGATTTACCGGACTATTCCAACTGTTTCTTCAACGCTGCTTTGCTGGGCAGGTAAAGTTTATACTCCCTTGAAAATATTTGTTTGTTGTTCTCTGGCAAAGTAAATTCCACAATGGTTTTGCTATCTTCCTTGCAAAGCACAATTCCAATGGTAGCCCCTTCCTCAGGCATTTTCACGATCCGGTCATAATAGTTCACGTACATTTGCATTTGTCCGATATCCTGGTGGGTAAGCCTTCCAATCTTGAGATCAAACAGCACAAAACAACGTAGCAGGCGATTGTAAAAAACCAGGTCTACATAAAAGTGGGTATTATCAAATGTGAGACGACGTTGTCGTCCTTCAAACAGAAAACCCTTACCTAATTCCAACATGAAATGTTCAAGCTTATTAATGATGGCAGTTTCCAGTTCACTCTCAGAGTAGCTTAGACCTTCCTGAAGATCGAGAAATTCAAGGACGAAAGAATTCTTCAGGGCGTCTCCGGGAGATTCCACGATTTGCCCTTTCCTGGCAAGTGTTTTAACTCCATTTTTGTCACGGCTTAATGCCAATCGCTCATAGAGCGAAGACTGGAATTGACGTTGCAATTCACGAACAGACCAGCTATTCTGCATGGTTTCAATCTCATAGAACTTCCTTTCCTGCTTGTCTTTTATTTTTAGCAGTTGCACATAGTGCGACCAGCTTAGCCGGAAAGGTGTTTCAGAAATCCGAGACAGTGTCTCGGAAATTGCAGTCTGTTTCTTTGAAGAAGTTGGCGCTATTGTCTTAGCCCTTCTTCTATACTCCAGATAGAATAAACGCATCAGCTCCAGGTTATCTACAGAATAACCTTTACCAAACTCCGAAGTCAGGGATTTACTTAAGCGCTTCAAAGTCTCCCTGGCATATTTTGCACGCCTTTCACCAGCCTGCTCATATTCCACAATCCTTCGCCCGATCTCGAAATAGGTACGGACCATTAAAGTATTAACACTGGAAACAACCTGCTTTCGGGATAGCGCAATAATCGACTTAACAGATTTATACAGTTGCCGCTGGGTAACAAAAGTCTTCATAAAAAAGCGTGAATGTATAAACAGCCCGGAGAATAGCGGGTTAATCCGTTGTTAATAAGTTTATCAGAATGATAATTATATCCTCGACCCACTCAACTTCACATCCGCCCTTGCAAAGGCCTTATCATATCTCTTCTTCACAGCTGCGGCCTGACTGTTCTTTTTTTGTGCCTGCAGGCTCTTATACAAACCTATCAATGCCCAGCCGCTTTCGGGATAAGCCTTGAGATCTTCCTGGTAATACTTTTCTGCGAGATCATGTTGCCCGGCTTGTATCAGTATTTCTCCCAGTAGTTTCACGCACGGGCTGATGCCAGTCTACCGGTTCGTTGTAAAGCAGTTCGTCTTCCAGCTGTATAGCGGCATTCAGCACATCAATGGCGGAAGCATAATTTTGTTGTGCAGCAGCCGTCTCACCTCTCACTATCTTTTCTGCTATTTCCATTACTATGTAAGATGAATTGCGGGCCCCCACCTCTATACTTTTAAGCGAGGTATCACTGCGAATGGCGCTAATGTCCTCCGCTGCCGCCAGTGCCTCTGCAATCTGTCCTTTACGCGCATAAGCAACGCCGCGGCCATAATGCCACATGGCAGTTACAAATTTCCAGTCTTTGTTGGGGGCAGGCATCTGCAACAGCGAATCATACTGGCCAAATCGCACCATGGCAAAGATAGGTGTGGCGTATAACTGCTGAATAACATAACCAAATGGGCTTAACATCATAGCACGGTCTGCCTTGCTCTGCAGATCACGGGCGGCCTGGAGGGCTACTTCACGGCGGCCTTCAAGGGTGGCACAGGCCCAGAGGAAATGATAGTTGTGCGGGTGATACATAAGCGCATACAGACCCTGCGAATGGCATTCGGTAAGGTAGGCCAGGTCTGCTTTAATAGACTCCTGGTTTGTGAGCGAACCTTCATGATACTTGCCGGTCCGGATATAGATATGCGCAGGCATATGAACCAGGTGACCAGCATTCGGCATCAGGGTACGCAGGCGATCAGCGCTGGCCATTCCCTTCGCCGGCTCAGCAGAAGCTTCTACGGCGTGTATATAGAAGTGATTGGCGCCGGGGTGATCGTTCCTTGCGCTTAAAACGCCCTCCAGTAATTCGAGGATTTCCGGTGTCCAGGACTGGGGCGTACCGTCTTTCAGCCAGTAGTCCCAGGGGTGGAGGTCCATGATGGCTTCTGCACTCAGGGCCGCAACGTCAGGATCGTCCGGGTATTGCCGGTGCGCTTCCCGCATGGCGGCGGCGTAAGCTTCGATCCAGCGGGGCCCTGTCTGCCGGCGGGTTGGCTACATAACGTTTGGCGATGGCATTGATCAGTGCCTTTTCTTTGGGCGACGCGTTATCCATCAAAGACAGTGCTTTGTTTACAGCCTCCACTACCCTGCTCTCGTCTGAGGCATCCATAGGTGCATTGATATTGGGACCAAGCGTAAGGGCCTGGCCCCAGTAGCTCATGGCGCAGGAAGGGTCCAAACGGGCCGCTTCTGCAAAGGCACGATAAGCTTCCAGGTGGTTGAAGCCGTAGTACAGACGGATGCCCTGGTCAAAGAAGTCCTGTGCCCCGGGTACCGCGGTGGTAATTTCGAAATGATAATCGCCCAGGCCTTCCAAACGCGGTGCAAAGGGCCTGGTGGAATCGGTCATAGCGTCCAGGAAGCTCCTGTCGGGCAATGCGCAATAGGCGTATACCCGTTCAGGTGCGGCGGCAACAACGAGTGGTGCGTTGGCTGAACGGTAATAACGGATGGCAGACAATAGCAAAACAGCTGCTAACAGGGAAAGGGGCAGTAATAACAATCGTTTCATGCTGTGAATGTTTTTGAGGTTAAGATCTGGGGCTGTAAGGAAACAATCAAAAAAGCGATAATATCAGCACGCGGCAGCTACAAAAGTACAATAATTGCATAAAAAAAATGGGCTGCACCCCGGTGCAGCCCATTTTCATTTTTTAACACCGTTCAGAGACGAATGGTTGCGGGCAAATATTTAGCAATAAGATCTTCGTAATAAGATTTCAGCTCACTCACAACCGGCGGATTCGGGCTCTTGGAATACAGGTCGTATGGATTGAATTTCTTCACCCATTCAAACATCTTTTTGTCATGATCATTCATCAGGTGCTCATAAGCATGCTCACGGTGCTGGGCATAGAATGAGTGATAACGGATCATGTATAAAGCCGGTTCGGGCAGATAGTCTTTGGTGATATGATAGAGGTACTCATCGTGCCCCCATGACATATGCACATTATCCAGCCCGCAATTAGGCGAGTACACGCCATATTTGGTATTGTATCTTTCGTCGTTAATGTCCGGATTGTCTTTGAAAAACTCCGGGTATACGATCTTGTCTGAGAACTGGCAGCCCACCGGGAAGGTATCTCCCACTACCGCCCATTGTGCTTCACCGAACAGGCAAAGCACTTTACCCATATCGTGAATAAAGCCGGTCAGTACGAACCAGTCGGGATGACCGTCGGCACGGATGGCTTCTGCTGTCTGCAGCAGGTGCTGCAGCTGGTCAAGATCTATATCGGGATCGGAATCATCCACCAGGGTATTCAGGAATTCCATGGCATTCCACACCGGCATTTCCTTACGGTTAAATTGCAGGAACTCTTTCTTCTTTTCCTGCACAAAATCGTATGTCTGGTACTTATGGTTAAGGCGGTAAAACTCACGTACAGTATCCCGGCCCGGGTTATCGTAGTTACGATACTCCTCTTTCGCCTTGGATGGTTGCCCTTCTTCCGGATAACGTTTTAATACATCATCTTCCCATTGCTCAATGCTCTGAAGCGGTTGCAGTTCTTCATTTGAAAATTGGTTTGCTACCCTCATAAACGTGAATTTTTAAGCGTTTTTATTGCCTTTTTTTTGACGGCTATCTACCTAAATTTACAAATTTCAATCGATTTCCGGTAACTTTTTTATGCTAAAATTATGTTACTGTTTAGCGGTTTATCACCAGAAAACAGTGTACAATGCCGTAAGGATCCCTACGATGATAACAGACCCGACAATGAAAGCGGGGGATGTTTTGAACATTGAAGTGTCTATGTGAATGATCCGGGGCAGGTATTTGCTTTTACTATCCATCAGGGTGATGATGATCATCAGCACCACCAGTATCACAAATACAATGGTCATACGGTCCAGGAAGGGATAGTCCGGGAACTGCCCGTTAGTCCACACCGGGAGAAATTTCAGTATGGTAGACAGCGGGATGGTGAGCAGGGCCCCTGTCAGCGCTGCGGCTGAGGTAGTACGTTTCCAGAGGAATCCCAGGAGGAAAATGGCCAGTACACCGGGAGAAATAAAGCCCACATACTCCTGTATGAACTGGTACGCCTGATCCAACGTAGTGAGTGCCGGTGCTACAATGCTGGCGATCACCATAGAGATGATCACGGTATAGCGGCCTACACGCACCAGGTGCTTTTCTGAAGCGTCCTTATTGAAAAAGCGTTTGTAAATGTCCAGTGAAAAGATGGTGGAGATACTATTGGCCTTACCTGCAAGCGAAGCCACTACCGCGGCGGTCAGGGCTGCAAAAGCCAGACCTTTGAGACCGGGAGGCAAAAGGTTCATGAGCGTGGGATAAGCCTGATCAGGTTTAACCACACCGGCGGCGTTGGTCATCTCCTGTGCAAACACGCCGTTCTTGAACAGCACATAGGCGGTAATACCAGGCAGTACGGCGATCACCGGTATCAGCAGTTTCAGGAAAGCGGCAAACAGTATACCGCTGCGGGCCGTTTTAAGATCCGCTCCCAGCGCGCGCTGAATGATGTACTGGTTACAGCCCCAGTAGTTCAGGTTATTGATCCACATACCGCCGATCAGCACCGAAAGGCCGGGTAAGTCTTTATAATAGGGATGCGAATCGTCAAAGATCATATGGAAATGCGTTGGCGCCTGCTCTTTGATCAGGGAAAGGCCTTTCCAGATATTCCTGCCAAAGCCGAAATGTTCTGACACCAGGTTCAGTGCCAGGTATGTGGTTACCAATCCACCGAGGATGAGCACAAACACCTGCACCACATCGGTATAACCAATCACTTTCATACCACCCAGTGTAACAAAAACAGCGAAAATGGCCAGTCCGGCAACACACCAGCCAAAGCTGATGCCCGAAATAGCATTAATGGCCAGGGCGCCCAGGTAGATAATGGAAGTCAGGTTCACAAATACATATACCAGCAACCAGAACACCGCCATGGTAGTACTTACAGCGGCGTTATAACGTTCCAGCAGGAACTGCGGCATGGTGTAGATCTTGTTCTTCAGGTACACCGGGATAAAGAATACGGCAACAATGATCAGGGTAGCTGCCGCCATCCACTCATAGGTAGAAATAGCCAGGCCCAGGGCAAAGCCGGAGCCGGACATGCCGATAAAATGCTCTGCAGAGATATTGGACGCGATCAAAGATGCGCCAATAGCCCACCAGGTAAGGGATCCTTCTGCCAGGAAAAAATCTTTTGTACTGGCAACAGCTGAACGTTTACGGCGGAAAATGTAATAGCCGTAACCGGAGACCAGTATGAAATAAAAGAGAAAAACTAAGTAGTCCGGGAATTGTAGATGATTCATAACGCGGGAAGATAAATAATAAGGGAGTAAAATAAAAATACAAGTGATAAAATCCAAATACCAAATACCAGCATCCAGCATCCAAATGGCAAATTCGAGGGTAGGGAGTGCAAGATGCAAATTTGGGATCCAAAATTGTATAGGCTGAAATGCCGGAAGGCGGATGAACATTCAGGCAGGATTTGGTTTTTAACTATTCTGCCAATAATTTGAGGTATTAAACAGCACGCGCTCATGCTTGAGGTAGATAAAAGAGATGCCCGCCTGCTTGAAAAAGCCATTACGGAATGGCAGGCATCACAATTCATTAACCCGGAACAGGCGCAGCAAATGCGGCAGGGATACAGGGTACGCGAAGCCAATACAGACTGGCAAACCATTACGCTGTATATTTTTATTGCGGCTATTTCCTGTGCGCTGATGGCATTTGGGTCACTGGTGCTGGATGAGAAGTGGATAGAAGTGCTGCGCAAAAAGCTGTCGCTGACGGATAGTGTAATAGCAGCGTTGTTTGCGCTGCTAACCATATTCCTGTGCTATCATGGCTACCGGCGGCGGCAGCAACAGCCCCGCTTTTCACTGAACAGGGAATTTTACTGGCTTTTGCCCATTCTCAGTACGGGCGTAACGGTAGTGTACCTTGGAAAAAGCCTGCAATACCTGGATGGCAATTATGGCGTTTTCTGGCTGCTGGCCACCGTTACCTACGGCATACTGGGCATACTGCTGCCCTCTCCCCTGCTGTGGACGGCCACCCTGCTTTGCCTGATACCTGCCTATGTAAAGATCAGCTATTATATTACGGATGATGCCTCCTGGTTCCTGGGTATGAACCTGCCCTGCCGTATGTTTGTACTGGCAGCCATCATGCTGTTGCTACACCGGCTGGCGCTCTCCTATAAAAAGTACCAATCCGTACAGCATATCACCTGGGTGGGCGGCTGGCTGTTACTGCTGCTTGCCGCCTGGCTTATTTCCATCTTCGGCAACAGCGGCACCTGGAGTGAATGGCAGCAGATACGGCAGTACCAGTTACTGTGGTGGGTGCTGGCTTATACCTTGCTGTGTGCCGCCATAGTATGGCTGGGTATCCGGATGCGGGACAACCTGGTGCGCGACTTTGGCATCGTGTTCCTGCTACTGGATATGTATACCCGTTATTTTGAATACCTGTGGGACCGTACCCATAAAGGCATCTTCTTCACTATACTGGCGCTCTCTTTCTGGTGGATAGGGCGCAGGATTGAAAAATGGAAAAAGATCTAGGGATTTACCGTTATGGTAAAGTTGCTGACCACTTCGCGATGCTCGTCTATTGAACTGTTGAAAGCCACAAAAGTAAGGTCATAAGTACCGGGCTTGCTGTAAATGTAATAATAGTTGTTAACCGTTGCGCTGCCCAGGTCCCTGATCACAAGGCCTGCATCCCGTACCACCATGCTCAGGTCAAAGGCCCTTGAGATCAGCCAGTCATCATTATCTTCTTTTGTACTGCCGGCAATCGTGCCATTGATCGAAACCTGTCCGCTGGCAGGCACACTCCACGCTACTGTTGGATTCTTAAGATCAACGGCCGCCCATCCGGCCTGGCTGGCGGCAACAATGGCAGACACCTTATCCGGCAGCACATGTTTGATGTCGAATGTGCGGATAAACCAGCTGGGTTGTTTCAGTGAATCGCTGTAGTAGCCCTGGTAACGCAGTGCAATGTAGGCGGGCTTCCGCTGCTTTGCAAAGGCACTGAGATCAATGATGCCGGAAGGAGTTCTGTCGGCGCCTGTAGAAAGTACGGCCTGCCCGGTGATATCCGTCCAGCCGGCATTCATCACACTGGTGGAATCATATGTGCCGTTAAAGTCTGTAGACACCAGCAATGTAAGCGTATTCAGCTGGCCGCGGTTCTGCAGGTAAGACGTGAACTCCAGCTGCGGACTGCCGTCTGCAGCAGTGCGGTCTTTATACTGGTAATTGAAACCCGGCTCACCGGAGTAGAAGGTAATATTATCTGCCTGGCCACTGAAACTAAAACGTACCGTATCTCCCACCTTAAAAGTGCTGCCGGAAATACTTACATCAAAATTGGGTGCAGCTACTTCCAGCTTTCGACAGCTGACCAGCAGGCAAAAAAGACATATGCAGATGAGCGTTCTCATGTTTTCTGTTTTGATGTTTGATGTTGTCGGAACCTGAGCAGGTGAATAATTAAAGTTGCACACTTGCCCGGTGTTCAGACTGTTACCAACCGGGGTTTTGCACCAGCAGCCTGTTCACCGCCATATCGTGCGCGGGGATAGGCATCAGCAGGTGGCGTTCCGACAAATTGGTGGCGGCTGTTGCGGTAAACTTATGGCTGGCGGGCGCATTGGCATTGATATCGTCTGCCAGGGTTTTCATGGTGGAAATAAAAATACCCCAGCGTATCAGGTCGTATTTACGCAGGGCCTCGAAGCACAGTTCCCTGGAGCGTTCATCCTGTATGGCCTGGCGGAGGGCCTCTTTGCCCGACTGTTGTTCGGGTAGCAGATCAGGCATGCTGACAGATGTATCGCCGCTCATCAGTTTACCATAACCGCGGCGTCTTACCTGGTTCACCGCATCAATAGCCAGGGGCGTGGGTCCGTTAAGCTCATTCTCCGCTTCTGCCAACATCAGCAGCACATCTGCATAGCGCAATACCGCAAAATTCTGGGGAGTCAGGTTTTTGTTCTTTGGCGTAAGCGTTTCGTATTCGCGGCGCCATTTACCGATGTTCAGTTCCCAGAGGTTGTTATTCTTCCTGTAGGTGTTATTGGCGCCGGTGTAGTTGTAGTTGGCACAATTCCAGTCGCGTCGCAGATCAGCAGCTTCATACATCTTGTACAGCTTGTTGGTGGCGTTCACCGAAGCGTAGCTGTAGCCTATTTCCAGGCTGGCGCATTTTATCCCGATGTTATTGCCGATGCGGCCCGATTCGTCAAATACACCGGTACCATTGCCGGCGAATTCAATCTCCCATATACTTTCCTTTACATCGTATTTATCCTGCGCATAGTTGATGAAGACCTGGCTGTAGTCAGGGTTGAGGGCATGTTCGCCGGACTGCACCACTTTCTGAGCCCATTCCAGTGCATCCTGGTACCGGGCAACATCCCGTAACGGATAACCGGCCATCGTTAAACATACCCTTGCCAGGATACCCTGCACGGCAGTTTTGCTTATGCGGCCGCTATACCCCAGGGAAGTAACGGTTTGTGTTTGAAGGAGCGCTTCTGCCTCCGTCATATCCTGCAGTATCTGTGCATATACCTCTTTCAAAGGAGCACGGGCAATATGCACGCTGTCTACAGAAAGCACAGGGTCCAGGATAATGGGCACATCGCCGAAATTGACGGCCAGCAGGAAGTAATAATAACCACGCAGGAACAGGGTCTCCCCTTTCACGATCCCTCTTCTGGTTTCATCCATCTGGGGACGGTTCACACTGGCCAGCAATACATTTGCACGCGAAATGCCCTGCCAGATAGCACGCCAGAAACCGGCTACCTGCGCATTACCGGGATCGTACACATACATACGCATTCCGGTGGAAGGATTGCCTGCCTGGTAACTTTCATCGGTACTGGAGTTAATGGGCCAGGTCATGTAATCTCCGTAGATCTGCTCTTTGCCCAGCATATCGTACACCCCCAGCAGTCCGCGGTTCAGCTGCTCTTCTGATGTAAAATAGGTAGTTGTAACCAGTACATCCGTAGGGTGCGTGTCAAGGAACTTTTTACAACTGCTGGCAGTGCTTAATAAAAGTACGGCCAGCAAAAAGTGTATGCTTTTCATAGCTGTTAAAGTGAAAGGTTCAAACCAAAAACAATTGTTCTTGCCATTGGGTATGCGGCCCAATCAAAGCCCGGTGTTAAGGTGGAATTGCGGGTAGATACTTCAGGATCACGGCCGGAGTAGCGGGTCCAGGTGTACAGGTTCTGTGCAGTAAGGTAGAGCCGGAGGCTTTTCATCTTATACCGCTTCATCAAATGCGCAGGCACCGTATATGCCAGGCTTACGGTTTTCAGCCGCAGGTAGGAGCCGTCTTCTATTACGCGGGAGGAGTAATAGCCCGGGCCCTGTCCGTTGGGCCGGTGCAGGGTATTGGAAGGATTGTCGGGCGACCAGTGATTTACATAGCCTGCGTACTGGTTCACGCTGGGTGTGCCCTTTCCATTGCCTTCAAATACCAGGCGGTTGGCATTCAGGATATCGTTACCATATGACCACTGGAAGAAGATGCCGAGGTCGAAACCTTTGTAGGAAAAATTGTTGGAAAAACCGCCTTTATGAATGGGCAACGATCGTCCTATTACTGTAAAGTCTTTTGCATTTACTACGAGGTCTCCATTAAGATCTTTGTATTTAATATCCCCCGGTTTGATGTTATTACGTTCTACCCCGTTGGTGGTGATATTCGCTTTCAGAAAATAACGCCCGTCTCCGCCCTTATCAAAGTCTTCATACTGGTATACACCATCCCATACGGCGCCATAAAACTGTGCTACCGGCGCTCCTATCTTAGCCATGTACAGCGGGAATCCCCAGCTGGCATCCCACAGCACAGGTGTGAGGATAGATTCCTGGTTTTCTGAGAGGCCCAGCACTTTATTGCTGTTAAAACTGATGTTGAAGGAGGAGGTCCATTGAAAATTGCGGGAGCTCAGGTTCACTGTATTAAAGGTAAGCTCCAGGCCCTGGTTCCGCATTTTGCCGATGTTCTTATACCCTTCGTCAAAACCGGTGGTGTAGGGCAAAATAGCGTTCAGCAGCAGGTCGTTGGTGGTTTTGCGGTAGAGGTCTGCCGTGAAGGAGATCCTGTCTTTAAACAGGCCCAGATCAAGCCCCAGGTTCAACTGCGTGGTAGTTTCCCATTTCAGGCCCGGGTTGCCCAGGGTTTGCAGTTTAACACCTGCCACCGGTATGCCGTTATTGAATGAATAGGAAACGCTGGTGGGTAATGCCAGCGTAGAGAGATACGGAAAATCGCTTACACGGTTATTACCGGTGGCCCCATAAGAGATCCGTATCTTGGCCGCTGAAACAGCGGACAGCTGCCGCATAAACTTTTCTTCGCCAATACGCCAGGCAAAGGCGCCGGAGGGAAACCATCCCCACTTGTAGCCCGGTGCAAACTTTGAAGAGCCATCGTTACGGATGGAGGCGGTAAACAGGTAGCGGGCGTTATAAATGTAATTGACCCTGCCCAGGAAAGAGGCCAGGGTATTTTCAGAACGCTGCGAAAGCACATTCTGGGTAGCGCCTTCGTCCAGCGCATCAATGCCCAGTGATTCATTGAGTATCTGCGTTGCCGTTAGCCGGTAGAGGGAGGTTTTCGTACCCTGTGCCGTGAAGCCCGCTACGGCAGTCAGCTGGTGATGCCGGTTGAAGCTCCTGTTGTAGGTAAGCGTATTTTCATTGAGCCAGTTGCTGAGCATACCGTTACTAACGCTGCCGTTGGGCCCTTTGATATTATAACGCGGGTTACCGGCGGACGTAAAGGAATTATAAAAAGATTCTGCTCTTGACCAATTGTTATTGATACCACCTGAGATCCGTAAAGTGAGGCCGGGCATGATACGATATTGCAGGTAGCCGTTCACTGTGAGGTTGTTGCCAATGCGGTTATTGATCTCATTTTTTGCTGAAAGCACGGGATTGATGCGATAGTCTGCATTAACCAGGCCATCTACCGCCGGATCATAGAGCTCGTCCAGCAGGCTGCTGCTGTCGTTTCCGGCAACAGGACGGTATGCCAGCGCCTGGAACATGAGGTTCACGGAACCCGCAGTAGCGCCGGAAGAAACGATAATGCCAGACGACTTTGTACGGGCATAGTTAACGTTAACGCCTACCTTGAATTTGTTGTTCAGGGTCTGATCCAGCACCAGTCTGCCCTGGTAACGGCTAAAGCCTGTATGGATGATCAGGCCCTGCTGGTTAAAATTATTCAGGGAGATAGCGTACTGCGTTTTGTCTGTCCCCCCGCGGATGGACAGGTCGTGGTTCTGCATGGGGGCCAGGCGTAACAGCTGTTCCTGCATATCCAGCCCTGCTACGTTCCTGTAGTCTTCTACGGTTTTACCATCCTGCAGGTAAAGATCAGCGGCATTGGGTGCGCTGAGCATCTGGTATTTCACAAATTCATAGGCGTTCATCATCCGTGGCCTGTTCATATCCTGCTGCAGGCCAACATAGGCATTGTAAGTGATCACGGGGTCTCCCTTCTTTCCTTTTTTGGTGGTGATGATGATCACGCCGTTGGCGCCCCTTGAGCCGTATATCGCGGTAGCGGAAGCATCTTTCAGGATATCGATGGATTCGATATCAGACGGGCTGATCACGTTGTTGTCAGGATTTTCAATAGGGAAGCCATCAATTACATACAACGGAGAATTGTCCTGTGTAATTGAATTGGCTCCCCTTATTACTATATTGTTGGATGAACCAGGTTGGCCGTCGTTGGCGGATACCTCCACCCCTGCCACTCGTCCGGCAAGAGCATCATCAAAGGATTTCACGGGGGCTTTGGAAAAGTCTGACATATTCACCTGGCCTACGGAGCCTGTCACATCTTTCTTCTGTGCGGTTCCGTAGCCAATTACTACAACCTGGTCAAGCCCCGTGATCTGGTCTTCCATCACAACGTTCAGGGCGGAACGCCCGCTGAGTGCAACTTCCTGCGGTTTAAACCCGATATAGCTGAACAACAGCGTTTGATGCAGATCCGGCAGTGCCGTAACAAAGATCCCGGCTTTATCGGTAACGCCTTTGGTGGCGCCTTCTTTGGTACTAACGCTTACGCCTGTAAGCGGCTCGTTCTGCATATCGGTTACCTTTATCAGCACCTGCTGCTGCCATGCTGCAGGGGCGGCAGCAGCCCCGGGACGCTGCGGCTCCTGTTTCTTCAGTACAATACTGCCGTCGCGAATGGTCCAGTCTATCTTTTTATTCTTCAGCACCTGGTCCATCACTGCAGACAGCCCCGCCTGATCAAACCGGACATTCATTCTCTCGGTATCATCCAGCAGCTGGTTGGAATAAAAGACGGTCAAACCTGTCTGCTGTTTGATGGCGCTGAATATTTCAGCAATGCTGATACTGTTACTGCTCAGGGTTACACGGGAATTGTGCTGGGCAACACCGGTAGAGACCTGGGCCGTTAACAGGCAAAGCAATATCTGCAGGCGCACACGGCGCCCATTTTGTAACAGTTTTTTCATAACGCTGACAATCGTTTTCGTTTACATCAACGTGGAGTGCATTTACTAAAAGACTGGATTATGGAAAAAATGGGTGAAGGGATGAGAATAATGATATTTTTTTAACAAAAATACCGGGAGCCTACGTAAAGCATAGGAGAAGCCTGTGTAAAGCCTATGTGAACCCATAGAAAAGCGGGTAAAAAAATACGCTTTACTTGAACCCTGCCGCTTATTTGAAGTGCAGGGTACCGTTGCTGAAATAATACTGTACGCCTGAAGTGATCTCCAGGTTGGTGAGGAAAGTCTCCAGCGGCTTGTTCTTTTCAATGGAGCCGGAAAAAGTTTGCCGGGCCAGTGCAGGATCATCAAATACGACATTTACATCAAACCAGCGGGGCAGCATCCTGGTAATTTCTCCCAGGGGGGCATTGTGAAAATAACGTATGCCCTGCATCCAGGCCAATGCAATGGCCGGGTCAAAACGCTTTGTTTCAAATCCGGGGCCGGAGCGATAAATGGCCTGCTGTCCGGGGATCAGGCTTACTTCCTGGTTGCCTGCTTTTGTAATCACCTTACCGTCTACCAGGGCAAGTGTGGTAATATGATCATCATAGGCATTTATATTAAAAGAAGTGCCCAGCACACGGATGGAAGTTTTGCCGGTGTGAACGATAAAGGGCCTGCGGGCATCTTTCGCCACTTTAAAAAAGGCTTCCCCGGCAAGATATACTTCCCGTTCACCGGTGCTGAAGGAAAAGGGGAAACGAAGTGTTGTTGCAGCGTTCAGCCATACCTCGGTACCATCTTCCAGCACTATTTTATAATCCAGCCGGGCAGGTACGATGAGGGTATTCCAGGCGTGCATCATGGTCTGGGTGCTGGCATAGCGCAGTTTATTACCCTGTATATTCAGTGCTGTGGCGCCTATGTTCAGCTGACGGGCAGCGGTATCAGAAAGGTTAACGCTGGCGCCGCCTGCCAGCGTTAACTGTACGCCGGGGGGCATTTTAACTGCTAATGCAGGTTTAGCGGCAGGTGCTGTTGCAGGGCGAAAATACCACCAGGAAATGAACAGGCATGGCAGGCATACTGCTGCTACAGCCATCCATTTTTTAGGAAAAAAAAATGAGCGCCTGCTTCCTGCGCTGGTGCGGAACCTGGCCGCAACCTGCTGCCAGGCCTGTTCATCATCCAGCCTGTTGAAAAACGCCTTTCCCTTACCGGTTCCCAGCTCATGCTGCACCTCCTCCCACATCCGGAGGATCTCCAGGTCATTCCTGATGGCGCTTTCGATCAGGGCGTTATCTGCCTCGCTGATCGTTCCGGCAAACTTTTCAATCAGCAATTCCCGAATATGTTCTTTATTACATTCCATCGTATACAAGACGTTATTTCAGAAAAAATGGGTGAACCTACCTAAAATTCATAAATCCCGCGCGCAGCTCTTTCACCGCCAGTTTAAGGTGTGTTTTAACAGAATTGGTGGTGATATGCATGATCCTGGCGGCCTCTTTGTACTTTTTCTTTTCCAGGTATACCAGGTTGAAGGCCTGCTGCCGCTGCGCGGGCAGCTCATTGATAATGGCATGCATGTTCTTCTCTGATTCATGCTCGAGTACAACATTCCGGTCTGTTTTATAATCCAGCGTGCTTACATAACGGTGAAGCCGCTTGTCATTGACCTTCTTCTTCTCTAATGCCATCAGGCATCTGTTCTTAACGGCAATGTAAAGGTAAGACTTCAGGGATGTGCGTATCTGGAGGAACAGCTGTTTATCCCAGATCTCTATAAAGAGGGATTGCACCTGGTCTTCCGCCTCCATATCATCTTTCAGAATATAGTACGCATGGAGGTTCAACACTTTGTAATACTTTTTGAACAACTGCTCATAGGCGGCAACGCTGCCTGCCTTCAACTGCTCCAGTAGAAAATTGTCGTCGTTATTCTTCATGGTTATGACGGGTTACAGGGTCTTTTTCATAGGATCTATACCGCTTTACTGAGTGTAACGTTTATAAACCAGTCAGTACTGTCATATTTTTCGCATACGGCGATATTCGTGGCCGCATCTGCAAGATTAGTAAATATTATTTTACCGCCAACGGGCACGCCCGCATAATTTGTATTCAGCCAGGTTTTAGTAAGCGTATTGGGGTCTACCTCGGCGTTAATGTAAGTATAGCCCATTTGCGCGGGCGCCAGGGTACCGTCCAGCGCGGCGGTGCTGATAAAGGGTACCACCATCATAAATGCCAGGTCAAAACCCTCCGTGGCTGCCGCACAATAGATCTGGCCCATCATACCGTCGGGCCCCAGCGAGGTATCTACGCTTGCTCCAATTATCTGCCAGCTGGTATCCACATTATAAAGCACCATGGAAGCAAAGCCGCTGCCGCCATCACTTCTTTCAAACCCGATGGATATATTCTGCGCAGTGCTCAGAGAACGCACTTTGGCATACAGTTTCCACCTGGCTTTAGGAAAGAACTGGTTGATAAGGAATTTATTGCTGCCACTGCCCAGGGGCGAGCGGATAGCCTTTTTACCACTGGTAGGGAAGCGCATATAACCATTCACTTCCAGCAGGGATGGATCGTCAAAGCGGGGCGCGGCGTTGGTCACACCCTGGTAGATATTGGATGTAGCCGGGTAGAACAGTACGCCCCTGCCCTGGTAAGGCGTGGAGGGATTGCCAAAGAACAAATAATCCGGGTAAAAGCCCCCGAAGTTGGTTGGCACTGTATTCTTGTGATAATAACTGATGAAGCGCGCGCTGTCTGTACCATCTGTAGAACGGTTAAAGAGGATGGTATTATTTACGCCCGCATCTGTTACAAACACTTCTTTTACGCCATCTGTAGCAATGGTAATGTGGTTGCCGTCGCCGGTCATTCGCAGGGCCTGCCCATCGTCTATATCCACTTTATCGATCCTGCTGTAATTGGTGGCAATGGTCATATAGCCTGCATTGACAGCGCTGTTGCCGAACTGCATACGTGGGCCGGAGAAAATGGTCATGCTTCTGCCGGAGATATAGACATATTCTTTGCCTGTCATATAAGCCAGATCAAAAGGTCCTTCTGTGAACATGTCCTGGAATGAACAGCTGAAAGGTTCATAACGCGCTAAAGACACATAGCCGAAAATGCGGATAGCTACACGGCTGGTCTGACAGGCCCAGGTATTGATGTGGCAATAAGCCATATTGGGTACGCTGAAGGCTACACGGCGGCAATTGGCGGTGATCAGGTGATTGGCCGCCCATTCATCGCAGGCATACTCAATGGTATGTGCGCCCGCCGGAACTACATAGAGATCCGGCGTACCTGTTATGGTAAGGTTGGTGATAGCGGCGCCGTTGGCCGTTGCCGCCAGGCGGAAGGTAGAGGGCGTTTGTCCCACCACGTAATAGCGGAAACGGGGCCGTATTTCGGCAATGCTGCCGTCGTTAGGGTCAAAGATCAGCGCCACCTGTTTATTGGCTGTATAACCATGCTCTACGTTCGTGGTAAAGGTACCGGTAACAGGGTCACATGCGCAAACTACCCGCGGCGTCATGATATTATGGGTTTCTGAAGTACCGCAGATAATGCCGTAGTCCAGGTTGCGCATTTCCGTTTTAACGCCAAAGTTCACTTTGTAGGCGGCGCCGCTGAAGAAAATGCCGGTATCGCCAAAACCGGCTGCCAGTCCGCCGGTGGTACGCTCAATATAGATCTTATCAAACATGAGCCCTACTACCGCAGGGAAGTGAAAAGCGCAGATGCCTACCCTTTCGCCAAAGAGCCCAATACGAAGATAGTTGGGACGGGCGTCTACGGGGTTGGCCAGGCGCAGGCGCATATTACTGATATAGATCTCTGTGGCTACTACATAACCCGGCTCTCCTACTCCTTTCCAGTAAAATATATCTTCGCCGGCTATATTCTGGACAATCACACGCGGACCGTTACCTTCAACGGTGTATACACCGGTAATATCCACTCTGCCGGTTACATATGTGCCGTCTGGCAGGAACATCACCCTTCTGAAGGAAGCGCCTTTGATATAGGTGGCGCAGTTGTTGAATGCGGCGGTATCGACTGTTACATTATCGCCTTTGGCGCCGAACCATCGTACGCTTACTTTATCTGTTGTGATCACACGGATCCATCTGCCGGTATCGGTACAGTCGTATTGTGCATCCTGTATGGTAACGCCGCCATCGTCAACGGCTGTTGAAGTGGCGTTCCAGAAAAATTCACCGCCGCCACTGTCACCAGGGGTCCAGTAGCCCAGCACGTACACTAATTCGTTGGGGCGGGGCCGTTTGGTATTAGCTCTCAGATCAGCTATGGAGTTAAACTGCATGTTATTAAGTTTTAAAATGAATGCCTCTTGTGATCGATCATCATATAAATAATGACTGCTTTTTACGGAAAAAGGGTGAAGCTATGCAGTGCCGGAATGTGAAATTAAATATATACGTCCCCGTGAGCCTTTCTACAGTACATGATGCGCCTGCGGCTGAGTTTCACTGCCTTTTGTTATATTCTGATCAGGGCAAAGATGTTTGGAACAGGTGTTTACGTTAGTATCCACTGTTTCATAACATGGAGCTTATGCTGTAGTTAAATTTAAGTATTAAACAGTTCACGGCAGTGATGTTGAATTCGCATTTACTGATCAGAATTTAACAAAAAAGCCCATGGCCGCAGGGGGCCATGGGCATCATTGGACATGCTGCAGTAATCTTTAAATAACGGGCACGGGTGCGCCTTCTACTTTATAACGGCCGGTATCTTCCACGCTCCAGTCGTAATTACCGGTGATCCATGAGCGGAGCACGGCTACATAGCGGGACAGTTCGCGATCGGTGATCTCATCAAAAGAAGGCAGCAGCTTTTCAAGTGCGGCAAACAGCCTTACTTCATCATCATGCATACGCACGGTTTCATCTATGGCAGCCTGCATAGAGAGACTGCGTTCTTTCATCAGCGCCAGTACGAGGTTGTGCACATCGCCCTGCTCTGCTTCTTTCCTGCAGGACATGATATCGTTTGTCCAGCAAACGATATTGTTACAGGCCAGTGCCAGGCGTTGAACCATGGCATGTTGCAGTACCTGGTCAGGCAGATCGATCTTTTCACTGATAGACACAAACTCGAGGTCTACAAACAATGCGCCGGTGTAGGGCCGCATGATTACATAGTCTGCCACTGAGGGGGCGCGGCCGGCAGCCCTGTTACCTGCTTCCCAGAGGCATGCCTTGAAATATTCCTCCATACTGCGAATAAAACGCTGGCGCCAGGCAAAGCGGCTCATCGGCAGCAACCGCTGCCAGATATCTGCCAGGGCTAATGCAAAAGCGCCGCCTTTTTCAGGCATGGCTATTTCACGGGTAAGTATCTCCGTAAAATAAGCAGTTACCTCATGAAGGCTGGCGGCTTCGCGGCCCATCTGCGCTTCATCGCAAAGGTCGTCGTGGAGAAATAACCAGGAATTGAAGTTACAGAGAATGCAAAGTTCTTCAAAGCCGGCATTGGGAAATGTTCTGGATACCAGCCAGGCGAATTTTGATCGTTTGAAACGGGCAAGCGCCTCTTCTGTTTTCAGCAACCCGAAGGTTTGGGCCCAGAGGATGTTCTGTTCGTTGGCATTGGCGGCAAAACGGTTTACAAGCGAGGGAAACGGATATTGCATCCGTGGCATTTGGATAGTCTGCATAATAATAAGGGATTTAATGGTTATAAATGGGCCTTTAGCTGTACGCTATCAGCGGTTGTCTGTTGGCAATAGGCATCTGGCAATAGGGCAATTAACGGCCAGCAGCCAGCGGGCGGCCTGTTTGCGGACAAGCAAACGAGTCACTGCATAGCCGTTATAAGTGGAGTGAACGGATATCTGAAGTATAGGAAATGCTGTCACAAGTGATCACCGCCGGCATTATGAGAATAAGGCGCCGGCCTTTGTTGGCATATGTGTTTTAATGGCAAAAACAGTGATCAATCATCTCCATATATGGCGGGCTTAGATTTCCACCGGAATAAATAGCAGCCGGACATGGGGGAGCATGAATAGGGTTCATATGAGCATCATTTTACGCGTTGTGTCTTTTGTTGCTGTGTCTATTGTTGCTGTGTCTTTTTCCTATCATATTATTACGGAGGAAAGCTCAATAGGGTTATTGGCCATTTGCTAATTTGGATGACTTCCCCCCCTCATATGCATTATAAATTTACAAAACTTTTAGTTGAATTTAGTTGAGCAGCCTACATTTGCATTATGGCAGAAGATCTGAATATCGTTAGCGGAAGCAAGACTGAAAAGTACCAGTCGCTCGTTCCGCAAATCAAAGCACTCCTGGAAGGAGAACCCGATGTTATCGCCAACCTGGCTAATGTTGCCGCGGCATTAAAAGAACAATTCGGATGGTTGTGGACAGGTTTTTACCTGGTAAAGGGGGAGGAACTGGTGCTGGGACCTTTCCAGGGACCCATAGCCTGTACCCGGATAAAGTATGGACGCGGCGTATGCGGTACCAGCTGGGAACAGGCCCGCACACTGATAGTGCCGGATGTAGAAAAGTTCCCGGGGCATATTGCCTGCAGCAGCCTTTCAAAATCAGAGATCGTAGTACCGCTGATAAGGAACGGTGTGGTAGCCGGTGTACTGGATGTGGACAGCGAGCAGCTGGATCACTTTGATGAAACAGATGCCCGGTTTTTGGAGGAGATCACGGGCTTATTGGTGCTGTAGAGCAAATTCCAACATCCAAAATCCAAATTCCAGATTTCAAAAGCCAAATTCCAAAGTGCGGAGATTTCTTTTGTATCATTTGGACGTAGCTGAATTTTGGAATTTGGGATCTGGAATTTGGGATTGGGGAGGGCGCAGCGCTTCCATTAAAAATGCCATTCCACCCGTTACCGGGATCATTGGCGCGAAATACCAGCGATCCCCAGCGGTTGTAAATACGAAGCTGGTAGTTGTGGACATCGTCATACATTTTGGGGCGAAAAACATCATTGCTCTCATCACCGTTAGGGCTGAACGCATTGGGCATTATGACAAAACAACGCGGATAGGTAAATGCCGGGCAGCAGGATGATGTGCAGTTGTGGAATTTTCGTTCTGGATATACCTCCCCGTCCCATAGGAAATGATTTGCATCACAGGATCAGGGATATTGACTGAGCATTCAGATGGCAATCAATGACTAGAATAGGACACTAATATAAATATATACATAATCGTAATCTAATCAATAACTTTTTTGATAAAATCCCGGAAAAAGGAATAAAATTTGTAACAGTTCTGGCCTTTAAACAGATTGCCTAATGTTCTTATTCAAGCGGAAATCCAGGGAAGCACTACATAAGGGTCTTTTGTCCTTCGTGGGCACTGATATTCATTCTCATTTAATACCGGCAGTAGATGACGGCGTACAGGATATAGACACCTCGCTGACTTTTATTGAGCAACTGCATGAAATGGGCATAGAGAAGATCGTTACCACCCCACACATCATTCTGGATCGATATCCCAATTCAGTAAACACGCTTACCGGTCCCTACCTGAAAGTACAGGCCGCCCTGCAGGAAAGAGGCATTGACATTCCTTTTTCTTTTGCAGCGGAGTACTATATGGATGAGCAGTTTGAAGAACTGATCCCCTCTTCACCACTGCTGACGCTGGACGGCAAGCTGGTACTGGTGGAAATGTCTTTCATGCAAGCGCCGCCCCAGCTGCACCAGTGGCTGTTCAACCTGATTGCACAGGGCTATCAGCCGGTACTGGCGCACCCGGAGCGTTACTCACATTACCATAACAATTACCATCAATACAGCCAGCTGAAAGACTGGGGATGCCTGCTGCAGATGAACCTGTTATCTGTAACCGGCTATTACGGAAGGCATATCCAGAAGGTAGCAGAAAAACTGATGGCAGACCGGCTGATAGACCTGGTAGGTACCGACCTCCATCATCACCGGCATATGGCTACCATGCAAGGCATTGCAAAGGATAAGAAACTTGTGAAGACCCTTGAACAGTATGGTTTCCGTAACAGGGAACTGATACCAGTATAAGCCTCTTTTAGCGGATATTGTGCTTTTGCAGGAACTCATCGATCAGCGATGCGATCAATGCCCCATCTTCTTCCAGAGCAAAGTGACCAGTATCCAGCAGGTGCAGTTCTGCATGCTGCAGATCTTCCTGGTAAGCATAAGCGCCGCTGGCAGGAAAGATCTCATCGTTCTTACCCCAGGTGATGAGTGCGGGCGGCTGATACTTGCGGAAATAAGCCTGCCACGCAGGATACAAAGGAGGATTGGTGCCGTAGGAATAAAAGAGCGCCAGCTGAATATCGTGGTTACCCGGGCGATCCAGGCCTGCCTGATCAATGATCCAGTTGTCCGGACTGATAACCTCCACATCCCTCACACCGGTAACATACTGCCAGCGGGTGGCTTCCGCGGTAAGCATTCCTTTCATGGCGCTGATGTTGGCAGGATCTTCGGGAGCCTGCCCAGTAAGCCTTTATCTGGTCCCAGAAGGGAGATAAGCCCTGCAGGTAAGCGTTCCCATTCTGGATCAGCAGCGCCTCTACCCTTTCAGGATGTTTTACAGCGATACGATACCCAACCGGTGCGCCATAATCCATCACATACAGACTATACTTCTTCAGGCCCTTTGCCGCTATGAACTGATCCATCAATGCGGCAAGATTGTCAAAACTGTACTCAAATTCATTCACTAGCGGCATGGAGCTGTTACCAAAACCCGGGTAATCCGGCGCCAGCAGATGATACTTATCTCCCAGGGCGGCCATCAGGTTCCTGAACATGTGAGAAGAAGTGGGGAAGCCATGCAATAAAAGAAGTGTTGGCCTGGCAGGGTCTCCTGCTTCCCTGTAAAAAATATCCAGCCCGTCTATGCGGATGCTGCAATGCTTTACCTGTGCTGTTGCTGATTGAACGGCTGTTTCCATATCATTTCATTTAATGTACTAAATAGTACAAAATAGATTAAAAAAAATAGTTTTCTCCCACAAATGTATATTATGTACTTAATAGTACAAAATAAATTATGAGGAATTATTTAAGCATCTGCTTAGTGCTGCTGATGCACATACTGTCCGTTAATCTTATATACCGCTACCGCCTGCGAGAGATATACCAGCTGGAAACTGGCAGGAATGCGGTTGCTGTTCTTATGCAGCAGGAAGGAGAATTGTGGCAGACAGGTAGCTGCCCAGCGGTCATAGATAAGATAATCTACTTTCAGATCGTTCACGTTAAGGGTAGAGGGAAAGCGGGGGGCATGGTCTCTCACTTTAAAACTCATGCCCTGGTAGGTAATAAGCCCGTTCAGATCGCCTTCATAGTAAGGCGGCAGCATCACATACCTGGAGCGTAAATAGTATGCCCTGGCAGGATGAAGGGTCATCACCACTTTATGTTCCAGGTTTCCTTCCTGTGCTTTAATGGCCGCTGCAATCTGCCCGTTCTCTTCTATACCGGCTGCATCTGTCATGTAATTGTTCAGCGACCAGTTAGTGTAACATACATCCACTACTACCACCAGTACTATCACTGACAGCATAACAGGCCGGTAGTTCTTCCTGAAAAATCCCGTGGCCGGGCGCAGGCGGTATATGGCGTAAACGCCGTATATCATTACCAATACGATCCAGCTCAGGAAAACTTCTCCAAAAACAAATGCCTGCGATACCAGCAGGATGTAAACTGCCAACGCTACTAACACCGGGAGGAACAGGCGATCACGCCACAGGAGTACTCCCCTGCTCCGGTACCCCCTGTACATGAGCAGGAACAGGGAAGCGATGCAAATGATGCCCGTTAGCTGGCTCTTTGCCACAATGTATAGGATACTTTTGACAACATTCCTGGAAAAGTTAAGCAGGTAATCTCCCGGCCGCTGTGCTATAATATCTCCTATTGACTGCACATGATCTATGCCTGACCAATACCACCACCATCTGCTGCCGGCGCCTGAATATACACCGGCGCCTACATTCATATATTGCCAGGTTGAGAGCGGTGATCCGTTATCGAGATAGTTAACGGCCCACCAGGGGCTTGACACCAGTATAAAACCTGCGAGGATGACCAATGCGTATCTGAACGCCAGCCGTGACGGATAAAAGCAGAAAACCGTGCATGCAAAAGCAGGAACAAGTGAATAGCTGGTATAACGGGAAAGCCCTGCCAGTCCGCATACCAGGCCTGTAATGAAGAATCGTGCCGTACTGTCTTTTTCCAGGCTCTGTAACAATAAAAAGATGGCCAGTACATAGAACAGGGTATCCAGCATATGGTTCTCGGCCTTGATGCTTAAGAGCACAAACATAAAATTGGTAGCAATGAGGAGCTGTGCAAGGCAGGCAACCACATGGTTCTGCGAAAGTTTGTATACAAACCTGTGCGCTATCCAGAGCAAGAAGGAAGCAGACAGCACGGAGATCATCCTCGCAGCGGTTGCACCATCCAGCCATCTGCCCAATATGCCGCTCAGTAAGGGGAAGAGCGGTGGCCAGAAATGAGAACCCCATCCGCGATAACCGTTGCCGCGAAAAATATCTTCACCGGCAAAGTAATGCATAGCGCCATCGAATTCGACAAAGCCATAGTGCTTATCTGCAACGATCGTCATACATATTCCATAGAGAACAGGAATCAGCAACCCATTGTACAATATCTTTTTTCACAATGAAGGAATATTTTACCATAAGGCTTTGACAAGACCTGCTATATAATCCAGTTGTTCGGGCTGCAGGCTGGAACCACTTGGCAGGCATAACCCCTGCTTAAAGAGGTTTTCCGAAACGTTATTGACATAGGCCGGGGCGCCTGCAAATACCGGTTGCAGGTGCATAGGCTTCCATAACGGGCGGGAATCGATATTTGCTTTTTCCAGGGCCATCCTGACAGTTTCGCGATCAATACCACCGCTTGCTGCCGGATCTACCAGCACGGTGGTGAGCCAGCGGTTGCTGAAACAATCTTCCGGTTCTTTGGGAAACACCAGGCCCGGTAAGGCGGAGAGGTGTTTCAGATACCGCTGATAATTAGCGCGGCGCTGTGAGATACGGCAGTGCAGCACCTGCATCTGTCCGCGGCCAATACCTGCGCAAACATTGCTCATCCTGTAGTTGAAGCCAATATGTGTATGCTCATAGTGAGGCGCAGGATCACGGGCCTGGGAAGCCAGGAAACGCGCCTTCTCTATCAAATCTTCATCATTCCCTATCAATGCCCCGCCGCCGCTGGTGGTAATGATCTTATTGCCGTTAAAGCTCAGGATACCGAAGCGGCCCAGTGTACCGCAGGCTTTTTCTTTGTATACGGAGCCGAGCGCTTCAGCGGCATCTTCTATTACAGGTATGTCGTATTCTGCGGCAATCTCCAGTATCTCATCCATCTTCGCCGGCATGCCGTACAAATGTACCGGTATGATGGCCTTAGGTTTCCTGCCTTTTGAAAGCCGGTCTTTTATAGCGGCTTCCATCAGCAATGGATCCATGTTCCAGGTATCCGGCTCGCTGTCTACAAACACCGGCGTAGCGCCCTGGTAGATGATGGGATTGGCGGATGCGGAGAAGGTCATGCTCTGGCAGATGACCTCATCGCCCTGCTGCACGCCTAAAAGTACCAGGGCCAGGTGCAGGGCTGCTGTACCGGATGATAACGCCGCTACATGCCCCGCAGCGGTAAAAGCGGCCAGGTCTTTTTCAAATCCGTCTACATTAGGGCCCAGCGGCGCAATCCAATTGGAGCTGAATGCCTCCTTTACATATTCAAACTCCTGTTCTCCCATGTGGGGCGGTGAGAGCCATATTCTTTGGTGCATAAACATAAACAGTGATTTAAGAAGCCAATGTTCCTTTGCTGTATTTGATAATCCTGCCGGGATTACCTACTATCACGGCATTATCGGGTACGTCTGTAATCACCACCGTACCGGCGCCGATAGTGGCCCATTTGCCGATGATGATGCCCTGTATTACACAGGCGCCTATACCCAGGTGTGTGCCCTCTCCTACTTTTACATTGCCCGCCAGCGCCACGTTGGGAGAAACATGCACAAAATTGCCCAGCTCACAATCGTGGTCTACAGAGCAATTGGTGTTGAGGATCACATGTTCGCCCACCTTTACATCCGCATTGATACTTACACCTGCCATTACCACCGTGCCTTCTCCAATGGTACATCTTTTTGGACACACTGGCGCCCGGATGTACGGCGGTGGCAAAGGGCACATTGAGCTGGTTGACCACCTTGCAGCGCTGATGATTGTTGCCGATGGAGACGATCACCCGGGCGTTGCGGCTTAATTTAGCGCCGTCAAACCCGCCCAGGGCGGGATAATCCAGCAATCCTGTTACAGCAGGATCATCATCGAAGATGCCCTGGATATTGTCGCCGTTCTGTTCCAGTATCTCGGCGATCACTTTTCCATGGCCGCTGGCTCCGTACAAATACACTTCATTCATATGCTGTTCATATATTTTGAGTTTCCTGTAAACTTCTCTGCAGTGGCATGGCCATGCTGCGTAACACCTTCTGCCCGGCATACCTTCAGCAGGGTAAGCCACAGTATCCTGAGGTCCAGCGCCAGGCTTATATGCTCCACATACCACACATCATATTCAAATCGCTGTTCCCAGCTGATAGCGTTACGGCCATTCACCTGCGCCCATCCGGTAATGCCCGGGCGCACCGCGTGCCTTCTGCGCTGCATATTGTTATAGAGCGGCAGATATTCAACCAGCAGGGGACGCGGCCCTACCAGGCTCATATCGCCCCTGAGCACGTTGAGCAGCTGCGGCAATTCATCCAGCGACGTTCTGCGCACCAGGCGGCCCAGTGGAGTCAATCGCTGTGCATCCGGCAACAGCTGACCGGCTTTATCACGTTTATCCGTCATCGTTCTGAACTTCATCAACACAAATATCCTCCCGTTGAGGCCCGGCCGCTGCTGAAAGAAAAAAGGCTTTCCGCGGTTAACGATCCATAACAGGATCATCAACGGCAGCCATACGGGCAGCAGCAACACCAGCAGAATGAGTGCTACCAACCTGTCTGCCAGGGGTTTGATGATATGTTTATACCCATGCATTTTTCTTCTGTCTGATCTTTTCAAATTTTTCCTCCTTCAGTACTTTCTGTTGTAAATGCTCCAGATACCGTGCCGCCAGTACCTGCCTGTCAAAATTTGCCCTGGCATAGCGGAAGCCGTTCTCTCCTTCCTGCCGGAGGCGTTGCGGGTTCTGCAGGTATTCCCGGATGATGCGGTTAAAAGCTGCGATGTTCTCCGGTTCCACATAAGCGCCTGCAGCTGCGGTTTCCACCAGTTCGCGGGATACGCCGTCTATAGCCATGAGGATGGGCTTTTTACAGGCCATATAGTCAAAGGTTTTGTTGGAATAAACCGTCTTAAACGTATCCACTTTCTTCAGCACGGAGGCGCCCATATCAGAGGCCAGGATATATTTAAACACCTCCTGTTTGGGCACCGGATCGAGGAAGCGCACGTTTTGCAGTCCCTGTTCTGCAGCAAGCTTTTGCAAACGTGGCTTTTCCATACCCTGTCCTATCAGCAGGAACAGTACCGGCGTATCTTCCAATTGCCGGGCGGCTTCCAGCAGCTGTTCAAGATGATTGGCCACGCCATGGGCGCCCACATAGGTGATCACAAACCTGTTCTCCAGTCCCTGTTCCCGGCGAAAGGCTTCCGCATCAAAAGCCGATAGCAAATGGTCAGACAAAGAGAAATCGGCTGCATTGGGGATCAGTATCAGCTTCGCTTCGGGTACCTGCTTCCGGTCACGCAGGGTGTTATAGAAAGCAGGCGTCAGCACATTGATCAGTACAGCTTTCCTGTAGATGAATTTTTCGAACCAGTAGGCCAGTTTTATGACCAGGCCGTTTTTCAATACGCCGGTATCTATGGCAGATTCGGGCCAGAGATCCCGCACTTCAAATACCAGGGGCATGCGTTTAAAGCGCGACAAGAGGTAACCGGAAAAACCTACAAACAAAGGCGGCGAGGTTACTATCACCAGGTCATACTTCCCCCTGGTTTTGAAGATCCCGGCCCAGAGTGAAGAGAACATAAAGGAAAAATATCCCCAGAGGCGGCCCATGAAATGCTTATTGTATGATTCAGACACATGGCAGCGCCACACCTTTACTTTTCCCTGCTGCCGCTGCATAAAGTACTTCCCTTTGTATTCCTGCCGCTTTTCTGCACCGTTGGCATGGATCATACCTGCGAGTACCGTAACCTGGTGGCCGGCGTCTGTCCAGGACCGGGTGATCTCATTCCAGCGGGACCCTCCCGGATCATCCTCCTCTAAAAAATACTGATGGATCAAAAGAATATGCATAGCCTTTATATTACAGTGATTTCAGTGGTAATCTTATCGCTGTCAGTAGCAAATACGATCTCCGTACTGGCTTCTGTCACTCCGTATAATACAGCATGTTTACCTTCACGCCGCTGTGGTTGCAGCTGTTCTCCACCGCGGTCATAAGCGCTCCACTTTAACCGTTCGGGTACGGTGGTATGCCATAGCTGAAGCATTGGCAAGCCCGCCGGTTTATTTAGTATGTGGTCTTCAATGATCCAGAGGGGACGGTCTTTCATCTTCCTGACCCGGCGAAAATGCCGGATACCTTTTGCCACGTGGCGAAAGGCAGTGATCACCCCTTCCCAGATGTATTCTGTACCGGTTTCCCGCAGGCTGGCGTTCTCGCATTGGGTCCAGTTATACCAGATAAAGCGCGGACCTTTTTCCATCTGGTCATAATCGCCCAGCATTACCGTATTATGAGAGGCCGTGCCCATGAAGTACTTCAACGTTGCCTCATCTGTATTGTACTTATAACTGCCTGCATCCATCAAAATATTGACGCCTTTATACCAGATATCCAGGTGGAGGTTGTCTGCCTGAGAGGGACGGTCTTTATGATTGCCGCAGCGTAAAAAAGTAAGTCCGTCCTCTTCCCTGCATATGTAATAGCCGCCAGCTGTAAACTGGTAGCAGGATCTGAAAGGCTGCAACACCGGCGTTAAACGGTTGCCGGGACGAAGTCCGTACCAGTACATGTCTTCACAAAGTTCCGGCAGGGCCGGGTCCATATCCAGCAATGCCGCCAGGGCCTGGAGTTGCGGACGATAATCACGATAATGGCATTCGTTCAGGCGGAAGAACAGCGCACCGTCATTAGCGCCGTAATTGGGCAGCCAGCCATTACTATCGTTCATGGATGTACGCAGGAATGCCAGCGACTGACGGCTTTGTTCCAGTACCATGCCATTCCACTGTTCGCCGTTCAGCTCTGCCAGCCGCAAGGCCCAGGTCAACAGCTGCACGACTACACGGTGATAGTTCATAGAGAATTGCAGGAAGGTACCATCTGCATATACCTGGTAGGCTATTTCCTGTTCAAACCAGTATTTGCCGCTGGCCTTCCACTTTGCGGCATCGGGCAGCTCGGGATATAATAAACCTCCCAGGTACAAGGCCAGCGTCTCGGTGATGGCATGGTTATTACGAACGGCTATGCGCGAGAAGTGAATATTCTCAAATACATGGTGCAGCTGCCAGTAAATGGCATACTGGATCTTATCAAATACTTCGGCCGTGAGTGCAGGTGCGTTACGATAGTAAAAGAGCGCAAAGGTCCAGTTCAATACCCGCAGACTGATCTCCTGGCTGCATTTGTAGTGAGGGCCGCAATTCACCTGGTTGGCATTGATCCACGACAGGATCTCCGCAAACACCCATTCGCTGCAGTCTTCACCGTAGTGATAGTCATAGCGGATCACATCGTACAGATAGGCAAAGCGAGCCTTTTCCCATACATACTTAATATCACCGGCCTCACGGGAGTAATCGTTGATGGTGGTCCAGTGACGGCTGGCATCGTAAACAAAACCGGTGTCCGGGTTCTGCATCCAGTTATGCTGCTGCCCGATATCCAGGAGCGGGCCATTGAAAAAGGGGAAACGTCCCTGCCTGATCTGCTGATACCTTTCTTTGAGGGAAGGTAGTGGCATTTTAGGCACGGTCATTTCTTCCCGGCTACGGAAAAAGAAACGCACGGAGGATGATTTCCATTGATCCAGGGACAGATACTGCACAAATGGCGGCGCTTCAGGAAAGTTCTTTCTGAGCCTGCCGCTTTTCAGCTGCAGCTCATAAACAGAACGAAAGGCCATGTATCTCCATCCCATATTGCGGGCTACATCCACACTCCGTTTTAAAGTATTCCATTGATTCATACTACAGTCGCAGATTGAGGTGTAAGATTGAAAAGCGCTGCCAGTTTACCGGCAATCCGTTCTGCCGCATGGCCATCCCAGAGGGGTGGTATACCACCCTGTTGCCATTTACCTGCAAAAAGCAGGTCCATGGCAGGTCCCAGTGCGGCGGGGTCTGTACCCAGCAGCATGTTGGTGCCGATGGAACAGGTTTCGGGCCGCTCGGTACTATTGCGCAGGGTCATGCAGGGCACGCCCATCACAGTGGTTTCTTCCGTAATGCCGCCGGAGTCTGTGATCACCGCTTTCGCCTTTTCTACCAGGTAATTGAACTCAAGGTAGCCCAGCGGTGTGGTGAGATACAATAAGGGATGCGCCACTGCGATACGCTCCAGTTGTTTGGCCGTACGGGGATGCACGGGGAAAATCACCGGCAGGCCGTGGTTATTGCGCATCACCTCATTAATGAGCAAAGCCAGGTGCTCCTCCTCATCCACATTGGCAGGGCGGTGCAGGGTCATTACCAGGTATTGCTGCGAAAGGAGGCCCGCCTCCTGCCAGATGGGTGGTTGTATAAAACGGTGCCGGTGCTTCAGCAAGGTATCTATCATGGTATTGCCGACAAAAAAGATCTGGTCGGACGTTTTACCCTCCCGCCGCAACTGCTCGTTGGCGATATCGGACGTAGTAAAAAAGTAATCGGTAATAGCATCGGTTACCATGCGGTTGATCTCCTCGGGCATGGAAATATCCCCGGAGCGGATACCTGCTTCTACATGGGCCACCTTTACCTGCATTTTCTTGGCCACAATGGAACAGGCCAGGGTAGATGTAACGTCGCCTACTACCAGTACCAGCTGACTGGGATGGGCGGCGAGATCCTTTTCAAAGCGCAGCATAATATTGGCCGTTTGCTCTGCCTGCGAGCCGCCGCCTGATTCCAGGTTCACATCCGGCTGGGGAATACCCAGCTGCTCAAAGAAAGACTGGCTCATGTTAGCATCATAATGCTGCCCGGTGTGTACCAGGCGGTAGCTCATATCAAAGCCTTCCTGCTGCTTTTGCCGGATAGCGGCGATGATAGGTGCGATCTTCATAAAATTTGGTCTGGCGCCTGCAACGATGGTGATTTTCACGTTAATAGTTTTTTAAGATGACATCAAAATACCACGGTCAGTTATGAACAACATGGTTGATTGCGTTCTGTACGGTCAGCAAATACTGCCTGATATTGAACCGCTTCCTTACTTTCTCAACGGAGGCGGCTTTCATACTGTTCAACAGTGCCGGGTTTGCATACAATTCATCAAGATATTTATACAATGACTGTTCATTCAGATATGGATCTCTAATGCCATTTTCCTGGTCTTACCAGGTTCCACTTCACGAGCCATCCGTCCAATGCTTACTATCACGGGCAGTCCGTGCGCCATGGCTTCAGAAATAGCAAGGCCTCCCAGTCCCGGCAGCACAAACACGTCTGCGCCCAGGAAATACTTTGTGACACCATCCACTACCTGGCCATGAAAATGCACATTGTGGCAGCCCAGCGTTACTGCCAAGTCCTGCAGCTCATCCCGCAGGTCCCCTTTGCCTACTATGTGCAGGGCCACCTTACTGCCGTACTTTTTATACAGTGCAGCATATGCCTTTATCAGCACATCTACCCGTTTTCCTTTATCAAGGCCGCCCACGTAAAGGATATTGAAATCTGCGTCCCTGTGAAACTCGCGGTAAACTTCTTCCCTGTTATACTGGCTGATCTTTTCAAAGAGGCGGTCTGTATCCACCACATTCACGGCCACAAAAATATTTTCAGGCGGCACGCCTATTTGTTCAAAGTATTTTCTCCCAACAGAGCTGTAGGTCAGGATAGCATCTGACTTTCTTTCAATCCAGTTGATCAGGAAATTGATCCGCTTTCTTTTCACGTCAAATTCCGTATGCTGAAGTTTGCCGAGGCTCCACCAGATAAACTTTTTCCTGAAAAGCTTTGCATACACGAACCCCTGCAGGGCGTTCAGAAGGTTTGATGCGCCTTCAGACAGGATCACCTGGGGCTTCTCCCTGATCAGCTTAAAGAAAAGAAATGGAGAAAATGGCATGAGCACGGCGTTATTGATGGTACGCGACCTGATACGTACCGAACGTATACGTTCTTTCGGGAAGGCAAACTTTGCACTGGTACTTACCACCTTTGTACCTTCAAAGTCTGGTCCGTAGATCACCTTGAGATTGGCCTGCCCGGTTAAACTCAGTTTTTCATATACCGGCGCGCGGTAATGTTGCACTACCCGGGACAATACAACTAGCTTTAGTTTCCTTTCATTACAATACTGCATGGAGTTCTGTCTATTATTAGTTAAAAACAGCAAGATTGTTTCGCCGCTGGGCCGCATATTCATATGAACACAACAGACCTAAAGATACCCACAGCCAGCTGGCGCCATATAAGGACCCACTGAACATATTCTGCATAAGGCTCTGTATAAACACCACTCCCAGCCAGCTGTTTGCCGGGTCATTCCTGAAAATAAAGACCGTCCTTTTGAAGGCGTAGATCAACAAGGCCACAAATGGAATAAAGCCAACAATACCTGTTGCCATTAAGACTTCCAGGATAACATTGTGCGGGTAGAACCGGAATTTTCTCACCTCCAGCGCATCGCCAAATACCGGGTTATCCATAAACTGCTGCAATGCCCCCTTCCACAATTCCAGGCGCACGGCAGACTCACTGCCACGCGATATATCGGTATTTAAACTGGAGAACCTTTCAATAAGACTGCTGCCGAATAGCCCGCTCAGGTACACGCCTCCCACGGCAATGATCAGCATAACGGCCATTAAGCGCAGGTTAGCCACAGCATTTCCCCGTGAAAAGAACATGATCACAAAAGGCAGGAACAAAGCGAAAATAGATCCTCTTGATGCCCCCAGGAAGAAAGGAACCAAAGAGAACAAAACAAAAACCATCACCAGCAGCTTCTTCCGCAAGACAACGCCAGCCTGCATTATATAGCTGATGCCTATACCAATGGACAAAGTGCCGCAGTACGAAAGCGCCAGCGGTGAAATGTAGTTATCCTCCCGGGAAATGGCCTGGGATATGCGGCCCACCGATCCTATCAGGTTGCGGTAAAACAACAAGGTCATCACAGACAGCAACAAACCGGAGATCAGCATAGACCATTTGATGGCGTCCAGGTCATATTCCCGCAGTTTCATACCACTGATCGCCAGCAAAGGGATGGCTCCAAACGCAAGAAAATACAGCAGGAATTCTGAGATATCTATATGATAGACTTTCATCATCATCATATCAATGATGATCCGGCCGATGTAAATAGCCGCAAAAAGCAGGAACCAGCGGATGGGAGGCCGCAGGTACACCTTCCTTCTCATCACAAGAATAAAACAGAAGCATCCTAATATCAGCATCCTTATCGGAATGGTCATTGACCTTGACAGGGCTATCAATCCCAGGTTTGACAGTATCACCAGGAAAAAGTAGTACCCCGCAAAATTGAAAAAATGCGATACAAAAAGTAAGGACGACTGTATTCTGGCTCTGGTTACTAGCATAACATGTTCTCGTATTCAGTGACAATATTTTTCCAGTTAAACTTCAGCGATTCTGTGTAAGCATTCCTGCTGATTGTTTCGTAATTATCCATCACCCGGGTCAATACCTCATGCAGCTCGTGCATATCATCCGGGGCACAGGCATACCCAACACAACCGTTACTGAAAAAGCCATCTATCCCTTCTCCCCTGCTGTAAATAATTGGCAAAGACTGGGTCATTGCTTCCACATAGCTTACCCCGAATGTTTCCCTGAAAGACAGGAGTATGAAAACATCGCAGGACCTGTAGAAGTGCAGCAATGTTTTCTCATCAGCTATCCTGCCGTGGTACACAATGGCATTGCCTTTTCTCAGGCCCTGGATACCCGAGAAATTGAGCCCCTGCCTGTTCTCTCCTACAATATTGAGTACGATGCCGTTACCAATGGTATATTGCTGCAGGTAGTTTATTAATACCTGGAGGTTCTTATCCTTTTCAACCCTTCCTACAAACAATAGTTTTACACTGGCATTGCCTGTACAGCAGGTACGCAGAAAAGCATTTTCTATCCAGAAAGGGGCTACCCCATTCCGTAATACCCTGACCTTCCCCTTTTGTTGCAGGAACGGATATTGTTCAACAAGATGTTTCTGATAGGCATAAGATGGAACAAATACCAGGTAGGCCGTGGACAACACATATTCTCCCAGCAGGCGAAATACCGGGCTTCGTTTTATAAAAAAGTGGACATCTGTATTTCTCACGGTGATCAACAGTTTCTTCCGGTAGAGATTAGCCAGCAGGAAAGCAGGCAATCCATCGCTGAAAAGTGTGTGCGCATGTATGAACTGATGTTTACCAATATCATATCTTCTTGCCGCTACAAAACAGCATTTGAATATCTTGGTAAAAAAGATACGCTTATCGAGGCCGCCATATATTTTATATACTTTCTGCCCCTGTCTGAGCACTGCATCGTATACGTTGACAGCATTCTTATATACAGGGATAAAATAGGAGTTGCTATTTACATCAGAGAAGGTACAGAAGAAGTAGTGGAGCCTGTTCGTAAGGTAATAACTATTAATATGTAGTACTTTACTTAACATTTGTCGTTGGCATTTAGAGGTTATTGTTTTCTTGCTTTTAAGAACGGGGCGGTATAGTCAACAATGATCCTGTCTCTTGCTTTTTCAACTTCTGCAGGGGCGGCGCCTGCGGCGGCTGCATTCAGCCGTTTATTGCCTGTGGCGGGCTTATCGATCCGTTCTCCGCCTTCCCACCAGACAATTCCATTTAAGCGTGTTCCCTGGTAAGTATAGGTGTTCAGGAAACGGAGGTATTCCTGCATCTTGTCCCGCGAAATAGTGTTCATACCAAAACGCTTGTTGCCAGGGTGCACTTTATACCATACAAAGGGTGCAACCGGCTTCTTCAGGCGGCTGCCAAAACTCAGGGCGAGGTCAACATTCTGTTTCAGGTAGTTTAGGTTCCGCTGCTGCCCCACCTCTTCATCCGTCCGCATGATGTACAGGGAAGGGGTGATAACGTCGCAGCGCGACAACAGCCTATCCAGCTTGGTACTGCTTTGCTTTAGCTGTCCCGCCTGCAGCACCCTGAAGGGTATGCCATAGATGCCCACCTTCAGCTGGGGACGGAATGCTTTCAGCGTGTTCACTACCTGCAGGTATTTGGCTTCTGCGGCTTTAAAACGCGGATCATTGGCATCGTATTCCCGGAGGTCCTTAAAAGGCTGCGCCTCCCAGTCAATAATAAACAGGCCGCCATCATCCTTACCAGGATAAAATTCGGCCGCAGCTTTCCTTATCGCGTCTTCATCCACCTGCTGATCCTTATCCGGATCTATGCCTTTGTAGGTGAGCAGGTGTGCTTCTGCACAATTATTCTGCAGCAGGTACCCGCGGACTTTCGAGGTGTAGTAACCGGGGAAAATATAAATGGTAAAGGGTGGACCGCCATTTGCAGCATCCTGCGAGAGGCCGGGCAGCGGTAAAAACAGGTAGCATGCTATGATAAGCGTTATCAGACTTTTCATAAAGCGTGTTTTATTGGATGATCACTCACTCTGGTATCCTAACATTTTCCGGAAGTTCAGCTTAAAGAAATAGTACAGGTATATCTTACGCCACCTGAACACCTGCCTGCGGATCTCGTTATGCTGCTCCCTGGAGAAGTAGGAACACTTCAGCATCAGGCAGCGTGTGGCAAGCGACAGGCGGATGTTCTCCATTTTGCCCTTGCGGGAGTACACCCCTCCCGGATGGCGGCGATAGTGCGCCCCTATAAATCCGAGTTTGGCGATCTTGCCATGCGAGGACAAGAGGCCCAGCAAAAAAGCATCGCCATTGAAACATTTCAGAAATTCGTCGGGGTAGTGCGTAAGGCAGTTCCTGAACATCATGGACAAGGGCGGTACATGAAGATGGAAAAAGTCTTTCCATCCAAACAGCTGTACATCCGCCTCCACGGTTGCAGGTGTTATCAGCACATTGTCTTTATCCACCCGGTTCACATAATGATAACACAGTACATAGTCTGGATGCGCCTCCAGGAAATCCACCTGCTTCTGCAGTTTATGGGGGTCGGTCCAGTAATCATCTCCTTCACAGATAGCTATATATTTTCCACGGGCAGCATTCCTGACGCGTATGCCGTTCTTTCTTGCACCCACATTTTCGTCTGATGTGATCAGGGTGATTAGGCCCGGGTATTGTTTAACATACTCACCGATCACCTTGCGGGTATTATCGGTGGAACAGTCTTCCCCGATAATTATCTCATACGGAAAGGAGGTTTCCTGCATAAGAAATCCTTCAATAGCCTGTGCTATGTATTTCTCATGGTTGTAGGTAATGCAGGTGATACTTACTAACGGAGCTTCCATATCCAGTGATTTATTGTAATAAACTATATCGTGATCAATGAGATACGTTCCTTAATCTGTTCAAAAGCGGTCCGTGTATCCTGGTGCAGCCGCTGGTTTATACTTTTCAGCTGCTGCCGCAGGGCATCCCGGTTGGTCTCCAGCTGCTGTACCAGGGCTGTACAATTGTCTACAAAATGCGGATCATGCACGCTGATGTTGTATGCTGCCAGGCCCAGTTTTTCCATCAGGCCCCTGTGCTTGGGATGGTTCTCCAGGGAGATAACCGGCACGTTAAAACAGATGGGCACTATTTGTCCGTGCCCTCTCATTGCCAGTGCGTATTCTGCATACTGGTACCAGGCTACTGCCTTATCGGAATGATCAAAGGCATATTTGCCGAAATCCCACACCGCTGTATTGTCCAGGCCCTGCGCCACTTCTTCAGAGAGGCTGACATCCGCCAGGACATGCGGTGCCAGGATCACCTTGCAGCGGGGTGTAATAGCCCGTACAACGGCCCGGATATTCTCCACGAAGCTGTTGTATGCATCCCCTTTACCGAAACGGTACTCCGGTTTATCATTGGCCAGCTGCAGAATGACGTAAGGTTCTTTTTCAGGCCGCTCGTAATACGTGTTCAGATGTACAAAAAATCCGGGGTCTGGTATTTCCGGCACATCGATGCCTGTTTGCTCTTTCAGCCTTTCATAGCTGCCGTCATTGCGGATGGAAAAGTAAGCAGCATGAGCCAGGGTCTCTTTCAGGTGCTCCACCCCATGAGGCGGAATACCCTGTTCGTCTTTAAAATAATTATAGCCTACACCGTAAACAATGAAGGGAATCTTTATCTTGCTGATGTTTTCCTTATCAATCAGCCAGAACCAGCCGTTCGGCCAGTGAGCGCCGTGAATGATGCCGCCGCCGCCTATCACCAGCAGGTCGTAATTCCTGTTAATAACGTCAATAAAGTACTCGTTGAAAACGGTTCCCTGCAGGTTGGTCTCTCCGATCAGGTCTACATCCAGGTATTCGCGCAGCAGGTTCTTGACGCCGATGCCCAGCGCATAATCACCGATATTGTAGTTCAGGCAGTATGTGTGTAAGATCCTCATTGTATGGTTTTATTAGTCCAGTAAACATTCAATATTATCCGGGGCAAATACAGGTATATGCAAATGCTGATGCACCTGGAACCTCTCTGCGAAAGAGTCATCTATGAATATGGCTCCTTCGGGGTCTATATAGCGGTACTTGCAATCTTCTTTAGGCAGATGAATGATCTCATCGAAAATATTCAGCAGGCGGTAACGGGCCAGGGTATCCTCCACTACCCTGTCGTGCTTTGTGATGAGCATGATCTTGATACCTTTATTGAGGAACTGGTACAGTAAAGCTACCAGCTGTACGTTCACCTGCCCGTTCAGCAGCAGGCAATCATCAAAATCCACATAGGCCTTCGTGATATCCAGCCGCACCTTGTACTTATTGTCCAGGGCGCGGTCCAGCTCTATGGGATAGTCATTGTGAAACACATTCACTTTATGACCAAATGCGTCAAAGATGCTGAGCAGGGCAAAGTTTACCCCCAGGTTGCGATAGAGGGAAGATGAGCCGGCCAGCCTGCTGGCTATTTCCAGCAATACCAGCTCGCCTGCCGCGCTTTCCTTTACCTGGTAAAACCAGGCGCCTCTTAATGGAAGGTGATCATTGATTTTTTGTGCAATGGCCGTAAACTCTTCCAGGCGTTCGCTCACGGGTACGGTATGCACGCTGATACCATTGCTGATACGTTTGCGTTTACGGGGCCGTGAGAACAGTAACTGCCCTTCGCTGTTACTGAAGCAGTCTACCGTGTACTCTTCTCCCGGCAGGTTTTCCAGTATCAGCGAATGCGGATATTCTACCAGGTGCTGCCGCCCCTGCACTTCCGTGAGGACCAGTTTAACGCCGCGGGAGCCGTAGCCCACTTCCGGCTTTATGAACACCGGGTATTGCTGAACCTCGTCCAGCGAAGAGAACATGCCCGGTACGCGGATGATATCCTTAAAATATTCGTAAGTCTTTTTCTTGGACAGGCAGATTTCTGTAGTGGCCACGGGAGAAGCAATGACCTTACAGCCAATCTCATCCTCCGCCAGCGACAGCCGCGTGATCACCGCGTCCATGGAAGGATAGATGGCGTCTATATGATGAGCCGCCACAATGGCTCGGATGGCCGGAATAAACCCGGGATCATCCACAAAAGGCACGCTGTTCACATAGTTAGGATATACAAACCTGCCGTGGTCTTCAATACTGCTGGCGCCCAGCAGGTTGACATGCACGGAATACTGCAGGGAACGATACAGTTCCAGGCCTATTTCTGAGCCGCAGGGAAACACCAGTATGTTGTATCTTTTATTCATCCGGTCAGTTATTTTGTACCCGAAGTATCAGGCGCATGGTAAGATCAATCTCTTCCTTACCCAGTGAATAATACATCGGCAAACAGATCACCCGGCGGGCAATATCCTCTGTTACCGGCATCGATACCTTACTCACGTAAGGCAGGATGTTGGATAATGCAGGATAGAAATACCGGCGGGGAAAGACGTTGTTATTGTTCAGTGTTTTTATACACCTGAGCAGCAGCTCCTCACTTTCAAACACCAGCGGGTAATAAGCGTAATTGTAATCAGTACCCGGTGTAATAGCCGGTTTGAAGGCCTTCAGATACTGGAGGTAAGTATCATAATGTGCGGCCGCTTCCTTTCTCTTTTTCAGTATTTCTTCTATATACCGGAGGTTGACCAGCCCCATGGCAGCATGGAACTCGCAGCTTTTGCCGTTGATGCCCAGTTCTGCAAATGCTTCCGGACCATTGTGCCCGAAGTTGCGCATAAAGGCCATTTTCTTCAGCAGTTCAGCGTCCCGGGTAAACACCGCGCCACCTTCTATGGTGTGAAACAGTTTGGTGGCGTGAAAGCTGGTGGTGCTGACATCCCCATACTCAAACACAGACCTGCCTTTGTAGCGGGTGCCGAAGCCATGCGCTGCATCGTAGATCACTTTCAGGTTGTGCCGCTGTGCAATGTCATCAATAGCGCTGATATTGCAGGCATTGCCGTAGACGTGGGTAGCCAGGATGGCCACGGTGTTGGGTGTGATGGCCGCTTCAATACCTGCAGGATCTATGGTCAGGGTTTGAGGATCAATATCAGCGAACACCGGCGTGCAACCTTCCCAGACAATGCTGCTGGTGGTAGCCACATAGGAGAACGGCGTGGTAATGATCTCTCCCTTCAGCTCCAGGGCTTTTATGGCCAGCTGCAGGGCAATCGTGCCATTGGAAAGGAATAAGAGGTGCTTCACCTGGAGATAGCGTTTGAGGCTCAGCTCAAAATCATTTACCAGGGGGCCGTTATTTGTGAGCCATTCGCGCTCCCAGATCCCTTTTATGTACTGTTCATATTCTTCCCGCGGTGGAAGAAAAGGCTTTGTAACTAATATCATCTTTTTAAAAACTAGTTGTCTGAGATCAATGATTACCGTCATACGTGTCAGATAGCTCATACTCAGATACAGGGAGAAATAGGCCGCTCCTACGGTGAGGATCCGGGCAATATCGCCGGCGTGAAGCGGTTCCAGGAGGTAGCGGTCCAATGCCCAGGATAATACCGCAGGCAGGATGGTCAGCAGGAAAATGGGCAGCAGCTCGCGGAGCTGATCCTGCAGTGAAAAGTCAATCAGGCGGCCGCTATACCAGGAATTGACCACAAAGGAGAAAACAGAAGACAGCACCTGGAAGTACAGCAGCCCGTAGATGCCGAAGGGGATCACACAAAATATCCCGACAGTAGTAAAGGCCTTCTTAACAACTTCGAGTTTAAAGAACAGGTCGCTACGGCCTTTTACATTCAGGATATTCAGGTTATAGTATTGTAAAGGGAACAGTATGCCACATGCGCAGAGAATGCGGAAATAAGGCACGGCAGGCAGCCACTTTTCCGTCAGCAGTACCCTGAACAGCGGCTCCGCAATGATAGCCAGGACGATCATTACGGGGGTTGTCCAGAAAATCACCTGCTGCATCAGCCTGCGGTATACACTTTTCAGGCGCTTATCATCATCCCGGATGGTAGCAAACATGGGGTAAGTCACCTTGTTCAGGGCGGCAGAGAGGTTCTGCACCGGGAACATCTGCATGGTCTGGGCCCTTGTATAATAGCCCAGCTGTGTTGCCGAAAAGTATTTACCGATGATAAGGTTATAGATATTGGTGTATACCGCGTTGAGCAAACCGGACAGGGTAAGTTTGTAGCCGAACCTGAAATGGTGTTTAAAGCAGCTCCAGTCAAATATCAGGCTGGGCCGCCAGCCGGTAAAGATCCAGTGCTGTACGGTAAACAGGAAGGCCTGTACAAGGTTCATCCATACCAAACTCCACACGCCGTAACCCCAGTATGCCAGCAGAATACCGGTGACACCGCCTCCTATCACAGAGGGTATCTGCATGAACATCTGGGCCCTGAAATTCATCTCTTTTGTGAGGCGGGTGGTCTGTACGCCTATAAAGGCGCGGAGCAGGAAAGAGATGGTATATACCCGGATGATGGCGCTGAGACTATCCTGCTGGTAAAAACGGGCTATCAATGGTGCGGAAGCAAACAGTATGGCATAGATCACGAAACTTCCGGCCAGGTTGATAAAGAAAACAGTAGAATAATCCCGCTGACTGGCATCGGGGGTTCTTATCAGAGAAGACGTAAGGCCGCTATCGACCAGTGAATTACCGATCGAGATAAAGATGGTCAGCATGCCTATCAGGCCAAATTCTGCGGGGAGCAGTATTCTTGCCAGAATGATCTGCACCACAAAATTTATAAACTGGACACTGAACTGCTGACTGATGGTCCAGAATAAACCGGTTATTGTTTTCTCTTTTAAGCTCATTATTTGTTGTCGTCTACAACCTGGCATCTACCAGGGATTTCTCCAGGAATGCCTTGGCATCGAAAATGATAGCGTCGTGTCCGTTCTTGAGCGCATGGTAATCTATTTTCCTGAACTCGTCATGCGCTACCGCCAGGAGCACCGCATCGTACTGGCGATGCACGCCATCTACCAGCTGAAGGCCATATTCCTCCGTTACTTCCGCCCTGCTGGCATGCGGGTCGTACACATCCACGTGCATACCGAATTCAACCAGCTCACGGTAAATGTCAATTACTTTGGAATTGCGTATATCAGGACAGTTCTCCTTGAAGGTGATACCCAGTATAAGGGCCCTGCCGCCTTCTACGCGGCGCCCTTTCTTTACCATCAGTTTGATGATCTTGTTGGCTACAAAGATGCCCATCATATCATTTACCCGCCTGCCGCTGAGGATCACCTGGGGATGATAGCCTACGGCCTCCGCTTTATGCGCCAGGTAGTAAGGATCCACGCTGATGCAATGGCCGCCTACCAGGCCGGGCCTGAACTTGAGGAAGTTCCATTTGGTACCTGCCGCATCCAGCACATCATTGGTATCTATACCAATGCGGTCAAAGATGAGGGCCAGTTCATTGACAAAAGAGATATTCACATCGCGCTGGGCATTCTCTATTGCCTTGGCGGCTTCTGCTACCTTGATGCAGGTGGCTTTATGCGTACCGGCTTTGATAATGCTTTTGTACAGCTGGTCAATATACTCCGCCACTTCAGGGGTGGAACCGGAAGTGATCTTTTTAATGGTAGTAAGGGTATTCACTTTATCGCCCGGCACAATGCGTTCGGGGGAATATCCAACAAAGAAGTCGGTATTGAAGCGCAGGCCCGAAGCCTTCTCCAGCACGGGTACACAATCTTCTTCTGTGCAGCCGGGATACACCGTGGATTCGTAGATAACAATGTCGCCCTCTTTTAGTACGCCGCCCAGCATTTCAGAAGCGCGCAGCAGGGGGCGAAGGTCGGGCGCGTTAAAACGGTCAATCGGGGTGGGCACGGTGACAATGAACACATTGTAGTTGTGCAGCTCTTCAATGTTATCGGAAAAGCAGAGACCTATGCCCTTGCCTTCCTGTCTTTTGGCCATGGCTGTTTTCATGCCTTCCAGGTCGGCCTCCAGGGTATGGTCGCGGCCACTTCTCAGTTCTGTTACCCGCCTGGTGTTGATGTCAAAGCCAAGTGTCTGATACTGCTTGCCGAATTCGATCGCGAGGGGAAGGCCAACGTATCCCAGACCGATAACGGCAATTTTCGTTTCCTGGTTCATATGAAGGGTTTGTTTTTTACTGGTTTTACCTTTTGAATGTCAGTCTCATTTTCCGCGCTAAACTCCTGCTGGCATGCTCGTTTGTATATCCATAATTATATCCGTACTGGTAACCATAGCCATAACCGTATCCACTGCCGGCTTTCACATCATTCACCACCAGGTTCATCCGGGGCAGCTTGCCCTGCTGATACAGCTCTTTTGACAGCTGCAGTTGCTGTTTAAAAGTGTATCCCTGGCGCACCAGGTAAAGCGTTACATCTGCCAGGTAACCCAGCAGTTGTGCATCGGTTACGAGGCCCACAGGGGCGGTATCTATCACGATATAGTCAAACTGTTTACGCAGCTCTGCAAAGAGCTGCTTGGTGGTATCCAGCAGCAGCAGCTCCGCCGGGTTGGGCGGAACTGGTCCGGAGGGGATCACCCAGCAATTCTCATGAATGCCGGAAGGCTGCACCAGCTGCGAGAAGGAAGTCTTACCGATCACGTAGGTGCTGAAACCCTGTTTATTGTTCAGCTTCAGCTTTTCTGATATCTTGGGTTTGCGCAGATCAAGCTCCATCAGCACTACTTTCTTACCGGATAAGGCCAGCGTGGCGGCCAGGTTGGTTGCTACAAAAGACTTGCCTTCGCCGCTCATGCTGGAGGTAAGCAGGATCACTTTTTCCTGTGCGCCGGACAGCAGGAACTGCAGGTTGGTGCGCATGGCACGGAACTGTTCTGCAATAGGCGTAACGGTATCATTACCCACCACCACCTCATCGTGTTCCCTGGTATGGCCTACTTCAGACAAAATGGGCACCGGGGTACCGGCGGTAATATCCTGTTTTCTCCGTACGCGCCTGTTGAGCAGGTCTTTCAGGTACAGGATAACAGCGGGAAGGATAATGCCCAGCATGAAGCATACCAGGTAGGTAAGCGTACGTTTAGGCATGGCCGGGATAGCGCCGCTCTTGGCAGGATCTATGATCCTGGCCACGGCGAGGTTGGACGATTTGGAGATGGCAGACTCTTCGCGCTTCTTCAGCAGGAAAAGATACAGCTCCTGTTTGATGGCCTGCTGACGCGAATAATCCAGGAACACACGTTCTTTCGCAGGCACCTGTTGTATCTTCTGGTCCAGCTGGCCGGACCTGCCCTTCAGCTCTGCAATACTGGCCTGCAGGCCACTTTTGAAAGATGCCAGGTTACTGCGCAGGTCTTCACGCAGGTTCTTCAGCTGCAGGTCTATATTCTGTACCAGCGGGTTGGAAGGCGTGCTGGAGATCAGCAGGCGTTCGCGTTCCACCTGGAAGTTATTGTACTTCTGTACCAGGGCTACAAAGGTGGGGTCCTGCAATACGAGAGAAGACGGCACAATACGCTTGTTATTGTTCTCATCACCAATGTATTGTTCCAGGGTGTTCACCACACTCAGCTTAACCTCCTGTTCTGTAAGTTGCCTGTTAAAATCGCCGGTGCTGTTAATGAGCAGTTTGGATTGCTCTGTAATATCTGCCAGCTGGTTGGCTTGTTTAAACTGCTGAATGTCTTTTTCCACCCCCATTAATTCCCGGCTAACGAGGGCCAGACGGTTATCCACAAACGCAATGGTGCTGTCTGCAATGCGGTTCTTTACTTCCACGCTGGCTTTGAGATAAGCGTTGATCAGCTCATTGAGGATGGCCTCTCCCTTTGCAGGAATGGCGGTGGCCAGCTGCAGGTCTATTGTGCTCACCTGTTTATTGGGAATGCTGACGCTGAACTTACGCTGGTAGTTGGCTACTGCTGCATCTATTGAAACCAGCTTAATGATGTATGGTTCCGTTACCAGGGGGTAGTAGGTTCTGCGCTCCAGCTGGATGATACCTTCAGGCAGGTGAATGGTATCACCCCAGTTCCTTTCTATTTCAGGTTTATTTTCACGGCCAAAGCTGAATTTCTTTTCACTGAGCGGCGTTATCTGGTACTGCACTTCTTCCAGGCTGTCGCGGACATTGAGCCAGCGCGCAATGAAGGGCACCCGGCGGTACAGCTCGCTGGTCTTAACACGGCCTTCATGCCAGTAAGAAACATTGAGCTGCAGGTTCCTGACTACCTGCTCCATCAGGGAACGGGACTGCAGTATCTCTACTTCGTTGTCTACATTACTTTTATTGGTGAAGATCTGCAGCTGCTGGAGCACTTCATCTCCGGGCACGTTCCCCCCTTTCTGTTCATCCTGCACCAGGATCTTTGCGCTAATATTATAGGTAGGGGTAGCGTACCTGAGGAACAGCCAGGCGGCAACTAATCCCAGTATGATAAAAAGTGCGAACCAATACCAGTTTGCAATAAAATTATCGACCACGGTTCTCAGGCTTATCGTTTGCGGTTCCTGTTCCGCTCCGGTCAGATCACCATTCATGAATGGATATTTTCCATTGGTGTTATGCTGCATAGCAAAATCATTAAAATTTAACTCTTGTGGCTATCACGATCAACAATGACAGGGCGGTGGCAAGAATGGATAACCTTCTCACACGTGCCATATCAGTACTGGCTACCTTCGCCTTATTAGGCTCCACATAAACCACATCTCCCTGGTGTAAATAGAAATAGGGAGAAGTAAATATGTTGCTGTTGTTCAGGTTAAAGCGTACAAATTCCTTCTTTCCGTTATTATCTCTTATCAGCATTACGTTTTCCCGCTTACCGAAAATGGTGAGATCGCCGGCAATGCCGATGGCATCGAGCAGGGTTACCTTCTCGCTGGGCATTACATAGGTAGAGGGGCGGGCTACCTCGCCCAGTACAGTGATCTTGAAATTGGCAAACCTGACGGTGACGACGGGATCTTTGTAGTATTCAGCGGCTTTTGTCCTGATCTCGTCCCTGATGGCGTCTGTAGTTTTACCGCTGACCATCACCTTGCCGATGAGCGGCAGGATCACGTAGCCTTCTTTGTCTACCAGGTAGCCGGATACGTTAATCGCGGTGGGATTGCCGGCTACCCCGGCGGTGGCCCCGATGGTGGGCCAGGTGTTGGTGTTTTGCTGACTTAATAAGGCGGTAGTGGCAGGATCCAGCGTCTGGATGGATACCTGCAAAATATCATCCGGCTGAATAACCGGTGTATTATATGCAGACATTTCTACCATCTTTTGCCTTAATGTATCCGGTACATCCTGGAAATAGGTGACATTCTTCGGTGCTGCACAGGATGAAAGCAGCAAAATGAAAATACCCAAACGGAAATTGCTCATATTTTAATTACATTCTGATTTTGTCCTTATCTAACTGCTCGAAAGCAGAATTCTTGCTGATAAACTCTGGCACCAGTTTTTTCATGAGCGCAACCGTAGGCGTTATATAATGCTTATGCGCGGCATTGATCAATTGTTTGATACTTTCTTCAACTTCAACGAAATCGTATTCGCGCACGCTGGCGATTAATATTTTCTCGTGATAGGTGGGCATTGTATTTTCAGCGGTATTCAGTAATTCTTCATACAATTTTTCACCAGGACGCAGCCCTGTATAGATCACTTGTATATCCCTGCCCGGTTCCCTGCCGCTCATGCGAATCATCTTTTTGGCCAGGTCTGCTATCCTCACCGGCCTTCCCATATCAAACACAAAGATCTCTCCGCCCTGGCCCATGGCGCCGGCTTCAAGTACCAGCTGGCAGGCCTCGGGGATGGTCATAAAATAGCGGGTAATATCGGGATGGGTAACGGTCAGCGGGCCCCCGTGTTCCAGCTGCTTTTTAAAGCGTGGTATAACAGAGCCGTTAGAGCCCAGCACATTGCCGAAACGCGTGGTAATAAAACGGGTAGGCGGGGTTTCTCCGGCAGCGCCCATTTTCTGATAGCGCTCTTTTATATAATGGTTATAAGACTGGGTGAATATTTCAGCGATCCTTTTGGATGCGCCCATTACATTGGTGGGATTTACGGCCTTGTCTGTAGAGATCATCACAAACTTTTCCACTTCATACTCTACAGACAGTTCTGCCAGGATCTTCGTGCCCAGCACATTATTCAGCACAGCGATGGAGGGGTTCTTCTCCATCATGGGCACGTGCTTATAGGCTGCCGCGTGGTAGACCACGGCGGGGGCATATATTTCGAAGAGCTGGCGCATACGCTCCCGGTCGCATACGTTACCGATGAAGGGCACCACCGGTACATCCGGTATCTTCTCTGATATCTCCAGCTCCAGTTCATGCAGTGGGGATTCTGCCTTATCGCACAATATGATGGCGGCAGGATTATGCAGTACCAGCTGCCTTACCAGCTCACTGCCAATAGAACCGGCTGCCCCTGTTACCAATACAGATCTTCCCTGCAGCTCTTCGGCCACCTTCCTGTTCTGTATATGAATAACAGAGCGGTCCAGCAGGTCTTCAATGTTCACATCTTTCAGCTGGTTATTGCTCCAGCCGCTGCTGATCCACTTTTCTACAGGCGGCACTTTCTGCACGCGGATGTTCAGCGCCACGCATTGCTCTACCAGTTCATTCAACATGCAGGCGTCTATCTGCTCATCTGCTATGATGAGCAGGCGGATACGCTCCTGCCGCGCCAGCTTCTGCAGCGAAGCATTATTAAAGGCGTAAACAGGCAGCCCCTCCAGGCGTTTACCCGTATGCGGTCCTTTATTTTCCAGGAAGGCCACTACCTTAATATTAACATTATCGTCCTCACTGATCACTTTACGTAAGGTGAGGCCGGAGTGGCCGGTGTTGTAGATAGCGGCCCTGATCTTGTTCTCATTGCTATAGCGCCAGTAGATGCGGAAGAACCACTTCACGATCAGCCGATAGGACAGCCAGATAAAAATGCTGATGAAATAATTGATGAAGATAACAGACAACGGGAAGATATCGCCGTTGCTGCGAAACACGCCGGAGGCGTTCACAATATAATATACTACTGCGCATGCAAGGCTGAGGCCTGAAATACGGCCCACATCAGCCACACTGGTATAGCGAACTATACCCTTGTATGTGCGGAACAGTAATGAAAGCAGCAGTGTAACGCTTAGCACCACACTGAGAATAGGAACCAGGGGATAACGCCCGAATGCTTCGAGGTCAAAATTCAATCGCAGCAGCAGCGCGAGATACATTGCTATGCTGGCGCAACCAAGGTCTAACAACAATATAAGCCATGAGGGGGTTATCCAAGATCGTCTAATCATTGGTTACTTGTAGATAAGGTTAAAACTAGATTTACATTAATGTTTATTCATCAACATGCATTCATCGCTGATGGTGTTTTTCAATAAAAATCCAATAAGAAGCCTGAAGTTTACCTTGTATCAGCTTTTGTTCAGTTCGCTTAGTTTTGCTTGCCATCCTGTAGTCTTTCCCGCTAAACGCTTCATACATGTGGAATCTCGTGGAATTGCGGGTTACCGTTCTAATGATCCGGATCAGGCAGTAAAATTACATTAATTAGGTATCAAAATTCATACCTCTTTTTAATCAAGTGATTTAAAGTCTAATATTTAATGAAAGGATCAAACGCACATTCCCGCATCGCATCAAAAGATTATGGCGTTGCGCAAAGTTTTACGCTAACGTGGAATGGTCAAAAAAACGTGTTGTCAATTATACTTAAAGTGTGGTGGTTCTTCGGCAGGAATAGTCAAAAGTATCAGTGCAACGTTGGCGAGAGGCGCCTGCTAAAACTTACCGTCACATGCTATCAGGTTATTAGTAAGCCAGACGCTCTGTTATTGTATAACAAGTTAAGTATTTTTTTGTTTCCAACAATAAATAAAATAAATACCGCTATATATAGCCGATAGCTATATATTACAGCAGTCACAGCCATTTGCGGAAGCATTACAGGATTGTGAATATGAAAATTAAAAATACTATATTTCGAATATGAAACCGCTGCATATAGATACCAACAGTAAAGTGCCGGTGTACCTGCAGATCGTTGATTCCATCATGGCTGCGGTACGTGATGGCGATCTGCGAAGGGACGAGCAGATACCTTCTATTAATGAGTTCAGCGAACAATACCTTCTTTCCAGGGGAACAGTTGAAAAGGCGTACAAAGAGCTGCGCGACAAAAAGGTGATCCTGTCTGTTAAAGGTAAGGGATACTTCATTTACCGTACCGATATCAATATGCCCTTGCGGGTGCTGCTGCTGTTCAATAAGATCAGTAATTATAAGAAACAGTTATATAACGCTTTTGTAAAGACCCTGGGCGAAGGTGTGTTCGTAGACCTTCATATACACCATAGTAATGTACAGCTGTTTGACAGCCTTATCAGTAACAACCTGGGAGACTACGACCACTATGTGATCATGCCGCATTTCTATGAGCAGCCGGAGAAAGTGCTGCAGATCATCCGCCAGATCCCTCCTTCACAATTATTACTGCTGGATAAAGACCTGCCGGAGATCAACGGTAAGCACGCCGCCGTGTACCAGAACTTTGAAAAGGATATTTACGAGGCGCTCTACGAGGCGCTGCCTTCCTTAAAGAAGTATAGTAGCCTGGTGTTTGTAAACCCCAGCAGCATAGTGCCCTACCCGCCCGAGATCAGGAAGGGCTTCCAGTACTTCTGCCGCATGCACGATTTTGATTTTTCCGTCACTGAGGGCATTGAAATGAATGCACCGGTGAAAGCGGGACAAGCCTATATAGTAATAGAAGAGACCGATCTGGTGAACCTGGTAAAGATCTGCCGCCAGAATAAGCTAACCATCGGGAAGGAAGTAGGAATTGTGTCCTATAATGAAACGCCGTTGAAAGAGATCCTGCTGGACGGCATTACGGTGATCTCTACCGATCACGAGCAGATGGGCATCACGGCAGCACAGATGATCCTGGAGAAAAGCACGGAAAGGGTGAAGAACCCGTTTAAGCTGATTTTAAGAAGATCGCTTTGAATTGCTATTGGCTGTTGGGTATTAGCTATTGGGGATTGAGTCAGGGCATATAGAAGAGTTCTTCCAGGGAATGGCTGAGGGGTGAATTGTCGGGGTTTGTTTCCATAATATCTGCCATATAGGCCCACCAGCGCTGTACAACAGGGTTAGTCCCCAGGTCCTGAGACGACCCTTGCCCCGATTGTTCCTGGACAGCAAAAAGCGTATGGGTGGATTCATCCAGGAAAATACTGTAGTTACCTATACCACTGTCCTTTAATAACTGCTGCAATTCGGGCCAGATAGCGGCATGGCGTTTCCGGTACTCTTCCTTATAACCGGGTTTCAGGTACATTTTGAAGGCTGTTCGCATGAGCGTCTAAAGGTTTGACGTTTGAAGTTTGAAGTTTGAGGTTTGAGGTTCGTTGGAGGTTCCACGATCATAACTAATGGCCTTGCCGCTAATTAATAACCTTAAACTTTTAACGAACCTCAAACCTCAAACTATTATTATGGTAAGGCTTTTAGCCCCATGTGCGCCCAACACGAGCGATTGTTCTATGTCGGCTGTTTTGGACGGCCCCGCAATGAATACGCCAAAACCGCTGCGCAGGTCTCCTATAACATTATAGGCGTGGTGCATGGTAGGCAGGATGGTATCCGCCTGCAGTACAACAGCCAGGTGCTGAGCAATGAAGGGCAGCACCCGTACCTGTAGGGCGGCTTCGGTGAGCCACAGCGCCCCGTTCTCTGCTACCCCCAGTTGTGCCCGTACAATGGCCAGGTCTACGTGCTGCAGCTGGCGGCCGTCGCCCTCTTTCCAGTTAACGGGGGCATTCGGGCACCAGGCTGCTATAGCGGGATCGGCGGACACGATCAGGGGCATATCACTGAAGTACTCCTTTAATAAGGCTGGTATTTCGGCTTCACTGCTGATGGTGATCACCCGGCTGCCCATGGTTTCGGCTACCTTGCGGAAGGCCTCCACCCCTGCAGTACCGGGAGCCGCAAAACCATCCAGGTCTGGCAAAGCGGAGGCTGCGGGCTGATTGGCCTTTACGGCGGCCAGTATCTGGTCTCTGCTGTTCATTTATCGGTTCTTTTTATACCACGCTGCAAAAGATGTTGCAGGCGGCTCAGGTAATTCTCTTTGTTTGTACCAGGGATTGAAACGATTGTTGATCAACCCGGGCATGGTGCGCAACAGCCACCTGGCCGCTTTACCGGCAAAGCGGTAACGCCCCGGACTGGATAACACGGCGGCCATCAGCTTCATACCGGCTGCCTTGGAAGCGGGGGCCTGTCCTTCTTCGGTGATCACCTGCCGCCATTTATACAGCTGCTGGTGAATGTCTATCTTCACCGGGCATACATTGGAGCAGGAGCCGCATAAGGTAGAGGCAAAAGGCAGGTCGGCATACTGCTTCATATCCAGGTTGGGCGCAAGTATGGCGCCAATGGGCCCGGCAATGGCGTTATGATAGCTATGCCCTCCGCTGCGGCGGTACACGGGGCAGGTATTCATACAGGCCCCGCAACGGATACATTTCAATGAATTGCGGAAATCTGCACGGCCCAGCTGACGGCTGCGGCCATTATCCACCAGCACAATATGCAGCTGCTGCCCCGGTTTGGGTTTGCTGAAATGACTGCTATAGGTAGTGATAGGCTGCCCGGTGGCGCTACGGGCCAGGAGGCGTAAAAACACGCCCAGGTGCTTACGCTGCGGCACCAGCTTTTCAATGCCCATACAGGCGATGTGCATATCTGCCAGGTGAGCGCCCATATCTGCATTCCCCTCGTTGGTACATACCACCATCTCACCTGTTTCAGCTACCGCGAAATTGACGCCGGTGATGGCCACCCTTGACTGCAGGAATTCTGTACGCAGGTGGGTCCTGGCGGCGGCCGTCAGGAACTGCGGATCTGCATTACCGGCGGGCGTTCCCAGGTGCTCGTGGAACAGTTCTCCTATCTCTTCTTTCTTCTTATGTATACAGGGCAGTACAATGTGGCTGGGCGGTTCTTTTGCCAGCTGCACAATGCGCTCACCCAGGTCTGTATCGATCACCTCAATGCCGTTCTCCGCCAGATAAGGGTTCAGGTGGCATTCTTCCGTCAGCATGGACTTGCTTTTCACAATCCTCTTCACGCCCTGCTGCTGCAACAGCTGCAGCACAATGCGGTTGTGCTCAGCTGCATTGGCGGCCCAGTGTACCGCAGCGCCGTTGGCTATCGCATTCCGTTCAAACTCCAGCAGGTATTCATGCAGGTTGCCGAGCACATTATGTTTGATGGCAGAAGCCGCATCACGCAGCGCTTCCCATTCGGGCAGGCTCCAGGCCATCCTGTCGCGCTTTTGCCGTACCCACCAGAGCGTTTCATCATGCCAGTTTACCCGCGGCTCATTGGCGTTGAATTGTGCGGCAAGTACAGCGTGGTCTTTTAAATCAGGTGTGTGCATATGATTCTTGTCTGGACGTTTGAGGTTTGAGGTTTGAAGTTCGTTGGATGTTCCAGGATCATAACTAATGGCCTTGCCGCTAATTAATATCCTCAAACTTTTAACGAACTTCAAACCTCAAACTTCAAACCTCGCTATTTAGTATCTCTGCGATATGTAAAACTTTCACGTTGCTTTTTTGTCTGCGCAGGATGCCTTCCATGTGCATAAGGCAGCTTACATCGTTGCCGGTGATATATTCGGCGCCGTTATGGATATGATCTGCTACGCGGTCTTTTCCCATCTTTACAGATACCGCTTCCTCGAATACGCAGAAGGTACCGCCAAAGCCGCAGCATTCGTCTGCCCGGTTCAGGGTCACCAGTTCCAGGCCGTCTACCATCTGCAGCAGCTGCTGCGGTTTGGAGAAGGCAGGCCCCACCAGTTCGGTCATCTGCGATACATGCAGGCCGCGTTGCCCGTGGCAGGATTGATGAATGCCTACCTTGTGCGGAAACTTTGCGGAGAGGCGCTCCACCTTCAGGATATCAGTGAGGAATTCGGACAACTCGTATATGTGCTCCCGTATGTGGGTGGCGGCGGTCTCTTTATCCGTTACATGCAGGTGATCTTTCACATGCAGCACACAGCTGCCCGAGGGCGCCACGATATAGTCAAAATCAGCGAAATTGTTTACAAAAAGCCGGTTGCAGCCGTCTGTGAGATGCTCAAAACCAGAATTGGCCATGGGTTGCCCGCAGCAGGTCTGCCCGGTAGGATAGCCCACTTCGCAACCCAGTTTTTCCAGTAACTGTAATGTAGCAATGCCTACCTGTGGATAAAACTGATCGATGTAGCATGGAATAAACAATCCCACTTTCATAATACATATGGTTTAAGCGGAAGGAAAGGTATAACGCAGGCGGCTGACTGAATTATGTTTTCTTGCCTTTTATTACCGCTTTTTTGCTTTTTATACCTGTTCAAGATTTTCCGCCTTATAGTACTTCAGGGCAACCAGGTCGCCGGGCAAAGTCCGGTGGTTCCAATGCCGGTGGATAGCCAGCGCGGCCCCCACGGCAGTAGCCTGTGCAACGGAAGCGGCGTAGACCTCCATATGAGGAAAAGCCAGCGCCAAAAGGTGCATGAACAGGGGATTCTTGCCAAAGCCGCCATCCACGAAAATGCGTTTCACCGGGGTATGATCCAGTACCAGTTGGGCCGACTTCAGCTGGGCGGCCACCAGGTCAAGCATCAGCTGATGGTAGGCCTTTTCGTAAGAAGAGAAAGCGTTCAGCGGGCGGGCGGCAAAATGCGAGAGAGAAGGCGCTACCGGGGTTTTCCAGCCCGCGAACCAGCAGGGGGTCAAATTCCACCTGCTTGTAGTAGTCGGGCGCCACGCCAAAATGGGTGGCCAGGCGGGCGGTCTGCGCCTCGTGCTCCTGCCCTGCAAACAGGCGGGACGCTTTAACCGGGCGGCCCTGGTACTCCAGGTAACAGAGGCAATCCTGTTCCAGTTCTGCCATGGTCAGGGGCCTGTCATTAAAAGGGTTCAGGGTAATGCACCAGGTACCTGTGGAAATCAGCGCAAAAGGCTCTGTAAATGTGGCCAGGTAGGGAATAAGGGCCGCTGAACTGTCGTGCAGCCCCGCTCCTGCCAGGCAATTAACACCGTTGATCTGAACGGGCATTACCCCGTCTGAAGGGAACAACGGCGGCAGCTTATCTATGATACCTTCCTTATGCAACCATTCATGGTATTGCTGCTCGCGGAAGTTCCATAACATGGTATGGCAGCCAATGCTGGTGATATCTGCCACTGCTTTGCCGGTTATCAGGTAACTGGTATATTGCGGCAGATGGAGGGCGTAACGTACCGCTTGATACCGCCCGGGCTGCAGGTATTTTAAGCGGTACAGCTGCAGGCCGGAATTCAGGCTTCCCAGCACCGGAGAGGCCGTAATACCCGGCAGCGCCCCGTCTTTATTATACGCCTGGAAGAACTGCTGGTCGCAGGTCTGCCGGGTAGGTTTTCAGGTAGTTGTACAGGGGGCAGATCACGTTACCCTCCTGGTCTGTCAGCACAAAACTTGCCCCGTAGGCAGAAAAGTTAAGCGCTTTCACCTCGTATTGGGGCATCGCCAGCATTTCCTGCAGGCTTTCCTGTACCCAGGCGCTGAGCGCCTTTACGTCTTCGCAGGGGTCGCCGTCTTCGTCGGGAACTTCCTGGAAACGGCAGCTCTGCTCCCATACGATACGGTAATGCTCGTCTATCAGGAAGGATTTCTTGTTTGTTTTGCCGATATCGAGTATCGCGATCACCGGCTGCCTGTTCTGAACTTGATCCATGCTATACGCTTTTACTGCTTCGTGCCCTTTTACTAAGCCTGCATGCGCTTTGACCCCGGCTTGTTTGCGCTTTTTGTGTAGGTAGCGCTAAAGTAACACGAGGACTCCACTAAGGTAACATGAGGAGTATACGCAGAGTGCATGCGGACTCCACTAAGCCCCGGGGAGGAAAACGCCTACAATCCTGTAGCCACTGTTTTCAGTCCCCTTTCCTTAATAAGCTGATCTCTTACCTTTAGCTGGCGGTACAGCTGTACGGGGTACAGCCCTCCGCCATTCAGGAGGCGGGCCTGCGCTACCAGGGGGCGCACATCGGTACGGTAGGCATCCTGCAGCAGTTCCTGCGCGGTGACTACGTCATTTTCCTGGCGGGCGGCGGCCAAAGCTTTAGCGTCTACCAGGAGCGCCTGCGCGTAGGCGATCATGATGGCCTCTACTGACTGCAGGAGGTCTTCCAGCGGATCTTTTACGTTGTGGGAAGCGTCTATCATCCAGCCGAGGTCAGTGGCATGGTTCATACTGCGGGCGTCCATCCCTTCTACCAGTTCGTTGAAAATAAGGAAGAGCTGGTAAGGGTTGATGCTGCCTACGGTAAGGTCATCATCCCCGTACTTGGAATCGTTGAAATGGAAGCCGGCCAGCTTGCCCTCCATGAGGAGCAGGGCTACGATCTGTTCAATATTAGCATTAGGCAGGTGGTGCCCCAGGTCTACCAGTGTTTGTGCCTTATCGCCCAGTTTATTGGCCAGCATGAGAGACTGGCCCCAATCGGCAATTGTGGTAGCGTAAAAATTAGGTTCGCAGCATTTGTACTCAATGTACAGCTTCCAGTCTGCCGGCAGTGCTGCATAAAATCTCCTGCAGGCTTTCAAGGGTGCGCTGGAACGCTTCGCGGAAATTGAGCTGGCCCGGGAAATTGGATCCATCTGACAGCCAGAGGCTCAGTACATTAGAGCCCAGTTCAATCCCATATTTGACCACTTCTATATTATGCGCAATGGCTTGTTTGCGTACCGCCTTATCCGTGTGATGCAGGGAACCGAACTTATAGCTGTGCTGCTGGCCCGGCTGATCCTGGAAGGTGTTTGAATTTACGGCGTCAAAACGGAGGCCGTGCTGGGCGGCCAGCGCTTTAACTGCAGGCGCATTCTCCGGGATGTCCCAGGGAATGTGCAGGGAAATGGCGCCGCTGGCGCGGTTCAGCGCGTGTAACAGGCCCACATCCTCTATCTTCTCTTCCAGGCTGCGGGGCTCTCCACCGCCGGAGAAACGGCCAAAACGGGTGCCACCCGTTCCCAGGGCCCAGCTGGGAATAGCTACCTGGAATTCCTGGAGGCGCTGCAGCACATATTGTATGTCTGCCACCTTTTCTGCGGTATGTGCAAAGGCCCGGTCGTGAGCTTTATGATGATCTTCGTTGAAAGCGTGTATGTGCTGTTGGTTCAGTTTCATAAGTCGTGGTTTTTATTAAAATAACAATTAATAATGAATAATTAATAATGCCCGTTATTCCTGCCACCTGTATCCGGTGGAGGCGCTTGTCCCGTCATCATCAATTATTCATTATTAATTTTCAATTATATCAGCTCACCTAACAAATGCGGTGGCCACGCCGCCGTCTACGTTGAGGACGTTACCGGTAGATTTGTTGAGCAGGCCGCCAACAAAAACGAAGCAGGCGTTTGCAATGTCTTCGGGCAGGATCACCTCGTTCAGCAGGGTGCGTTTGGCATAGTAGGCAGGCAGCTCTTCCACCTTTACGCCGTATGCTTTGGCGCGGCCTTCTGCCCAGGCGCCTTCCCATATCTTGCTGTCGGCTATCACGGCGTCCGGGTTGATCACGTTCACGCGGATGTGATCTTTACCCAGCTCTGCTGCATTCAGCCTGGCAAGGTGCAGCTGGGCGGCTTTGGCAGAGCCGTAGCCTGCGTTATTGGGACCAGACATCAGGGCGTTCTTGCTGACAATATTCAGCACATCACCGCCAATATCCTGTTTGCGCATAATGTTCACGCCTTCCTGGGTAACCAGGAACTGGCCTTTCACCAGTACATCGTACAACAGGTCCCAGTCTTTTTCCGTGTGTTCCTCAATAGGTTTGGAAATAGAAAGACCGGCGCAATTCACTACCAGGTCTACCCCGCCAAAGGCCAGGACAGCGGTCCTGAACGCGTTGCGGATATCTGCGGCGCTGGTAACATCGAGGATGGCGGTGGTGAATACATCTGCCGAATAGCTCTTGCCGAAATCTGCCTTAGCAGTTTCCAGGCGGCCGGCATCGTTATCGTTGATCACTACACAGGCGCCTTCATCTGCAAACTTTTTGGCGATGGCCTTGCCGATGCCACCGGCGCTGCCGGTAATAAGGGCAATGCGTCCTGAAAGCGGCTTGGGTTTGGGCATACGCTGCAGCTTGGCTTCTTCCAGCAGCCAGTATTCTATATTGAATGCTTCCTGGCGGGGCAGCGAAGTATATTCAGATATCGCTTCCGCACCTTTCATTACGTTGATGGCGTTGATATAAAATTCAGCGGCTACCCTTGCGGTCTGTTTATCTTTTGCAAAAGTGAACATACCGATACCGGGATACAGGATCACTACCGGGTTAGGATCGCGCATGGCCGGTGAATTGGGATGCCTGCACGTGTTGTAGTACGCTGCATACATCTTGCGGTACGCTTCAAACTGCGGCGCCAGTTTTTCTTTAAGCTTTGCTACATCTGAAAGATCATCGGCAGCCTGGAGGTTCAATACCAGCGGACTGATTTTAGTGCGCAGGAAGTGATCCGGGCAACTGGTACCCATTGGCGCCAGGCGGTCCAGGTCATTGGAGTTGATGAATTCCAGTACGCGGGCATCATCGGTAAAATGACCTACCATCCGTGTGTGGGCAGAGCAGAGGCCTCTTAGTACAGGCGCCAGCGTTGCGGCCTGCTGTGCACGCGCTTCGGGGGCTGCAGGCTGGATACGCGCCCCGCCAAACACGGGCCTTTTCTTACCATAGTTGTCTTCCAGGTAAGCAGCGCAGCGCTCTATCACTTCAAGGGTGTTCACATAACTTTCGTAGGCAGTATCGCCCCAGGTGAACAAACCATGCGATCCTAGCATGATCCCCTTAATACCGGGATTTTCGTTGAGGCAGGCGCGTAGTTTCAGTCCCAGGTCAAAACCGGGGCGCTGCCACTCTACCCAGCCGATGGCGCCGTTGAACAGCTCCTGCGTAATGCGCTTGCCATCTTTCGCAGCAGCAATGGCGATCGCTGCATCCGGGTGCAGGTGATCAATATGTTTGAATGGCAGGAAGCCATGCAAAGGCGTATCAATAGAAGGCGCTTTGGAGCTGAGATCAAAGATGCAGTGGTTAAACAGCTCTACCATTTCGTCTTCATGCTCAATACCGCGGTAGATGTTCTCCAGGCTGCGCAGGCGCTCTACATACAGTGCTGCCAGCCCGCTCTTTTTCAGGGTGCCGAGGTCGCCGCCGGAGCCCTTTACCCACATTACTTCCGTTTGTTTCCCGGTGAGCGGATCTTTGGCCATTACCTTGCAGGAGGTGTTGCCGCCACCATAGTTGGTAAGCCGGAGATCGGCGCCCAGCAGGTTGGAACGGTAGATCAGCAACGCCACTTCATCGCCTGCCAGCGATGCCGCTTTCGCCTCATCCCATAAATAACTTACATGCCTGAACTTTGTAGATGCTGAAACTGACATATGATTGGTAAATTTTAAATGCAAAATGCTAAGTGCTGACAGCTAGTTAGATAATGAATTTCCATATCCTACCAGCAATACCGAAGCCATGATGGTAAGTATTCCCAATATGATGGTGCCGAATGTTTTCTTACTCACCCCTTTCCATTCGCGGAGTGTAATACCCCAGAGGCTGGACACCATGATGATGAAAGCCATGTGGAGTATCCATGAGCTGGCGCCGTTGCCCAGTTTACTTTCTCCCATGCCGTAGAAGAAGAATTGCAGGAACCAGGTAGTACCTGCGATGGCGGCAAAGAAATAATTACTGGCCAGCGGAGTGGATTTATTGGTGTAGTCACCAAAAGTCTTATTACGCACATTCAGCAGCAGGCACCATAAAAGATTGGTGGTAAGTCCTCCCCATAACAGCACCACAAAGATCACATTATTCTGGAACAGCGGGTTACTGCCCTGCTGCACAGCTATTTCTGCCATGGGTTTACCGGCTTCAATACCAAAGTTGAAGCAGGCGCTCAGTATACCGGAGATGGTGGCCACGATCAGGCCCTTGCGCAGGTTGAATTCCTGGATGCTTTCTTTCTTCTTTTCTTCCGGCAGCTCATTTTCCTTCATCATACCGGCTTTGCCACAGATCGCGATACCTGCCAGGCAAACCAGTACTCCTGCCAATACCAGCTGACCACTGGTGCTTTGCAGCATCCCTGAAAATGTAACGGCGTCCGGACCGGTGCTACCCGCCAGATCACGGTAAATGGGCGGTATGAGGGAACCGAATGCAGAAGTATAGCCTAAGGCAACAGACATACCGAGCGACAGGCCAAGATAACGCATGGCCAGGCCGAAAGTAAGGCCGCCTATGCCCCATAATACACCCATGAAATAAGTCCAGAACAGAGTGAGGCCATCTGTGCTGCCGATGATGGAAAGAAAGTCAGGTACAGTGATCCAGGCTGCGAGGAAGGGAACGATCAGCCAGGAAAAGAAACCACCTACGATCCAGTAACTTTCCCAGGCCCAGTACTTAACTTTTTTAAATGGAATGTAGAAACTGCCGGATGCAAATCCTCCGATGAAGTGGAAAAAGACGCCTAAAATAGCTTGCATGTGGAATTTATTTATGGTTTGAGAGTTTGGAAGTTTGAAGGTTTGCGGGTGTACTGCAAATGCCGAGCACCTGTAAACTTTCAAACGCCCAAACTTTCAGACCCGAAAATAACTAAAGGAGAACGGGGAACTGTCCTATACCTACCCAGTTAAATATCCGGCTTATGACGGCCGGTTGTCAGTGACGGAGGGGTTTGCTTTCTTCTGAATTACAAAACCCCGGTGGCAAAAAAGGACGCATTTATGGCGGCGGTTATGCTTCCCCCAGGTTAAACATCTCTGCCAGCAGTTCATAAGAACGCAGGCGGTCGGCAAAATTATCAGCAATGGTCGCCACTACGATCTCGTCCACGGCATAATCGCTTGCCAGCTGCAGCAGCTGTTCCTTCACCTGCGGAGGGGTACCGGCAATCATGCGGTTTCGGTTGATCAATACGCGCTCCCATTCTGCTTCGGTGTACTGGTAGCTTTTTATTTCCTCGTAGGAGTAGGTAATGTCTCCCCCTCCCTTTTCCAGGCTTAAGAGGCGAAAATCCATTACCGCGCGGAGCTGGTTAGCTTTCTCTTCTGTGTCGGCACAGAAAACGAAGATCCCTACACTGGCCTGCGGCTCGTCCAGCCAGGGAGATGGATGGAACTGCTGGCGGTATTTCTGTATGGTAGCCGGACCATTTTTAGGATAGATGAAATGTGCAAAGGACAGGGCCATGCCGTAGTGAGCGGCCAGTAAACCACTTTCGCCGCTGGAAGTGAGTATCCAGAGGTCGGGCTTGGTGTCTACATGCGGGATGGCTTTTACCTTTTCGTGTACAGAGCCTGTATTGGCGTCTTCAGACAGGTAGGCCTGGAGGTCTATCAGCTGCTGCACAAATTCATGCGGGTCAAAGGTGTTGGATGGGTTCAGGAGGTGCGCGGTGATGCGGTCACCACCGGGGGCGCGGCCAATACCCAGGTCTATACGGTTGGGATAGAGGGCTTCGAGCAGGCGGAAGTTCTCTGCCACTTTCAGTGTGCTGTGATTGGGCAGCATTACGCCGCCGGAGCCTACGCGGATGCGTTGGGTCTCGCCCGCCAGGCGGGCAATAAGGACCTCGGGGGCAGAGCCTGCCAGGGAGCGGGTGTTATGATGTTCCGAGAGCCAGTAGCGGGTATATCCCAGGCGATCTGCGAGCCGGGCCAGCTGGATGCTTTCCTGTACCGCTTCAACGGCATTGCTGCCGCGGCGAATGGGAGATTGATCTAATACACTCAATTTTAGTTTGTTAGTCATAAAATCAGTCCTTTTGTTAAAGCATTAATCGTTTGTCACTAGCCGTTAGTCTTGTGTATTGAGTGCAGCTGCAGGTAAGGAAGGGGTAAAAATACTATTTATTTTCCAACCTGCTGTAGCCTTGTACGGCGCGGATCTCCGCATAGCTGACGCTATCGCCCAGGCGTTGCTTGATGGGGCCTGTGGCTGTGTAGCCCAGTTCTGCTACCAGGGGCAGGATACGGTCTATTTTCTCTTTGGGCACAAACCGTTCCAGGGGCAGTTCACCGGCGCCCACACACTGTGCCAGGTGGCTTTCGATGGTGCTGGCGGCCAGCTGACGGATAGTGGCAATTTCTTCAATGCTTTTGCCACCCAGGTACAGCTCCAGGCTGCCACGGCGGCTGCCACCGGCTTCCGCTTTCTGTTTGGCCGGTTTAACGGCTGGCGCCTGGCTGCGTTGCAGTGAATAGTCGGTAAGGCCTTCATTGAACAGCTGATCGCCATAACCTGCCTGCCACACCTGCTGCAGCTTGTTCCAGAGGGATTGTTCCAGGGCTTCCAGCTGGGCCAGGTATTTGCGCTGGCGGAGGCTTTTTACTTCGGCGATATGGTCCTGCAAAGGCTTTATCTGCTCATCGTGAATAGACTGAGTGAAATAGGCAATGGCTTTTGACATGCGTTCACACAGTGGACTGATATCTTCAGTTGTCAGGATATCTTCCAGCAGGCCGCTGAGCTGCTGGCGGAATTTCTGCGCTACCTGCTGCTGCTGCACCGCCTTGTCTATCAGCAGGCGGCTCAGGGCGTAGGCAGCTTCCACGTTAGGCAGCTTCTTTCCCTGCAGGGAAGCGGCAAATTCCTGCAGTATGGCGATGAATTTCTGCCAGTTAAAACGCTGCAGCAGGCTGTTGGCCCAGAACACGCGCTTCTCTTTATCCAGCAGGTGTTCCAGTTCATTGGCGGCATGCTCGCGGGAGGCGAAGGCCGTTACCTGTTCATCGTTGCGGATGGCGGATGGATGGATCCTGGAGTGCAGTACGAGGCCTTCCAGCGAGGTGCAGCGGCTGAGCGCCACATATACCTGTCCCGGGGCAAAGGCGCTGCCTGCATCGATAATGGCTTTTTCGAAAGTAAGGCCCTGGCTTTTGTGAATGGTGATGGCCCAGGCCAGGCGAATGGGATACTGGGTAAAGCTGCCCAGCTCCTCTTCTTCAATACGGTTGTCTGCTTTGTTATACGTGTAGCGGATGTTACGCCAGGTTTCCTTTTCCAGCTGCAGATCATCCTGGCTGCCGGTGAGGGTAACAATGATCCGCTCATCACGGATCTCTTTTACGGTGGCGATTTTACCGTTGTAATAGCGCTTTACTTCTGCCAGGTCGTTCTTGATGAACATCACCTGCGCACCGGGCTTCAGCTGCAGCACCTGTTCCGTTGGCAGGGCTTTATCGCTGAAGTCACCTTCTATGGTACCTTCAAAACGATGCACGGGCCCCGGCATGGCGGCCAGGCGGGATGCATTGATCTCATCGGCCCGCCGGTTGTGGGTGGTCAGTACAATGTACTGTTCATCAATACCGGTGAAATGAGGTTTATAACGCTGGTCCAGCAATCCGAATTGTTGTGCCGTCATAGCATTGTTACGGATGCCGTTCAGCAGGTCGATGAACGATCGCTTCGTTCTGGCGATAGATCTTTTTCAGCTCAACATAGAGAGGCGGCGCCTGCTCCAGCACTTTTGCGTCAAAAAAGAACATGCCGGCGTAATGTTCGCGCAGCAACTGCCATTCGGCATCCGGCACAACAGGCGGCAGCTGGAAAAGGTCGCCGATGAAAAGCACCTGTACGCCGCCAAAAGGCAGCAACGGCTGATTGCGGAAATGTCGCAGAATGGCGTCTATTGCATCCAGTGAGTCGGCGCGCACCATGCTCACCTCATCGATGATCAGCAACTCCAGCTCCTGCAGCAACATCTTCTTATCGTGGTTAAAACGGATGCTGCGGAAGAGAGCATGTCGATCCATGCCGAAATCATCTTCCTCCCCGAATCCTCTCTTGGTGCCCGGGATAAAAGGCCCGAATGGCAACTGGAAGAACGAGTGCATGGTAACACCGCCTGCGTTGATGGCTGCAACACCGGTAGGCGCTACCACTACAGTATTCTTGAGCGTATGTTCCTTAATGTATTTCAGAAAGGTGGTCTTACCTGTACCTGCTTTACCGGTAAGGAAAATATGGCGGTTGGTCTTCTGGACAAAATCTGCCGCCAGCTGAAACATGCTATTAGTGCCGTCTGGTTGAGGCATAAGTAAAAAATGGTAAGCAGCGAAGATAAAGAAAAAGCGGCAAGTTGGCGCGGCAGCCTGCCAGGTGTCTGCTATCCGTTATAAGCTGTCGACCAACATATAAATTGCTGCGGCCTGCAGCTCAAAAAAATACCCGCCACCTTTCCTGGCAGCGGGCCGTTTCTGGAGTTACCAATTCACAGTGAAACACCCTGCAATTAAAAACAGCGGGAGCAAAAAAAATTAGCTAAAAAGACAAAAGAACAGTGCAAAACGGTAAGGCACCTAACGGGTTCCAGGGCGGATTTAATAATTGGCATGATTTTTTTTAGAAGATGAGCTGCCGTACCAATAACAGGCGTGCGCCCCCTGTAGCAAGCCTTTTCCCACGGGTAGCCATTTCAACCATTCTTTATTCTGAGCTTGATACAAGCTGGTTTTTGACATAAAACCGGCCCGGACTTGGTATTTTTTTTAATGTAGCAATAATGGTTCATGAAGGATAAAAACAGCATTGTCGTATACTTCACTCCTGGTCCGGCGACCGGGATGCTGGAAGAAATTACGGCTTCCTACGTGTCAGATGGCAGGCATACGGCGTATGCTGTGCATAACCGTGTTACTGTTCCTGCCACAGCTGGCGAAGGTTTCATAGCATGCAGCGAGCTGTTTGAGGGTATGTATTGTATGATGCTGGATATTACCGCCCAACAGGCATTGCTGATCAACAGCCGCGCACTGGCAGCAGACCAGTATTACCTTGTTGGCTGCCGCTATGGTCACCACTCCTACCATTTTACGGATGCAGATCACAATGAAAAACTCGTCCGGATAGATCATGATTGCATTTTCGTACATAGTACCCGGTTAGGCAGCAGTTTCCGGTTCCCGGCGGGACAACGGCACCGCGCCTTCCTGGTGATCATCTCAAGAAGGTTTGCGCTGAGGGAACTACGGCTGGCAGAACATCCGCCGGAGCATTCACTGGCGCAGGAGCTGATGAGCGACACTCCTTTCTGCAGCATCCTCAGCCTGCCCCTGGTGGTACAGCACCGGATAGACCAGATCTTTGAACAGCCGGATACCAGCGGGTATGCTGATTTTGTGCAGCGCTCGGGTATGATCAGCGCCGCTTATTACCTGCTCAACCAATGGTACCTGCAGTACTTTAAGGTGCATGAACAGCAGGCGTATCATCATCACGCCAGCCTGCATGAAGTAATGAAGGTGAAGGAACTGTATATAAGTGATTTTGAACGCCCGCCGATGACGGTGGAAGAACTGGCGCGGATGTGTAATATGAGTGTGACCAAGTTCAAGAGTGTGTTTAAGTCTTTGTTTGGTATGAGCTGCTACCAGTACTATCAGGCGCAGCGGATGGAATATGCCAAGATGCTGCTGGGTAAACAGGGCTACCCGGTAAAGGAGGTATCTTACCTGACAGGCTTTCAGAATACAGCGAATTTTACGAGGTCTTTTAAGAAGGCGTTTGATATGCTGCCAAGGGAGTTTCAGCGGAAGTCGAAATACCAGGATCCGGCATAAAAAAACCGGGAGTAATGAGAACATCACTCCCGGCACATTTCAGTTCTAACTTCTAACAATTAAACATTTGATGAACTGTGTTGCTTGCTCCGGGCAAAAGTAGCGGTTGTGACTATAGCGGGATTGATCATTCCGGCAAAAAAAACAGTGCGAATGGTCATAATGGGGCTGGATTGTTTTTAAAAGATTGCTGTCAGATCTTCGAAAAAAGTTGATGAAAGAAAAGATTGCTTCGTCGCGCCTGCGCGCTGAGCTTCGGAGCTTCCCGCAATAACGAAGGAGAAAGTACCTCCAACTAACATTTTGACGGTCTAGCCGGAAATGTGTAATTTCGGAGCAGTTTAGAAGGGAAGCGATACAAAGAAAAGCACGAATTCACCAGGAGACCTCAATACCAGCAACGTTTGATAGCGCCTTTTTCAGCAATACCGGTCAGCGGGCACTGACAAGTATAATATCAATTTAAGTTAACGAAGTTCAAACTCAAATAACCACCCCATTTATTTATCCTTATGAATACCTTGAACTATTCATTGCGAAAAATTATGACCCGAGCCTTTTCCTCGCTGTCTGCCAGGATCAAAAAAAGGCTTACCCCACTTTACATGCCTGTTATCCGTACGGGAACAAGCGGCCTGCCCGAAGAAGCGGCCAAAAGAGTAATGACCGTAAATGCCATCAGCCTGATCAGCGCTGTCATCGCATTCGTTTCCGGCAACCTCTTCTATCTTTATGGTGAGCTCTGGAAAGTACAGCTGCCCGCATTAACCGCCTGCCTGTTGTTTTGCGGCGTGATACTGATGAATAAGGAAAGATCCTACAGCCTGGCCTGTATAGCAGTTACCCTGGTACACTGCGCCAGCGCCCTGTATTTTGGCATTTTACTGGGGCCGCAGATCAATGTATCCCTGATCGTAGTCTGCCTCTGCGGCAGCTGTTTTTTGGTGTACCCCAAACCCAGTCAGCAGTTCATCAGCGTCAGCGCTACCCTGCTCACCATGCTGCTGCTGGAACTCAATTATTATTTCCAGGTGTTCCAGCCGCTGATCATGAGCGTTGAAACGCAGTTCCTGCTGCGGTGGACCGCCGTCCCCTTCTTCCTGCTGTTTGATGTGCTGGTAGTGGTGTATTATGCCAAGGAGAATAAGGCCCTGGCCAACCGCCTGAAAACTTTTGTATACCGTAAGATATCGCATGAGATCAGGAACCAGCTGAATGCCATGTCGCTGATATCGCAACTGATCAAAAGAGAAATAAAGCTGGATAACAACATGAAGAAGCTGGAACCCTATATTGACCAGCAGCTGACCGCACAGCATAATATGCGCAACATCCTCAACAATGTGCTGGATATCGCGCAGATAGAATCCGGCAGTGCTGACAAAGCAGATGAAGATACCTTTTCCATCCGTTCACTGATCAAGAAAGTGGTGAACCTGCACAAAGTAAGTGCACGCTCCAGGAACCTTAAGCTGGAACTGAAAGTAGCGGAGGGCATGCCGGATATCATTGTAACCGATGCGCTGAAGCTCACCATGATCCTGACCAACCTGCTGGGCAACGCCATCAAGTATGCAGACCGTAATACGGCCATCACTATCCAGGTGGCCCGTAGCGCAGGCATGTTCAGCATGGCTATCAGCAACCAGTGCCCCGACATTCCGGCGGAACAGCAGACCGTACTGTTCGAAATGTATACAACCGATAAACGCAGCAAATACACGGAAGGCAGCGGCTTAGGCCTTTATATTACCCGCAACAAGGTAGACAGCCTGGGTGGCCGGATAAAGCTGCACAGCAAAAACGGCCTCACTACTTTTACGGTATTGCTTCCTTTACAGGAAGGCCGTGCTGCTGATATTGAAGAAGAAGTAACAGAAGCCGAAATTGACCTGAGCAATATCAACGTACTGCTGGCAGATGATAATAACATGAATAACATGCTGTTCTCCAAGTATCTCACCATGTACGGCTGCAACGCTATCTGTACATCCAGCGGACGTGAAGCGCTGCAGTACCTGGAAAAAACCAGGCAGCTGCCCGAGCTGATCATACTGGACCACCAGATGCCCGACCTGGACGGGGAACAAACCCTGCTGCTCCTGAAAAAGAACCCACTGTTTAAAAATATTCCCGTACTGATCTGTACAGGTGCTCATGAACATGAAAAAGCCTTAACCACTGCGGGGGCCGCCGCCATCCTGCTCAAACCCATCGATCCTCACCTGCTGTTCAAAGAGATCCGCACGTACCTGCCGCATATTGATGAAGTGAGTTCGGGATTATTTGACTAACACACTGTCTATTGATCATAAAAACGGAGCCGGATAAATATCCGGCTCCTTATTTGCTACTCCAGCTAGATCCATTCCTGTTACAGTCCGGATCTAAAAATTTAGCCTGAACGTGTATACGTAATGATCGTATAAGGCCACCAATGTTTTACCGAACACCCGGAATGCCCGCAGTTTTTTGTCGCCAAGACTGGGCAGATAGAAGCTGAAATGATAAGCCCCATCCCTGAGCGAATACACATCAATCACCGACAGCTGATCAAACTCCTTTTTCTTTTCGTTGTTCGCCATCAGCTTTGAATTGACGTAGATCCACTTTCCGTCTATACAGCTTAAACGGTTCACTACTCCTGCGGGAGAAGCGAGCGTACTCCTGCCTTCATCGGCCAGCGAGGCAACCTTAATGTTGGCGCGGCTCACGGTGTCGATTGTACGGCCTTTGTATTGAATATTCAGGTTGGTGTCAAGACATATAAACTGGTTACGGTAATAATACACGTACACCAATCTGGCTGTGCCAGGATCATAATGCAGTGTTCCGTCCGTACAGAACACGCCGTCCAGCTGTTTCTCCAGCACGGGTATGCGGGGCTGATGCAAAACGGTATCCAGCGTACGTTTGGCCAGTACATTCTGATGATACGCGCTGTCATACATCCGCAGGATAAAGGACGCTGCTGATACCGGGCTTGCATTATAGAATTGCCGGCGCGCTTCCGGCAGCGGTTGCAGCACAGGTGCTCCCAGTGAGGCCTGCAGGATAGCACCCCGCGAGCCTGCCGTCATATAAATATGGGGAGAATCTATCGTCACCGTTGCAGGTCCGGACAGCTTCGTTCCGGGAGCCGCTTCCAGCCGCATATGCCCCGTATCTGACAATGCATAGTTCATGCGGAGCACATAAGTGGGGGCAACGGCATTTCCCAGGTAGATCTGCGTAGGAGAAGCGCCTGCAATGTAATAGGAATTGTATTGAATGTCCAGTATCTTTTCCGGCGTGGCCATATGCGGCGGTACAAGCCGTATAAAGCCGTTGGGCCGGTGATTGATCTTATCTGCAGCCAGGTATAAGATCCAGACCGTGGCAATACTAAGCAGGAAACTGCCTGTGATAAGACCAGCTTTGCTCCTTTTCCGCCGGAGTGAGCGAAATAGACGGATGAACATCAGATCCTTTTTTCTTTACTGCTGGCGGTAGAACGGACTACTGCAAGCGGCGTCTTTATAGTAAGTGAACAAATTCCCGGTAGACCGGCAAATGGTGCCGGTGACCTGTACCGAACAAACCGCAGGCAATGCCAGCGGATAAAAACAAAATCCCGGAGCGTCAGCATCTGTTTAATAAGCGTTGGCCCTGGCATTGGCTTCCATAACCCAATTGGTGCTTACAGCCAGCACAAACACACAAATTGCAAGGAACAGTTTCGTTTTCATGATGGAGATGGTTTAAAAGTCCGCATTCCCCTTCAGTTACAGGTGCCAGGCTATTCCTGTTCCGTTTACCGATAATAGCTTCAATACCTTTTTGCTGGTGTAGTAAGGACACTTTCCGGCCGTCAAAGGGGCTATCGGGGCAAAAAAAAATTCATCTTTTTTTAATACACTGTCCGATTATTTAGTTACTATTTCAGCTAACCTCCTGATTGTAACCGGTTTCAGGGCAAAGAAAAAGCCTGACTGCTTGCGCGGCCAGGCCCTTCGATCGTTTTTTGTGTGTTATGCTTAAATATATCTGTTGATAAGGTTCTCCAGGTACTCCTGCCGTCCGCTGACAGCTACGGGTTCTCCCTTTTCGATCGCATAGGCGCGCAGGTCTTCCAGTGATAATTTACCGGCTTCAAACTCCTGGCCTTTACCGCTGTCATAAGTTGCATAGCGGTCTTTACGGATCTTTTTGTAGTCGGAAGATTGCAGCACTTTATCAGCCACTACCAGTGCGCGGGCAAAAGTATCTACACCGCCAATGTGAGCATGAAACAGATCTGCGGGGTCAGTAGAGTTTCTGCGGATCTTGGCGTCGAAGTTGATACCGCCGCCTGCAAAGCCACCGGCTTCGAGGATGATCAGCATGTATTCTGTTACTTCGTTGATATTGTTCGGGAACTGGTCGGTATCCCATCCATTCTGCTGATCGCCCCTGTTGGCGTCAATAGAGCCCAGTAAACCTGCATCTGCAGCTACCTGGAGCTCATGCTGGAAGGTATGGCCCGCGAGTGTGGCATGGTTCACTTCCAGGTTCAGCTTGAAATCATTCAGCAGGTCGTACTGGCGCAGGAAGCCGATCACCGTAGCAGCATCATAATCATACTGGTGTTTGGTAGGCTCGCAGGGTTTAGGCTCAATAAAGAAGGTGCCTTTAAAGCCCTGTTTGCGCGCATAATCCCTGGCAGTTTGCAGGAACCTGGCCAGGTGCTCCTGTTCACGCTTCATATCGGTATTGAGCAGGCTCATATATCCTTCACGGCCGCCCCAGAATACATAGTTCTCACCGCCCAGTGCGATGGTAGCATCCAGCGCCGCTTTTACCTGTGCAGCTGCATGAGAGAGCACATGGAAATCCGGGTTGGTGGCCGCGCCGTTCATATAACGGCGGTGTGAGAACAGGTTGGCAGTGCCCCATAAAAGCTTTACACCGCTGTCTGCCTGTTTAGACTTTGCATAGTCTACCAGGGTTTGCAATCTTTTATCGTTCTCCGCTATATCGTTACCATAATCTACTACGTCTACATCATGGAAACAGTAGTAAGGCATGCCCAGTTTGGTGATGAACTCAAAAGCTGCGTCCATCTTATCTTTTGCCCTTTCAACCGGGTCCGATTTTTCATCCCAGGGGAAAATGTGGGTAGGCCCGCCAAAGGGATCGGCGCCTGTTCCGCAGAAAGAGTGCCAGTAGGCCACCGCAAAACGCAGGTGCTCTTTCATGGTCTTTCCGGCTACTACTTTGTTCTCATCATACCAGCGATACGCCAGCGGGTTGTCTGTAGAAGGTCCTTCATAACGGATCTGGCCTATGCCTTTAAAGAATTCTTTACTGCCAGTGACAATTTTTGCCATAGTGAGAATTATTTGTATCAGTGAAAAAAGCTGTTGGCAATTCGCTATCAGCCGCCAGCTGTGTGCTGTCAGCTCATGGCTGCCAGGCAAACATAATCGCTGATTGCCTGCTGCCAATAGCTAAAAGCTGTTATTAATGCCAACGTTGGCATAAAAATAAAAGAAAACGTGAAAAAACAAAAATGGATCATTAAAATTGTGTGTTAAATGTAGTATGAAGAGAACAACGATCCATGATATTGCCAGGGAACTGAACATTACCTTTTCTACGGTGGCCAGGGCGCTGCGGGATCACCCGGCTATCAGTGAGGCCACCAAGGCGGCAGTGCGCAAAACAGCGGAGAAGCTGAATTATCATCAGAACAAGCTGGCTTCATCGCTGCGCTCAGGTAATACGCATGTTATCGGGGTGATCGTGCCCAGCCTCGATGTGAGCTTCTTCAGCTCAGTAGTACACGGGATCGAGAAGGTGATGAATGAAAATGGATACAGCATACTGCTTTACCAGTCTAACGAATTACTGCAACAGGAAAAGAAAGGGATAGACACTTTCCTGCAGTCGCATGTGGATGGCATCATTTGTTCCGTTTCACTGGAAACCGATCAGTACGGGCATTATGAGGAAGTAAAAAGGCGCAACATCCCGCTCATCTTCTTTGACCGTGATGTAGCGGCGCTGGAAACACCGTCGGTTACCATCAATGATTACAAAGGAGGCTTTATTGCCACAGAACACCTGATACAGCAGGGTTATGAGCGGATCGTGCACATTACCGCCGCCAGGGGCCTGCCCATCTTCAAAGAACGCCTGAGGGGCTATAAAGATGCATTGAAACGGTATAAGATACCTGTGCGGAAGGAGCTGATCCTGCAGGGCGAATTCTCGCTGGAGTTTGGCCGCTCCTGCATAAGGATGCTGCGGGAAAAGAACATCCCCTTTGATGCGGTGTTTGCACTGGAAGATTATACGGCCATGGGTGTGATCCAGCAGCTGCAGGTGTACAAAATAAAAGTGCCGAAAGAAACGGGTGTGATCGGTTTTGCCAATGAATCTTTCGGGGCGCTGGTAAGTCCGGGCCTTTCTACCATTGATCAGCAGACCGTGAAAATGGGTCAGGAAGCCGCGCATTTATTCCTTAAAATGATCCGGCATAAACAGGAAGAAGAACCGATGCCGGCGGATAAGCTGGTACTGGATCCTGTGCTGATCGTAAGAGGATCGTCTGCAAGAAAGCGATGATAATTACTTACCATCCTTATTCCCTGCTCCTGCCCTTTTGTTGCAGTGCTTCCAGGCGTGCGGCCATTGTTTTCACCCTTTCCGGATGGCGGGATGCCAGGTTGTTCTTTTCTGCCAGATCATTCCTGAGATCATAAAGCTGCGGTTGTTCGTTATGCCCTGATGCAATATGCACATTGGGCAACACGGCAGGCCCTTTTGAGGGCGCAATGTACTTCCAGTCTCCTGAGATCAGCGAAAGACTGGCGCCCTGCTCGACCAAATCCTCCCTTCCTTTTTCTCTTTTACCCAGCAGCACCGGCAGCATATCAAAACTATCCGGTGCATCTGCGGGGGATAATGACTGCCCGGTTAAAGCGGCAAAAGAAGCCAACAGGTCTACCTGGCTGATTAAAGCCTTTGAGCTGCCTGGCTTTACGGCCTTTGGCCAGCTAAACAGGAAAGGTATCCGCGTACCGCCTTCAAAAGCGCTGTATTTACCGCCGCTCAGGGTCCCTGCAGGAAGGTGGCCGTTTTGTTGCTCCACGGCATTGTCCTGGTAGCCGTCATCCAGCACGGGGCCATTATCGCTGCTGAAAATCACAATGGTATTGCTGGTCAGCTGCAGACTGTCTAAAGTGGCCATGATCCGTCCTACCCACCAGTCCAGCTGCAGGATGGCGTCTCCTCTGGGTCCCATACCGCTTTTACCTGCAAAGCGCGGGTGCGGATCGCGGGGCACGTGAATATCCGCCGTGGCGAAGTACAGGAAGAAGGGCTCGGTGCGGTGTGCAGCAATAAAGCTTTCCGCCCTTGCCGTGAGCGTATCGGCGATGTCCTGGTCGGTCCACAGGGCCGCCCGGCCGCCGGTCATATACCCGATGCGGCCTATCCCGTTAATGATGGTATTATCATGCCCATGGGACGATTTAACCCGTAACAGTTCCGGGTGTTCACGGCCGGTGGGCCAGTTGCCAACAGGCTGGTTATAATTCACCAGGATGGGGTCTGCAGGATCTAAACGCACAACGCGCCTGTTCTCCACGTATACGCACGGGTACCCTGTCCAGTGTAGCGGGGATGATAAAAGATTCATCAAAACCCAGTTCCAGGGGCCCCGGCCTGATCTCCCCGTTCCAATCCGGCCCCTCTGCTCCGCCCAGGCCCAGATGCCATTTACCCACCACACCGGTGGTATAGCCGGCTTTCTTCAGCAGCGCGGGCACGGTGGTTACCGCCGTATCAATGATCAGGGCGGCATTGCCGGGGGCAATACCGGTGCCTTTCCGCCGCCAGGCATATTGGCCCGTGAGGAAGGAATAACGGGAAGGCGTACAGGTGGCCGAACTGGCATGCGCGTTGGTAAAGCGGATGCCGCTGGCCGCCAGGCGGTCTATATGCGGTGTTTTAATCTTAACGGCGCCATAACAGCTGACGTCTGCATAGCCCAGGTCATCTGTGTAGATGAACACGATATTGGGGCGGGATGGCTGTGCCCTTGGCTGTGATGCTGAACAGCAAGGCTAACAAGCTGGCAAGTGACAACAGGGGTATTCTCATAGTCATTAAATATACTAAATCGTAATTATTCTACCTTTGGATTTATTTACCTTTACCAACCAACTGAGCCACCAACCATGACAATCTTAACTTTTACGCTCATTCTCCTGGGCGGAGCTTTTCTGGCAGGGCTGCTGGGGTCGCTCACCGGACTAGGAGGAGGCGTAGTGATCATTCCACTGCTTACCCTGGTTTTTCATGTAGACATCCGCTATGCTATCGGAACCGCACTGATCGCGGCCATTGCCACTTCTTCCGGCTCTGCCTCCGCCTATGTAAAGGAAGGCATTACCAATATACGCCTGGGTATGTTCCTGGAAATTGCCACTACCACCGGGGCGGTAGCCGGCGCCTTGCTGGCGGTATATATGCCCACGCATATTGTGGCCATTATCTTTGGCGTGGTGCTGATCATTTCCGCCCTGCTATCTGCCCGCCCAAAACACAGTCATCTCGAAACGGAAGAAAAAAGCGAGCTGGCGCAACGCCTCCGACTGAATGGCGACTATCCCACCCCATCCGGTGAGGTGAGTTATAAAGTACGCAGGGTGCCCGGCGGTTACCTGATGATGACCATCGCCGGTGTATTGTCCGGACTGCTGGGCATCGGCTCCGGGGCTTTAAAGGTGCTGGCGATGGATAACATGATGCGTGTTCCCTTCAAAGTATCTACTACCACCAGTATTTTCATGATAGGAGTAACGGCTGCTGCCAGCGCGGTGGTATACCTGCAAAGAGGGTATATTGACCCGGGGCTTTGCTTCCCCGTTGTGCTGGGTGTTCTGGCCGGCGCACTGGGCGGCACTAAAATACTGGCTAAAGCCAACACCAAACTGCTGCGCATTATTTTCAGCGTGGTGATCACGCTGCTGGCATTACAAATGATCTTTAACGGCATTACACGGAAATTCTGACAAATGAAGAAACACTGGCTTTCAAAGACATACTGGGCTGATAAAGACGTGGAGGTACTGATGGGTACATTGCTGCGTTTTGGCGTTATTTTTTCAGGCGTTGTGGTGATCGCAGGCGGGATGATCTACCTGGTGAGGCATGGGCACGAGGCGCCGTCTTACCGGGCATTTGCAGGGCCTAATGCCCGTTGGGACAACCTGCCTTCCATTGTAAAAGGTGTGTGCGGCGGGCATGGTAAGGAGCTGATCCAGCTGGGGGTGGTGATGCTGATCGCCACGCCGATTGCGCGTATACTCTTCTCCGTAGTGGCCTTCCTGCTCGAAAAAGATTATTTGTATGTTGTGATCACGCTCATTGTGCTGGGCGTAATTGTGTTCAGTATGATAGGCGGACTGGGCGGGTGATAAAAAAGGAAAACCGGAACAAGACTATTCCGGCTTTTACCTAAACCTACAACTGTTACACTGTTAGTAACATACCTTAATATCTTTTAGTGCATTGCACTCGCATCTATTTTACCTGTTTGTTTTTTTGGCTCTTACCATCAGCACCAGCGGCACAAAGATCAGGAACAGCACGCCGAGGTAAAGGAACACATCCATATACGACAATACTGTCTGCTGCTTTACGATGGAGTACTCCAGTGACTGGTACGCTCTTTTCAACGCCGTAGTTGCATCGGCTCCCTTCTGCATAAAGCTGGCCTGCATGGCATGCAGTCTGTTGGCCACCACCGGGTTGTTAATGTCCAGGTCACTCACCAGGTCATTACGGTGCAGCTGGTTCCTGCGTGATACAAAAGTGGTGATCAATGCGATCCCGAAAGATCCCCCCAATTGCCGGGCCATACCTGTGAAGGCGGCCCCCTGTCCTATCTGCACCCCCTTCAGGGATGAGAGCGATAATGCCGTGATGGGGATGAACAGCATTGCCAGACCAACACCGCGCACAATCAGCATCCAGAAGAAAGCGTCCTTCCCGGTGTCGGGACTGATGATCTTATAGCCCCAGAAGCTGTAAACAAAAAAGGCTAACATCCCTATTGCAATCAGCAGGGGCTGCGACACGCCTTTTCCCAGCAACTGGCCAATGAAAGGCATCATGAAGGCCGTCATTAAAGCGGCGGGCAGCATCAGCAAACCAGACTGCGTGGCGGTCCACCCCATTATACCCTGCGTATACAGGGGTATAACGAAGGTGGAGCCGTACAATCCAAATCCCATCACAAAAGACAATACTGTTCCAATCCGCAGGTTTCCGTTCTTCAATACACGCAGTTCTACAATCGGATTCTTGTACACCAACTCCCTCCAGACGAAAAAGAAAAAGCCTAATACGGATACTACCGCTAACGTTGCGATGGTACCGTCGCTGAACCAGTCGTCTTCCTGCCCGCGCTCCAGCACATATTGTAATGAGCCTACGGCCATGGCCAGGAAAGCAATACCCCACCAGTCTATCTCATTGGCCGCTTTCTTTTCTGCAAACTTGGGACTACGCACAAATTGCAGCGTAAGCAGGGTGGCAATGACACCTATGGGAATGTTGATGTAAAATATATATGGCCAGGAAAAGTTATCTACAATGTAGCCGCCCAGCGGGGGACCCAGGGTTGGCCCTATGATCACACCCAGGCCATAGATGGCCTGCGCCATGCCACGTTTTTCTACCGGGTAGCTTTCTGTTATAATGGTCTGCGATGTTACCAGCAGGGCGCCACCGCCTACCCCTTGTATAAACCTGAATAGTACCAGCTCCCACAACACACTGGCGTTACCGCAGAGGAAAGAGGAGACGGTGAATATGATGATGGATACGGCGAAGTAGTTACGACGCCCGAATTGCTGGGCCAGCCAGCTGGTCATGGGGATGATGATCACGTTACCGATGGCGTAAGCGGTCACCACCCATCCCACCTCACTCATGGTGGCGCCCAGGTTGCCCCGCATATCATTCAGCGCCACGTTCACGATCGTGGTATCCACTATTTCGAGCAGTGCGCAGAAGATGGCGGTGATGGTGATGATCACCCTCCGGGCCCCGTATTCCACCAATGATTCCTGTTGCGTCATAAACAGTTCGATGTTGTTATTAGTCAAGATTTACGTCTACCACTACGTTCAGGCCTGCACGCAGTTGTTTCACCACCGGGTCTTCCGGGTGATCAAATTCTATCTTCACGGGGAGACGCTGTACCACTTTCACAAAGTTGCCGGATGCGTTATCAGGAGGCAGCAGTGCAAATCTTGCACCGGTAGCCGGGGAGAAGGAAGCCACATGCGCTTCCAGGTCCTTTTCAGGGAAAGCGTCTACATGCACTTCTACTTTCTGTCCTACTTTCATTTTATCCAGCTGTGTTTCTTTAAAGTTGGCCACTACCCATATGCTGTTGTCAAGTACTACGCTGAACAGTGACTGACCTGCCTGGAGATATTGTCCGGGCTGTACATATGTTTTAGATACCCTGCCATCTTCCGGGGCAGTGATCACTGCGTAGGAAAGGTTCAGTTGAGCATCTGCCAGGTCGGCCTCACGTTGTTTGATCACTGCCTGGGCGGCGCTGATCTGGCGGGCGGTAGCATCACTCTGGGAAGCCACCACGGAGGTTTGTTTAGAGGCATATGCCTTCTGCTCCTGCAGTACCTGCAGCTGGCGTTCAGCGGTTTGCTTGGCGGCCAGCGCCTGTTCGTATTGCTGTTGGGTAATAGAGTGATCCTTGATCAGGTTGGCGTAACGGTCGTAGTCCTGAGAAGCGCGCCACAGGTTCACCTTGGCAGCTTCTATCTGGGCTTCTACCGTTGCCACGTTGGCATGAGAGGTTACGATATTGGCACGGGAAGCAGTGGTATTGGCTTCAGCCACACCTACGTTAGCCTGGGCGGCAGCCAGGGCGGCTTCCGCCTGTTGTACCCTTATCTGCAGGTCGCGGTCGTCCAGCACTATCAGGGTATCGCCTTTCTTCACGAGCTGGTTATCCTTCACCCTTACTTCTTTCACATAACCGCTTACACGGGGTATTACAGGACTCACATTTGCTTCCACCTGTGCATTGTCTGTTTCCTCATGATGCAGGGCGTGTACATATTTGGTGATACCAAAGGAGCCCCCGCCAATTACCAGTACGGCCAGTATGATAATGAAGCGCAGGTTCTTTTTCTTAGGAGCGCCATTCTCACCCTGTGCAGCATTCGCTGCTTTATGACTGGTAGATCTTACTTCATTAACTGTTTCCATAAAGACCTTAATTGAATTTCTTGTGTTTTGTACTTTTTAATGATGATCGCTATTTATTGTCACTCAGCACACCTGCCGTTTCCAGTAATTTGTTGTAGGAAACCACGGCGTCTGCTTTGGCACTGGTGTAGTTCAGCTTTGCCTGCAGCTGGGCAACATCGGCTTCCAGCAGGTCGGTAGTAGTGGCCAGGCTGTTCTCGTGCTTGTTCCGGGTAATGCGATAATTCTCATCTGCCTGTTCTATTGCCTTCTGATACATTTCAATCTTCTTGGTGCTTACCACGTAGTTCTCATAAGCACGGTTCACCTCTACGTGAATATCATCTGCAAGCATTTCTTCGTTGATCTTCACTGCATTCAGCTGGTTCTTTGCATCGTCTACTTTGGAACCTGCTTTCCAGAGGGATGACAGGTTGTACTTCAATCCTACGCCTACGTTCACTGCATTGGTAACGGTCACAAAACCAGGGATGTCCGCCGCTACGTAACCACCGGTGAGGGCCAGGGAAGGATAATAATCTCCCTTGGCAGATTTGATACCGGCTAAAGCAGCTTTCTCATGGGCCTGCAGGGAGGCGGCATCCTTGCGGCGTTGCAGCGCCGTCTGTTCCCATTCCACTTCGCTCTTCCTATCCGGGCCCACCTGTGAAAGGAAGTTGGTGTCTATATCATACTGGCTGTCTTCCGGAATACCCAGCATAATGTTCATGTTCACACGGGCCACTTTCAGGTCGCTTTCTGCCTGTGTCAGGGCCACTTCTATATTAGACTCCTGCAGCTGGGCCTTTAATAAATCGTTGCGTGCAAGCAGGCCGTTCTTTTCCATATTCGCAAAGTCGGCAGTACGCTGCTGTTGTTGTTTCAGGTTCTCTCTTACCAGGTTTACCGCTACGGCTGCTTTATACAGGTTGCTGTAAGCGGCTACGGTGTTCTGGACTCGACTTTGTCCCGGTCGCGGTCTGCATCCAGCTTGGCGGCTACGGCCAGGTAACGGGCAGATTCTTTTCCTGCCTGGATCTTAAAGCCGGAAAAAAGCGGTACGGATACATTGGCTAAACCATAAGCCACCTGGTTGGCGTCAAATTCAAAGCCGCCGCCATTGCCACCGCTGTTGTCACCCGTTTTCAGATCTACATTGGGCCTGTTAATGCGCAGGTAAGAACCAGATATGCTGGCGTCCGGCAATTGTTTTGCGTTGGCATCTTTTACTGCGTTGGTAGCAGCAATGACCTTCGTCTGGTTTAATTTCAGCTGTTTGCTGTTCTTTAAGCTGAGATCAATTGCCTCATTCAGGGTGAGCTTTCCGCCCGACTGCGCCCGGCTGGCCAGGCTAAAAGCCAGCAACAGCGCCAAGGTCACCAGGAATGATGATCTGTATATACTCCTAACGTTCATTGGTTAAAACTACTTTAAACATTTTCTTTAAATGATTGGCTACTTTCTCCTGGAGCTGTAGCCGGAATTTTTCATCCGGTACGCCCTCCATATTCCAGAGTTTACGCAGGTAGTTTTGTGAGAGCACCACATGATTGGCAGTACCTACAATTGTGCTTACTGTCATCAGCGGGTCCACATCGGCCACAAAAACACCTTTCTTTTGTCCTTCGGTGATCAATTTCTTGACCATTTCGTGCATTTGTTTCTTTACATCCGTGATCAATTCAGTAGGTATGCCTTCATCATTTGCCTGGGCCCTGACCATCATCCTGCAGAAATAAGGTCGTTCGGAGATCCTGGCAACAAAAATGTCTATCAGGCGGTTAATTTTTTCAAGGGGATGTAGATCTTTATTCTTCAACAGTTCATCGAGCCCGGTCTTTACGTCCATGATACGTTTTAAAAAGATGGACTCCATGAGGCGTTCCTTTGATCCGAAGTAATAGGATATCATGGCGATGTTAACATCTGCACCCTGCGCTATATCTCTTACAGAAGCCCCGTGAAATCCGTGCATGGCGAACAAGCGCTCTGCTGTTTCCAGGATCTGTAATTGTTTCTGATTAAAATCCATTGCTTCCTCCATGATTAGTAAGTTGTAAAGAATTAGTTGTTAGCGCCCGGTCTCCCACTTTCACTGTTATTGTTTCTTTTTCCATGCTGTTATGCTTTAACTTCTTCCTGCCTGGCTGTCTTTGTTTACCTTTCTTGTCAGTCTGTCATCCTGCCTGGTTCCCGTCTTACTGTCTTCCTTCTTCTGCTGTTTCCTTTTCTTCCTAAAACTTCCGTCCCCGCTTCCTCTGTTTCCAACTGCTGCTTACGCCAACCAAACACTAACAACTAATTAATTAAACGTTCGTTTGAAACACAAAATTAAACGTTTGTTTAGTTTAAACAAATGTTTAATTGAATATTCTTTATCGTAATATGTAATGATGTGATCTACTTATGTGAGTAAAAAACGTGGTGCTGGACAATAAACCGAGGAAAATATTCTACTGCACCGGGGCCCTTCCTCCTTTGGCAACCGTGTGGCTCGTTAATTGAGGCTCAATAAGTCCAGTTTCACCAAACTCATTTGTATATATGCAAACCAGACTGAAGGTTTTTTACCTGGCATGTCCACGGAAGTTACCTGTATTATCTTTCGCAAGGCAATTATGACATCTACCTTCCTGTTAATGAAGCCCGTACTGAAGGCTATATAGGCCGGGGCGCCACCTACCCCTTTGGTAGTAATGTTCACGAAATACCTGTAAAAGACATACCGCATACTGCCTTTGACTGTATCCTGTTCCAGAGTGCCGCTAATTACCAGACAGACCAGTATGAGATACTTACACCCGAACAACGGCAATTACCGAAGATCTACCTCGAGCATGATCCACCCAGGCAGCATCCTACAGATACCCGCCACATTGTTGACAGCCCGGATACCATCGTGGTGCATGTTACCTCCTTCAACAAGCTGATGTGGGATAATAACCGCAGCCCCGCCGTAGTAATAGGAACACGGCGTAATCGATACCCGACCAGGTGCATTATACCGGTCAGCTGGAAAGGGGCATCGTAGTGGTGAACAACCTGGCCAAAAGAGGCAGGCGCCTCGGACTGGACGTATTCCGGGAGGCCTCCCGGCAGGTACCGCTTGACCTGGTGGGTATGGGTGCAGATGAACTGGGCGGACTTGGAGAGGTGACCCATACAGAGCTGCCCGCCTTCATCTGTCAATACCGCTTCTTCTTTAACCCCATCCGGTACACCAGCCTCGGACTGGCCGTATGCGAAGCCATGATGATGGGTATACCCGTGGTAGCGTTGGCTACCACAGAACTGGCCACCATCATCTGTAACGGACAATCCGGCTTCCTGGACACCAACCCTGCGGCGCTGATCAACAAGATGGACCTGCTGCTGCGAAAACCCGAACTGGCCGCCCGCATAGGGGCCGAAGGACGGAAAATTGCTGAACGGCGCTTTAACATACAACGGTTTACCCGGGAATGGGAAGCACTGTTCCGCACAGCAGTAGCCAACAACGGGCCTGTCAGCTACATCAGCGGACAACACACGGATGTTGAAAAAGAGATCTGAAAACATTAAAACCACACAATACACATGCAGAACAAAAAGGTAGTATTAGTAACCGGCGGCAGCCAGGGCCTCGGTAAAGCCATTTGCACCACACTGGCGGAAGATCACATCGTGATCATCGGGGATATCCAGGACGCCAAGGCCGTTAAGCTGGCAGAAGAGATCCAGGAGAACAACGGAGAGGCTTATCCCCTGCACCTGGATGTGAGCAAGGAAGAAAATGTGAAAGAAGCGTTGCAGGAAATCACCGGTAAGTATGGCCGCCTGGATGTACTGATCAATAATGCGGGGGTGGATTTTACCAAACCCATCACGGAAATGAGCGTGGCAGAGTGGGATGTGGTGATGTCTGTAAACCTGCGCGGACCTTTCATTACCAGTAAATATGTATTGCCGGTGATGTCGGGCCAGGGTGGCGGTCACATTATCAACATCGTATCTACCGCCTGCTTACGCGCCTGGCCAGAAGCTTCTGCCTATCATGCCAGTAAATGGGGCCTGCGCGGCTTTACCCAGGCATTATTCACAGAAGCGCGGCAGCACGGTATCAAGGTAACGGCGCTCATTGCAGGCGGTATGAAAACGCCCTTCCTGCTGGACCGCTTCCCGGATATTGACCAGAACAAGCTGCAAGACCCGGAAAACGTAGCAGGCAACATCCGCTACATCCTGGAAGGCCCCGCAGACACCGCCGTTCCGGAGATCATGGTGATTCCTTTACATGAAACTTCCTGGCCGTGAAAACACCAGGCTGAAAGCTAAAGCCAAAAGCTACATGCTGATGAAAAAAAAGATCGCTGTACTGCGGGCCAATGCCCTCGGTGATTTCATATTTGCATTACCCGCCTTGCGGGCGCTGAAAGAAACCTACCCGGATAACGAGATCGTATACCTGGGTAAAAAAATGCACCAGGCTTTACTGACAGACCGCCCGGGCCCGGTAGACCGTGTTGTGGTGGTACCGCCCTATCCCGGTGTAGGTGAAGCAGAGCACTACGAGCCCGACCATGCACTGGTGGAAAGCTTCTTTGAACAGATGCAGCAGGAGCAATTCGATATCGCAATACAGATGCACGGCGGCGGCGGCTTCTCCAACCCCTTCCTGCAAAAACTGGGCGCCCGGCTGAATGTAGGCTTACAGGCGCCTGATGCGCCCCCACTGGATATCAACATCCCATATGTTGTGTACTACAGCGAGATCCTGCGTTTCCTGGAAGTGGTGTCCTACCTGGGCGCCAATACCCGTCATATTGCTCCGGCCATCACTGTGATGGATAAAGACCTGCAGGAAGCAAGGGCAGCTATGCCCGGGCAGTACACCGGCCGCATTGCGGTGATCCATCCGGGGGCAACAGATCCGCACCGCCACTGGCCCGCCATCCATTTTGCAAAGGTGGCAGATTACCTGGTGAACGAAGGATACACCGTGTACATCAACGGCGTAGCGGAAGAAAGCTACCTGGCCGACGCCATACTGCAAAACATGCAGCAGCGCAAGGGCGCCTACAGTCTTTGCGGGAAGCTGGGCATATGCGGACTCACCGGCCTGCTGTCTATGGCAGCCATCGTAGTGTCTAACGACTCCGGGCCGCTGCACCTGGCTTACGCACTACGGGTTCCCGCAGTTGGCATCTACTGGGTAGGTAATATGATCACGGGTACGCCCATGACCAGCGCGCTGGCGCGGCCACTGATCTCATGGACCAGTCAATGTCCTTTATGCGGACTGGAAACAAAAAAACTGAAGACCACCATTACCAGCTGTAAACACAACACTTCCTTTGTTGCAGATATAACGGTGGATGATGTGATACATTCGGTACAGGACCTGCTCTGCAATATGCATGAGCTTAAAGCCGTGATATAATGGATAACATTAACAAAATAGCCATACTGCGTGCATTACAGCTGGGCGATATGCTCTGCATGATCCCCGCGGTACGCGCCATTAAAAAGGCATACCCGCAAGCGGAAATAACTTTACTTGGCCTGCCGGGAAAAGAAAATTTTGTACAACGGTTCAATCATTATTTCAGCAGGCTGCTACCGTTTCCCGGGTGGCCCGGCCTTCCGGAACAGGAAGCCGATCCCGCCGGGATTGCACGTTTCCTGCTGGATGCGCAGCAGGAACAATTTGACCTGGTCCTTCAAATGCAGGGCAGCGGTGCCCATACCAATGACTGCTGCTTCCTGCTGAATGGCAGGATAACGGCAGGACTCCGTGCCGCAGGCGTGTGGGCCCCCAATGAAACGCTGTTCCCGCTCATGACCGAAAGCGAGCATGAAATATTGCGCCTGCTGAAAATAGTGCACGCGCTGGACATACCCATAGACGGCACCGCACTGGAATTTCCTATCCATGCAGAAGAATACGCAGGGGCGGGGATGATCATGGAGCTGTTAAACCTGCAGGCAGGCAACTATATCTGCCTGCATCCCGGCGCACGTGATCCGCGGCGCCGCTGGTCTGCCGCCCATTTTGCCGCCGTGGGCGATGCGCTCGCAGCCATGGGACATACAATAGTTGTTACCGGTGCTGCAGAAGAAGCCGCCCTCACACAGGCCGTCACTGCACAAATGCAATACCCCGCCATTGACCTGGTTGCGCAGGCAGGGCAAACCACCATCGGCGAAATGGCAGCCCTCATTCAAAGTTCGCAGCTGCTGTTAAGCAATGACACCGGCGTTTCTCACATTGCCGCTGCGTTATGCATACCCAGCGTCATCATCTTCTCCGACTATTCTGATCCCGGCCGCTGGGCGCCCCTCAATGATCAACTGCATACCGTTGTGACAGCCGCGCAGGCAAACAACCTGGCGTATGTGGCGGACAAATGTGTTGGAAAAATAAATGTAAATAGTTTGAAGGTTTGATAGTTTGAGCGTTTGAAAATTTGAAGGTGGCCAAAAGCGGTAGGGCGCCTTCAAACTTTCAAACATTCAAACGCTTACACCTCCCTGAATTGCGCGGTGAAATGTCTCAGTAACGGTGTTTCATAAGTGATCTCGTATCCTTTGATCTGGTCGCGGTTCCTGAATACTTCTACGATCACTTCCGCTACGTAGTCAATATGGCTCTGGGTGTATACCCGGCGGGGAATAGCCAGGCGTACCAGTTCCATTTGGGCGGGTATCAGGGATCCGTCTGCCGCGTACTTACCGAACATCACAGATCCTATCTCTACACCGCGCACGCCGCCTTCAATATACAATGCTGCGCACAGCGCCTGCCCGGGATACTGGTGTACGGGAATGTGCGGTAGAAATGCCTTAGCGTCCAGGTACACGGCATGGCCACCGGTAGGTTTGATATAGGGTACGCCTGCGGCATCCAGCTTCTCTCCTATGTATTCAATACTGCGGATGCGGTATTGCAGGTAATCTTCCTGCATCACTTCTTCCAGCCCGATAGCAATGGCTTCCAGGTCGCGCCCTGCCAGTCCGCCGTAAGTGGGGAACCCTTCCGTAATGATCAGCAGGTTGCGGCATTCCATTGCCAGCTGCTCATTGCGCAGCGCCAAAAATCCGCCTATATTGGCGAATGCATCTTTCTTGGCGCTCATGGTGCAGCCGTCTGCATAGGAGAACAGTTCCTGCGCAATGGCCAGGACGGTTTTATCTGCATAGCCCTTCTCCCGTTTCTTGATGAAGTAGCAATTCTCTGCAAAGCGGCAGGCGTCTATAAACAACCGTACACCGTATTTATCGCAGACCTGCCTGGCGGCGCGTACATTTTCCATACTTACAGGTTGCCCGCCGCCGGAGTTATTGGTTACCGTAATGATCACCATGGGAATATTTTCCGCGCCTTTTTCCTGTATGAACTGCTCCAGCGCCTGTATATTGATATTCCCCTTAAAAGGCGCCACCAGTGCAGGCTGTTTTCCCTCTTCACAGAGCAGGTCTATCCCTTCTGCCCCTGAGAATTCAATATTGGCGCGCGTGGTATCGAACAGGGTATTGCTCACAAAATATTTTCCTTTACCACCGCAAATGCTGAAAAGTATCTTTTCTGCCGCCCTTCCCTGGTGGGTGGGGATAATAAAGGGCATACCGGTGATATTCCGCACGCTGTTCTCAAAGCGGAAAAAGCTCTCGCTGCCTGCATAGCTCTCATCACCCCGCATTACGCCGGCCCATTGTTCGCTGCTCATGGCGCTGGTACCGCTGTCTGTTAACAGGTCAATGATCACATCCCTGGCATGGATCAGGAAGGGGTTGTAATGTGCTGCCGAGAGTATCTGTTTACGCTCTTCACGGCTGGTAAAATAAACAGGTTCTACAGACTTTATCTTAAAAGGCTCTATAATTGTTTTCATTGCAGATATCAGTTTAGGGAATACAGTATTGGACACTCCGCCCAAAAGGGAGCATCTCATTTCAACATGTAATACTATTCAATAAGGGAATGCCGCCTGTAACAAGGCGTATGTTTGACCAGCCGGTCAGGTGGGACTTTTGATGATATTTTTCCAGAGGTTCATCCAAACAAAAATAATAAAAAAGTTTGAGGTTTGAGGTTTGTTGCACGTTATAAGTTGTAGCAATTCGCCAGTTCGAAAGCCCTGCCATAAACCATCAACCTCCAACGAACCTCAAACCTCAAACCTCTTCAAACTTCAAACGTTAATATCTCATCCTCGCCGCCATTACACTCCCCGCAGGCATCTGGGATTTATCGAGCATGAATACGGCGGCGCCGGTTTCTATTGCCTTTGCAGCGGCGGCGTTGATCATGCATTCGTCGCCGGCCTGCTGGGATGAATGCAGCACGAGTTTATTGTCCTGTTCATTGAAATTTCCCCACAGCTGGGCGTCTTTCCGGATGAACAGCGTATCCACGCGTGAGTAGTAGCAGGCGGGAATGATATCATCCGGCATGGTGGAGGTAAGGCCGTTGCCGCTGTTATTACCATATTGTTCCAGGGCCTGTCGCCGTTCCTCTTCAAAGTAGGGCTTCATTTTCTCGCGAGCTTTTTCGTACAGCGCGTTGATGTTCTCGTGTTCAAAATTGCCTGTCAGCGCATCATCTACTACGTGCCTGTAATTTGTTCTTTTCCTGAAGATGGGGATCATGTATTCTACTGCCGCCAGCATCAGTGGAACATGTTGTGTGGATAGCAGCTCTTTCCACAGGGTTTCATCCACTTCATCCATGTACATGGAAATATTCGCCTTGTCATCGGGTCTGCCGGAACCGGTGCCATGGTAATTAGCCCCTTGTCCTGCACCGGAGCTGCCCGTACGGAAAAGCTGCTGGCCATCTTTCTCCTCGAAATGCACCACATCATCAATACCGCGCGGCATGCCTTCAATGGGCACTTCCTGCATACCAAAGGCGTCTGCTTCGTATAAGGTAGCTTTCCGTTTACTGATTACCAGCAGGTAGAAATGTTCCCTGCTGGTGAGCAATGGCAGCAGGGGACTTGTATAGAATGAGTGATTAACATAACACTGCTGATCTACACTGTATGGCAATTGAATATATTTGAAATAATCCTGCGCAATAAAAACGCCCAGCCCCTTCTGTTGTTTGCGCCAGAAGGCATCATCCCGCTGCATATCAAAACCGGCAGCTAAAAGCGGCTCTACCTGTTCCCGTGGTACACCTTTCTGCAGCAGCTGCTGTTGCGCCTGTTGCAGGAGGTGTTTGAACAGGATGGGGTCCTGCCGTTCGTTCACCTCCACACCATATTTATGTGCAGGCATGTAGAGCGTAATGCAGTTATCTGCGCGATGTGTGGCCAATGCCCTGAAATCTTCCCGGGTTAAACGTTGATTCACCGGTTCAGCCTGCCGGGTTTCCGCAGGTTTATCGGGAGCGTTGTATCGCTTCCTGGACAGTACATCCGGCTCTTCTCTCAATGAATTGGCCAGGTGTTCTTCTTCATCTCCTTTTGCTGTGTTCCGGTTAACATGCCGCATGTGCACATTGGGGGCCAGCTCATCCTCGCCGGAGGTATATTTCTCCGTTATTTCCTCATCTCTTTCCAGCGCTGCAGGGTCCATATTATCGCGCAAACCCAGCTTGCTTTCGCGGCCTGAGCCTGAGGGTTTCCCTTTCTTCGGATGAAATGTTCCTTCTCTATCTTTTCCCATGATACAAGATTTTAATAAGGTTGGCACAAACACTATACCATTAAGGCTTGGCAAAAAACCCAGATCATTTGTATATTTATCGCATGCTAGAACAATTACAACAATTCATTCGTCATCTTCCGCCATTTGTAGGAAATGTAGTGTTGGCCGCTTGTGCCCTGATTACCGGTTTGATCATTAAAGGATTGCTGGCCCTGGTCTTGCGTAAATCTCCGCAGGCGCCGCCGGACGAGTATTCTGTTATCCGGTCTGTTCTCAAACGTATGGGCAAGCCTGTGAATTATTTTCTGCCCATACTGGTACTGAATATGGTCATACCACTGATGGAGCTGGCGCCGAAACAGCAAAGAACAATCAGCTCTATAGTGGAAGTGCTGGTGATCATTAGTTTTGGTTATATCCTGATCGGTGTTGTAAAAGTACTGGAAGACTATATTGAACATGCATACGATCTGCGCAAGGCTGATAACCTCCGCGAACGCAAGATCAGAACGCAGTTGTCTTTCCTGCGCAAAATAGCCGTCACCGTGATCGTAATACTGGTGGTCTGTGCGGTATTGCTGAGCTTTGAAAGCCTCCGTAAGATCGGTACCGGTTTGCTCACCGGTGTGGGTGTTGGCGGTATCATCATCGGTTTTGCAGCACAACGTTCGCTGGGTAATTTTCTCGCGGGTCTGCAGATCGCGTTTACACAGCCCATCCGTATTGATGATGTGCTGATCGTGGAAGGAGAATGGGGAAGAGTGGAAGAAATTACGCTCACCTATGTAGTAGTAGGCATCTGGGATCAGCGTAAGCTGATATTGCCTATCAATTATTTTATTGAGAAACCTTTCCAGAACTGGACCCGCACCGGTTCTGCCATACTCGGCACTGTATTTCTCTATGTGGATTACTCCTGCCCTGTAGACGCCATCAGGAAGGAATTTGAAAGATTACTGGAAGATCATCCGCTGTGGGACAAGCGAGTAAAGGTAGTGCACGTTACCAATGCCACTGAAAGAACAATGGAGGTACGCCTGCTGACGAGCGCCAGCACCTCCGGTAAGGCATTTGACCTGCGTTGCGACCTGAGAGAAAAGATGATCGCGTTTATACAGCCAAAAACTACCCGGACAGCCTGCCAAAGATCAGGCTGGAAGAGCCGCAAAAGATGCAGAACGCTTAATGTTAAATACTAAACGCAGAACGCGTAACGCAAAACGCCTGGTGTATCACTCTATCAGCGTTCAGCGTTACGCGTTCTACATTCTACATTATTTAATTGTTTCTTCTACTTCACCGCAGGTCAGCATCTGGTCGCCAAAGTAGGGATTTTTAATTTCCGCTGCGGCAGATAACCAGTTGGCGCCTTTGTCGTTATTGGCCATGGGGCAATAATCCACGTACAGCTCACCGCTGCTTAAGCCGCTGGATTTCACCAGTGCAATCACATCTTTGCTTAATAAAGCGTACAGTTCACGCTGATCCGCCAGGCTGGATGCAGCCGCTATTTTCTGCGCATTATCTGCAATAGCAGCCGCATTGTCAAGTTCTTTTGCGCTTTCAGCGATAGCTGTACCTGCTACCTTTGCCTCTGCAGCGTCGCTATTGATCAGCGCTGTGGTAAGATGTACATAGTGCTGGTATACCCCATTCGCTTTTTCATCCTTCAGCTTTACAGGCGCCGCAGGAGCTGTTGTTGCATGGTCTTCATGCGCTGCAGCGTTTTCTTTTGCTGCATTGTTATTGCCGCCGCCACAGGCTGCCAGCAGGATCATTGTCAATACCGGTATACCGGCTTTCATTGCTTGTTTTAACATAATCATTGAAAGTTTAAGCGTTTAAAAGTTTGATAGTTTAAGAGTTTGATGGTTTATTGAATGGCGTACAATATCAGTGGTGATGTCCCGCCATGGGATTGGCGCCTTTCTTCAGCACAAATTCGCTGTACAGCAGGTAAGCGCCGCTTACCACTACCGTTTCGCCTGCCTGTAATCCTTCTTTGATCTCTACCTGGTCTGCATTTTCAGCGCCTGTTTTAACCATACGCGGTATATAGCGGTCGCGCCCTTTCCTGAGTCCAGATGTGTGCGCCTTTTTCATCGCGGATCACAGCGCCAGCGGGTAGTGTGATCACATTGGAACGCTGTGCGGCGGGCAGGTAAATATTGGCCTGCATACCGGGTTGCCATAATTGTTTATTGTTGGAGATGGTGCCTCTCAGCCGGGCCACCTGCGTACCGGTTTGCAGCGCCGGACTGATAAACTCCACCTGCATATCTGCTGCCTGGTCTTCCCATCCGCTTACCGCCACTTTTACCTGCTGCCCGATGCGTACCTGGTTCAGCTCCGCAGGATATACATCGGCTTCCACCCACAGCTGGTCGTAATTCTCCAGCTGCAGGATGGTGCTGCCTTCAGCAACATACTGCCCCTCTCCTGCTGATACTGCGGCTACAACGCCATTGACGGCAGCGGTATAGGTAATGTAGGGATCTGCCTTTTTATTTTGCCGGATCTGCTCCAGCGTATGTGCAGATACATCATACAATTGCAGTTTCTGCCGGGCGGCATCTTCTATCTGCTGAAAGCGGGCATTATCCGGGAACGCCTCGCGCTGTGCCACTGCCACCAGGTATTCCTGCTGGAGGCTGGCCAGCTGTTCAGAATAGATCTTATACAGCGGCTGCCCCTTGTGTACCGGTACGCCGGTTTCCTTTACATACAGCTGTTCAATACGGCCCGGAACACGGCTGCTGATGTATACGGTACGTTGCGGGTTCACTGACAGCCGCCCGTTCAGTCTTTTAAAATTACCCAGGTCGCCCGCGCCTGCGGTGATGGTGGTAATATTGGCCAGCGCCACCTGGTTGCGGTCCAGCATCAGCTCATTACGCTTACCTGCGGCGCTCACCGCTACCAGGTCCATCCCGCAGATGGGACAGGATCCCGGGCCGTGCTGTATGATCTGCGGGTGCATGGGACAGGTATAAGTCTGCTCCCCTTTGTCTGCCGTTTTCTTTGTGTTGCAGGCGCTCAGCAGGAGCACAGGCGCTACTACGGTCATGACTATATTACGGATAAAATGTTTTCTTTCCATGTGCTGATCATTTTATAAAGCTTTCGCTGTCTACCAGGTAAGCCGCATTGGCAGCCACTTCCCAGGCCGCCGTACTATCCGGTACCTGGATATATCCGCCTGCTTTTGTACCTGTATGGATGGTAAAGGGTTTGTATACGCCCCCTTCCTTTTTAAACACTACATGCCTATCACCCAGCTGCAGTACAGCCGCCTGTGGCAGCCATACGCCCTCCGGCGCTTTCAGGGTAAGGCTTGCCGTCAGCAATTCACCGGCTTTAAAAGCCTGGCCCTGGAGGTACACGCGCAGCAGCATAAAGTTCTCCCCATTGCGGAAAACCGGTTGTACCAGTCCGATAGCAGCTGCTATTTTGTGGCTGCTGTCTGCCAGGCTTTGCAACTGTATGGCCTGGCCTTTCCGGATCTCTGCAGCAAAAGAAGATGGTACTGCAAATTCTCCTACCAGCTTATCTGCTTTGTAAATGGTAAAGAGATTTTCCCCGGCGCTTACGTATTGTCCTTCCCGCAGCAACACCGGCGTACCGGCGGCTGGCGTTGCAGGCTGCACGGCGGAAGCGGGCATTGCCGCGTTCATGCCTCCCATATCACCTACAGCCGGAGCAGCAGATACTGTTGTGTTAACGGCCGTTTTAGCTGCCTTGTCAATAATATACCCGCTGGCGTTACTGTAAACAGACACACTATAAGCCGGCTGTCGGCTGCGTAATACCTGTTCCAGCTGAGCAGCAGTCATGCCAAGCAACAGCAGCCGCTGCTTTGCGGCCTGCAGCAGGGCCGGATCATCATTGCCTTCGGCGATGAACAGCAGTTCTCTTTGCGCGGCTACCAGCTCCGGTGAATAGAGCTGCATGATGAGCTGCCCCTTCTTTACAGGCTGATAGTTGTATTTGATATAGAGCTTTTCTATACGGCCCGCCACCCTGCTGGCGAGTCCTGTTTCGCTGCGGGTATCATATACCGCCACGCCCTGCAGCTGGCGGGTAATCGGCTGTTCCAGCTTCGCGGGACGAATAGCGGGTAGCTGCGCCACCACCTGTTCATTCACCGGTTTCAGCAGCGGTAGCAGTGCGCTGTCCCGGTCGTAGCGGTGGGCAGGTTCCTCATGACCATGGCCATGATGCTGCGCTTCTCGCGGTGCCTGCTGTTTGCAGGCAAACAGCAAGACCATGAGCTGCAGGAACAATATATTAGCGATACAATTGTTTTTCATATTCCACGATCATTTCATAATACTTGAGCTTTTCATTCAGCAGGTCTGCCTGCGCCATGGTAAGCGCTTCCCAGTCGTTGATGATCACCGGCAGTTCCAGCTTGTTTTCCTGGTATGAAAGGAAATCCGCATCCAGTGTTCGCTGCAGCATGGGCAGGATCTTTGTTTCGGTGGCGGCAATATGCTCCTGCATAGACAGGATGTCTGCTTCCATACCATACAGCATGCCCTGTGTTTCCTGCAGCATACCGGCTTTTTCCATCTGCATGGATTGCACATTCAATTCCATGGCCTTTACTTCGTTCTTGTACATTTTAGAGGCCCAGGGCGCAATCGGCACGCTCACCATGCCCATTACACTGTATTGCCTGGGCATTCCGTCGCCCAGCGGCGCCATATGATCAAAACGCACCTTGAAATCAGGCCGCTTGCCCAGCTTCATGGCATCGATGTTCAGCTGCATGGATGCAATGTCCGCATCCATTTTACGTATATCCTTCCGGGTATCCGCCAGTGTGGCGGTATCGTAGGTGGCGGCAGGCCTGAACACCGGCGCAAATGTGGTGTCTATCTCAAAGGCTTCCAGTCCCGGGCGGTTCATCAGGCTGTTAAGCCAGGCCCGGGCTTTGTCGATCACGCCATGCTGCATATGGATCATGTTATCATTCTCTGCTACCCGTCCGCTCACTTTATAAATGCTGCCTAACTGCGACTGGTTATAGGGATATCTTACCTCTGCAATCTTCTTCATCGTTTCCATGATCTCCTGGTTGCGTTCCAGCACACGGATGCGTTCTTCAGCGATCAGCCAGTTATAGTAAAGGCGTTTAGCCTGTGCTTTCAGATCGTTCAGGCTTACTTCCCTGTTCACACGTACCGCCTCCGCCTGCGAAGCGATATATTTTTTCTTTGCCCGCAGTTTGGAGGTATTCGGAATATCCTGCTCAATCTCGAACATAATGGAACCCTTGTCCATCTCGCTCACCTTTTGCCCGGGGTAAGGCGTCATAAACGTACCTACGCCCAGCATCGGCGCCATCCAGGCCGTAGCCGCCTCGGCGCTGTATTTATAAGCATCCGCCTTCAGTGCATAAGACTTCAGCTGTACGTTGTTGCGTTCAATGCGCTGCAGGATGGTATCCAGCGATAATACGGGCTGCTGCGCCAATAGTTGTAAAGGCAGCATGCACAGCAACCCTGTCATTATTTTAATGTTGCGTGGCATATACTTCCAGTTTACCGTATTTGCGTAATTCATATTCTTTTGTCATTAAAAAGATCAGTGGCGTTACCAGCAGGATATGCGTGGAGGAGGTGAGCACACCGCCGATCATGGGTAATACAATGGGCTTCATTACATCTGTACCTACGCCGGAAGCCCACAATACCGGTACCAGGCCAAACAGCGACACGCATACCGTCATCAGCTTGGGCCGCAATCTTTTGGCGGCGCCGGAAACCACGGCTTCCAGCAAGTCGGCCCGGGTAATGGTTGCCGCAGCATTACCTTTCTGCTTCACCAGCTGCTGCATGGCATCGTTCAGGTAGATCACCATCACAATGCCTGTTTCCACCGCTATACCAAACAGCGCGATAAAGCCAACAGCCACCGCTACGGAGAGATTCACGTCCCAGAAATAGATGATATATGCGCCGCCGATCAGTGCAAAGGGTACGGTGATCAGGCTCAGGAAGGCTTCTCTCACAGAATGAAAGGCGAAGTACAGGGAGAAGAAGATCACCACCAGTACAACCGGCGCAATCCACATCAGCGTTTGTTTACCGCGGATAAGGTTTTCGTATTGCCCGCTCCATTCCAGGAAATATCCCTGCGGCAGTACCTGTTTTTCCGCATTGATTTTATTGATCGCTTCCTGTACGGTGCTGCCGAGATCGCGGCCCCTGACGTTGAACATCACTGCTCCGCGCAGGATGGCGTTTTCGGAGGTGACCATCGGCGGACCGTCCTCAAAGCGCACTTCCGCCACTTCGCTTAACGGTATTTCTCCAAAAGCGGGAGAGCGTAGCGGTATACGGCGTACCTGGTCTACACTGTTGCGGTAGTCCTGCGCCAGGCGCACGCTGATGGAAAAGCGTCTGCGCCCTTCTATGGTCGTTGCCGATGGGAGCGCCGCCCAGTGCGGTTTCTACGGTCTGGTTCACATCATCCACGCTCAACCCGTAACGGGCTAATGCGTCTCTTTTAATATCTATCGCCAGGTATTTGCCGCCCGTCACCGGTTCCACGTAAAGGTCCTGCACACCGGCGGTACCTTCCAGCGCCCTTTTTACTTTCTCTGAAACCGCTGCAATGGTATCGAGGTTTTGCCCGAACACCTTGATGCCTACATCCGTACGCACACCGGTAGACAGCATATTGATACGGTTGATGATGGGCTGCGTCCATCCGTTCACCACGCCGGGTATCTGCAGTTTGGCGTCCAGTTCCGCGATGATATCTTTCTTGGTGAGGCCCTCGCGCCATTGCGATTTCGGCTTCAGCATGATGATGGTCTCTATCATGCTGATGGGCGCATTGTCTGTAGCCGTGCTGGCCCTCCCCGCTTTGCCGAGTACCTTATCTACCTCCGGTACTGAGCGGATAATCTTATCCTGCACCTGCAGAATACGTTTGATCTCTGTGTTGCTGACATCCGGTAAGGTAACCGGCATAAAGAGGATGCTTTGTTCATCCAGCGGCGGCATAAACTCTGTGCCCAGGCTTTTCAGCAGGGGGATGGAGATCAGCAGCGCCAGCACATTAATGGCCAGTGTGGTTTTGCGCCAGCGCAGCACCCAGCGGATCACCGGTTCGTAGAGGCGTTCCAGTATACGGTTCACCGGGTTGGCATTGTCGGGCCTGAATTTCCCTTTCATAAAGAAAGAGATCAGCACCGGGGCCAGGGTGATCACCAGCAGGGCGTCTACCAGCATGATGAAGGTTTTGGTAAATGCCAGCGGATGGAACAGTTTTCCCTCCTGCCCGGTGAGCATAAACACGGGCAGAAAAGAGGTGATGATAATGATAGTGGCAAAGAACACGCCTCTGGACACCTGCTTGCTGGATTGCTCTATCACAGCCAGTCTTTCTGTCTCGCTGATCCAGGACGGTTCTTTACGGAATATTTTTCGGAGCCAGTTCATAGTGTTTTAATTTTCCTGTTTGTTTTGCTGTGAGGCTGCATAGCGTTCTGCCAGGTGTTTATAGGCATTCTCGCTCATGATGATGCCATTGTCCACGATCACGCCGATGGCCAGCGCAATACCCGTTAATGACATAATGTTGGAGGAAATGCCGAAAGCATTCAGCAGGATAAAACTCGCCGCCAGGGTAATGGGTATCTGTATGATGATACTGAGTGCGCTCCGCCAGTGGAAGAGGAAGACGATCACCACGATGGAGACAACGATCATTTCTTCTATCAGCGTGCGTTTGATGGAGTTCACAGATTCCTTGATGAGCGTACCGCGATCATATACAATATCGAATTGTACACCGGCAGGCAGGCCTTTTGCCACTTCCTTCATTTTTGCTTTTACACGGTTTATCACCGCGTCTGCGTTCTCGCCATAGCGCATTACCACGATGCCGCCTACCCTTTCACCTTTACCATCCTGGTCAAAAATGCCCAGCCTTGATTCGCCGGTCATCTGTATTGTGGCTATATCTGCCACGCGGATGGGAATGGAGTGCTGGTTCTTTACCGGGATGTTCCTGATCTGTTCAATGGACTGCAGGTAGCCGCTGGTTTTAATGATATAGCCGATATCGCTGAGCTCAAATTTGCGGCCGCCGGATTCATTATTATTGGTACGTACGGCATTGATCACATCTGCCACACCCAGTTTATAATACAGGAGTTTATTGGGGTCGATGGTGACCTGGTATTGCTGCTGTGCGCCGCCAAAGGAAGCGATCTCGCTAACGCCCGGTACGTTTTGCAGGGCAAATTTCACGTACCAGTCCTGTATAGCCCTTTGTTCTCCCAGGTCAATATCCGGAGCATCCAGCGTATACCAGAGTATGTGCCCTACACCGGTGCCATCGGGGCCCAGGGTAGGCGAAACGCCGGGCGGCAGCTGGCGGGTAATGGTGCTGAGTTTTTCGAGCACCCGTTCCCTTGCCCAGTAGATATCCGCATCATCTTCAAAGATGACAAAGATGAAGCTCATACCGAACATGGAATTGGCCCGTACATATTTCACTTTGGGAATACCCTGCAGGTTGGTCACCAGCGGATAAGTCACCTGGTCTTCTATGAGTTGCGGACCGCGGCCCATCCATTCCGTAAATACGATCACCTGGTTTTCAGACAGGTCGGGAATGGCGTCGATAGGGTTCTTTTTCACGGCGAAGAATCCCCAGGCAAACAGGCCGGCTGCCAGTACGATCACGATGAAACGGTTACGTAAGGACCATTCAATGATCTTATGTACCATAAAATTGTAATTGTTAGTAATAAAAAAGGAATGCGGAAACATCCTTTGCAGGAGGCAAAGGGAACAAGCGGGGTTATCTTATCAGATGCGGAAATTACAGTGCAGGAGGAAAACAGGAACATCGTCCGTACCCGGTGGTGCGGCCGCTACGGGAAATTCGGTAGCCAGGGATACCGCTTTTATGTCCGGCAGGGTATATGCCGTTGTGGGGGTGGTGACAGTGGGTATCAACAGGAACGGCTGAATATTTTCTGCTGCGCGCTGATCTTTCTTCAGTTTCAGCTCTTTATACTCATCTTCGCAGCATTTCTTTTTGCCGATGCTGGTTTCCTGGGAACCTTTCTTCATGCCGCAGAAGTCACACAGGTCCTTCTTTTCACTGCCCAGCTCCCATTTCACGAGCTTGCCCATGCAATAATGCAATTGCACGTTGGCGCCCATGGCGGTGCCGAGGTAGATGAAGGTTAATATGACGGCGATGAAGCGTTTCATGAATAAGCAAAAATAGTGATTTTTGAATGAAAGCAGGAAGACGAAAAAAGGAGCCCCTTAGACCCCTTCCGCCTTATACCCTGCCTTTTGCATGGCGGCAATAACATCTCCTTCAGCTACTGCTTTATCTGTAGTCACTGTCAGCGTTCTCTCCGGGCTTTCCAGGTTCACTTCCCAGCCATCGCGCCCGGCTACTTCGTTCAGGAAAGGTGTAACAGTAGCTACACAGCCGGAACATTTGATATTTGTTTTGAACTTTAACGTTTTCATACATCCTTGCTTTAATGTTGAGTCAAAGTTAGCGCGGAAGCGAGGCGAAGCGTTTACATTTTAAGCGATACTTTTTACATAATTAATCATCCACCGCCACCGTCACCTCATTATCCAGCGGGAAACTCTGGCAGAGCAGTATATATCCCACCTGCAGTAACTCATCGCGCAGGGCGTAATTGGCTTTCATATGTACTTTTACCACACAGCAGCTTACCCGCGCATCTGCCGCAGGTGCCGTTCTTACAGGAATAGAACAGGGGAATGCCTTCTTCCAGCGCTGTATCCAGAATACTTTTGCCTGGCATTACTTCCAGGAGGTTGCTGCGCTCAAAGAAATGCAGTAATACTTCATTGCTGGCATCCGGCAGTGGAACTTCCTGCACAGCGGCGGCGGGGTTGAAATACTCTTTGAGCAGCTGTTGCGCCGGTATCTCCAATGCACCTGCTACGGTTTCCGCCAGTGTGATCAGGCCTTCCGGACCGCAAACAAACCAGGCGGCCTTTTGCAGCTTCTCTCCCATCATGGCGCCGATCATCTCTTTCAGCAGCGGGCCATTCAACCGTTCATTGATGTACCGGCGGCAGTCTGCTATCCGTTCACGGTCATGCCTGCTGAAAACATAGTGCACCTGCAAACGCTCCGGGAATTCCGCTTCCAGTAAATTCAGCTCATTAAAGAAGAGCGTATTTTCCTGCAGGCGGCTGGCATAAATTATATTCACCTTTACGGCTGAACGATACAGCAGCGATTTTGCGATAGAGAACAATGGCGTCATACCACTGCCCCCACCTATCAGCAATACCTGTTCGTGTGCAAAACGGGCTACATCTGCGGTAAAGATGCCGAGGGGGCCTTCTATTTCCCATTCCTGTATTTCGTGGGCATGATCTGCCAGGTAATTGCTTACCAGGCCGCCTTCCAAACGCTTTACAGTAATAGCCGGCGCTTCACCGGTGTAGGGAGACGAGCACAAGGAATAAGCGCGTTGTTCCGTTTTTCCGTTGATGGTGATATAGACGTTCACGTATTGTCCGGGCAGATAATCAAAGGCTTGTCCATTGGTATCAAACTGTATGGTCACTGCATCTGCTGCCGGGTATATTATCTTCCTGGTTTTCCAGGTATATCGTTGCATTATCATGTTACGTTCTAAAATTTGGACAGCTTCAGGCGCAGGCTGTTGCTCACAACGGATACGGAGCTGAGCGCCATCGCCGCCCCTGCTATCATGGGGTCTAATAAGAACCCGTTAAAAGGATAGAGTATGCCCGCTGCCAGCGGTATCCCTACCAGGTTATAAATAAATGCCCAGAACAGGTTCTGCCGTACGGTACGTACGGTGCGGCGGGACAGTTTCAACACCTGCGGTATGCTGTTCAGGTCTGACGTAATGAGCGTGATCTTCGCCACATCCATGGCAATATCCGATCCTTTGCCCATGGCGATGCTCACATCTGCCTGCGCCAATGCATGGCTGTCATTAATACCATCCCCTACCATGGCCACTACCCTGCCCTGCTGCTGCAGCTCTTTTACAAAAGCGGCCTTATCTGCAGGCATCACCCCCGCCTTATAGTGCTGTATACCGGTTTCGCGGGCTACTGCGGCTGCTGTCTGGGCCTGATCGCCCGTCAGCATATAAACGGCGATACCACGTTGCTGCAGGGTGGCAATCGCCTGTTGGGAAGTCGCCTTGATCTTATCCGCAATGGCGATGATGCCCGTCACTTTTCCGTTGGCCGCAAAGGCGATCACCGTTTTTGCGGCATCCTGCCATTCCGCAGCTTTAGCGGCGATGGCGGCATCGGGCTGTATGCCGTGCTCTTCCAGGAGGCGGCTGTTACCCACCAGGAACTGCTGTCCGTTATACTGCGCCTTTATACCGCGCCCGCTGAGGTTGTCGATGCGATTAACATCTGCCACCTGTACGCCTTCGCTTTGTAAGTGCTGTACCACGGCGATGGCCAGCGGATGTTGCGATTGCATCTCCATCGCCAGCAGTACCGGTTTGCCATCATCCGAAGAAAAGTATATATCGGTAACAGCGGGTCTGCCTTCCGTAATGGTACCGGTTTTATCCAGAATGACCGCATTTACGCGGTGAGCCAGTTCCAGGCTTTCTGCGTCCCGGATCAACATATTATGCTCAGCGCCTTTGCCTACACCTACCATGATGGCGGTGGGCGTTGCGAGGCCCAGGGCACAGGGACATGCAATCACCAGTACGGTAACCGCAGCCAGCAGTGCGTGGGTAAAAGCATGCTGTCCGCCTGCGATCATCCAAACCGCAAAGGTAAGCAATGCAATACCAATCACCATGGGTACAAAGATACCGGCAATCTTATCCGCCAGTTTTTGTACGGGCGCCTTGCTACCCTGCGCTTCCTGGACCATTTTGATGATCTGCGCCAATACGGTGTCTCCGCCCACTTTCTGTGCACGGAACTGGAAACTGCCCTGCTGGTTAATGGCCCCTGCAAATACTTTTTCGCCGGCAGTTTTTTGCACCGGTACAGGTTCCCCGCTGATCATGCTCTCGTCTACATAAGACGATCCGGCTGTTACTTCACCGTCTACCGGAATCTTTGCGCCCGGTTTTACGAGGATAATATCATTCACTTTTACCTGTTCTGCAGGCACTTCCTGCTGCTGGCCATCCGGCTGTACCAGCGTTACGGTCTGGGGCTGCAGGCCCATCAGCTTTTTAATAGCGGAAGAGGTGCTGGATTTGGCTCTTTCCTCCAGCAGTTTGCCCAGTGAGATAAAGGCAATGATCACTGCTGCGGCCTCAAAATATACATGCGCATGTAAACCGCGCTGATGCCAGTAGGCCGGATAGATGGTGTTGAATGTGCTGAACAGCCAGGCAATTCCGGTGCTCAGCGCCACCAGGGTATCCATACTGGCATCAGCGCGGAACCGGGCCTGTTTCCATGCATTGACAAAGAAAGAGCGGCCAAAATAGAAGACTACCGGGGTAGACAGCGCCATCATGATCCAGTTGGCATAAGGTATATTCATGAAGAACATGCCGATGATCACCACCGGCAATGTAAGCACGGAAGACCAGATGGTTCGCTGCTTCAGCGCCTCGTATGCTTTACGTTGAGCCGTTTCCTTTACTTCCTGCCGGTTCTCTGTATCTAAGACCAGGTCGTACCCGATAGCGCGTACGGCGTTTTGTAATGACTGCGGTGTGGCGATGCCCGGATCATAAGTTACCCAGGCGCTCTGGTTGGCGAAATTTACGCCTGCATCCTGTACACCTTCGGCAGCTTTCAGCATGGACTCCACGCTTACGGCGCAAGCGGCACAAGTCATTTCCAGTACCGGGAAGGTGTCTTTCTTCAATTTATCCTTTATCATCGTTGTTGCCATAGCTCATCTGTTTTATGCAAATTTACCCCGGATCACAAGGCTGGCGCTTATACAATAAAGGGAAAGATGTACATAATTTACCTGGGGGGATGCTGGCCTAATTGTTCCTTCTCTTTACGCAATTTGATGAAATAGGAAGGATTAAGACCCGTTTGCGCCTTGAACTGGCGCGACAAATGCGCTTCGCTGCTGAAGCCAAGCCGGAAAGCGATATCGGCCAGTGTGGCGGGTGTATAAACCAGCAGCTCTTTTACTTTTTCTACGCGGTAAGCAATGATGTATTTTTCCAGTGTAGTGTTTTCTGCAGCGGAAAATGCCTGGCTCAATACTTCATAGGATCGGTGCAGCTGTTTAGCCGCATATTTTGAAAAGCGGAAGTTCTCCGGGAAATCGAATTCGCCGGAGTATACGGAGGCCACCAGGGCTTTGATCTTATCTACGAGTTGCTGTTGTTTATCTTCCAGCAGGCTGAATCCCAGTGCTTCCAGTTTTTCAGCGATTAACTGCATGTCTGGAGACTGGCTGGATGAGATGGTTGCCATCCCGAGGTCAATATGCAATACTTCCAATCCCAGTGCTTCCAGCGCCTGTTTTACGGCGGAGATACAGCGCTGGCAAACCATTCCCTTTATGTGAAGCGTATATTGCGGCATAGGGGGCAAAGTTCGGTTGTTTTAGCGGGATGGGTGTTATATAATAAGGGGGAAGATTTATATAATTATACGTTTAAAATCCGTGAGGATATGAGGTTGTTGATGTCTACTTCCAATGCCTGGGCAAGTTTGACGATGGTGAGAATGGTGATGTTAATTTCGCCCTTTTCCATTTTACTGATAGTACTATTATCTATACCACACAACGCATATAGCTCACGTAAGCTATACCCTTTAGCCATTCTCACCTTTTTCAGGTTGGCTCCAAATTGCTGTAATATCTCAGCGTCTGTTTTATTCATCGTGAGTAAGATGAACGAATTTTATAAAAAAAATGCGGTATTTTAACCCCTCAATTGAATTTTTGTTTATCTTCGCATTATCATTGTATAGATTACTTTGCCCCTAATTTACTAACCGCATAAATTAATTTTATGAAGGTCCTGCTATTAATAGCTACTATCAGGCTATTTGATGGGACCGGGAATAACTTTGTCGATTTTTATTTTTCCATTGTTGTTAAAAATCTTTCCATATGTCCAAACCTGTTTTTACCCCCGTATTTGAAGCATTGCATGAAAGGATACAGGAGCTCCCTGAAAATTTTAAAGATTTTGTCATCAGCGAATGTAAATGGAGTGAGGCCTGGTATCATCTTTACCGGCAGTACCCTGAGATGTGCAGTATAGAAGATCAAATGACCCTGCTGCAAGTAGCGAATGATCTTGCTTATGATCTGCTGGCATTAATAGCACGGTGTAAACGGTCATTATCGGAGCAAAAAAACAACTATTATGAGCACCTGTAATTCCTGCCAGGAATATTACACGGAAGATCTGTCAGCTGGCAACATCGTTCTGTTATCTTACACGGAAGTTCTGTCAGCTTACAACGCCGTTCTGTAATCTTACATCAATGTTCTTCGATCTGTCAGGGAAGTTCTGTCAGCTTGCAATACCGTTCTGTTGTCTTACACGGCCGTTCTGTCAGCTTACAACGCTGTTCTGTTATCTTACATCGATGTTCTTCGATCTGTCAACGCCGTTCTGTTGTCTTACATCGATGTTCTTCAATCTGTCAGCATCTCATCCTGAAAAAACATTACAGTTTGGAGCGCTTTATGGGTCAATGTATTTGTGGGATGTGAGGTTAATCCTGCTTAGTTGCTTTTTGTACCAGCTAAATACAATGAAAAGTCTTCATCCGGGAAAAGGGGGAAAAGGACCGCTTTTAATCCGTTTCCCCCTTTACAGGATATTGGTTTGCCCGGGTATGGGTAACAGCATTATTCCGACGATGCATCTGCGAGGTCATATACGGCGTTCGGGTAATCGGTGTACCCGTTTTCGCCGCCGGCGTAATAGGTATCGCGGTTACTTTCGGCAAGCGGCAGGTGATGCGCAAATCGTGTTACCAGGTCGGGATTGGCAATGAAGGGTGCGCCAAAAGAGACCAGGTCTGCCAAACCTGCTTCCAGGATGGCGTTGCCACTCTCCTGCGTGAAGCCCAGGTTGGCCATTAGCCTGCCGCTATAATGCCTGCGGAAATGGCTGAAGTAATTATCCTGCAATACCTCTACCGGTGTGCCGCTCAGATCTTCTGCAGGACCAACGATATGCAGGTAGGCCAGGTTGTAATCATTCAGCTTTTTAAGGATATACTGGAACATCGGGATGGTTTCCACATCGGGTTTCATGATGCCCACGTGGCTGATCGCTACGGGCGTAAACTTGATCGCTACACGGGTACTGTTCCATACCGATGTAACGGCATCCAGTATTTCAAAAACAATGCGGGCGCGGTTTTCAATGCTGCCGCCATATTGGTCTGTACGCTGATTGGTAGCCAGGCTTAAAAATTGCGGGATCAGCATCCCTGTCTGCGCATGAATCGTCGAATGCCGTCAAACCCAGCGTCTTTAGCGTTTTGTGCAGCCTGCCGGTAGTCCTGCACCGTTTGCCTGATCTCTGCAACGGTGAGCTCCCGCGGTGTAAGCGAGTCTTTAAAACCATTGGGAGTAAAAGATTTCGTCTGGGGATTAATTGCCGAAGGTCCCGCCGGTAGTTCGCCGTCAAAGAAATCAGGATGGGATGCTGCGCCAATATGGCCGAGCTGCGAGAAGATCACACCGCCTTTATCGTGCACGGCATTCGTCACTAGTTTCCATCCCTCTACCTGTTCGCGGGTATAGATGCCGGGCACATTGATAAACCCGATTGATTTTGCATTCACCCATGTGCCTTCAGACAAAATTAATCCTGCAGAGGCGCGCTGCGCATAATATTCAGCCATCAGGGGCGTAGGTACCAGGCCCGGGTTAGTGGCGCGTCCGCGGGTGAGCGAGGCCATTACCACCCGGTTCCTTAATTTCAGATCGCCTAACTGGTATGCTTCCAACAGCGGCTGTTTCACCTTTTTCATGATCTTTTTTCATGCAAACCTATGACGCATCAGGAGGCATAACAATATCGGCGAAGTTAATGGCCTAGGGATAATTTTATCCCCTATGCCCGTTTTAGATGCAATACGTACCTTTATACAAAGGAGTAGGTATATGTACGAAAGAAAAACACCCCTCGCTATTGATTGCGGGCTGCACCTTACCAGGGAAATATTGAACGGCAAATGGAAACCATCGCTGCTCAATGCCATCGCCATAGGTGTAAAACGGCCCAGTGAAATCCAGCGCCTGTTGCCCGGAGCCACCCGCCGGGTGCTGAACGTACAGCTCAAAGAACTGGAAGAGCATGGTATGGTGGAGAAGAAGATCTACCCGCAATTACCGCCTAAGGTAGAATATTCCTTAACAGCTATTGGCTGGTCGTTAATGCCCGTTATCGATGCCATGAACCAATGGGGTGATGCCAACCGGGAGTTCCTGGAAACGGTGATCAGCCAGGATCCTAAGATCAGGCAAACGGAGAAATCGGCTTGCTTGATGCATAGTAAGATGGCGGTTGAGCGGAGGATTGGGTAAGGGGGGATGTTCTGCTGCTGGACTGGCTCCTGTCTGGCGCTACTCTCCTCTTAGCACTTCCTTGAATTGCGGGTATTTGATTCCCCTGTTGACTCCCAAGACTTTGTTATGCCCACTGTCTGGGTTAGACTTTTCAGCATATAAATCTGGACTTTTCAGCAAAACGTAAGTGAGTGATGAAGAAAGGAAGTAGAAAGTCTGCATTGATCAATTTTTTGACGGTTGTATTTTGCGCAGAATTAACGAAGGATGGAGCTCTTTAAAAAGCGACTTTACAGAAGTAGAGGGAATATCCATTTCCAAAGATGCCAACACTATCTTTTACGTAGTCTCTGTTGTCGATTGATTGAAAAAACGTACTATCTTCACTTAAGCCCTGAAGACACCCAATTTATTAATGTTGTCGATTGATTGAAAAAACGTACTATCTTCACTTATTAGAGATTTTGAACATTTCCCAGATCAGTTGTCGATTGATTGAAAAAACGTACTATCTTCACTATCTCTTCTTTCATATCTTCCAGCTTTGGGTTGTCGATTGATTGAAAAAACGTACTATCTTCACTACTGTCCGCCTTCAATGTGGGGAGGAGCCAGTTGTCGATTGATTGAAAAAACGTACTATCTTCACTCATCGGATAGGCTTTGCGATAGGTTTCCAGTTGTCGATTGATTGAAAAAACGTACTATCTTCACTTCCCCCAACAACATTGGTAGCTGCTTTCTTGTTGTCGATTGATTGAAAAAACGTACTATCTTCACTTCTGAAACCGCTGTATTAACTACAGCGCGTGTTGTCGATTGATTGAAAAAACGTACTATCTTCACTAGAGAGGGATTCGACCTACTCATCAGCTGCGTTGTCGATTGATTGAAAAAACGTACTATCTTCACTCCCATATCGTCAATCCTTTTTATAGTATTGTTGTCGATTGATTGAAAAAACGTACTATCTTCACTTACAGCGCTAATAGCGTTTATTATCCCATTGTTGTCGATTGATTGAAAAAACGTACTATCTTCACTCAGATGCCGGCGCCATTACTCCCGCCAGGGTTGTCGATTGATTGAAAAAACGTACTATCTTCACTTGACGTGTGCATTATCGCTGATGGCACACTGTTGTCGATTGATTGAAAAAACGTACTATCTTCACTAATAGTTACGCTAGGGCGTGCCATTGTCTAGTTGTCGATTGATTGAAAAAACGTACTATCTTCACTATGCTGGCTTCATGGTCGGTCAAAAACCAGTTGTCGATTGATTGAAAAAACGTACTATCTTCACTCCCCGTAGTTGTCGGTCACCGTGAGGCGTAGTTGTCGATTGATTGAAAAAACGTACTATCTTCACTTTTACGGATACAAAGACCATGAGGCCGGCGTTGTCGATTGATTGAAAAAACGTACTATCTTCACTTCTGGATGCGTGATTTTGCAATATGAATAAGTTGTCGATTGATTGAAAAAACGTACTATCTTCACTTTTGAAGTTTAAACGTATGTTCTTGTCAATGTTGTCGATTGATTGAAAAAACGTACTATCTTCACTCATACATTTTTACAGGCAGCGGCCCCCTGCGTTGTCGATTGATTGAAAAAACGTACTATCTTCACTGTATCACTTCGTATACAGAATACTGGTAGTGTTGTCGATTGATTGAAAAAACGTACTATCTTCACTTTTTATTCCTGTTCATACACCAATTCCAGAGTTGTCGATTGATTGAAAAAACGTACTATCTTCACTATGAACCCCCGCCACCCGCATTGGTTGTAGTTGTCGATTGATTGAAAAAACGTACTATCTTCACTTGAAGGAGCTGGAACAAATGTATAGACTGGTTGTCGATTGATTGAAAAAACGTACTATCTTCACTTGAAGGAGCTGGAACAAATGTATAGACTGGTTGTCGATTGATTGAAAAAACGTACTATCTTCACTTGGCCGCAGAATCAAATTGGGGAGGTTTCTGTTGTCGATTGATTGAAAAAACGTACTATCTTCACTGCTGGTTGCGTAAGTTGTTCGGAAAGACAGTTGTCGATTGATTGAAAAAACGTACTATCTTCACTCCATAGGGTATGCAATGAAGCATGGACTCGTTGTCGATTGATTGAAAAAACGTACTATCTTCACTTATCATCATTATGGATTTGGGTGGGAAGCCGTTGTCGATTGATTGAAAAAACGTACTATCTTCACTGTGTCATGCTATTTCGTACCATTTTCATAAGTTGTCGATTGATTGAAAAAACGTACTATCTTCACTTTTTTTCTGCAGCACTGGTAATTTATCGTTGTTGTCGATTGATTGAAAAAACGTACTATCTTCACTCCTGCCCTGTTTCTTAGCATAATCTTTTACGTTGTCGATTGATTGAAAAAACGTACTATCTTCACTCCATTCCCCTACCCGCCCGACAATACCTGTGTTGTCGATTGATTGAAAAAACGTACTATCTTCACTCTCTCGCTAAATGGGGAGCCTATAAGATAGTTGTCGATTGATTGAAAAAACGTACTATCTTCACTAGGGGTACAGCTACGACCATATCATCTCTGTTGTCGATTGATTGAAAAAACGTACTATCTTCACTCTAACTCTATTCCGAATGAGCCCCCCTTTAGTTGTCGATTGATTGAAAAAACGTACTATCTTCACTCTTATCTTGAAGTAATGCCCGTTGTGTTGGTTGTCGATTGATTGAAAAAACGTACTATCTTCACTAATAGATTCCATCTCTCACGCAAGTTTAATGTTGTCGATTGATTGAAAAAACGTACTATCTTCACTTGCAACAGCAGCAGATGGCCCAGCAACAGGTTGTCGATTGATTGAAAAAACGTACTATCTTCACTTCTGCTACTTCGACAACAGATAACGGAACCGTTGTCGATTGATTGAAAAAACGTACTATCTTCACTATTAGCGTGAATCCATTATCGATGAACTTGTTGTCGATTGATTGAAAAAACGTACTATCTTCACTTATGTGAAGGCGAAACATGGTGCATGGCAGGTTGTCGATTGATTGAAAAAACGTACTATCTTCACTCAATTTACTGCCCATCATTCGCTAAGCCGGTTGTCGATTGATTGAAAAAACGTACTATCTTCACTTGGGTAAAGTCGATTCTGATGCTGCCAATGTTGTCGATTGATTGAAAAAACGTACTATCTTCACTAGTTCTTCCTTCACTTCCCGATTGTTATAGTTGTCGATTGATTGAAAAAACGTACTATCTTCACTCGTTCTGGAAAAAGGAGGCCTCCGCTCAGGTTGTCGATTGATTGAAAAAACGTACTATCTTCACTTATTACATGTTTGCACAATTATGTAAATCAGTAGTCGATTGATTGAAAAAACGTACTATCTTCACTATCACAAAAAACTTATGAAAATGGAAAAGGTTGTCGATTGATTGAAAAAACGTACTATCTTCACTTTCCGAGATCCTAATTATAAGGGCAATTGGTTGTCGATTGATTGAAAAAACGTACTATCTTCACTATTATCCACTCCATAAGCCACATCGGCAAGTTGTCGATTGATTGAAAAAACGTACTATCTTCACTGTCAATTCTTCAACTGTATTGCACATGTCGTTGTCGATTGATTGAAAAAACGTACTATCTTCACTCTTCAATCCGTTTGGCCGTGTAATCCCCAAGTTGTCGATTGATTGAAAAAACGTACTATCTTCACTTATCGCCAGACGAATGCACCCAATTATTTTGTTGTCGATTGATTGAAAAAACGTACTATCTTCACTTCGTTCTGATTCATAATTAATTTTTGATTCGTTGTCGATTGATTGAAAAAACGTACTATCTTCACTAGGCAGGCGTCGGCTTCTTGATGCTTATGAGTTGTCGATTGATTGAAAAAACGTACTATCTTCACTACACTTGCAGAATTAGGCATCAGCCGAGCAGTTGTCGATTGATTGAAAAAACGTACTATCTTCACTCCGGCGTGTACTTCCTGGCAGCCCCACCAGTTGTCGATTGATTGAAAAAACGTACTATCTTCACTTCCTGCTGAGCTCCGGATCGTAGTCCGGACGTTGTCGATTGATTGAAAAAACGTACTATCTTCACTTGCATTCGTCTTGCGTGTGCTCCCAGCGGTGTTGTCGATTGATTGAAAAAACGTACTATCTTCACTTTGATACCGTTTTTAAAAGACTTCGAGGGGTTGTCGATTGATTGAAAAAACGTACTATCTTCACTTTCAGCATACAGGTCCTTAGCGGACTTGTTGTTGTCGATTGATTGAAAAAACGTACTATCTTCACTATGAACTTGCTTGGCACACTATTCATTCTTGTTGTCGATTGATTGAAAAAACGTACTATCTTCACTGGGAGGCGGAACAGTATTCAGGACTCGATGTTGTCGATTGATTGAAAAAACGTACTATCTTCACTTCTCCTTCGGAATTAGATACCCTGAAAAAGGTTGTCGATTGATTGAAAAAACGTACTATCTTCACTGCAGATGCCTTCCCGGATGGCTTCTTTAACGTTGTCGATTGATTGAAAAAACGTACTATCTTCACTGGACAGTCAGTTTCGTTGTTTACACAATCTGTTGTCGATTGATTGAAAAAACGTACTATCTTCACTCTGGGAGCAGATGACCATTTACGAGCGGCGGTTGTCGATTGATTGAAAAAACGTACTATCTTCACTGATAGTTAGTGTAGGTCAGATCTACGTCAGTTGTCGATTGATTGAAAAAACGTACTATCTTCACTTCTTTTCTGTGCCATGTTAACCGATTATGGTTGTCGATTGATTGAAAAAACGTACTATCTTCACTGCACCGATCATGCCTAAAAACAGCGTCGTGTTGTCGATTGATTGAAAAAACGTACTATCTTCACTTCGAGCAAATATCGCAGCGACTGGGTTATTGTTGTCGATTGATTGAAAAAACGTACTATCTTCACTTCCGCCGCCGCGTCCTCGTCTTTAAGCCCGTTGTCGATTGATTGAAAAAACGTACTATCTTCACTTTACCCGAATATCCATTTGGGTAACGGTATGTTGTCGATTGATTGAAAAAACGTACTATCTTCACTGTTGTAAGATTTTTAAAAAATAATTGCGCCGTTGTCGATTGATTGAAAAAACGTACTATCTTCACTAAATGGGTAGCGGAATACTACCTGTAAAAGTTGTCGATTGATTGAAAAAACGTACTATCTTCACTTGGGGCATCATTAAGCCAAAGTGGAAAAAGGTTGTCGATTGATTGAAAAAACGTACTATCTTCACTCGGAGTGGCTGGGTTTAACTATGTAACAATGTTGTCGATTGATTGAAAAAACGTACTATCTTCACTGGCCGTTGCTGAATGGCTGCTCCAAAGGGAGTTGTCGATTGATTGAAAAAACGTACTATCTTCACTTATGGATGGAGGTAGTAGTTCATCTGAGTTGTTGTCGATTGATTGAAAAAACGTACTATCTTCACTTGCGGGCCTTACTATGATGGCGCGGAGGTGGTTGTCGATTGATTGAAAAAACGTACTATCTTCACTCTATCACCTGACTTGTCAACGAGGGATAAGTTGTCGATTGATTGAAAAAACGTACTATCTTCACTCTCGCCTGGTATATCTAATCCGCTCTATCTGTTGTCGATTGATTGAAAAAACGTACTATCTTCACTTCGATAGCGTCCAATGCCTGGGCACGGAAGTTGTCGATTGATTGAAAAAACGTACTATCTTCACTGCCCCTTGGGTATTAAGCTCTTGTGCGAGGTTGTCGATTGATTGAAAAAACGTACTATCTTCACTAAGTTCCAAGTTTGTTTCCCTGGCCTTATTGTTGTCGATTGATTGAAAAAACGTACTATCTTCACTACGCTTCAGCCATATTGTAGAACAACTATGTTGTCGATTGATTGAAAAAACGTACTATCTTCACTCATTAAATAGATAGGATTATGACACACGGGTTGTCGATTGATTGAAAAAACGTACTATCTTCACTGGTATTACTTAATCGAAATGGCTTCCGGTGGTTGTCGATTGATTGAAAAAACGTACTATCTTCACTGCTATTGCGGAAAGGCGATTACTGGATCATGTTGTCGATTGATTGAAAAAACGTACTATCTTCACTGAGACCCTGAGACAGAAGGATGAGACGGAGGTTGTCGATTGATTGAAAAAACGTACTATCTTCACTAAGACGATAAGCTGGGTATGATAATCGGAGTTGTCGATTGATTGAAAAAACGTACTATCTTCACTTCGTTTGTGGGATTATATTCCAGTACTTCGTTGTCGATTGATTGAAAAAACGTACTATCTTCACTACCTCCCGGATCTGGAATGGTGCCGCCTTCGTTGTCGATTGATTGAAAAAACGTACTATCTTCACTTCCCCTATGGATATATCCATAGGCACATACGTTGTCGATTGATTGAAAAAACGTACTATCTTCACTATACCGGATATTCTAGCTGGGCGTTTCGCCGTTGTCGATTGATTGAAAAAACGTACTATCTTCACTCTAAGCTGACGGAAATATTCATGTCTCGCGGTTGTCGATTGATTGAAAAAACGTACTATCTTCACTCTAGCAATGCGCTGCAGCAGTTGATATTGGTTGTCGATTGATTGAAAAAACGTACTATCTTCACTCACTTCGTAACTAAAGTTGGTGGATATAATGTTGTCGATTGATTGAAAAAACGTACTATCTTCACTAAAACGATCTTCAATCCTTTTTACCCTTTGTTGTCGATTGATTGAAAAAACGTACTATCTTCACTATTCCCTGCCTAAAACACTTATTTACAGGTTATTAGGCGGGGTTTTTCACTAAAAAAAGGGAAGAAAAAAGCCCATGTTTGAGCAATCCTCTTCCCTTTTTTCTGTCCTAACCAGCTGAGCCCTACCCCACCGCCTAAAACATCTCCAACTGCTTCGGCCCCGAAGGGAGCGATTTTTCCTTTGCTCCCCAAAAATTCATAATATCACCATACTGCTTATCTGTTACTTTCAATATACTCACCTGCCCTTTCTCAGGAACAAATGTCTTAATCCGCCTGATATGCACCTGGGCGCTCTCATCGCTGGCACAGTGTCGTACATAGACACTGTACTGCATCATATTAAAGCCGTCCTTCATCAGATTCTTTCTGAAACCCGTCGCAGCTTTCCGCTCCTTCTTGGTTTCCACAGGAAGATCAAAGAAAACAAAAAGCCACATAATGCGATAGGCATTTAACCGGTCACTGGCAAGCATATTAAGGCAGGGTTGGATACTCTATCTTACGCAAGGCGCCTTCAAAACATTTGGCCAATGAAGCAGCCGTTATTTCCATTGCTATTTGCATTGGAGAGGTCTGCCCTTTTATAATACAATCACAGTTCAACAGGTCAAGGTATTCCGCCTTTCGTTCCGGTGTTAATACATGATAATCCGGTATGCTGCTCACCTGTTTAAATACCAGCCAGTCTGTAAAGGGTCTGTAGGGCTCCATAATATCATCAGCCAGTGCAAATGCATTGTACTTATTACGATGATGTATGCCCAATGTCGCTAATAATCCACTTCCAACTAATGCCCGGGCAACCGCCGCCCTTACTATAGCGTAGCTGTAATTAAGAGAGGGGTTGGGAGGCAAACCTTCCCTGAATCGTTCAAAATCAGTTCCAAACAAGGCCTTCCAGTAGATCCGGGCTGCCTGCGCCTCACAGTTGGTAATGTCTCCACTCAAAACTTTATTTGCCAGGTTGTTAAGTGCTGCCGCTGCTGTCGCGGCCCCAGCCTTTGCCAATACTGCAGCCTGGTTCCTGATCTTTACCTTTACCGTCTGTTGCCATAACTGCTTTCTGAGCGGCTCGCTGGCAGCAATCTGCGCCCTGAATCTTTCAGCCTGTATATGGTGTGTATCCAGGTGCATCATCATACTACTGGGATGATGCCTGGCATCACATATCACGATAGCCACATTGTTTTCGGCTAGTAATTGTAGCACTGCATGCGTATAAGTGATCTGGGGATGATCCAGGAACACATAGCCAATATCTTCAATTGATCGTATTATTTCCTTCCCACCTTCTTCTTTAGGCGTAATGACTAATTGTTGCCATCTCACACTTAAATGAAAAGGGTTTGAAAAGGATAATATATTCTTGATCATTAAAGAATGATTTCGCCAGCGGTGGTTATACGAACTTTAATCGGCTTATGGGTTTGCCATCCGGTAATTCCTTTTCCAAAGTTTTTAATATACTTGTAATCCTCCTTTGCTTCCTGGTCCTTTCTGGCATCAGTGTGCTTTCTGAAACATATCTCAAAAAAATAATCCGCTCCTGCTATTTTTTGTACTTTATAAAGGTGGTCCTGCAATCTGGCCTGAGGTATCTCTGACGGTTCCAAGCCAAGTAAAAACATATCATTCTCCCTGAAAATAGAAATGATTTGTTTGGCATTCTCTGGTAACTCAATAATCTTTCTTGTCTCACGCCTACGCTCAACCGCCTGCCAAAAGGAAATTACTTGTCGTTCAAGCTCGCCATCATTCTTTTCATATACCACTAATGCGTAATTATTCCTTGGATTCACGTATTGATTCAGTTTCATACTCGGCTTGAGCATTACCGCATTATTAATTTCCTCATTGATCCTCACTTTCCGCACCGGTACTCTTTCGCCGCGTTCATTTGGCAAATAAATTACAGGCCGTCCCTCAGGATCAAAAAATGCACCGGGGGGTACTTTATACTTTTTCGCAGTAATATCCACTCCCATTGATACCAACCGGTCATAAATGAGTCTTTTTACAACTGGATCAACAATTTTCTCTACATGCTGACTTTCCTTAATATTCTCCAATGGCTTTCTGATATGATAAGTCGTACCTGATGCACCATAGCTCTTAGGTTTGCCATAAACACTTTCCTTATGCAAGGGCCCTCTTGCCGCTACACCTTTATTCCTGAAAACCTTTCCCTGTTTTTCCACCTTATATGTTCTGCTGACCAGTACCCTTTGTCGATTGTTATACGATATCAATATATTATCAATCGCCGTTTTTGCATCCAGCCGGAAAGATGTCCATGGTAACCCTATTCTATCCGCAGCATCCTGCCAACGCTTTTTTTCATACCTGTTCCAATTAGCCAGTTTATATAAATGACTACGTGTGGTGGCGGCCAGGGTTATTGCATCTACGGCATGATGGCGGTGGTCGTCCCGTGTTTTTTCGTTTTCTTCCAGATTCAATAATCTATCCAGGCCCCAATGGTGCCGCAAGGCAGCTGTAGCAGCACCTGGCGATACGATGATAGTACTGCAAATCTGTTCCAGGTATGATTTGGCTTCCCTGCTGATGTAACGTGTATCATTCAGCTGGCGTGCAATAAAATCGTTCAATTCTGCAATGTCTTTCGTCACAAACCGTTTGAATTTCTGGTATCTTTTCGGGAACTCCTTTGTGTCATAAAACAACTTTAAAGCTCTATCCTTTATCTCCTCCCATTTTGTTTCTCCCATTTCAAGACAATAGTATTCATAAGGCGTTTTTTCGCCCTTTCTGCCATTCTCCTCCGTAAAACAAAGGGTTTTATTCAGGTAGCTGTCGTCCAGTGAGCGGCTATATGGAATAATATGCTCTATCTGCACCTGGTTGTCTAAAGAAAACAGCTGCGAAGGGGAGATTGACCGGCCTGTATATGGGCAAGTACGCTGACATTCCTCCCAAAGCCTGTATTTCAGGATATTTTTCATGCGTATGCCGTTGCCCCAGCTTATCCAGCTCCTCCTTTATACGGTCGTATTGGGCCTCCAGGCGCTTTTGCTCAAACCGTATCTGCTGCCGCTGCATTTTTGTAATTTTCAGGTCCCTCGCCATTTCAAGCTTAATCTCATCAAAGGATCCGTACTTATCCAACAGCTCATTCACAAGCCGCCTCAGCTCAAACAATGCACTGGTCACTACAGGGTTTCTTATCTGTTGCAGCGTTCTATCCGCTTCCACACCGGTGGGAAGCCGGGACAACAGCTCCTTCTGCCGGATAATCGTACTATGATGATATAACTTATTCAGCTGTTTGTCTGACAGCCCGAACTGCTCCTGCAGCATCTGTTTCAGATGACTGATAAATCCTCCCTTCAGGCCACTACGGATCATTTCCGGCACATTATCAAAAATAAACTGTTGCTGCTCAGCGGTCAACTTTTGCCAGGTATCGCCAAACGCATTCTTTATACCCCCCAGTACCACCGCTATATCGTAAGTATACCCCATTTCCAGGAAGGGCAGTATATTACGGATGGCCTTCATGCTCAGCGATGCATATCCCTGCTTCAGAAAGATATTAGAGATATATTCTGCATTCTTTTCGCTTAGCTGCCATTTGTCAATGACGCACTGCTTTAACTTATCCCTATCCTCAAAAAAGTGCAATGCATGCCAGATATCGTTCTGTTGCTTTTCGTCAAAGGCGAACCAACCAGCACCAAACCCATTCTTAGAACAAAGCTTACTGATGGTGGGGCAACCTACTACCTTATCGTCATCCTGGTAGTTAAACTTAAACCCTGCCCCTTCCTTCTTAACCAGCTTCCGAACAGCTTTGAAATCAACCTTATCCTTTGTCTGTAACCAGCTAACTATCAAATTCCTTTCTTCTCCTGTTAGCGCAACGCCATTATACTCCACGGTATTCACCCATTCCCATATTCTCCTGATCTCATTCAATGGATGGCTGATGGGGCACCGGCTCTTCGAAGGTTCAAACGTGCAGTTTCCAATTAAATGCCTTTGTGATCGTAAAGGACGCTGGTAAAACAGTATACCGTCCGTAATGTGCCCGTCTTTCTTCCTGCCGCCCAGCTGCATTTTTAATTCATAGGTAAGCTCCGGGTGGTAATCCGTTTGTACCTGCCAGATTGCCTCAAACTCATCTATATACATTTTCCGGGTAGTGTACCGGTTACGTATCCTGGGAAGGCCTCCTTGAAACGGCTCCCGCTCTTTTGGAAATATGGAATAGAGGTAATCGCCTAAAGTTGATCCATTGAGGTGATCCTGTGTCTCTTTTATGCCAATTTTACCCTCCCCGCCTTCAAATAGCGTTTTGGATTCTTTAACATCTATACTACGGCTATTGCTTTGAAAACCTCTTCGCTGCACAAAATGATAACATATTCTTCCCAGTTCCACCAGGGAGATCCTTCCCTTTATAGCCTGCGCGCGCAAGACGTAGGGATTTAGCCTGAACCATGCACTGAGGTCATCTTCATTCAGCGGGCACATTTCATTTTTCCGCAATAGTTTCATCAGCTGACGCTTACGGAGCTTTCGCCTGAAGTGCTGCCTCCGGATGCCCCGGTTCTGATTGCGGGAGGCATTCCTTGACATTTCACGCTCACCGTCTCCGAGGTTGTCTACCCCTTCCTGGAAAATACGAACGCCGGCGGCCTGTATGCTACCGGTTTGGGTTGCTGCCTGGAAGCTGATAACGCTCCAGCCAATAGAGTTAGTGCCGAGATCTAAACCTAGAACTTTCGTCATAGCGGGATAATTGTTGTGGTTGATAAATTGAATGGGCGATATTTACCCCTGTGTACTTATAGGTATATTACTGGATGGTTGTGGCATTTTTCAGCCAGAGCATTCCCTGTCCCCATAGGTGATTTGGTCATTGGGTGTCAACATGTTGTTTTGTTTATCTACAAAGTAAAAATTTTTTTTTGATTAAAAATTCCGTTTTCCCGTAATTTTAATATATTCGCTTTAAGTAAGTTTGCCTCAACAAAGAAATTAATCGTTTTTTCAATCTTTCGACAATAAGGCTATATGCCTTAGGATCAAAATCCTTCAGCCTCGCTTCGGTGGGGCTTTTTTTATTCCCCCCTCCCCCATTTTTGGCTACAACAACCTTAGATTTGGATACAACCGGCTTCCCCCTAACCCTGACCTTTGCATTATAATCTCAGCAACATGAAAATTATCGTAACAGGATCATTAGGGAACATCAGTAAACCACTTACACAAACCCTGGTTAAACAAGGCCACTCCGTAACCGTCATCAGCAGCAGCCCCGAAAAGCAGCAAGCCATCCGGGACCTGGGCGCACAGGCCGCAATTGGTTCAGTAGAAGATACCGCATTTCTAAGCAAAACTTTTACAGGGGCAGACGCCGTTTACTGTATGAATCCACCGCGTTTCAGTGTGGCAGACCAGATCAGTTATTATCAGCACATAGGCAGCTGCTATGCCGAAGCCATTGCACAATCGGGCATCAAAAGGGTAATTTACCTGAGCAGCTACGGCGCTCATCTGCCTTCAGGCACAGGGTTTATATCCGGCTCCTACAAAACGGAACAATTGCTGAACAGTATTGCGAATATCCATCTTACCCACGTCAGGCCGGGCTATTTTTATTACAACTTATTCAACCTGGTCGGCATGATCAAAACTGCCGGCTTCATTGGTAATGTATATGGCGGTGAAGACAAACTGGCATTAGTATCGCCAACAGACATCGCTGCAGCGGTTGCAGAAGAAATCACCGATGTAAAAAGCACTAAAAAGGTCCGTTATGTTTTCAGCGATTACCGCACCTGTAACGAGGTGGCTGCAGTCCTGGGAAAAGCAATCAACCTGCCTGAGCTTAAGTGGCTTGTCTTACCCAAAGAACAGGTATTACAATCGCTGGTAGCAAGGGGTATGCCGCTTAATGCTGCAGAAAACCTGGTTGAACTCGGACTTGCCATCCACTCAGGCATCATGCTTGAAGGCACAGCAGTACCGGAGCATATTTCGGGAAAAGTATCGCTGGAAGATTTTGCCACTACCTTTGCCAAAGTTTTTAACCAGGAAGAAAAATCATAACTTAACAAAAACAGCAGTACATGTCCGGTGTTAAGCCATACAGAATAAAAACCATCAGCCAGTTTCATGAGTTCCGCGGGCTGCCGCAACCGGAACATCCTTTGGTGAGTGTGATCCGGGTGGAAGACCTGGAACATTCCACCGAAACGGAAACCCTGGTGCAGGATTATTATTCGATCTCCTTAAAGAGGAATTTTTCCGGGAAGTTTAAATACGGACAACAACAGTACGACTTTGACGCAGGCGTCGTGTTCTTTGTTGCTCCCGGACAGGTATTCAGCATCGAACAGAAAAATAATGAAGGATCTAAGCCTACGGGGTGGATATTGCTCATCCACCCTGATTTTTTCTGGAACACACCGCTTGCCACCACCATCAAACAATACGAGTATTTTGACTACTCCGTGAACGAAGCCTTGTTCCTTTCAGAGAAAGAGGAAAATAAGATTGTCGATCTCCTGCAAAACATACAGGAAGAATACCACGCCAATATCGACAACTTCAGTCAAAGTATCATCCTTTCACAAATAGAGACCTTGCTGAACTACTGCAGCCGTTTCTATCAGCGACAGTTTATTACCCGGAAGATCACCAGCCACCAGCTGATTGACCGCCTGGAAAAATTGCTTACCGATTATTTCAACCAACCCGATCTTGCCAGTAAAGGTCTGCCCACCGTGCATTTTGTTGCGGAATCACTGAATGTATCCCCTGGCTACCTGAGCGGCCTGTTAAAGGTACTCACCGGGCAAAGCACCCAGCAGCATATTCATGAAAAACTGATCGAAAAAGCCAAAGAAAAACTATCCACTACAAATCTTTCTGTTGGAGAGATCGCTTACGAACTCGGTTTTGAACACCCGCAATCTTTCAATAAACTTTTTAAAATCAAAACCAACCTCTCCCCATTAAATTTCAGAAGATCTTTTAACTAAAACGCACAATTAAAACACTTCATTAAAACACAAAAAAAATCCCGGCACAAGTGCCTTTCCGGCCCCTTGTCCCGGGATTATTAGTTATTAATGCTTAATTATTAACCACGGCCTTGCCCAGCTCTTCCAAACTCCTCTCTTTCGTTTCTGGCAACACCTTCACCGCAAACACCAGGTGCAGGATCATCGCCACACAAAAGAAACTAAACGCCAGTGTACCGCCATAAGGTAATTCTGCCACCATCGGGAACAGCCAGGTCATCACCGCAGCCCAGAACCAGTGTGTAAAGCTTCCCAGGGCCTGCCCTTTGGCGCGTACGGAGTTCGGGAAGATCTCCGACAGGAATACCCATATCACCGCGCCCTGCGAAAAAGCAAAGCTGGCAATAAATCCTACCAGGTATACCAGCACCATATAACCGCCGAAGTTTTGGGTGTGGAACTGCCCAGGCCGTTAATCCCAGGAAGACCACCATCCCGACAGAGCCCGCTATCAGCAAGGTCTTTCTGCCAAACTTATCGATCACGAACATGGCGATGATCGTGAACACCATATTCGTTACGCCTATAAGCACTGCCTGGAACAATGCCGTATCTCTTGCCAGGCCCGTCATAGAAAATATACGCGGTGCATAATACATGATCGCATTGATCCCTGAAAACTGGTTGAAAGTAGCCAGCAGCACCGCGCACATGATGGGAAAGGAAAACTTGCGGGAGAAAAGTTTTTCAGCATGCCCGCTGCGCTCTTCTTTTAATGAGTCAGCAATATCCGCTACAATGGCATCCGCATCTGTGTTGCCCAGGCCCACCAGCACTTTACGCGCTTCCGTTGTCCGGCCACTTTTCATCAGCCAGCGCGGACTTTCAGGAATAACGAACAACAGGAAAAAGAACACAATGGAAGGCACTGCCTGTACACCCAGCATCCAGCGCCAGGCATCCGTGGCAACAATATTATTGATATAATAATTAGAGAAATACGCCAGCAAAATACCCAGCACAATATTGAACTGGAACAGCGCTACCAGCCGGCCTCTTAACCTGGGCGGCGCGATCTCTGAAATATACATCGGTCCGGCTACGGATGATGCCCCGATACCCAAACCGCCAATAAAACGATAAATGAGGAAAGCGGGCCACGAATGCGCCAGTCCGCAACCAATAGCAGATACAATATAAAACACGGCTACCAGCAGCAGCACTTTTTTACGGCCGTATTTGTCCAGCGGGATACCACAGGCAATAGCGCCTGCTATTGTGCCGATCAGTGCGATGGCGTTGGTGAACCCGTGCCAGAAACCTTCCAGCTGAAAGACTTCCTTGATCGATTGTTCTGCGCCGGAGATCACCGCCGTATCTGCACCGAATAAAAGACCGCCCAATGCAGCTACCAGGCAGCCCGTGAAAAGTTGTTTGTTCATTCTTGGATTAATTGTTTAAGGTTGTTCACCAGGGTGGATAGTGGAATTCATCGTTTTAAGATACATATTATTTCATCATTTTTACATAACTTAAAAGTTCGGAACCATCAGGGGCTGACATCCGCGCCGGACGACAGGCGCACTTTCAAACGCTCAGCCCTTCAAACGCTCAAACTTTCAATCCGCCGCATGAAACTGATCCTCCTTTTCCTGCTGATTTTAGTGTTCCCGCTTCAGCCGAAGCCGGAAGAAAAAATGATGATCAGCCGAATCAGCTATATCATGCATTTAAAGGCTACCCTGGGACAGGAATACTGGCCCGGCTTCAACACCGTGGCGGGCGATGTGCCGCTGGTGTATTTCACCGATTCCGCCTCCTACATCACCAATCCTACTCCGCGTTTCATGGCGATGTTCCGCCCGGTACAGATCTACCACAGCGCGGAGATCAACATATATAAGACGCCCGAACGTATTAACCACCATCCCTTCCATATGAGCACCGGGATGGACCTGCTGGATACCACGGCATTTAATTTCAGGGCCCCATTTATGTTCTGCAGCAGTCCTGAAACCACTAAGAAAGTGGTGACCGACCTGGGCTCAACGGAAGAATGGGCCACCATGGTACTGCATGAATATTTCCACGGGTTCCAGTTCCGACATGAGCCCATGCTCGACTACTACCTGAGAAATGTATATCCTGTTACTGCGGATAGCCTTCACCGTGTGTACAAAGGGCACAGCTGGTTTAAACGCCTTACAGATGAAGAGAACGGCTTGCTGCTACTGGCCATCAGCAGTACAGACAGCACCACCATGGCCACCTATCTTCAGCTCTTTAAGGATAAACGAAAGGAAAAACGGGACTCCTGCCGGGAGAAACTCCGGATCGACATCCGCAAATACGAAGGATATTATGAGAAGCTGGAAGGCAGCGCCCGCTATGTGGAATACCAGCTGATGAACAGTTTCCATACCTTACCGCCCGACAAAGCCCTGCAAAAGAGCGATACTTTCTATACGGCCAATAAACAGTTCAGTGATTTCCAGCTGGAGAAAAACACCTGGCTGTTTGAAACCACCCATTCTGCCAACTACACCTACGCCACCGGTTTTAATATGACCCGCCTGCTGGACAAGCTGAAGCGTCCTTATAAAGAACAGCTGTTCACCAATGCCCCGCTTTTCCTGGACTCCCTGGTGTTGCAACAGCCCTGACATTCAAACCCTTAACCTTTCAAACGCTTAAACCCTCCTCATATTTGCTTACTTACTAATCAGTCAGTATCTTTGTACCTTCGAATGTTTAAAACACATGTCTAATACCAGGGAAAAAATTATTGAGCTGGCGGACCAGCTCATACGTACAAAAGGCTTTAATGCATTCAGTTACGCGGATATCTCTGCGCCGCTGGACATTAAAAATGCGGCCGTCCATTACCATTTTCCCAATAAAGCTGACCTGGGCATTGCCGTCATTGAACAGGAGATCGCAAGGTTGAACGATGGCATACATCAGTGGAAAAAGCTTTCGCCTGATGCCCGGCTGAAAAAAATGATCGCTATCTTTCAGCAGCGCTACGAAACAGCGCACCATCTGCCTGGTGGGTTCTTTAACCCCGGATTACGATACTTTTTCGCCGGCCATGCAACAAAAAGTACAGGAAATGTGTAAAGGAATACTTGACTGGATGGCAGACTGCCTGGAAGAAGGAAGGGAAGCCGGAAATTTCAGCTTTGAAGGCGATGCGTACGACAGGGCCCTGATGGTAATGTCTAACCTGATGTCTTCCCTGCTGTACTCCCGCGTGCTGGGTGGTAATATCTTTGGAAGGATGAGCAAACAACTATCGAAAGACCTGATTTAACTAGCCATTAGCTATTAGCCACTGGCTGCTGGCTAATGGCTAAATGCTAACAGCTAACAGCTTAAAACAAATATATCTCATGAAAAGAGCAGTTATCACCGGACTAGGCGCTTTAACACCGATTGGCAATACAACCGCCGCCTTTTGGGACAACCTGGTAAAAGGAACAAGCGGCGCGGCACGCATCACCAGGTTTGATCCCAGCCGCTTCAGAACACAGTTCGCCGGTGAGCTAAAAGGCTTTGATCCGCAACAGTTGCTGGATAAAGCCGATATCCGTAAAACAGACCCTTTCACTCAATACGCACTCGCCGCGGCAGAGGAAGCCGTGAAAGATTCGGGGCTTGACATGTCAAAAATAGATCCTTTTGATGCAGGCGTTATCTGGGGCTCCGGACAAGGCGGTATGCAAACCTTCGAAGAACAGGTGAAGGAATATACCCAGGGCGACTTTAATCCCCGTTTCAGCCCGTATTTCGTGCCTAAGCTGATCGCCAATATGGCCTCCGGCATGATCTCCATGAAATACGGCATGATGGGCATCAACTATACCACCGTTTCTGCCTGCTCCACCTCCAACACGGCCATCATGGACGCGCTGAACTATATACGGCTGGGTAAGGCAAAAGTGATCGTTACCGGCGGCTCTGAAGCGCCCGTTACAGAAGCTTCCGTAGGCGGTTTCTGTGCCATGAAGGCGATGTCTACCCGTAACGATGATCCCGCTGCGGCCTCCCGCCCCTTCGATGTGGAAAGGGACGGCTTTGTAATGGGAGAAGGCGCCGGCGCCCTGATACTCGAAGAATATGAACATGCCAAAGCCCGTGGCGCACACATCTATGCCGAAGTAGCCGGAGCAGCCATGACCGCGGATGCCTATCATATGACCGCAACACACCCCGAAGGACTGGGCGCTTATAAGGCAATGCAACTGGCCCTGGAAGACGCAGGACTGAATCCCTCACAGGTGGATTATCTCAATGCCCATGCTACTTCCACGCCCGTAGGTGACCTCAGTGAAATAAAAGCGATCAGCAAATTATTTGGCGAGCAGCCCGCACATCTGCATATCAGCGCTACCAAATCCATGACAGGACACTTACTGGGCGCTGCTGGCGCGATAGAGGCGATTGCCTGCATCCTGGCCATCCGCAACGGGATTGTTCCCGCTACGATCAACACCACACAACTGGACCCGCTTATTCCCGCCGGACTGCAGATCGTACTGCAACAGGCGATTGAGAAAAAAGTGAAAGTGGCGATGAGCAACACTTTTGGTTTCGGCGGACACAACGGCATTGTAGTCTTCAGGGATATTAACTGATTTTTGCTATATTCGTGGGGTTCCTGTAATTCCACGTTTATTTTGCCAACCGATAAAACATACCTGTACGAATTATGGCAGAAGGTCTGTACCAATAACGACCAGCAGGCATTCCAGGCCCTGTTCGAACAACTGTACCTCCGCCTTGTCAATTTCAGTATTGCCTATGTGCATAACCGTGAACCGGCAGAAGAGATCGTTGGCGATGTTTTCCTGAAACTCTGGATGAACCGCGCCGCCACCGGCGAAATCACCCATGTGGAAACCTACCTCTTTACAGCAGTGCGTCACCAGTCGCTCAACTACCTGCGCAAATTCTCTACTTATCATGTGATCAGTACCGACCAGACGCAGGAGATCCATATGGTAGATACCGCCAGCCCGGCGGATGCTACTGAATGGAAAGAGCTCCTGTTCAAACTCCAGCAGGCGGTAGACGCACTGCCTCCTGAACGTAAACGTATCTTCAAACTGGTGAAGGAAGAAGGCTTCACCTGCAAACAGGTGGCGGAGATACTGCAATTATCCCCCAGGACCGTGGAGACACAGCTTTTTAAGGCCGTGAAACAGTTAAGGGTAACATTACAGGGGATTTCTCATTAGAAAGTTTAAAAATTTTTCCTCCCCGATACGTAGTTCCTCCTTTTTCGGTGTCTAACCCCATAACAAGCCATCTTATATTATGAACGCGGACCAATTCTCCTGGTTATTATCCAAAGAGCTGCAGGGCTCCCTCACTGCCGAAGAACGCGCCGTGATGGAGGCCGCGATAGCCGCCGACCCGGAGCTGGCCGCGCAAAGACGCCTGCTCATGGCCTTCTGGCAACAGCGGGAGGACAAAGCGGATCCCAACCGTATTACCCAGCAGGCTTTTTCCCGCCTGGTGGATAATATCAAACAGGCCGATCCTGCCCAATGGCCGGATGCCGAAACGCCTGTTGTGCCGTTCCCGGAATACAAAGAGCCCCGGTCCTTTTCCTGGCTCAAAGTGGCAGCCCTCTTCCTGCTGCTGGCGGGCAGTGCGTATCTCCTCACCATGTACTTCCGGCGGCAACCGCCACAGCCTGCGGCGCCCATGGCCAGTAAGCATAATAATAAAGGCGACCGCTCCCGCATCATGCTGTCCGATGGCAGCGTAGTATGGCTGAATGCCGACAGTGAGCTGAAATACCCGGAAAATTTTGACAATAGCAAAGAAAGAAGAGTGGTCCTCACCGGGGAAGCCTTTTTTGAAGTGGCCCCCGATGCCGGTAAACCCTTCCTGATCAGCACCAGCAAAATGAATATCCGCGTACTGGGCACTTCCTTTAATGTGAAATCCTACCCGGATGACCTGAAGCACGAAACCACCCTGCTGACGGGCGCCATAGAAGTGATACTGAAAGACAGGCCGGATGCAAAGATCCGCCTGAAACCCAACGAAAAGCTGGTGATTCCGAACACACCGCCGGACACCATCGCGGGCAATCCGCAACCGGCGCTGATGATCAGCAAACCTACCTACTTCCCCGACCAGGACAGCGCCATGATTGAAACCGCCTGGACAGAAGACCGGCTCATATTCAGGAGCGAACGCTTTGAAGACCTGGCCCTGCAGATGGAACGCTGGTATAACGTAGACATCACATTCAAAGATAAAGAACTGGCCAACCTGCGCTTTACCGGTATTTTCAGGAATGAAAAACTGGAAACAGCGCTCAAAGCCCTGCAGTTAACAGAACCTTTTAAATACAAAATCGATAATGGTCATGTGGAAATTTACTGACAACTAAACAGTTAAAATAAAAAACGGGAAATGTGCAACCATTCCCCGCGTATTAGTTTTACAGGAAGCGCCTGAAGGTAAGAGCTCAACGTTTCCCATTATTCACTAACATTCCTAAAGTTATGAAAAAAAAGCAACTGGTGCATGCTTACCGGGACAGGCGTGCGCTACTTAGAGCCATCTTTGTTATGAAATTTACTTTCCTCATTATTCTGACGGCCTGTCTTCAATTATCCGCTAAAGTGCACTCGCAAAAAGTATCCCTGCATGTCAGCGATGCCAGTATAAAAAAAGTACTGGCCATGATAGAGTCGCAAACACCCTATCATTTCCTTTTCAGCGACCGCCGGCTGAAAGACAGGAACAATGTCAGCGTACAGGTGCAACAGGCAGATGTATTCGCCGTACTGGAACAGGTTCTGAAACCCGCCAGCCTCGAATATAAGCTGCTGGACGACAACCTGGTGGTGATCACCCCCCGCGGTGAAATCACTACAGACGTGAAAGTAAATGGCCGCGTTACCGGGCCAGATCAGCTGCCGCTGGTGGGCGTTACCGTTAAAGTGAAAGGTACCTCTATCGGCAAACTTACCGATGTGGACGGAAAATTTGAACTGAATGTACCCGACGACGCCGTGCTGGAATGCAGCTACATTGGTTACGAAACACAGGAAGTACCCGTGAACGGCCGCAGCTCCATTAATATCGTGCTGCAGCCCAGCGACAAGTCCCTGAACGAGATCGTTGTGATCGGCTACCAGGCCGTTAAAAAAGAAAGACCTCACCGGGGGCTGTATCAGTAGTGAGAACGGAAGAAGCCCAGCGCATTACCGCCACCACCATCGGCGAATCCATCCAGGGCCTGGCTACGGGCGTGAATGTACGAAGCGGCGGCCGCCCCGGACACGGAATCCCAAGATAGAGATCCGTGGCGTAGGTACACTGAATAATAATGATCCGCTGTTCGTGATAGATGGTCTTATCTCCTACGGCAACCGTGATTTCAACCCTGCCGATGTAGAAAGCATACAGGTATTGAAAGACGCTTCTGCCGCCGCCATCTACGGCGCCAATGCAGCCAACGGCGTAGTGATCATCACAACCAAGAAAGGAAAGGAAGGCCCCATGCGCGTAAACTTCAATGCCAAATATGGCATTCAGAAAATACCGAAAAGGTGGGACCTTACCAATAACCTCGAGTTTGCTGAGCTGAACAAAACCGCCTATATCAATGGCGGCAGAGAGCCTATGGCCAGCGTTTCTACAGAATTCAATCCTGATATCAATACCGACTGGCAGGATGCGGTAATGCGCACCGGTGCTTACCAGGATTATGGCCTCGACTTCTCCGGCGGTAGCAAAAATGCATCCTATTTCATTTCCGGTAACTACTTTAAAAATACGGGTACCGTCATCGGCACTTCCTTTGACCGTATCAGCCTTCGGGTAAATACAGAAGGCTCCCGCGGTATATTCCGCATTGGCGAGAACCTTTCCATTACCAATGCGCATGAAGACAGGATGGAAGGCAATCCCTTCTACGATATGGTAAGGATGCTGCCCGTAATACCGCTCTACGATGCCAACAACCCCGGCGGTTATGGCTATGGCAGCGATAAAGCCTATACCTTCGGCACCAACCCGGTTGCCATCAATAACCTGATACAGAGCGATCAGTATAATTTCAGGATCAGGGGTAATGCTTACGCAGAAGTGCGCCCGGTGGATTGGTTATTCTATAAATTCAACCTGGGCGTAGAAACCAGCTTCGATCATTTCAAATCACTGCGGAAGCTGGGCTCCTGGACCTACAATCAGCCCGTAGATCCTTCCAACCTGTACGAGAACAGGGCGCAGTTCCTCTCCATGTTATATGAGCATACGCTGAACTTCAACAAGCAGTTTGGCCAGCACAACATCAATGGTGTAGCCGGTATCAGCTACCGTACCGGTAGATTATGAACTGACAGGAGCAGGTAAGCAGAACATCGCGCAATACCCGGCAGGCCGCTATTTCGATCAGCTGGATGCAGGCACCACCCTGCAAACCGTAGAAGGGAACAGTAAGGAATTTGTAACACTCTCCTACCTTGGAAGGCTCAACTACGACTATGCAGAGCGCTACCTGCTCTCCCTCACCTTCCGCCGGGATGGTGACTCCCGCTTCGGTAAAGATAACCGCTGGGGTAATTTCCCGTCCGTATCAGGCGCCTGGCGTATCAGCAGGGAAGCGTTCTTCNAAGTGCCCTTGGGTCAGCGATCTGAAATTAAGGGCTTCTTATGGTGTGCTGGGTAATACCTCTACTATCCCGAACTATGCCCGCATACCGTCTCTTAACCTCTTCCCCTATGCCGTATTTGGTGAGTCGCAGAGCATACAGACCGGTGCTATCCAAACTTCACTCGTGAACCAGGATATTAAATGGGAAGAAAAACGGACCTTCAACGTAGGCTTCGACGCTTCCATCCTCAATAACTCGCTGGATGTAACAGCAGAATACTACCGCGCTACCACAAAAGATATCCTGGTACAGCTGCCCATAGCCGGTACTACGGGTAATGACGGTGGTAATCCCTTTGCCAATGCGGCCTCACTGCGTAACTCCGGTGTAGAAGTAAGCGTTACCTACCGCAATAATAAGGGCGCTTTCAAATATAACATCAGCGGTAACTTCACTACCATAAAGAATGAAGTGATCGAGCTGGGTAACCTGGGCGCAGGCAGAACATATATTTCTACCGGCCTTACCCGCAGTGAAATAGGACGCTCCATCGGTGAATGGTATGTGCTGAAATCCAACGGTATCTTCCAGAACCAGAAAGAGATCGATGATTATAAAGTACAACCCTTTGCCAAACCGGGCGATATCCGCTATGTAAATGTAAACGGCGATGATATTATAGATAATGACGACCGCACCTATGTAGGCAGCCCGTGGCCCAAACTGCAGACAGGACTGGCATTCAACGCTTCTTATAAGGACTTTACCTTTTCGATGATGCTGTATGGCAACTTCGGCAACAAACTGTTCAACGGTGTACGCAGCGTGATGGACCGTTTTGATGACAACTCCAACTATCGCCGCGATGTTAAACCATGGACGGCTGAAGATCCCAACACAGACTTCCCCCGCATTGCGTATAGCAACGAGCTGGGCATACAGTTTAATACGCGCGGAGATATTGACCGCTGGATAGAAAGCGGCACTTACGTACGGCTGCGCAACGTGGAGCTGGGATACACGCTGCCCAATACCATCCTGGGTAAAGTGGGATTCGCACACGCACGTGTATTCGTAAGCGGTCAAAACCTGCTCACCTTTACGGGATATACGGGCCTTGATCCCGATGTGGTAGGCAATCCTGATCCCGCTGCCTCTGTGCTGGAAAGGGGGCACGACGCCGGAAACTACCCGGCCAGCAGGATCATTTCTTTTGGCATCCAGTGCGGATTCTGAACCATTCAAATCAACAGTCATGAACAGATCAATTCTTCATATAAGTCTTTTAATCAGCCTGCTGTTTTCAGCTTGTACCGACAAGCTGGAAGTGGAAAATCCGAATACACCGGCGGTAGACCAGTTCTGGAAAACAGGCCAGGACGCCAAAGCCGGTGTTAATGCCGTTTACGGCAGCTTTTACCGTATAGGCGGCTATGCCCGATGGATCCATTTTAATTTCGATCTCCGCTCAGATGAAGGTTATAGCGGTAGCCCCTGGCTGGAACTTCAGAACTGGCAGAAGTTCCTCGTGGTGAACTATAACTTTGACTGCGGCATGCATGTGTGGCTGCATCATTACCAGGGCATTTACCGCGCCAACCAGGTGATTGCCAACGTTCCCAATATTGAAATGGATGAAACGCTGAAAAAGCAATACCTGGGTGAAGCGAAATTCCTTAGGGCTTTATATTATTTCAACCTCACCAGTTTGTGGGGCAACGTGCCTTTGCAGCTCACGCCCTCCGAGCCCACCGATCTGCCGGAGTACGCTACACAGGAACAGGATTGGGCACAGATCGAAAAAGACCTGACCGAAGCCATTCCCGATCTGCCCGCACAATATGGTGGCGCAGATATTGGCCGGGCCACCAAAGGCGCCGCCTATGCTTTGCTGGGAAAATTGTATATGCAGCAGCGTAAGTTTGATAAAGCGAAAGCTGCTTTTGACTGGCTGGTAACAGGCGAAGGAAAAGGATATTACGGCCTGATGGAAAACTACCAGGATAATTTTACACATTTGCACGAGAACAATAAAGAATCTGTGTTTGAAGTGCAGTTCTCTGATGCCAACATAGGCGGTCCAGATGTAGATGCGGCTAACTCTGCATCCGGCAACCAGCGCTCGCAGTTCTTTGGTCCGCGTGGTGTGGGCTGGAGCGATGGACAATGCCGCCGCTGGGTGGTAGACACGCTGAGCCAGGAGAAGACGATAGATGGCCAACGTGATCCGCGCCTGGCTGTTACCTGTCTCTGGGATTCACTGGATGAAAGAGGTCCTGATTTTACGCTGGTGTACGGCAGAACATTTAAAGACCGGTATGGCCCGGATAACCGGGAAGTGTGGTTCCACAAATACCTGGATGATTACTGGAGAGATTTCAGCAACTACTACTCTCCCATCAATTTCCGTGTGATCCGTTATGCCGATGTACTGCTGATGTATGCAGAGTGCCTGAATGAACTGGGACAAACCGCCGCGGCCTATCCCTATGTAGACCAGGTACGAGAACGCGCGCATCTGGCAAAACTGTCCGTAGTAAAACCCGGACTGGGCAAGGAACAGTTTCTGCAACAGCTCAAACATGAACGCATCTGCGAGCTGGCCGGAGAAGGTACCCGCTGGAACGACCTGATTCGCTGGGGCGACCTGAATGATGCCGTAAAGGTGAGCGCAGTAGCCAAAAGAGACCCGGACTTTGAGAATTTTCAACCCGGCAAACACAACCTGCTGCCCATCCCGCAATCTGAGATGGACATCAATGCGCACCTGCAGCAAAATCCGAATTGGTAAATCGTTTGAAGTTTGAGGTTCGTTTGAGGTTAGAAGCTTTGGGCAGGTATATCATTACAGCATACTTGTCCGGAACTTTAAATCTCAAACATCAAACTTTAAACCTCAAACTTCAAACATCAAACTTCAAATATGCGAAAACATCTGCTGACGCTATTAATGACCATTCTGCTTGGCTTTGGAAACATTTATGCACAACAACAAAACGGACGAGGCATCTGGACACAGGACCAGGCGCGCGACTGGTACGCACAGCAAGGCTGGCTGGTAGGCTGTAATTTCACGCCCAGCACAGCTATTAACCAGCTGGAAATGTGGCAGGCCGCCACATTTGATACCGCTACAATTGATCGTGAACTGGGCTGGGCGGAAAACCTGGGCATGAATACCGCCAGGGTATACCTGCATGATCTGCTGTATCAGCAGGATGCACAAGGCTTTCTGTCACGTATGGATATCTTTCTGCAGATAGCCGCCCGGCACCATATCAAACCGCTGTTTGTGCTGTTTGACTCCTGCTGGGATCCTTTCCCTAAGACCGGTAAACAACGCGCGCCCAAACCGCATGTGCATAATTCCGGGTGGGTGCAGAACCCGGGCTATAAAGCCCTGAAAGACCCGGCGCAATATCCGCGCCTGGAAGCCTATGTGAAGGCAGTAGTAGGCCGTTTTGCCAATGATAACAGGATACTGGGATGGGATGTCTGGAACGAACCGGATAACCCTAACACTTCCTCCTACGGCAAACAGGAACTGCCGGATAAAGTAAACTATGTGCTGCCGCTCCTGCAAAAGTCCTTCGAATGGGCCAGGTCTGTAAATCCATCGCAGCCGCTCACCTCCGCCGTATGGGCTGGTAACTGGTCTTCCGATGCCACACTGAAGCCGATAGAAAAAGTACAGCTGGAACAGTCAGATATTATTTCCTTCCACAATTACGAAGCGCCGCAGGAACTGGAAAAGTGTATCAAATGGCTGCAACGCTACGAACGTCCCATCCTTTGTACGGAATACATGGCAAGAGGCAACGGCAGCACCTTTGAAGGCAGCCTTCCCATCATGAAAAAATACAAGGTAGGCGCCTGGTGCTGGGGACTGGTAGACGGTAAAACACAAACCATCTACGCCTGGGACAGCTGGAAGAAAACCTACACGGCTAAACCGGAACTGTGGTTCCATGATATATTTCATACAGATGGCACACCTTACAGGCAGGAAGAAACAACGCTGATCAAAAGCCTGACAAAATAACACAAGTTTCAAGTTTGAAGTTTGAGGTTTGAGGTTCGTTAAAAGTTTGCATGTTCAGAATAAGTCATTTGTTCTGACATCGAAATAACTTTAAACCTTCCACCAACCTCAAACCTCGAACTTCAAACCTCAAACATTAGATTATGAAACTCCTCCCCTTACTGTTACTGTTTAGCATGCACGGCTGTTCATCGTCCGATATGCCGGGTACCCGCAAACCGCCTGCAGACACGGGCATTATAAACCCTGTGCTGGATCAGGATTTTCCTGATCCTACCGTCATCCGTGCAAATGGTAAATACTATGCTTACGCTACGCAAACCCTGTATAACGGTAAAACGATCAACATCCAGGTGGCGTCTTCCCCCGATCTGCAACACTGGACTATCATGGGCGATGCCCTGCCGCAAAAGCCTTCATGGGCCGCTACTACACAGGATTTCTGGGCGCCGCATGTGCTGTACGACAGCAGCATGAAAAAGTATGTGATGTTCTATTCTGCAGAATCAGATGAACAGCAGACCAACAAATGCCTGGCCGTAGCTTTTGCCGATAAACCGGAAGGCCCCTTTGTTGACAAAGGCACCCCGCTGCGCAGCGGCACCGGTTTCGGGAATATTGACCCGATGGCGTTCGTCGATCCTGAAACAGGTAAAAAAATGCTGTATTGGGGCTCTGACGGCCAGCCTATCCGCGTACAGGAGATGGCAGACGACTGGAAGAGCTTTAAACCCGGATCACAACCGCAGCCGGTATTGTGGGCCAAACAGGAAAGCAAGTACAGTCACCTGATTGAAGGCCCCTGGGTAACCCTGCATGATGGTAAATACTACCTCTATTATTCAGGAGATAACTGCTGCGGCGATAATCCCAGTTATGCCGTACTGATTGCCAGGGCAGACCATGCAACAGGTCCCTTTGTACGCCTGGGAGAAGTGAATGGCAGCAACGAACAGCGTGATCCTCGAAAAGGATGACCGCTGGCTGGCGCCAGGGCATAATTCGATCTTTACGGATGATGAGGGGAATGAATGGATCGCTTATCATGCTATGCGCCCGCAGCAAAAGGGCCCAAGGGTGATGTGTATCAGCAGGATTGTTTATAAGGATGGGTGGCCGCAGGTGGTGAGGTAGGAGCGAGCAACCTTTACATAACACTAATTAATTATTGCTCAACTAGTTAAGTACTCCCAAATTTCCTTCCAAAAAATTCTCTTTTTCTCAAATTGCAATGCTCTGTCCTCCCTGCTAACCCAAAGGTTAGCACTTACCTACAGGATAGCAGCGGTGATATGCCAGGTGATATAAATAATTTTGCCTCATCAAATTCAAGATCATGAAGGCAATTAAAATCACTTACTGGACAACTACCGCGATAGTGGCGCTCATAATGGCATACTCTGCATATGCATATCTTACGCAGGATGCCTTACGCGCCGGGTTCCAGCATCTTGGCTACCCAGACTACTTCAGGGTGGAACTGGCTATCTTTAAGACTATAGGAGCGATACTTTTACTCGCCCCCGTTGGAAACAAAGTGAAAGAATGGACCTATGCCGGGTTTACCATAATATTTATATCTGCTTTTATCGCACACACCGCTTCGGGAGACCCGCTCAGTATGCGCATCATGCCGCTGGTGATCATGGCCTTGCTGATAGCTTCCTACATCACCTATCAGCGTAAACTCCAGGCCGCCTAACGCGCCGCTGTTCCCTTTCGCGGAGCGATCATCTACATTTTTATTCAACAGTTTTTTTTAACGGATCTGAAGATCCGCAGGGAATCATTTTGCTTAAGTAAAATATAAAATCATGAAAAAGATACTGCACGTAATTTCAAGCCCAAGGGGTAATGCCTCTTACAGCATCCAGCTGGGCAATGCAATTGTTGAAAAACTGTTGGCCACATGGCCCGGCAGTACGGTGAAGGAATACAACCTCGTCACCAAACAATTTCCTCACCTGGAGGAAGCGCTCATCACCTCTTTCTTTACGCCGCCCGAAGCCCGGAGTGCTGAAAATATTGAAGCGCTGCAACATTCTGACGAGGCGATCAAAGCACTGTTCGATGCGGATATTATCGTGATCGGCGCCCCCATGTATAACTTCAGCATTCACTCTTCGCTCAAAGCCTGGGTGGATCACATCGGAAGGGCCGGTGTCACATTCAGCTACGGGGAAAACGGACCAAAAGGGCTGGTGACAGGGAAGAAAGTTTACATTGCCGCTTCTTCCGGCGGCGTTTATTCTGAAGGCCCTTTACAGGCAAATGATTTCGTAGTACCATACTTAAAGGCCGTACTCGGATTTATTGGTATTACAGATGTGACAGTGGTAAGAGCGGAAGGAACGTCTATCCCCGGGATAAAGGAACATGCTTTGGAGAAGGCGATTAAAAGTATTGCGGTGTGAAAGAGTAACGCTGATAAGAAGAGGCTGCATCAAAGCACGATACAGCCTCTTTTAATTAATATCATGTTTCACCATATTCTATTTTTTCCCGAAATACCTGGTCTGCTCAAGACGGGCCAACGCCTTTTCTCTGGTAAAATCATCTTTACTTAAATGCTCGATATGAGTATAGTTACCAGGTCTATAGTATTTTACTCCCTCCCCAACATCCAGTAAATTGTACGCTCCGCAATTGTTACACCCACTCGGCTGCTGAAAACCTGCTTCTTCGTTTAAAAGCCTCCAATTTGTTAATAATAGCTGAATGTTCCATTTTGGACGTAAAAAATACATCTTTCCCCAAACAAAGAAGGAGGCTTTCGCCCCCTTCTTCTCCCTTTTATCAACTCACGGTGTGCGTACCACATCCGTAAACCTGATCTCTACTATATACGTGCCCTCCAGCCGCAGCATAAACGCAAAACGCGGGTTTACTGAATACGCATTCGGCGTCATATTATCCACATTTACATAGCGGGACGGTATGCGGTAATACATCAGGTGGCCCCAGTCCGTAACGCCGTCATGATATTTGGTCAGCGGGAAAGGCGCCAGCTCAAAATCAATGATCATCGCGGTATCCGTTGTGTTTACCGGGTGAAAACGGGCATAATTCTCAAACACCGGGCGGTCGCCGCGTTTGATGATCTCCCCTGCCTTGGGGTTAAACGGGCTGCCGTTCTTGTCTACCAGTTTCAGGATCACACGGGCGCCTTCGTCAGATACTTTTGTGAGCGTCATCCTTGGGTTACGCATAGGCGTTACCACATCGTTAACGTCAAATGCGTTGGACACATTATCTTCTATGGTGAAGATATCGTCCAGGTCCGGATCGGCAACAGTGATCTGTCCGAAATCGGCAAACGTGCGGGTGCCGTTCACATTCTGAGCGGTGATGTCAAATACATAATCACCCAGGGGCAGGTTCACAGATGCCTTATTGAAAACAAACTGTCCGCTGTTCTCGTTAAAGTACATCGGCTTCAGCTTTTGCACCTCCCGCTTCTTGTTCAGCTGCTCTACAGAAGTATCTGTATCCACGTTGAAAGACTCTCCTTCTTTAAACACCAGCACCTCGTAGTCTTCAAAGAATGCAGATGGCGCGGGTTTACCGGAGCTTTTATCACGCAGGTTCGTCAGTTTGAAAGTGACCGGCGGAGTAGATTCATCTGTATTGATACGGTCTGACTGCTGCAGCACCAGTCCCCTTTTACAATAGATCACATTATCCTTGTAGCGCATCTGGTCGCTGAGGAAACCCTCCTTTACTTTCTTGCAGGCAGTTATAAATAGAGTGACGGATAGTATACACAATAATATATTTCTCATGGGATTATTTTTTTAGTAAACCTCTGTGTTAAAGAACAAACGGTGATAGCCGTTCAGTACATGTACTACACCGGTAGTAGTGATAATACCGGATGTCTGGCAAACTGCGGCATTATCCTTCTCGCTTTGCGGTATCAGGTCAGGATCAGCTGCCTGGTCGTCCCGGCTGCCGATTACCAGCGTATAGTTCACCATGTCCACATAAGACACGTAGTCGTTGTAGGGATAGGTACGCAGCAGGTTGATCATGAACTTTTTATTGGGAATATTGCCCAGGATACAATCATATAGCTGGCCCGTACGGTTCATCTGCTCACGGTTGATCTTTCCCTTGATCATGTACATACGCAGTGAATCCTTCAGCTCCTGAACAGGAATACTATCCATGCTGAAGGGGATATTCTCGTCGCCGGTTTGTCTGGCGGCGCGTTTCTGACGGATGTCTACATAGGCTTCTACCCCGTAGTTGGTCACGGCAAAGAAAGTGATATCACTGTTCACCACGTCTTTCAAACCTGCTTTGTCTATCAGGTATACGAGGGAATCAAATACTTTTTGCGAGCGCAGGTAATCATAGGTGCTCATGTTCACATGCGGATCGTGTACGCCGCCATCGTTCTTATAGTCTTCCTTCTTACAGGAAAAAAGCAATGCCGTACAGACCAGGATATATATTGTTTTCAGAAAGTGTTGCATAAGTAATTGTTTGTTATGAGTAATGGATGATCAGATCTTGCCTCTCCAGTAAGTGGTTTGCTGCAGGAATTTGTTGCCCCTGAACAAGCGGGGATCCACCGGCCAGTAGAACCCTTCTCTTGCGTAACGCTGGTCTGTCAGCCAGTCTACGATATAAGAGTAGGCACGGGTACGCACCATGTCATAGAACAGGTGCCCTTCCAGGAACAGCTCTTTCCCTCTTTCAAGGATGTATTCATACATCAGCTCTTCAGCGTTGGAGGGCATGTCCAGCGCGGCGGTATTGTTACGGGTGCGGAAGAAATTGATCACCTGTAAGGCTTTGGCATTATCGCCTTTATACAGGGCTATTTCTGCCTGTAACAGCATCATATCTGACAGGCGGAAGATGATCATGTTATTACTCATATAGGGATCCAGCTTTACGCCGGGGTTACGGTATATGATATTGCTGTATTTACGGCAGAGGGGCCTGGAATCATCACGGTAATCAAATCCTTTCTGGAAACGCACGTCCATGGTATCATTCACTGTTTGTCCCTTACGGAAGTGACGGCTGAAGTATTCGGGCCTTACCGCCATACGTGCATAGTCGCCTTTGTATTTGATGTATTGATCGCCGCGCAGGAACTCCATACCGATACCTGACGAAGAGCCTTCAAACTGGTCTTCGCTTATATTCAGTTCAAAGATGCCTTCCGGAGATCGGCCAATGAAGGTATTGTAGTATTGCGCAGTATCAGTGAGCCGGTAACCGCCGTTAGCCAGCAGGGCGCTGATGGTGGTATCTGCGCTGTTAATGTCATTCATGTTCACCGTACCGCCGGAAGCTGCGTTCAGTGTAGTGCCGCGCCACAGGTACAGGTGCGCCAGTAAGGCGTAAACAGATCCCCTGCTGGCGGTAACTGCAATGCCACCGGTATTGCTGCCATAGCCCCAGTCCAGCAGTTTTGCGGCCTCGTGGCAATCTTTTTCGATCTGCTGCATCACCTCCGCTTTCGTGCTCCTGGGCAGTTCCGGCGCTTCCAGGGGGTTCTCGTAAAACTCGGTTACCAGGGGCACATCACCCCAGATGCGGGTCATTACAAAATAGGTAAAAGCGCGCAGGAACAGGGCTTGCCCCATGACGCGGTTCCTGTAGTCCTGCACATCATCCACGTCTTTTGCCAGGTTGTCTTCGGGCACTTTAGGCACCTGCTCCAGGATGGTATTGCTCATGGTAATGGCTTTGAAATAGCGCGTCCAGTTGCCGAAATCGTTCACATTGTAGGTGAAAGAAAAATCGCCGTTCTGGATGCCTTCCAGGCCGTCGCCATTGTAATCTATTACGAAATAGTTCTTGGCGATAGCGTCTCCATACATATAGTAGCTGTTCCGGAATGCAAGCGCATTTCTTACCAGGGCATAATTTCCTGCCAGCGCACTTTCACAGTCGCGGGCGTTCTGCCAGTATTTTTCCAGGTAGGTGCTGTTCTTCGGCTCCTGCTCCAGCAGTTTGCTGCAGGAGAAAGAGCAGCAAGCCAGCAAAAAGAGTATGATAAAGCTGTTGAGATGTGTACGTTTCATATTGTTGGGTTTTCCGCATTAAAAATTAACATTAAAGCCCATGGTGAATTTCTTCGGAATAGGGTATCCGTTACCGCTGTATTCCCCGTATGGATTCACCGCCTCTGCATCCGGCAGGTCTTTGGAGCGCTGGAACATGGCTACATTATCCATTACGCCAAATACGCTCAGGCGTTGCAGGCCCCACCTGCTCAGCATTTCCTTGCCCAGGTTATAGGTAAGGCTAATGCTTTTGATGCGCAGGTAATCTCCTTTCTCCAGGAAGAAGGTTTGTGCGGAAGTATAATAGTAACGGTAAGTACCTACATCATAGCGGGCATAGGTGGCTTTGTCGCCGGGTTGCTGCCAGATATCCAGCTTTGAGAAATCCGGTGTGGAATACCGCACAAAATTATTGACAGCATCACCTGCAGTGGAGTTGCTGAACTGGTCTGATTTATACAGGTTCAGCACATCACGGCCCAATGTAAAGGCGCAGAAAATGTTCAGCACAAAGTTCTTCCAGCTGAATTCGTTGATAAAACCACCGGTCACTTTAGGATTGGGATCCCCTATAGGCAGCTTATCCGGGTTCAGTCCGTCGTTGAATATCTCGATGAAATTATCCCCGTCCAGGTCTGCCAGGTAGAAATCTCCGGCGCGGTAGGTGCCATTGCCATTACGATATTTTTCACCGGTGTACTTGTTGCCCGGTACATCATCATCCGTAGCAAATACGCCCAATGTACGATAGAGGTAAAATGCATTCACGGGCTTACCTACAGAAAGAATGTGCGATTTATCAAAACGGTCGCCATTCTGGAAAACGATATCCCTGCCGCCATTGGGCAGGCTGGTGATCATATTCTTGTTATAGGATACGTTCAGGCGGGTAAACCATTTTACCGGCGAGTTCGTATGTGCCAGGGGGTTACCGGAGAAGGTGAATTCCACCCCTGAGTTCCTTACACCCAAAGTATTGGTGAGCGCCTGGTCATAGCCGGAGGTCACCGGCAGCAGAATGCTGAACAGCTGCAGGGAGCTTTGTTTATTATATACATCCACCGTAGCGGCAAACATACCGTCTTTTACTTCGAGGTCGGTACCTACGTTCCATTGCAGGGTACGTTCCCAGCTCAGGCCTTTTTGTGCGGCGCCGTCTCTGAAGTTGGGCGTGATGGCTGTTACCCCGTTATACGATGTGGCATTATCGTTCCCGTTAAAGCCGCCGTTGTTCACTTTATACAGGTTATACTGCAGGTAGTTCTGCGTGGGCAGACTTGCCCGAAGTACCTACGCTGCCCCTTCAGTTTTACCAGGGTAAAAGGACTACGATCTTTCAGGAACTTCTCTTCTGATAACAGCCAGGCTGCGGATGCCGAGGGGAAGAAGCCCCATTTGCTGTCTTTACCAAAGCGGGATGAACCATCATAGCGCGCGCTGACAGACAACAGGTATTTTTCATCAAAGTCGTACGCCAGGCGGGAGTAATAAGACAAGAGCCCGTAAGACTGGTAATCAGACGAGGTGCTGATATTGGTCTGCCGGAAACCCTGCACCACCTGTATGGGATCTGAAGAACCGCCATAGCCCAGTGAGCGGGTGTTCTGGTACACATCGTACTGCACATCCGATCCCAGTATCATGCTTACGTTATGCTTCCTGAATTTGTTCGTATAGCTCAGATAGTTAGATGACAGGATGTTGTATCCATTATCTGCAAATGAAAAAGAGAAGTTACCGTTGTTGGAGGTCAGCTCATTGGTTTTGTTATAGTCCCTCCTGCTGGTGCGGTACACATATGAGTTCTGTGAGTTGAGCCGCAGGTGCGATGAAATATTGTATCCCAGGTTCAGGTTCAGTGTCAGCTGGTTATCCATATTCTGATCCAGCTGGTCCTGGTAGTTGCCCAGCAGGGCTGCTTTCTTGGCAGGGTCCAGCGCGAACAGGGAAGAGGGCATCTGACCTGCGCCAACCGTTACCGGGTTTTGAGGATCGCCGTTGGTGGTAAGGTTGATGGAGTTACCCGGATTACCGTTACCGCGGTGCCTGTCTGTCCGCGAAAAGGCAATGATCGGGTTAATATCCAGCTTGTTGTTCAATGCGCGCGATAACAGGTTTAAACGCATGGAGTACCTTTTAAAGTCGGTACCTATTACTACGCCCTGCTCATCATAATAGCCTGCGCTGAAGCGGTAATTGGAGTTCTCTGTTCCGCCGCCGATGCTCAGGTCCAGGTTCTTGAGCAGCCCCGTGCGGTAGAACAGGTCCTGCCAGTCTGTATTGCCATTGTAAGCCGGGTTCAGGCTGTCTGTCATGATGTAAGGCAGCTGCTGCTGTTGGGCATAGGTAAGGCTTTGCTGGATCAGCGACATTTTCTGGCGGCGTTCAGTTACACCCAGTACCGCATCCCTGAGCTCCGGCCGCTGGGTTACACCAAAGTAGCTGGTCACGTTCACCCTGGGGGTACCGGAGCGTCCTTTGCGGGTAGTGATCATAATAACGCCGTTGGCTGCACGCGAACCGTAAATAGCTGCGGCAGAGGCGTCTTTCAGTACATCGATGGTGGCAATATCCATAGGGTTGATGCCTGCCAGGAAATTGGTGCCCGTGCCTACATCGTTGGCCACATACTCGTCCTGCGGCTGCGGTATCCCGTCTACCACATAGAGCGGTGAGTTAACCACTTTGAACTCGTTGTAATCACGGTTCACCGTGGTATTACCGCGTACGGATACGGTACCGCGTGCACCGGGTTCCCCGGTGTAGTTCTGCACGTTTACGCCGGAGAGACGGCCCTGCATCAGCTGATCAAAACTGGCAGCCGGGAGGTTCTGTANCTCCCTGCCCGACAGGCTGGAAATAGCGGCAGTAGCCTTTTTACGCGTTACCTGCTGGTAACCGATGATCACCGTTTCCTGCAGTGCGCTGGCGGAAGGGCTCAGTACTACGGTGACGCCTGTCTGCCCCTCTTTTACTTTAACCTCCGTTTTACTGAAGCCTACAAAAGAGATCTCCAGTGTGGCGCCGGGAGCGGCTGCAATAGAGAATTTTCCTTTGGCGTCTGTCACAACGCCGATGTTGGTAGACCTGATCCGTACAGATACACCAGGTAAGGCCTGTTTTTCCTGGTCGGTCACTGTTCCTTCGATTCTGACGGTGGGAGTTTGGGCATATAGGAGCACAAACGGGTACAATAGGCATAGTAATGCCAGGTAGAAATGTTTCATACATCTACTAGATTAAGGTTGATAATGACGAAAACTAATCAAAGGAGTCAGCAATCTTATTACCTTATTTACCCGTCCATTTACAGATATTAACCGGACTGATGAAAAAAACCCTCCATATATATTATATAAATGCTATCTTGTTATAAACCATTGGGAAGTAAACGTTTGACGGGAATCATATTTTACTAACCCAAAAACAGTATAGCAATGGGCCTCGAGAACTTATTGCCCGGTTACCGCTGTACGGATGGCATCTGGGACGAGATGTGCGACACCAACCAGATACGCGCCCACTACAGCAAAGTATTTGCCGCCCTCAAAGAACTGGATGTAGCCGCCCTGCAGCAGAAAGACCGCCTGGCCGCAGAGCTCTTCATGAACCAGGGCATTACCTTTACCGTATACAGCGATAACGCCGGTATTGAGCGGATCTTTCCCTTTGATATTATTCCGCGTATNNTTACCGGCAAAGAATGGGAACATGTTGAAAACGGCATCAAGCAACGGCTGAAAGTCCCCTCAACCACTTCTTAAAGGATATCTACCATGAGCAGCAGATCATTAAGGATAAAGTGGTGCCCGCTGCCCTCATCGCCTCCTGCCCGCACTACACCCGCGAAGTATATGGTATTAAAGTACCGCATGATATCTACATACATATATCCGGTATAGACCTCATCCGGGGGGATGATGGTAATTTCTATGTACTGGAAGACAATCTTCGTACCCCCTCCGGCGTGAGCTATATGCTGGAGAACCGGGAAGTGACCAAACGCATCTTTCCCGAAATGTTGTCTGCCAACCATGTAAGACGCGTCAGCAACTATCCCCTGCTGCTGCATGAGATACTGTTGCAGCTGGCGCCACCGCAGATCTCCAACCCTACCGTGGTGCTGCTCACGCCAGGCGTATACAATTCCGCTTACTACGAACATACTTTCCTGGCCCGGCAGATGGGCGTTTCCCTGGTAGAAGGCCGCGACCTGGTGGTGGATCACCATAAAGTATATATGAAAACCACCAACGGCCTGGAACAGGTACACGTGATTTACCGCCGTATAGACGATGAATACCTGGACCCGCTGATCTTCCGTCCGGACAGCGCCCTGGGCGTACCCGGCCTCATGAGCGCCTACCGCAAAGGCACGGTGGCCATTGTGAATGCCGTGGGTAATGGTGTGGCCGATGATAAAGCCGTTTATGCCTATGTTCCGGCCATGATCCGCTACTACCTGAATGAAGAGCCCATCCTCTCCAACGTACCTACCTATGAGCTGAGCCAGCCCGATGCACGTAAATATGTGTTTGATAACATTCAGCAGATGGTGATCAAACGCACCAACCAATCCGGCGGCTACGGCATGATCATGGGCAACAAGGTAACTGAGGAAGAATGGGCGGCAGCCAGGCCGGCTATCGAAGCAGACTCGCGTAACTTCATCGCCCAGCCCATCATCAAACTGTCTACCGTTCCCTGTTTTATAGACGGCGTTTTCCAACCCCGCCATGTAGACCTGCGCCCCTATGCGCTTTGCGGGCCACAGGGCATACAGATCGTTCCGGGCGGACTAACCCGTGTGGCCCTCCGCCCCGGATCGCTGGTGGTGAACTCCTCCCAGGGCGGTGGCAGCAAGGATACGTGGGTAGTTGATTGACAGCTGTTGGCTACTGGCTATTACCTGTTAGCTGTAGCCCGGCTTTTTTAAACGTTCATTAACATCATAAAACATTTCCTGGCTGATAGCTAACAGCTAACAGCCAAAAGCTAATCACCCATGCTCAGTAGAATAGCCGATGCATTATTCTGGATGAACCGCTATATGGAGCGGGCCGGCGGCCTTTTACGCGCCGTATCCACCCATTACATTCTCTCGCTGGATAAGGACGCCGATGGCTCCTTTACCTGGAAACCGGTGCTGGAAACATTCTCTGCCTCCACACCTGCAGAGATTGACGCCATTGCATTCAATACGGGCGCTGCACTCCGGAACCTGATCACCGATACCGGTAACAATAATTCCCTGAAGGCAATCGTCAGCAAGGCGCGTGAGAACGCCCGGGGCGTACAGGACCACATCACCAAGGAAGTATGGGAAGAGGTGAACGCGATCTATCACCTCATGAACCAGACCACCCTGGATAAACGCCTCAACAGCTACGAAGCCGTAGAGGTGATGCAGCTCATTACCCGGCACACGGTGCTGTATAACGGGGTAACAGACATTACCATGTCGCGCGGACTGGGATGGAGCTTCATGAACCTGGGGAAATATGTGGAACGCTGCCTGGAGACCATTATCCTCACTAACAGGGAATACCAGCGTATTGATTACAACCTGGACGATATCAGGGATATTATGCAATGGCGTTACCTGCTGCTGTCCTTATCCGGTTATGAGCTGCACCTCAAAACCTACCGCTCAGCCAATTACAACTATAATGTGTTGCACCAGGTGCTCTTTAATGATAACTTTCCGCATTCCGTGGCACATACGCTGGGCAGGATGGAACGCCGTTTGCAGGAAGTGATCCGCGGCAACACCTCCGGTGAGGTGGCATCGCTGATGCGCCGCTTTGGCCGCCTGAACAGCAAGGTGAGGTATACCGACCTCGAAACACTGAACAATGAATCTTTACAGCAATTCCTGGAGGAGATCAGACTTGAGCTGCTGCAGTTCACAACAAAGCTCAGCCAGCAGTTCTTCTCTTACGCATAAGTTGATAACAATATGTCTATTTTCAAGATCCACCATATTACCCGTTACGAGTACGACCGGCCGGTAAAAGAAAGCGCCAACGAGATCAAGATCTTTCCTTACCAGTGCCCCGACCAGGAAGTGCTGCAACACGACCTGTTCATCACCGACCACCCGGATATTCAGACCTTTACCGATTACTATGGTAACAAGGCAGGGCTGTTCAACGTGCTGCCGCCGCACAAGGTATTGTCCATAGAAAGCAAACTGCTGGTGCGTACCACCGCGTCTTCCCAGCTGAAGATCAATTTCCACACCGGCGCCGAACAGCTCAACGCCGAAATGGAAGGACAGCTGCAGCTGCTGGAGCTCGCCGCCCGCGATACCATACAATCGCAGGCCGCCATAGACACCATTGCTGCAAGCATACAGCACTATGACAGCATCGCCGGCATGGTGGAACATTGCAGCGAATATATTTTCAAACACTTTAAATACATTAAGGGCATTACCAATGTAGAAACTACGGTAGATGAGATACTGCAGCACCGCGCAGGTGTTTGCCAGGATTTTGCGCATATCATGCTGCAGGTGCTGCGTACCTGCCAGATTCCCTGCCGCTATGTAAGCGGCTACATCTGCCCCAACAAGAACGGCATGCGCGGCGAAGGCGCTACCCACGCCTGGGTAGAAGCCTGGATACCCGGCTATGGATGGGCGGGGATAGATCCTACCAATAATGTCTGGGTGACAAACAAACATGTCAAACTGTCCGTAGGACGGCACTTTTCAGATTGCAGCCCGGTAAAGGGCACCTTCAAGGGGCCCGCCCGTCAGCAACTGACGGTATTCGTTTCCGTAGGTTATGAAGACGGTCATATTTTTGAGGAAATGAACAATGTTCACCTGCATACTACGGAGCACCAGCGAACGGAAGAGTTGCCGGACGGCACTTTTGCGGGACAGCAATAAGTGCCTGTTTATTAAAGGAAAGTTAAAACTGTGCACCGTTCATACAGTTTTGCTTTGACCGTTAATGCATGTATTCTAACTTTGCAGGCCAGCATGGGGATGATAAAGTATAAAATATCATATAAGTGGCTGCTGTGCATTCTATTGTACGGCCTCCACATTCAGTCTGTTACAGCCAACAATAAGCTGTCGCAGGCGAATGCCACCCATCATGTTCTTAACCTGGGAGATCTTTCCCACCTGTTCGACCTCACCCAGCAGGAGGATGATGGACAGGAAGTGGTACGCGCCACTAAAAGTAAAAAGAAGACCCGCTACTACCTCAACGCCTCTTCACGGCAGTTCAGCATCAGTCAGCGTATTATCTATCCTGAAGACAAACAGGATCATTTCATACTCGAAGAAGAGAACAAGTCTGGCATCTACCGATGGCTTGACGCGTTTCTACCCGCTTACTACAACTTCCTCTTCCGGTACACCCTATTTTGATCCCGGCCCCCATATCACCCTTTTTTTCCAGACTTTATTTTATTAATTATTAACTGATAACTGACTCAATAATGCAGCGTTATATTTGGGCCATTGCGGGATGGAGTGCTATTGCTATATACGGATGTACCACCAACGGAAATACAAACACCGCTAAAGAAAATGAAAGGCCATTTCCTGTTACGGAACTGGTTGAAAAAGATACCTTGCTTCAACATCATTATGTGGCCAGCCTACAGGCAGTGCGGAATGTGGAGATCAGGGCCCGTGTGAACGGGTTCCTGGAAAAGATCTATGTGGACGAAGGACAGGAAGTAAAAAAAGGACAGCTGCTCTTCTCCATTAACGACGAAGAATACAGGGCGCTACTGGCCGAAGCCAATGCCAACCTGAGCAGCGCTGTGGCAGAAGCCAAGGCTGCAGAAGTAGAGCTCAGGCGCGTTAAAATGCTGGTAGAAAAAAAGGTGATCGCCAGAACCGAACAGGAAGTAGCAGAAGCAAAACTGGCCGCCGTGCATGCACGTGTTGACGAGGCCAGGTCTGCCGCAGCCAGCGCTGCCATGAAACTGGGCTATACAAATATCCGCGCTCCCTTTGACGGCGTAATAGACCGTATACCGCTGAAAACAGGCAGCCTGGTAGAAGACGGCGCCCTGCTCACCACCGTTTCTGATATCAATGAAGTATATGCCTACTTCAATGTATCTGAAACAGAATACCTGGAATACAAGAAATCCAAGAAAGGACCGGATAATAAAGCCGTGAGCCTGATACTGGCAGATGGCTCTCCTTATAATCACGCGGGTAAGGTGGAAACAGTGGAAGGCGAATTTGAAAGCTCCACCGGCGCCATCGCTTTCCGTGCCCGCTTTCCCAACCCGCAAAAGCTGCTGAAGCATGGCGCCAGCGGCAACGTACAGCTGGAAAATTCAGTAGAGGACGCACTCATCATCCCGCAGAAGGCGGTATTTGAAATGCAGGACAAGAACTACGTATTTGTAGTAGACTCCAGCAACCGCATTGCCATGCGCAGTTTTACCCCCGGCTCACGCCTGCACTATTCTTACATCGTCAAGAATGGCCTGCAGCCCGGTGAACGGATCGTATGCGAAGGTACTCAAAGCCTTCGTGACGGTATGCGCATAGAACCCGTTGCTATACCACTGGATAGCCTGTTAAAAATGTAAAGCGTCCTAAAAAAAATTACATGTTTGATACTTTTATAAAGCGGCCGGTGCTGTCGCTCGTGATCTCTTTGATCATAACCCTGCTGGGATTACTGGCCCTCTTTACATTGCCCGTAACCCAGTTCCCCGATATCGTACCTCCATCCGTAACCGTTACGGCCAGGTATACCGGCGCCAACGCCGAAGTATGTACCAAAGCAGTGACCACACCATTGGAACGGGCCATTAACGGTGTGCCCGGCATGACGTACATGTCCTCTGTTTCCACCAATGACGGTATCACCGTTATTACCGTATTCTTCCAGGTCGGCGTTGATCCCGACCAGGCAGCCGTGAACGTACAGAACAGGGTGGCCACCATCATTGACGAGCTGCCTGAAGAAGTGATTAAAGCAGGGGTTACTACAGAAAAAGAGGTGAACAGTATGCTGCTCTACCTCAACATCATGAGTGATGACCCGCAGATGGACGAGCAGTTCATCTACAACTTTGCAGATATCAACGTACTGCAGGAACTGAAAAGGATCAACGGCGTTGGCCGCGCCGAGATCATGGGCGCCAAGGAATACGCCATGCGCGTATGGCTGAAGCCCGACCGTATGCTGGCTTATAATATCTCTTCAGAAGAAGTGATTGCCGCCATCCGCAGGCAGAACATAGAAGCCGCCCCCGGTAAAACGGGCGAGAGCTCGGACAAAGCTCCGCAGCTGCTGCAGTATGTACTGCGCTACACCGGTAAATTCTTTGAGCCGCAACAATATGCAGACATCATCATCCGCACCGAAAGCAACGGTTCCATGCTTCGCCTGAAAGACGTGGCAGAACTGGAATTTGGTGCGCTTACCTATAGCATGGTATCGGAAACAGATGGCAAGCCTTCCGCATCTATCATGTTGAAACAACGCCCCGGCTCCAATGCCAGCGAGGTGATACAGGAAGTGAAAGACCGCATGGCAGAACTGAAAAAAAGTTCCTTCCCCCCGGGTATGAACTACAACTTCAACTACGATGTATCCCGCTTCCTGGATGCTTCTATCCATGAAGTGCTGCGCACCCTGGTAGAGGCGTTCATACTGGTATTCATTGTAGTATTCATCTTCCTGCAGGACTTCCGCTCTACGCTGATCCCTGCGCTGGCAGTGCCGGTGGCTCTTATCGGTACACTCTGCTTCATGCAGCTGATGGGCTTCTCCATTAACCTGCTTACACTGTTTGCATTGGTATTGGCCATCGGTATCGTGGTGGATAATGCCATTGTGGTGGTAGAGGCCGTGCACGTGAAGATGAGCGAAGAGCACCTGCCACCGCTGGAAGCTACGCTGGCGGCCATGAGAGAGATCAGCGGCGCACTGGTGGCTATTACCCTGGTAATGTCTGCGGTGTTCATACCGGTAGCATTCCTCTCCGGACCCGTAGGCGTATTCTACCGGCAGTTCTCTTTAACGCTGGCCATCGCCATCGTGATATCCGGCATCAATGCGGTAACGCTTACGCCTGCACTCTGCGCCATCATGCTGAAGAACACGCACGGCCGGGAGGCCAAAGGCTGGATGGCAAAATTCTTCCGCAAATTCAACAAAGGCTATGATGCCACTGCCAACCGCTACCGCAGTTTCCTGGGCCGTATTGCAGGCAGGCGTATTGTTACCCTGGTATTGCTGGCCGTATTCTTTGTGGCCACCTGGGGCGCCAGCGCCATACTGCCTTCGGGCTTTATTCCGTCGGAAGATCAGGGCATGATCTATGTGAACGTGACCACGCCCCCCGGCGCTACCGTAGAACGTACACAGCGGGTGCTGAAAGAAGTATACGCTGCCGCCAGCAGGATGGACGCCGTAGAATCTGTATCCACACTGGCGGGTTACAGCCTGGTGAACGAAGTGGCAGGCGCCTCCTACGGTATGGGCATGATCAACCTCAAGCCCTGGGAAGAAAGAAAAGAATCAGTGAACGAGCTCATGGCCCTGCTCTCTGAAAAAGTAAAACATATAACCGACGCCAGCATCGAATTCTTCCCGCCGCCTACCGTGCCTGGTTTTGGTAATGCCAGCGGTTTTGAGCTGCGTATACTGGATAAAACAGGTAGCGGTAACCTGGATCAAACCGCCAAGGTGACCAATGATTTTATTACGGCACTGAAACAAAGGCCGGAGATTGCCACCGCTTTCACCAGCTTTGATCCCAGCTTCCCGCAATACATGATCCATGTAGACCAGGAACGCGCCGCTCAGAAAGGTGTGAGCATAGAACGCGCCATGGAAACGCTGCAGACGTTACTGGGCAGCTACTATGCATCCAACTTCATCCGCTTTGGGCAGATGTATAAGGTAATGGTGCAGGCAGCGCCGCAGTACAGAACCAAGCCCGAAGATGTGCTGCACCTCTACGTGAAGAATGATAAAGATGAAATGGTGCCCTTCTCCAACTTCATCCGCCTGGAAAGGGTATACGGGCCTGAACAGCTCACCCGCTATAACATGTACCTGGCGGCCATGATCAATGGCGATGCCGCCCCGGGCTTCAGTAGCGGCGATGCCATCAAAGCCATTGAGGAGGAAGCCGCCAAACTGCCCAGGGGATTCAGTTATGAATGGAGTGGTATGACGCGCGAGCAAATCCTCTCCGGCAACCAGGCGGTATACATCTTCGCCATATGCCTGGTGTTTGTGTACCTGCTGCTGGCAGCGCAGTATGAAAGCTTCCTGCTGCCATTGCCGGTGATCCTCTCACTGCCGGCTGGTATTTTCGGTGCATTCTTTTCATTAAAGTTGCTTGGACTGGAAAACAACATCTATGCGCAGGTGGCCCTGGTAATGCTGATCGGGTTGCTGGGCAAAAACGCCATCCTCATCGTGGAATTTGCCATACTGCGGACCAGGCAGGGCTTACACCCGCTGGAAGCCGCCATGGAAGGCGCAGTGTCCCGTTTGCGTCCCATCCTTATGACCTCCTTTGCGTTCATCGCAGGTTTGATACCGCTGTGTATCGCCTCCGGCGCCGGCGCCATGGGCAACCGCTCCATTGGTACGGCCGCAGCGGGCGGCATGCTGATAGGCACGCTCTTCGGGGTGCTGGTGATACCAGGTTTATATGTATTGTTTGCATCGCTAACGCACAGCACTAAACGGAATTAACATGAACAAGAGATCGCTTATTTATATTTATCTCCCTATGCTGTACGCCCTGCTGATGTTGGGCTGTCGCCTTCATCAGCCGCTGGTATTGCCGCAGCCGGGCAAGCTGCCGGACACCTTCAACAACAGCTCCGACACCACGGGTATTGGTAGCGTACCCTGGCAGCAGTTCTTTAAGGATCCTTACCTGCGGGATTTGATCGATTCCGCATTAAGGCACAATTATGAACTGCAAAGTGCCGGAGAAAGAGTAAAGATTTCCGGCGCCGTATTAATGGCAGCAAAGCATGCCTGGTTGCCGGCAGCCAGCATCAATGCCTCCGCAGGCGTTGAGAAGTATGGCGACTACACCCTGAACGGTGTAGGTAATTTTGACACCAATCTTTCTCCCAACATCAATAAAGATCAGCGCATTCCTGATCCTACACCGGATCTGTTCCTGGGCCTGCGCAGCAGCTGGGAGATAGATATGTGGGGCAAGCTGAAAGACCGCAAGAAGGCCGCCCTGATGCATTTCCTGGCCAGCGCCGAGGGAAAGCGGCTGGTAACCACATTGCTGGTGGCAGAAGTGGCGTCTCATTATTACGAACTGATAGCGCTGGACAGTGAGCTGGTGGTATTGCAGAAGAACATTGACCTCCAGGAATCAGCGCTGGCTACCGTGTCCATACAGATGGAAGCGGGCCGCGCTACATTGCTAGCGCAGCAACAGTTCCAGGCGCAGCTGCTGGATACCCGCAGCCGCCAGTATACTACGCGTCAGCGGCTGCTGCAGGTGGAAACCCGGCTGAATTACCTGCTGGGAAGATTTCCGCAGCCTGTTCCCCGTGGCAAACAACTCACCGTGGATACTTTGTCTGCCGCCTGGAAACCAGGCGTGCCCTCCCAGCTGCTGGTGAACCGTCCGGACATCCGCCAGGCGGAACTGGAACNGGGAGCCGCCAAAGCAGATATATCCGCAGCTCGTAAAGCCTTCCTCCCCTCTTTGAATATAACACCTTATGCAGGTTATAATGCGTTCAAGGCAGGATTGCTGCTGAACCCTGGCTCCTTTGCCTACGGTGTGTTAGGCAGTATTACTGCGCCGCTGTTCAACCAGAAGCAGTTGTCTGCACAATACCAGATGACCCATGCCAATACAAAGATCGCCTGGAACAATTACCAGCAGCAGATACTCCGGGCTTACCAGGAAGTAGCGGTAGCCCTGGGCAACATCGACAACCAGCAGCAGGTATATAAATTAAAGTCTGCCGAAGTAGGTGTACTGCAAAACGCAGTGGCTACAGCAAATGACCTGTTCCTGGCCGGATATGCATCCTACCTGGAGATCATTACCGCACAAAAAAGTGTGCTGGAAGCAGAACTTTCACTGATACAGGCGCGAAAAGAAATGTTGGCTGGTACGGTACAACTGTACCAGGCACTGGGCGGAGGATGGAAATAACAGTATTCCTGTTGAGAATAAACGGGCTCCAACATATTTTGCTAAAATAATATTATAAGGACCATGGTAACTGCGCAGTAGTTTTTAAAAACTGCTGCGCGATACCATTCCTTAAATGAGCAGTACTTTTGAAAACCTTGCGTAAATATCTGATAAACCTCACAGCATATTTGCGCAGTTACCCTTTGAATATTTCTGCACGATTCCGATTCATCCTTCATCCCTTTCTAAAACTTAATGATTTGTAAACATAGCAGCTCTACTGCTTACAATCCTTACTGGACGGACCTTTCGGCGTTTCCATAAAAAATATTATTCCTTTTGGGAATACACCATACCACATACAAATTGGATGCACCGGTGCAACGGTTTACTTTTTTTGTACATTCATAAAGGAAATTATTCAAAACTGCAAGCCTATGAACACTCAATTACACCACACCAGGAATGCGGAAATCTTGAATGCAATTGTTTTAGCAACACCTTTTATACTTATTCAGGCGGCAAAGATGCCATCGCCCGCTTAAAAACATCATTTAAATGAGGGATGCCAGGTTTTGATAAACACATGCCATCAGCATGACGAACGTGTGAGCACAACAGATAGGAACTATTAACGGTGAACAGCATATCTTTATAATGAAAGCCCTTAACCCGGATGTATCTTTGACTAGGATCGAAAAACCTTTATCCGTCTCATCTTTATCTCAAAGCATCATCTTACCGTCGCGCTTATGTTCGAAGAAAAAATATGTATGCAACGCCAACCCTGTCTGTAAGATAGACCGTATGTATATATAGGATTCAGGAACCAACTGATTCAGAATAGCCATAAACGTTTCCGATTAGGCCATTATAAATCCTGCGTTATGCTAATTGAAAAATTAGTTAACCAGTGTTTTGCCATGCCCGGAGCAAACTTATTACTATGGGAAAGATGAAAATTATTGGAGTAACTCCTTATGAACAACCCGATGTGCGTCTTGTACTAAGCCTGATGAAAGCCAACGCCACACCCGTTCTTCATCTTGGCCGCGATAAACAGCAAGCCATCGATGCGCTGAATGCCCTCACCGCACAAACCAGCCAACCCTTCGGCGTTTGCTTTACAGGTGCCGCCCTTGCAGACATTACTTTACCAGACCAGGTTACGCTGGCCATTATGCCCTTTGGTACAAAGATCCCGCTGAAAGCGCATGTACAGGTGTTCTACCAGGTACATACCGTTGGCGAAGCTCATAAAGCCCGCGCTGCCAAAGCCAGTGGTATTATCATTAAAGGAAATGAAGGCAGCGGACAGGTAAGCGACGAATCTTCCTTTATCCTCTTTCAACGCGTGATCAGGGAAATAAAAGATACAGCCATCTGGGTACAGGGTGGCGCCGGTATCCATACCGCAGCCGCACTGGGCGCCACCGGCGCAGCAGGCGTTGTGCTGGACAGCCAGCTGATATTGTTCCCTGAATGCAGCGCCCCTGCTGCATTGAAAAATATATGCGAGAAACTTAACGGCAATGAAACACGAGTGCTGGATCGCTTCCGCGTACTGGTGAGGCCCAACTCTCCCGCACTGCCTGAAAACATTACACAGCAGCAACTGGAAAAATACTTAGGCACAACAGATCCTGAAAAAGGCTACCTGCCCCTGGGACAAGACATTGCCATTGGTATAGACCTCGTACAGCGCTATAAAAAACTAAGCCGACTGGTATTTGCATTGCAGGAAGCCGCACACGGCCACCTGCGCCAGGCGCAGAAGCTGAATGTGCTCAGTCCCGGTAATGCGCTTGCCCGCGAACTGCAGATCCCCTACCCCATTGCGCAGGGGCCCATGACGCGCGTAAGCGATGTACCTGCATTTGCCGCAGCAGTGGCCCAGGCAGGCGGTCTGCCTTTTGTGGCGCTCTCCCTCTTGAAAGGAGAACAGGCCAGGCAGCTGATCTCCCATACCAAATCACTTGCCGGCGATAAGCCCTGGGGCGTGGGCATACTTGGATTTGCGCCGCCTGAGCTACGCGAAGAACAGATCAGCTACATCAAAGAAGAAAAGCCGCCCATTGTACTCATTGCCGGTGGCAGGCCCTCACAGGCAAAGGCCCTGGAACAGGCAGGCATCAAAACATTCCTGCATGTGCCCTCTGCCTCCCTGCTGGATATGTTCATCAAGGAAGGCGCTAAGAGATTTGTGTTTGAAGGAAGGGAATGCGGCGGCCACGTGGGCCCGCTCTCCAGCCTGGTGCTGTGGGAAAGACAGGTAGAACGCCTGCTGCAGGAAGAACATGCAGAACAGTTCAGCATCTTCTTTGCCGGTGGTATTCACGATCCGCTCTCTGCTGCATTCATCTCGGTGATGGCAGCGCCGCTGGCGGCCAAAGGTGCAAAGATAGGCGTGCTGATGGGTACCGCTTATATCTATACGCAGGAAGCCGTGAGCAGCGGCGCCATCCTGCAGCAATTCCAGGATCAGGCACTGCAGCATAAGGATACCATCCTGCTGGAAACCGCGCCAGGCCATGAAACACGCTGCCTGTATACTCCGTTTGCCGACTTCTTCAACGCCGAAAAAGAACGCCTGCAGCAAACCGGTACCGATAAGAAAGAAATATGGGCCCAGCTGGAACAGCTCAATGTGGGCCGCCTGCGTATAGCCGCCAAAGGTATGGAACGCAGGGGCGATGCATTGGTGATGATCAACCAGGACGATCAGCTGCGCTCCGGTATGTATATGATTGGCCAGGTGGCTGCCCTGAAAGAGCACGTTATCACCGTGGCCGAATTGCACCAAACCGTAGCGGAAGATAACTACACCCTCATAAAACAGGCCGCGCTGCCCGCATTACCCACACCTGCAGGCAAAGCGCTGGACGTGGCCATTGTAGGTATGGCCTGTATTTACCCCGGCGCCAGGAATATAGAAGAATACTGGCGCAACATCATCCTCGGGAAAGATTGTGTAACAGAAGTGCCGGACGAGCGATGGAACAAATCACTCTACTACGATCCCGCATCTACAAATGGAGAAAAGACCCCTTCCAAATGGGGCGGCTTCATTCCCAGAATAGATTTTGATCCCCTTACCTTTGGTATACCGCCGCAATCGCTGGCGGCTATTGATCCGGCGCAGCTGTTGAGTTTACTGGTGGCCAAACAGGCATTGGATAATGCAGGTTATGGCGGCGCCAATATCAACCGTGAGAACGTGTCTGTGATCATTGGCACGGAAGCGGGTACAGACCTTGCCAACAACTACGGCTTCCGTTCCCTCTTCACGCAGATCTTCGGCGAGATACCGCCTGAACTGAACGATGCGCTGCCTAAGCTCACGGAAGATTCTTTCCCCGGTATACTGGCCAATGTGATCGCGGGCCGTATCACTAACCGGCTGGACCTTGGCGGGCGCAACTACACCGTAGATGCGGCCTGTGCCTCCTCACTTGCGGCCATCGACCTCGCCTGCCAGGAGCTGATACTGGAAAAATCGGATATGGTGATTGCAGGTGCGGCAGACCTGCACAACAGCATCAATGACTACCTGATGTTCGCCAGCACCCACGCACTTTCCCGCAATGGCAGGTGCGCCACTTTCGATGCTAACGCAGACGGCACAACGCTGGGCGAAGGTATTGCCATGATGGTGCTGAAACGATATGAAGATGCACAACGCGACGGAGATACCATCTATGCAGTGATCAAAGGCGTAGGCGGATCCAGCGATGGTAAGAGCCTGGGGCTGACGGCGCCCCGCAAGGCAGGCCAGGCAAGAGCGCTGGAACGGGCCTATGAACAGGCGGGTATCTCTCCCGCTACCCTCGGACTGGTTGAAGCGCATGGCACCGGTACGGTGGTAGGCGACAAAACAGAGCTCAGCGCCATTTCTGATATGCTGATACACGCGGGCGCTACCCGTGCGCAAACACACCTGGGCTCTGTTAAAACACAGATCGGCCACACCAAATGCGCCGCAGGCCTGGCAGGTCTGATCAAAGCAGCGCTCTCTGTATACCACGGCGTAAAAACCGCCCACCATCCCATCTTAAAACGCCTAACAGCTTTTATAACCCTGCCAGCAGTCCTTTTGCATTCAACACGCAGACAGGCCTCTGGAATGACGATAAAAGAGTAGCCGGCATCAGCGCCTTTGGCTTTGGCGGTACCAATTTCCATGCAGTGATCGAGAACCACGTAGCGGCCATACCATCCGCCCCCGTGATCAGCGCATGGCCGGCTGAACTGTTTGTGTTCCGCGGCAACAGCTATGATGCAGCCAAGCAGCTGCTCAGCACTGTAAAACAGCTGATAGACAGTAATGACAACATCCCGCTGAAAGACATTGCCTGGAGCCTGTACCAGTACAACAGCGATCCCATTCAGCTGTCTATCGTAGCAGACAGCATTACAGACCTGCGCCTGAAGCTGGACCTCGCTGTATCAGGCGTTGCCAGCAACGGGGTGTACATTACGGAAGCACTGGAAGGTAAAGTGGCATTCCTCTTCCCGGGACAGGGCAGTCAGCGCGTGAATATGGCGCGCGATCTCTTCGTTACCTTTCCGGCCATGCGGCGGCTGCTGAAAGATAAACCGCACTATGAACAACTGTTGTTTCCCCCGGCGGTGTTTGATGAAGCGGCACAGCAGCAACAGCGTTCATCCATTAAGGATACGCGCCTGGCGCAACCGCTGCTGGGCATTGTAGACCTGGCCATTGCCACCTTCCTGCAGGCGTTGGGCATACAGCCTGATATGGCGGCAGGCCACAGCTATGGCGAACTGCCTGCGTTATGCTTTGCAGGTGTATTTGAAGAAAATGAACTGGTACCCCTGAGTGAAAAAAGAGCTGCTTCCATCCTCAATGCAATAGGTGCAGACAAAGGCGCTATGCTGGCGGTAAGCTGTAAGGAAGAAGTGCTGGCCGGACTTACCGGCGGCGTGGCCGATGTATGGCTGGTGAACCATAACTCTCCCCTGCAATGGGTGGTAGCCGGTACAACGCCTGCCATCGCGAAGCTGGCAGAAAAGCTGCAGGGCGCTAATATCTCCTTCCAGCGGCTGGAGGTAGCCTGCGCGTTCCATAGTCCCTTACTCGCAGGCGCACAGGAGCTGTTCAGCACCGCACTGCAGGAAACCAGGTTCAGCTCGCCGGCCATCCCCGTATGGTCTAACACCACCGCTGCCATGTACCCCGGCAACGCAGATGCGATCCGCGAAAGACTGGCAGAACACCTGGTGAAACCGGTAAGATTTACGGAAGAAATAGAACAAATGTATGCACAGGGCGCCCGTGTATTCATTGAAGTGGGCCCCGGCAAAGTATTGAGCAACCTGACTAAAGCCATTATCGGCGATGACGAGCTGATACTGCATACAGAAGATAAAGACCAGCCGGGCATTACCCACCTGCTGCACACCATCGCCCGCTATATTGCCAGCGGCAGAAGCGTGCGCATGGAACAGCTGTTTGACGGCAGGAACGTACGCCAACTGGATCTTAACGCCCTGGAACAATACAAAAAGAGCGGCACAGTATGGCTGGTGAACGGTCACTATGCCGTACCCTCCAACGGCAAGCTGCCTGCCCATGGCGCACTACCAGTTGTTGCACCGCTGCAGCTGAAAGGCGCCGCTGCCAACCCGGTGGTGGTCAACAACCAGGGCAGCGCAGAACAACTGGTAGAAACCTATCTTAACAGCCTCAAACATATTGTACAGGCGCAGCGCGATGTGATCCTGGGATACCTGGGTCATCATCCGCAGCACTTTGAAAGCGCCCCCCTGCCCGACCTGACACCGCGCAAAACCATACCGGTGCACAGCAATGGCAATGGTAACGGACAGCATTACACGAACGGCGTACACACCATGGCCGCCGTTGCCGCCGCTACCGTAAACACTGCGCTGGATGTAAAGAGCATCCTCCTTTCCGTAATCAGCGATAAAACCGGCTACCCGCCAGACATGCTGGGCATGGAAATGGACCTGGAAGCAGACCTCAGCATCGACTCCATCAAACGCATGGAGATCATCGGTGAGCTGAAAACAAGGCTGGGCGGCTTTAAACACGCCGTCCACAGCGAAGAAACACTGGTAGAACAACTGGCCGCCATCAAAACCCTGAAAGGCCTGGTAGACTGGATCTCTGAAAACGCAGCCACCACCAGCAATACCAGTACGATGCCTCCTGCGGATGATCTGCCCTTAACCTCCAACCTCCCACCAACCGCCAACCTCCAACCTCCAACCTCAAACGCCGCGGGCAAATCTGCTGCCGAAATACAGGCCGTGCTGCTCAGCGTAGTAAGCGAAAAGACCGGCTATCCGCCAGACATGCTGGGACTGGATCTTGACCTGGAAGCTGATCTGAGCATCGACTCCATCAAACGCATGGAGATCATCGGTGAACTGAAAACAAGGCTGGGCGGCCTGCAATCTGCCGGCGGCCAGGGAGAGGAACTGATGGAACAGCTGGCGGCCATCAAGACCCTGCAGGGACTTATCAGCTGGCTGGGGGCTACTGCCGCAGGCGACTTTGAACCGGTACAGGAAGCGAGGAAGATCATTGAACAGGGCTTTTCCCACAACGGCCACGACGGCAAAGAAACGCTGTCACGCATGCGCTTTGAGCTAAGGCCTTCTGCTCTGGACGCCGCAAGTACGGTTCGCCTGCAGGGAAACAGCTTTGCCATTACAGATGATGGGGGGCCTATTGCCCTTGCCATTAAACAAGGCCTGGAAAAGCAGGGTGCCAACGCCACCATCATACAGCCCAATGATCCGCTGGATGGTTATCATGGCCTCATTATCCTGGACATCTTCTCATCACCGCAACGCCCGGATATTATCACGGCATTCTCACTGGTGAAGAAACTGGACTTCAATAAAGTGAAATGGGTATACGCTGTTTCTGATTTTGACGGGCACCTGGGACATGATACCAACATGCAGCTGGTGCAGCATTTCCAGGGCTATTCCGGCTTCTTCAAGAGCCTGGATAAAGAATACGAGCATACCAAATGCCGTACTATCAATATCAACCTGCCGCTTAAACCGGCGCCCGAAAAAATAGCCGCTATTACATTGGATGAAATACTGCACCCGGATGGTCCTGCAGAGGTATTTTACCAGGATGACAGCCGCCAGACCCTGGAGCCAGTGCCCTCCCGCCTCACCATCGGGCAAACGCCCGACATCCGGCTGAACAGGCAGTCTGTAATACTGGTACTGGGCGGTGCACAAGGCATTACAGCAGAACTGATGATCCGCTTCTCGAAAGAATACGCCTGTCATTATATCCTGGTAGGCAGATCGGCCGACCCGCGTAAACACATGCAGGATCAGTATGCTTTCCTGAAAACCAAAGATGAGATCCGCCAGTACCTTGTAACACAGGGCCAGCTGAAAAAAGCCTGCAGATATAGAAAAGAAGACGGCAGAGATCCATAAGTACAACCAGATACTGCAAACCATTCAGTCACTGGAACAGCATGGCGCCACGGTGACCTATCACTCACTGGACCTGCGCGATGAAACCGCCCTGCGCGATTTTATCAAAGGCGTGTACCGCGAATACGGGCGGATAGACGGCGTTGTGCATGGCGCGGGATTGCTGGAAGATAAACTCTTTCACCAGAAAACACCGGAGTCTTTTGAGCGCGTGTTTTCTACCAAGGTAACGCCCCTTCGTGTGCTGTCTGAACACCTGAATGCAGAAACCCAGTTCGTGATCCTCTTCTCCAGCGTAGCGTCTGTATACGGCAACCGCGGACAAACCGATTATGCTGCCGCCAACAGCGTGATGGACCGCTACGCCCGTGTATTGAAGCAACGCCTCAAAGCCAAGGTGATGGCCATCAACTGGGGCCCCTGGAAAGGCACCGGCATGGTATCTCCCTCCCTTGAAAAGGAATACGAACGCCGCGGCATTGCGCTTATTCCCCTGTCTGATGGTATGGAAACCTTTATTGATGAACTGAAATATGGTAACGAGAGCCAGGTAGTCATCATGGCGGGCAACATAACATTCTAACGTTTGAACCCCTAAACTATCTTTTGATGAACCAAAGTGTTGATGTAGCTATTATAGGCATGTCATGCATCTTCCCCGGAGCAGGCGATCTGCAGGCTTTCTGGAAGAATATTATCAACCGTGTAGACGCTATACAAACCGTACCCGAAAACCGGATGGAACGCATGTTCTTTGACGGCGAAACAGCGGTAGACCGCTTCTATTGCCGGCGCGGCGGTTTCATAGATGAATATGCGGCATTCGATCCTATACAGTTCGGCATCCTTCCCCTGGTAGTAGAAAGCACAGAACCTGAACAACTGCTGGCATTGAGCCTGGCCCATAAAGCACTGGCAGATGCGGATGTGTTTGAAAAAGAACTGCCTTTGGATAATACCGGCATCATCATCGGTAAAGGCAACTATCCTGGACCCGGTGCAGTAAGAGGCATTGAGATCATCCGCACCGGCGAACAGATTGTACGGGTATTGCAGCACCTGCTGCCGGAGCTGAAGAAGGAAGAGCTGGATCGTGTTAAGAAAGAGTTCCAGGTAAAGAAAGGACGCTTTGGACCGGATACCGCTATGGGACTGATCCCTAACCTGGTAGCCTCACTGGTGGCCAACCGCCTGAACCTGGGCGGAACCGCCTATACCGTAGATGCAGCCTGCGCCAGTTCACTGATCGCCATAGATCATGCGGTAAAAGAATTGCTAAGTGGCCGCTCTGATATGGTGATCGCAGGCGGGGTGCATGCCTCGCAGAACGCCCCTTTCTGGAGCATCTTTACACAACTGGGCGCCCTGTCAAGGAATGAACAGATACGCCCTTTTGACCAGCGCGCAGACGGCGTGCTGATAGGTGAAGGCTGCGGATTTGTTGTACTGAAAAAACTGGATGATGCGATACGTGATGGCCATCGTATCTACGCGGTGATAAAAGGCGTAGGCGTATCCAGCGACGGCGCGGGCGTAAGCGTGATGAGCCCTTCCATAAAAGGACAGGCCAAAGCCATCCGGCAGGCCTGGCAGCAAGCGAAGACAGATCTCCGTGAAATAGGTTACCTGGAAGCACATGGCACCGCCACGCAGTTAGGTGACAAGACAGAGCTGGAAACACTGCTGCAGGTGTTTGGCAGTGATATCGCGCTGCCCAAAGCAGGCATTGGTACCATTAAATCCATGATCGGGCATGCCATGCCCGCTGCAGGAATGGCGGGACTGATCAAGACCGCACTGGCTTTGTACCACGGTCAGCTGCCGCCTACCCTGCACTGCGAAGATCCGTTACCGTTAATGCAGCAAACCAGGTTCAGTCCCGTACTGGAAGCCTGTTCCTGGGACGATACCGGGCTGCCCCGCCGCGCCGGTGTGAATGCTTTTGGCTTTTGGCGGCATCAACGCACATGTAGTGCTGGAAAGTTTGCACATGCAAGAGGGCCGGCAGCAAAAATCATTCAGCGGCATGGCGCCTGCGCTGAAACGTGACCCGGTGTTACTGCTGGCCCGTCCCGATAAAGCTTCCCTCATCCAGGCATTGGAAGAGCGGTCTGCCATTAGTGGTGAAGGCGACTATCGTATAGCCGTTTTTGATCCCACACCGGAACGTATACAGAAAGCCATCAGGATCGTCAGTAAAGATGCTCCCTGGCGTAATAAACAGGACATCTGGTTTTCCAATGATCCGCTGTTAACACAGGACGGCAAGGTGGCATTTCTTTTTCCCGGCCTGGATGGATTGGTGAACGGAGAAACGGCCAGTGTTGCCCGTTATTTTAACCTGCCGGGGTTGCCGCATATCAGCGGGGCAACCGGTGTGCTGGCGGCTGCGCAGCATCAGATGGAGAACAGTGGTATACTGGATGCGGCGTTGAAGCAGCTGGGGGTTCAACCTGATCTCAATGCCGGTCATAGCCTGGGAGAATGGCTGGCCGGGCGGGCGGCTGGTATGGTGGAAGAACAATCCCTCATCCGTTTGCAGGCGCAACTGGATCCTGCACTATTTGAACAGCAGAATGCCACTTTCCTGGTAGCCGGCTGTGGTTATGAAAAACTAAAGCCCCTGCTGGATAGCACAGAAGATATTTATCTCTCTATTGATAACTGTCCGCAACAGGTGATCCTTTGCGGTACCAACGATGCGGTAAGTAAGTTCACTGCCGTACTGCGTGAAGAACAGATCTTCCACCAGGTGTTGCATTTCCAGTCAGGCTTCCACTCTCCTTTCGTAAAAGACAAGCTGGACCTGCTGCTGGCAGGGATGGATCTACTGGAGTTCCGCCCCGCTGCCGTACCTGTATGGTCGGCCACTACACTCAGCACATACCCTTCAGCGGTAGCAGACATCCGCCGCTTAAGCGTTGAACATCTGCTACAACCGGTGCGCTTTCGCGAGCTGATTGCAAAACTGTACAGCGAAGGAGTAAGGGTTTTTATCCAGGTGGGCGCCGGTGGTTTGATAGGCTTTGTAGACGACACCCTGAAACAACAAACTTATAGCGCCGTGGCGGCCAGCGTACCTGTAAGATCAGGTCTTTGTCAGCTGCAAAGAGTACTGGCCGCACTGTTTGTAGAAGGCAGGGCGGTGAACCAGGCATTTATGGAAACAGGCGCTGCGCCTAAAACCAAAACGGCAGCCCCTGTTAAGCTGCAATTAGGCTCTCCTATTGTAAATGAACTGGCGGCACTGAAACAGCTGCCGGTGGGCAAAGCGCAGCATAAAGCAGTGGCCGCAACAGCTGACTCTCCCGTGATGCAGGCCCTGCTGGAGAATTTCGAAGAGATCTCCCGGATACAGCATTCCCTGCTGGAAGCCTTTCAGCAGAAAACAACTTACCGCAATGGCGCAAACGGGAATGGCCATTATACCGCCGTACAGCCGCCGCCACCGCCTGTTGCCCAACCAGCAAAGCTGGTGCATGCGCTGGATATTTCGCTGGATACACACCCCTACCTGATAGATCACTCCCTGATCAGGCAAAGACCCGGATGGCACTGTGCAGATGACATGGAGCCGGTGATTCCCATGACCATGATACTGGAAGTGTTTGGCGACATTGCAGCCGCCAATGCCCCTGGTATGCTGGTGCAGAAGATCATGCAGGTAAAAGTGTTCCAGTGGATGAACGTGGCAAAGCCTTTCCGCGAAAAGGTGCTGGGCGAATGGAAAGCGCCTGACCGGCTTTACCTCGATCTTGAGAAATACGCCAATGCAGAAATACAGTTGTCTGAACAATACAACACACCCGATAAAACCAGTGCAGGCATTGGCGCCCCGCTGAACATTCAGATTACACCAGAACAGGTGTACACCCAACGCATGTTTCATGGCCCTGCTTACCAGGGCATTCGGGAAGTTACTGTAGTGGCAGAAAAAGGCATCCGCGGTATTATAGAAGGCGGCGCAGGTAAAGGCTCCCTGCTCGATAACGCCGGTCAGCTCTTTGGTCTCTGGCTGCAGCTTACACTGCCGAAAGACCGCATTGCCTTCCCGGTAAAGATCCAGGAAGTAGCGCTGTATGCGCCGCTGGATGATCAGCAGGGCACTTTTGAATGTACCTGCCAGCTTACATCTTTGAACGAAGAATTTGCCTTTGCTGATTTCATCCTGAAACGGGATAACAAGGTATGGGCTATCATCAGGGGCTGGCAGAACCGCCGCCTGGAAATAGATGAGCGCCTGTGGAATGCGCTGATCTCCCCAAGGCATGCTTTGTCCACAGAGATCGTGCCCGGCGTGTTCATGTTCCATAATGCGTATAGCCGTGTGAATTCCTGGGACTTCATCGTAAAACGTTATTTCAACCAGGAAGAGAAAAAGCATTACAACGAACTGCCCCTTCATAAAAAGAAGGAATGGATCATTAGTCGTGTAGCGGCCAAAGATGCGGTGAAGAGTGTACTGCAACGCGCCGGCGACCTGCACTACCCGGTAGAGTTTGCTATTGCAGCTACCGCAGCCGGGCAGCCGTTCCCCAGGGGAGGCGCTGCCGATGGCATCCATCTTTCACTGGCGCACAAGCATACGGATGCTGTCGCTATTGCACGTGCAGACAGGCCTGTAGGAATAGATATAGAAGAAATACGCGAACACAATACGGCCTTCAAGGAACTGGTGTTTGACCCCGCAGAACTGGCCCTCATCGGATCGCGTGATGAAGCCGAATGGCTTACGCGCTGCTGGGCGGCCAAAGAAGCTTACGGCAAATCACTGGGTAAAGGTTTGCAGGGTAACCCAAAGGCTTATACGGTAGAGCGGATTGATGGAGACGACCTGCAGATAAAAGGAATCATCATTCACACAATTAAGTATAAAAACTACATAATCGGATGGACCAGTTAACACAACCTACACAACTGAGCGAAGAAGCGATCCTCGAGGTACTGAAACAATTTATCACGGAAGTGATCGGCCAGGAGTTCGTGGAAGACCTCGACATTACCCCGCAAAGCTCTTTCACCAAAGATCTTGAGATGGACAGCATTGAAATTGTGGCCTTCTCTGAAAAGGTAAAAGCCCATTTCGGAAAGGATATCGATTTTACCGGCTGGCTGTCTAATATGGACCTGGATGAGATCATCAACCTTAACCTGGGAGACATTACCAAATACATTCAGTCATGCCTGTAGTATCGCTTCAGCATACCAGCATCCACTTACAGGAAATGAATGCAGGAGCCCCGGAGACTATACTGATGGTACACGGTATGTTCACCAACCTGTCTATCTATTATTTCAACATTGCGCCGGTACTGGCTCAACGGTTCCATGTTGTGTTATATGACCTGAAAGGTCACGGTATGAGCGGAAGATCCAGCCAGGGTTACGATCTGCAAACCATGAGCGATGAGCTGCTGGAGCTGATGGATAAACTGGGGCTGGACACCGTTCACCTGGCAGGTTACAGTTACGGCGGACTGATTGCCCTGAAGGCCGCTATGCGCTTTCCGGGAAGGATCAATAAACTGGCCATTATTGAAAGCCCCAACCCGTATGAACAGGAAACCATGCGTATTGCAGACATCTACAGCAAAGAGCTGCTGGTGCACTTCATTAATGATCATGCAGGAGATACCGCTGTCAGACCCGGGAAACGGCAGCTGCAACGCCGTCATCGTATGTATGAACAGCTGCTGAAAGAAAGCAGCATCCGCCAGGACATGCAGCAGGAAAGGGATTTCTTTTCCAGCCCGCAGCTGGCCGGTATCCCGCATGAAACTTTGCTGATCTACGGCAATGCATCAGATTGCATGTTTGCAGGGCAGCAGCTGCATCAGAAGATCAGCCGCTCGCAGCTGATCCTGGTAAACGGCGATCATAACATACCCGTGCAGGAGCCCTTCCCTATTGCTTATGCACTGAAAGACTTTTTTGGAACCTAATTATAAGCACCAGGCCTATGGCAAAATTTGTATTCGTTGTTCCTCCCCTTACGGGCCATATCAATCCTACTTTAAGCGTGGGAGCGGAATTGCTGCTGCGCGGACATGACGTGGGCTGGATCAGCCTGGAAGCTTCGCTGCAGGAGAAACTTCCCCCCGGTGGACAACTACTGCTGGTGAGCTATGATGAAGACCATGCCGCCACACAGGATGGTCCGCGCTATCTGGACGCCATCCGGCAAAAGAATGTTTACGGCGTTGAAAGCATCAAGTTCCTCTATGATGATGTGCTGATCCCACTGAACCGTTACATGTACCCCGGCATTGCACAATGGCTGGACACTGTCCGGCCCGATGTGGTGATCCACGATCATGAACTGTTTGCAGGCGCCATTGCCGCTGCTAAAAAAGGCATCCCCTGCGTCACCACCGTTACCGCTCCTGCTGCAGTAAGGGCCATGGACGATTTACCTAAAGTAAAGGAATGGGGCGACCAGAAGATCATTGCCCTGCAGCAGGAATTGGGCCTGGATACAGACCGTTCCCTGCAATGTTCAGATACCATGGCGCTTGTATTCACCTCGCGCGAGTTCTTTGGCGATAGCGACCTGGAAGACCGCTACAAATTTGTAGGGCCGGTAATACAGCACCGCCCCGCTGTCATCCCTTTTGAATGGGAAAAGTTCTATCACATGGAACACTCTTTGAAGATCCTGGTGTCCATCGGTACCACCTTTGACCACAGCTATAAAAAAGAATTCTTCAGCAAGGTATGCGCAGCATTCGGCAACGAACCGCTCACTGTGGTGGTAGTGTCAGACCCGGCGCTTTTTGAGGAATGGCCCTCCAATTTCATGGTACAGGAAAAAATACCACAGTTGGCATTGCTGCCGCATCTCCGATGCCGTGGTATGTCATGGCGGCCATAATACTGTTTGCGAAACACTGGCCGGAGGCCTGCCACTGGTGGTGATACCCATTGCCTATGACCAGTCTTTTGTAGCTGGCAGGGTAACCGCATCGGGCAGCGGGCAACGCCTCAACTTCAAGCGCTTTAAAGCGGAACACCTGCGGCAGGCAGTGCACGAAGTATTGCAGGATCCGCAATACGCCGCAGCCGCGCGCGCCATGCAGCAATCATTTACACAAGCCGGCGGCACCGCGAGAACAGCCGGATTACTGGAACAGCTGGCAGGCAGTCCGTTATCCGTAGCCACAGGAACCTAAACCACAACATGCCATCGACTAAAAAAACAAACAACCATGTCTAAATTCTTATTTGTAGTACCGCCTTTTTTCGGGCATATCAGTCCCACACTCAGTGTTGGCGCCACCTTAATAGGGCGCGGGCACCAGGTGACATGGGTGGGCATACAGGAAATTGCTGCAGAACATATACCGGCAGGCGGCCGCTTTATTGTACCGCATGCAGAACTGGAAGAACACCTGCCGGAGATCCGGCGGATACTGAAAAGACAGGATGATGGTCCCAACATCTCTGGCGCAGAAACACTGAAGCTGGCGCTGGAAGAAACCTATATGCCTTTCTGCCGCTTCATCATGAAAGGACTGGAACGTATTGCAGATGAGTTCCAGCCGGATGTGATCGTCAACGACTGCATCACATTTGCGGGCGCTATCTGTGCCTATAACAAGGGCATTCCCTATGTTACCACCACCCCTGTGCCGCCGGATGTAGGCGGAGACGCCATGAGCGCTCCCAAAGTGCATGCCTGGTGGGTGAGGAATATACTTGAGCTGCAGCAGTCTTTCGGCATCTACGCCAGTACCGCAATAGTGAACTCCGGAGAGCTGAACCTGGTATTCACCTCGCAGGAGTTTGCCGCTATCGCGCAGCCGCCGGAGTATATGAAATTCGTAGGCCCCGTTAAGGGCCGTCCCAATAACACCCCGTTTGACTGGGAACGCCTGGAGAAAGCCGTTGGTCCCAAAGTATATGTATCCCTGGGTACCTTGCTGGTGGATATCCGCAAAGATTTCTTCAGTAAGCTGATAGCAGCATTTGCCGATGAGCCGCTTACCATTGTTGCCGCCACCAGTCCTGACATCTTTGAACAGTGGCCCGATAACTTTATTGTGCAGGGTTATGTGCCGCAAACACAGCTGATCGCTAAAATGGATGCCGTGATCTGCCACGGTGGTTTCAACACCGTAAACGATACTTTCATGAACGGGCTGCCCATGCTTATTACACCTATTGCATATGATCATTTCCATACCGCCTCCCTGATAGAAAAAGCAGGCTGCGGCATCAAACTGCGTTACAAACGCCTGCGGGTAAACGACCTGAAGGCCGCGATGTGGGAAATACTGCGAAACCCGCAGTACCGCAGCGCTGCAGCACATATCAGAGACACCTATATACAGGCGGGCGGTAATGACAAGGCGGTGGAATACCTGGAAACATTCGCCGCCAGCAAACGCCTGGTAGCATTCTAAAGACACACATTATGAAAAGAAAACTACTTTTCCTCGAAAGGTTCATCTATGGGGATGGCACCATACCCAAGAACATCACCTTTACCGTGAAGATACGCGGCGCCATCAGTGAAAGCGCTTTACGCCAGGCGCTGGCCAAGGTACAGGCCAAACATCCGCTGCTCACTGTTGCCGTGCAGGAAGACAGCAAAGGGCAACCCTGGTTTGTGACACCAACACCTGTACCGGAGATCCCCTTACGCATCGTAGAACGGAGTTCGGAAGACGACTGGATGCGGGAGTCTGAAAAGGAGTGCTCACTTCGTTTTGATATGCAGCAAGGACCTTTGCTGCGCATGGTATGGATCCGTTCAGGTGTAGTATCTGATCTTATTATGGTGTGCCATCACTGCATCTGCGATGGCGCTTCCATTGTTACACTTTTCCGCGAAATACTGACACTGACTGATCAGCCAAAGCTGGAGATTGGCCAATACGACTCATTCAACACGATAGAAGACCTGGTGCCCCGCGTGATCCTGGAAGACAGGAAGAACAAACGCAAAGGTCTTATTACCTCCGCCTTCCTCCGGTTGTTCCTGTTCTTTGTGCCCCAAAAGAAAGAGCTGCCCTGGGGTAAAGACTACACCGTTCGCTGGAAGATGGATAAAGCATCCACTGCCGCGCTGGTGCGCCGCTGCAAGGAAGATCGCACCACCGTACATGCAGCGTTGTGCACCGCCTTTCTCTGGGCCTTCCGCCAGGTAAAAGGAAACAAGGCCCGCAACCAGGTCTTTTGTCCGGTGAACCTGCGCAGGTATATTTCGGAGATCAAGGACGATATGCTGTTTGGCTTTGCTTCCAGCACTACTTTATCACTGGAAAAAGATCCTGCCCTGGACTTCTCTGCGCAGGTGAAGAAAGTGAACACCAGGCTGTCTGAAAAACTGGAAAACCTGAAAGTATACGAGGAGATCATGATCAATGAATACTATCACCCGGTAGTGAAAAAGTTGTCGCAATACCTGAGCACGGCCAAAGGCAACAATGATCTTACCTTTTCCAATATGGGACGCCTGGATATTCCCAAGCGCTTCAGCTCCTTTGAAGTGGAGACCGTTCATAACCCCATCCTGGTATTCAAATCGGCCAACCCGAATGGCATTATTGTGAGCACCTTCGATGAGCAGATGAACTTTTCCTTTCTCTCGAATGATGCCTACCTGTCTGAAGAAGAAGCGGCAGCTATCAGGGACAAGGCCATGGAAGCGATAAAAAGCTTAACGCGGAACACAGAACGCTTAACGCAGCATGCGGAATACTAAACGCTGAATAACATGCAGAGAAAACTCATTATCGGTGAAAGGATCATGTACGGCGACGGCAACACGCCGCTGAACAGCGCATTTGTAGCCAGGGTACGGGGCAATATACAATTGCACTACCTGCACCAGGCGCTGGCGAAAGTACAGGCTAAACATCCCCTGTTGAGGGCCGGCGTAGCGCCCGGCAAAAAGGGCCTGCCACATTTTGTGAGCAGCGACCCTATCCCCGCCATACCTGTCCGCATTGTTGAAAGACAACAGGAAGACGACTGGCAGCGGGAGTCTATGACAGAGTGGGCCACACCCTTTGATATGCGTAACGGCCCGCTCTGCAGGATGGTGTGGATACGTGATGCAGCCATTTCCGAGCTGATCCTGGTGTGCCATCACTGCATCTGCGATGGCGTCTCTGTTGCCACCCTGCTGCAGGAAGTGCTCACCGCGCTTGACCAGCCGGATATGGAGCTGCCGCCTTACGATACTTTTCATGACATTGAGGCGCTGATACCCCGTCCCTACCTGGAGAATAAAAAACTGCAGCGTAAAGGTAAACGATCCGCCATACTGGCCTGGCTCACACTCTCCGCAGTATTATGGCGCAAAAAACCAACCGCCTAAAGGAAAAGACTACCTGCTGCACTGGAAACTGGACAGGGAAGCATCTGCCGCATTTGTACAACGTTGCAAAGCAGAAGGCACCAGTGTGCATGCGGCCTTGTGTGTAGCGCTGCTGCGCGCTTTCCGGGAAGTACAGGGCAGCCGTGCACGTAACAGGGTGATCACACCGGTGGATATACGCCGTTTCATAGACGCAATTAAACCGGATACACTGTTTGCCTATGCACCCACCGTTAACCTGTCGCTCAACGAAGAAGCGCCCGCTACAGCACGCAGCTTCTGGGTACAGGCCTACCAGCTCAAAGAAGAACTGTCTGCTAAAATAGCTGAGCTGAATGTGTTCATGCAACTGATGATCGGCGAATACATACATAGTTCGCTCAAACTGCTGGTGAAGCTGTTGAAGGTGACCAATGGCAACCACGATGTTACCTTTTCGAATATGGGACGGCTCAACATACCTGAACGCTTCCATAGCTTTGAGGTGGAAACCATCATCAGCCCTACCGTAGCTTTTCCCTGGCGTAACCCGAATACACTGGTGACCACTACCTTCCGCGGACAAATGGATTTCGTGTTCATATCCAACGATGCCTTCCTCCCTTATGAAGACGCGCTGGCCATTAAAGAAGCGGCTATGCGAACGATCATAAAGGAATCCGGGCTGGAGACGGCATTACATGCACCGCTTGCAGGAAGGACAGCTATTAACATTTCTGTTAACGAATGATTTACTTTTCACAACATATGATGTGCGATATTAGTGTTGACATTAAATGAATTTTCCTATTTTATCAGGGGGCTGGATTTCAATCCGGCCCTTATTTTTTTATCATTAACATCGGATTAGCTTCTCCCCATTTTTAACGCCATAATTTTACTGCGGGATTTTAATATCTTATTTTGAGGAATAAGGGATAGACCCTGCTCGTCTGCGCAGGGTTTTTTATTTAAATAATGACCCCTGCTGATACCTGTTGTCACAACAGACACTCCCATATGCATTCAGATAGTAATTTGTATCTTGCCGCATGAATTCTTCATTCGCCTTGATAAGAATAGTATTCATTATTGTTAGCTTTCTGCTCTGTATATCTTCCCCCGGCCACGCGCAACAACTCCTGAAAAAACCGGTTGTTGTTAATGTTAAACAGCAGCCCCTGCTGGTGGTACTGAATGAACTGAGCCGCCAGGGAAAGCTTCACTTTTCCTACACCAGCGATGTGGTTAAAAACGACAGCCTGGTTACCGTTTATGCCCAACATAAATCTATTAAGCAGGTACTGGACATGCTCTTTGGCAATACCCGCCAGTACCGCGAAATAGGTGATCATATCATTATCCAGCACGTGGGCCCTGATCCTTCACGTACCTATACCGTTACCGGTTATGTAAGAGACCGGACCAACGGCAGCTCTATCGCCAATGCCACCGTATATGAAAAGCAGCAGTTCATCTCTACGCTGACCAATAACGAAGGCTTTTTCCGGCTTCGCCTGAAAAGCACCGAACGATATATTACCGCCATTACGGTCAGTAAAGACCTTTACCGCGATACCACCCTTACTGTGCTTCCGGGTATTGACCAGGAAGTGCCCACCATCACCATCCGCCCTGCAGACCCGGTGAACCTGGCGCCGGTAGACATTGGGGTAGACAGAACCTGGCTGGGAAAGTTCTTCCTCTCTTCCAAACAGCGTATGCAGAGCATCAACCTGAAAGGCTTCTTTGCCAACAAACCCTTCCAGTATTCGCTGGTACCCGGACTGGGTACTCACGGACATATGGACGGACAGGTGATCAATAAGTTTTCCATTAACGTTATAGGCGGCTATGCCGCAGGTCTGCACGGTTTTGAGCTGGGCAGCGTGTTCAATATCAATAAAAAGGAGGTCAGCGGTTTCCAGGCCGCCGGCGTATTCAACATCACTGGCGGCCAGGTAAGAGGCGTACAGCTGGCCGGTGTGCATAATATGGTGCTGGATACCCTGAAAGGATTCCGAGGCAGCAGGTGCATTCAATATTGTGGAAGGAAAGGTAAAAGGCACACAGATGGCCGGTGTGTTCAACATGGCGAAAGACAGCATGAAAGGCCTGCAGGCGGCTGGCGCTTTCAATATAGTACATGGTACCGTAAAGGGCGCCCAACTGGCGGGTGCATTCAACTACACCGATTCTGTACAACGGGGCTTCCAGGCGGCTGGCGGCGGCAATATCAGCACCAGCGATGTGGAAGGCCTGCAGATGGCAGGCGCCTTTAACTATGCACGGCGCCTGAAAGGTGTACAAATAGGCATTGTGAATATTGCGGACACCTCTTCCGGCTACAGCATCGGCCTGGTGAATATTATTAAAAAAGGCGGCTATTACCGGCTGGCTGTTTCGGCTAATGAGCTCACCCCCTGGAACATTGCCATTAAAACCGGCACTAAAAAATTCTATGGTATACTGCTGGCGGGAGCCAATACAGCACACAATCACAAGCTGTTTAGCTTTGGCTGGGGCTTTGGACGCGAGTGGACGATGAACCAGCGCCTGTCGCTCACCACCGAATTTACTTCGCAGAACGTGTACCTGGGTGAGTGGGAACGTATGCCGCTGTTAACCCGTATACTACCCTCCCTGAATTACCGCTTCGGAAAATACTTCAGCGTGTTTGCCGGGCCCGCACTCTCCATCTACAATACACAGGAAGCGCAGCCTAAAACAGGCTACCGGCAGGATAAGCCCGGCACCATCGGGTGGCAGGCAGGGATCAGTTTATTTTAGCTGTTGGCTTTTAGCTTTTAGCGTATAGCTTTCGGCGTTAAAGATTTTTATCAACGTCTATTCAATGCTTATAAGAACACCACTTATTATTGCAGCTTTTGCGCTGCTGCAGCCTGTTTATGCATCGGCACAGGATGAATACCTGCCCCGCAAGCCGCTGACGCAGCCTGAACGTTTCCTGTTTGACCTTGATTTTAAGCTATAGCGTTTAAGCGATACGGTTATTATTGACCTGTCTTGCAGCGGACGGGTCGGTCTGGTAAGTGAGGACAGATCCGTTCTTTAATATTTCCACAACCCGGTACCCTTTGTAGGCCGTTCCCCAGGTGCCTGCTACGTGTGCATCCCAGAAATAATATTTGCCCTCTTTTTCCCTCATGCCATCCTCATCATGATCATGACCCTGGAATATGGCTTTCAGGTTCTGCTGACGGCTGAACAGTTCTACGATATCCGGACGGTCTATCCCCGTACTTGGTCCATTTCACCGGGGTGATGTGCATGAACACAAAGAGGTGTTGATAAGATTTGTATTTATCCAGCAATGCTTTGGTGCGTTCAAGATCAGGCCCGGTATATTCTCCCTTTACATCGGCGGTGTTCAGTACAATAAAGCCGGCATCCTTCTTTGTGAAGCTGTGATCGAAAGGCGTACCCCATACCTGCTCCCAATGCGATTCTTCCGTTCTGTCGTGATTGCCGTGAGAAACATAGTAGGGTACTTTCAGCTGGTCCCATACTATCTTTGCTTCCGGCAGGAACACCGGGTCGTTATGGAAGACATCGCCATTCACCATTACAAAGTCCAGTCCGCGGCCTTTGGCCTCTGCATTCAGCCAGCCGGTCATTTCTTTATGAAGGGCGGCATAATCGGATTTCGGTTCACCGTAATGCCCGTCTGATGCAAGCGCAAAGCGCAGCTTTACATCTTTCTTTGAAGGCAGTGTAAAACCGGCGGGCATAAAAGCGGGCAGCGCATTGCCCATGCCCAGCAGGATCACGCTCTTGATGCTGTTTTGCAGAAAACGTCTGCGGGAGAGTGTCATACAGAATCAGGTTAATGTTTACGAACAGGTGTTATACGAACAGATGCAGTATCAGTACTCCTGCCAGGCCCACAATGGAAACAATGGTCTCCATCATTGACCAGGAACGGAAAGTATCTTTCAATGACAAGTTAAAATATTCCTTGAATAACCAGAAACCGGCGTCATTTACATGGGAAAAGAAGAGACTGCCCGCACCGATAGACAACACCATCAAACTGGGGTCTACATGCAGCTGCCCGATCATGGGCGCCAGTATACCCGCCGTGGTAAGTCCTGCAACGGTAGCAGAGCCCAGCGCTACCCGGATCAGTGCAGCAATGAGCCAGCCCAGCACCAGCGGCTGGATGTTCCAGTCCTGCACAACGGCCGCTATCTGTGTACTTACACCGCTGTCAATAAACACCTGCTTCAGGATGCCCGCGCCGCTTACTATCAACAGCACCATTGCCACATCTTTTACCGCTTCGCCATAGATGTTCATTACCTTTTGCATGGTCATACCCATACCGGTGCCCAGGCTGAAAGTAGCAATGGCAACGGTAAGCATCATTACAACACCCGGTTCGCCAATAAAGGTGAGGAAGTTTTTTACCGGACCATCGCCCGGCATCATGTACAGCAATATAGTAGTGACGATCAGCATCACCACCGGCAGCAGAGAAGATAAAAAGCTGTTGAATGCGCCCGGCAGTTCGCTGAGGGGCCTGGGCGGTACATTGAAACTTTCCAGCGGCCTGGCTTCGATCTTCTTCAGTGTTTTTGCGAACACCGGACCTGCCAGTATCACGGCAGGAACGGCCACCATCACCCCATAGATCAGGGTAAGGCCCATATTGGCGTGGAATTGTCCCACCAGCGCCGCCGGCGCAGGATGCGGCGGCAAAAAGCCATGTGTTACAGAAAGGGATGACAACATGGGCAGCCCGATATATACCGCCGGCAGCTTATACTGGTAAGCTACGGAAAAGATCAGCGGTATGATCAGCACAAAGCCTACATTATAAAACAAAGGAATACCGATGATAAAGCCCGTGAGCATCAGCGCCCAGTTAATATACTTTTCACCGAAGGTTTTCATTAACACCCGTGCAATGCGCTGTGCAGCGCCGCTTTCGGCCACCAGCTTACCCAGCATGGCGCCCAGCACGATCACCACCACCAGTGACCCTAATGTATCGCCAATGCCTTTGTATATTGTTTGCGGCACCTGGTTTAAAGGGATACCCAGCATCAAACCGGTGGCGATAGACACCACCAGGAAAGCCAGGAAAGCATTTACCTTTCCCCAGGAGATCAATAATATCAAACATACAATACAAAGGAAGATGATCAGTAAGGTCATAAATATCTAAACGTTCAAACATGAATTTAATGGGAATCTCTCGCTACTTCAGATCCGGAGTTTCCGGCCAGGAAATCAAAGTCGGCGCCTTTATCTGCCTGCATCACGTGTTTCACATACAGGCTCACATATCCCCGGTCGGTTGGCATATCCAGTTTTTTCCAGCGTTTTTTGCGCTGTTCCAGTACATCTGCCGGTACGTCCAGGTGAAGGCGTCTGCCTGCAACATCAAGCTCGATCATGTCGCCATTTTCTACAAAGGCCAGGGTGCCGCCAATGGCGGATTCCGGTGATACATGCAGTACAACGGTACCGTAGGCCGTGCCGCTCATCCTGCCGTCAGAGATCCTTACCATATCGGTAATGCCTTTATCCAGCAGCTTTTTGGGCAGGGCCATATTGCCTACTTCCGGCATGCCGGGATAGCCAACGGGACCTACGTTCTTCAGCACCATCACACAGGTTTCATCTATATCCAGTGCCGGATCGTCTATCCGTGCATGATAGTCTTCAATGGTTTCAAATACAACGGCTCTGCCGCGGTGCTGCATCAGTGCAGGTGTGGCGGCAGAAGGCTTTATCACTGCTCCGTTCTCCGCCAGATTGCCTTTCAATACGGCAATACCGGCCTCTTTGATCAGCGGATCACTGTAGGGGTAGATCACCTCACGGTTATAACAGTTGCAGGCGCCCTCTATATTCTCTGCGTGTGATTTGCCGCTGACGGTGATGGTGTCCATATGCAGGTGTTCCCGCATTTCATTGAGGATCACCGGCAGGCCGCCCGCATAGTAGAAGTCTTCCATCAGGAATTTACCCGATGGCATCAGGTTAAGCAGCAGGGGTACATGGCTGCCCAGGCGGTCAAAATCCTCCAGGTTCAGCTCTACTCCTACCCTGCCCGCGATGGCCGTGAGGTGTATAATGAAATTGGAAGATCCGCCTACGGCCGCATTTACCTTGATAGCGTTCTCAAAGGCCTGGCGGGTTAATATCCTGGATATTTTCAGGTCTTCTTTCACCATTTCCACGATCCTTCTGCCCGATAGGTGCGCCAGTACTTTCTTCCTGGAATCTACAGCCGGAATAGCCGCAGCGCCGGAGAGCGTCATGCCCAGCGACTCTACCATACAGGCCATAGTAGAGGCAGTGCCCATGGTCATACAATGGCCCGCGCTGCGTGACATACAACTTTCGGCAAACAGGTAGTCTTTCGGGGTCATCTTCCCGGTTTTCATATCATCGGCAAACTTCCATACGTGGGTGCCCGAGCCGATCTGCTGGCCCTGGAAGCGGCCATTCAGCATAGGCCCTCCCGGAACAACGATTGTTGGCAGGTCAACACTGGCTGCGCCCATTAAAGTGGATGGGGTGGTTTTATCGCAGCCCGTCAGCAGCACTACGCCATCTACCGGGTTGCCACGGATAGATTCTTCCGCATCCATGCTGGCTAAGTTCCTGAACAACATGGCGGTGGGCTTCAGCAAAGTTTCGCCCAGCGACATAATAGGAAATTCTACGGGAAAGCCGCCTGCTTCATAAACACCGCGCTTTACTACTTCTGCAATGTCCCGGAGATGGGCGTTACAGGGGGTGAGCTCTGACCAGGTGTTACAGATACCGATCACCGGACGGCCGTCAAAAAGATCTTCGGGGAAGCCCTGGTTCTTCATCCAGCTTCTATAGATGAAACCCATCTTGTCTTTCTTCCCGAACCAGTTAGCGCTTCTGAACGTGGACATGGTATAATTTTTAGTTGTACGATTAACACATTAAATGACAACTTACAAAAAACACCTCATTTTTTTAAAAAAAGAAATCTATTTCGCAGTCATCTTCTTCCGGTGCTTCATTCCCCATCTGCTCAATGCCATTATTACCTCCTCCAGGGTGTTGCAATACGGCGTTAACTGGTAACTTACCGTTACCGGTGTTGACCCGGCATCTACTTCCCGGGAAATAAACCCGATCAGCTCCAGTTCTTTCAGTTCATTGGAAAGCACCCGGGCAGAAATACCTTCCACCGTACGCTGTATCTGGTTAAACCGGTTATTGCCGTTATACAGCGCAATGATGATCTGCAATCTCCATTTACCGCCAACGACATATAAGGCATCGCCAACCGACCGCAAAAAGATCTTACATGCTTCATCAGATGGTGCGCAGATCTTTGATGTTTTATTTACCATACTAACCTGAATATTACCACTAACCTTTTGTTTAGTACTATCAAATGATTAGTAAAGGTAGCTAACTTCGCATTACAATTTCAAACAAATAAATGGCTACACTTTTCAGTTCCAAACGACCAAAGCTCAACGGCAAAATAACAACAGCAGCAATCAGTCATGGAGACCAGGTACGTAAATACCGTGTGTACGTTCCTCCAGCATTAAAAGAAAATGCGGCCCTGATTGTAGCGTTGCATGGCAGTAAGACCAATGGCCAGACTTTAAGAAAATATACGGGCTATGAGCTGGATGAACTGGCCGATCATTTGGGGTACCTGGTGATATATCCCGATGGGTACAAAAATACATGGAATGATTGCCGGGCAGACTCCCCCTTTCCTGCACATAAAGCAAACATAGACGATGTAGGTTTCATAAAAAAGCTGGTTGACACCGCACACCGGCAATACCGCATAGATACCAGCAAGGTTTTTGCCTTCGGTTTTTCCAACGGAGGCGGAATGGCGCTCAGGTGTGCCATGGAAGACAACTTTATCAATACTGCCTGTGTAGTAAGCGCCAACCTCCCCACCCTGGAAACCTGCTCATGCCCGGTGCATGGCCACCCGGTAAAGGTAATGCTGGTAAGCGGCACCAAGGATCCCATCATCCCCTACCAGGGTGGTATGGTTACATTTCTTGGTAAAAAGATAGGCACCGTTATGTCTGCATACGAAACGGCAAAAGTATTGGCCGACAGGTGCGGAGCTGCGCTGGTTCAAAAGAATGAGCAGATCGCTGATAATGTGGAATGCCTTAGCTGGCTGAAAGATTCATCGCCGGTGGTAAAACTTTATACCATCCACTGAAGGAGGTCATACCATCCCGCAAAGCAGGTTCCGGTTCTTTTCACTGATAACGGGAAAAACGGTGAAGAACTTTGATACGCCTAAAGCCGCCATTGAATTTTTCGGCTTGCTTAACTGAATACGTTCAGAGGTTGTAATACTTTCGTATCATGCGTTCATAAGTTTTCTCCGGCAGGTATTTCTTCAATATCACAGACAACTTTTCTATAGGCTTGCCAACCCGGTAATATCGTTTCACATACCTGCTGTTGATGATCTTCTCAATAACGGGGCAGAAAATACCGGGATCAGATCCGTGATCGATGCTTGCGTCTATCGCTGCATAACCTCTTTCGAAACTGTCTTTATAGGGCGATCCTGCGGGCACGGTTGTTTTTACACGATGCGCATTGATACCCGTGTGTACGGCGCCGGGCTGCAGGCAGCAGGCCTGTATACCATAAGCCGCTGCTTCCAGGCGTAGTGCTTCTGTAAAGCGGTCTACCGCTGCTTTGCTGCCGCTGTAAATGCCCCGGTAGGGTAATCCCATTTCCGATCCGATGGAGCTGATGTTGATGATCAGTCCCCTGCCTGCTTTACGCATGTGCGGCATCACGGCCTGACAGGTTCGTACCACGCCGAAAAAATTGGTGTCAAAGATCTGCTGCACATCGGCCAGCGACAGGTGTTCGGTAACGCCTGCAATGCTTAGTCCTGCGTTGTTGATTAGCACATCAATGCGCGACTCCTGCTGCAGGATGGTGTTCACCGCCTGCTGTACACTGGCCTCACTGTTGACGTCCATCTGCAGGGTGGTAAATGACTGCGTCCCGGCTTTGATGTTCCGGGACGTGCCATACACCCTGTATCCTTTTGCGTATAAATAATTACCGATGGCAGCGCCTAATCCTGCAGACGCGCCGGTGATGAGTATAACCTTTGACATGGGAAGAATAGCTTTCAGCTGTTGGCTTTTAGCTGTTGGCTGTTGGTAAATGTCTAACAGCTAAAGCTAACGGCTAACAGCCAGCAGCTCATTATTATATGCTTTGTAAGTGGCTACCAGGTCTCTGAACAGTTCAGATAGCCGTTCCCATTTGCCTTCTTCTATCAGCTTCTGGGGGAACAGCTGGCTGCCTAAACCGAGTCCGGCGGCGCCTGCTTTCAGGAAGTCCGTCAGGTTATCCAGGCTGATACCGCCCGTAGGTAACAGTTTCAGGTAATTCATCGGGGCCAGGATCTCTTTTATATAAGAGGCGCCCAGTTTGGTAGCCGGAAACACTTTCACCATGGTAGCGCCCAGGTGCCAGGCTTTATATATTTCCGTTGGAGAATATGCGCCGGGAAAAACGGGTACCTGCTGTTGTACGCAGGCTTTGATCACCTCTTCCTGCAGGATGGGGGTGACGATGAACTGCGCACCGGCGGCCAGCGCCTTTTCCAGGTCTTCGAGGGTGCATACCGTTCCCGCGCCGATGTTCAGCTTTCCTTCAAAATCCTGTACCAGCCGGGTGATGGTGGTGAGGGCCTCGTCGGAGTTCATGGTCACTTCCAGGTTCGTGAGACCTGCTTCAGCGTAATAACGGGCGAGTATGGGCACGGTGAGCGGGGGTACATTACGCAGTATACCTACGATGGGTATTTTGTCAAATAATTCACGTGAAAATTTACCAGGCATGGTGTTGTACTGTTAAGTGATTGAATATAGAATACTGTCCTCTGATCACTGCTTCTTCTATCCATTGTGCGGGCAGAATGTTGCTGCGCTGCATTAGTCCGAGAACGTCCAACGCTGCCGCATAATGTTTTTCCAGGTGGGAGCCGCCGCACAGGCAGATCTGTCCGTTGCCTGCTGCCAGGGATTGCAGTTCTGCGCCAATCAGCAGGCCGCTGAGATAATCCAGGTTCTCTGTGCTGGTAAGATGACCGAACAGCTGGTTTGTCCTGACACGGAAAATGGCGTGCAGCAGGCTGTCTTTTGCGCCGGCCATCACTCCTTCCCTGAAACTGCTGCTGAGCGGAGACTGCGAAGCCCCTTCGGGTGCAGCTACCGCATCTTTCAGAATGCTGTGCCGCCGCAGCAGTTCAAACAGCTCGCCGGTCATAAAGGTCTGGAAACCGGTGGCTGCTCCGTTCTTCACCTGTATATGTTTGGAATGTGTACCCGGGAAAATGTAGGTGGCCTCCCCGGCCGTCCTGGTTCCCCCAATGCAGCCTATCAGCTGGGTTTCTTCTCCCCTCATCACATCATCTTCGCTGCGTATGCCTGAGATCAGCAGCACATCATGCGGAAGGTTGTCGCCGGCGGGCTCCAGGCGGGTCAATATACCACGGCCGTCTGTGGCAAAAGGCAGGCTGCCGTAGGGCAGCTCCATCATACCAATGGAGGAGGAAGCCATGCCCGAAATAATCAACGGTATGCCTCCTGGTAGGGGACCTGCCTGTTGTTCAATGCTTTGGATAGCGGATCTGATCCTGTCTGTGTAAAAACGCCACCTTTCCGTGGAGCCCTGCAAACCTGCATTCTGCCAGGCCTGCCAGGTGGCGGCAATACCATTACCGGTATGTATGGCTGCTATGGTAGTCAGCGCAGGGGCTTGTACCAGTCTTAAACGGAAGGAGGAAGTACCCCAATCGCAGCTCAGGAATTTGTCCATACCATGAAGTTACAAAAGCCAATGGCCAAAATCCAAATACCAGATTCCAAATTCCAAAAACCAATTCCAAAGTTGGGAAGCCGCCGGCTAACTGTTCTGTTCCCTCTGGAATTTAAAATTTTAACCTAATTTCCAATAGCCAATGCCATATCGCATGATCCTGAGCTTTAAGGCAATCCCCGGTGTTGCTTTCACCTACATTGCTTTTTTTGTGCCCCTTTTACAGAGTACTACAGCTGAAGCACAGCTGAAAGCGGATTTTACCCCCAGTAAAACAAGTGATTGCGAAAGCCTGATTACGACGTTCAATGATAATTCTACCGGCAGCCCGGTTTCCTGGCAATGGGACCTGGGTAACGGTGCTACCTCTACGCAGCAAAGCCCCGGCGCTTCCTATACCTCGCCCGGCACCTATAAAGTGACGCTGACGGTAAAAGATGCGGCGGGTAATACCAGCTCTGCAGAAAAGAGCGTTACCGTATGGGCTAGACCCCAGCCAGATTTTACCGCCAGCCCTGCCAAAGGCTGTATTCCCTTTGATGTCACATTCACGGATAGATCAAACCCGGTAAACGGTACCATCAGTACCTACAGCTGGGACTTCGGTGATGGCAACACCGGTTCCGGCAGCAACCCCGTGCATACCTACAAAAACGTAATGTCGCCCACCGTTACGCTGACCGTTACCAACAGCAATGGCTGTACGGCGTCTAAATCAATCAGCAATATTGTGGATGCAGGCCCTGCCCTGGTAGCCGGTTTCAGCGTATCTGACAGGTTCCTGTGCACTGTACCCGGCGAATTGCGTATCACCAACACTTCCAGCGGTCCGGGTGTCCTCACCTATCAATGGGATTTTGGCGATGGCGGCACAGCTACCGGCGCTACCCCGGCCGCGCATACCTATACCCAAAGGGGCGTTTACAAGGTGAAGCTCACAGTAACCAACGACAGGGGCTGCACTGCTACCAAAACCTCCGCGGATATCAATGTAGCCAATTTTAAAACGGATTTTCAGCTGCCGGAGAGCATTTGTGAGAACAATTCTACCAGCTTCACCGCCGCCAACACCCCAAAGGCCAACAGCCTGAGCTGGAGTGTTGATAAAGGTTACATTGGTAATGGCGAGTCTCCTGATTACACCCCCGAAGGCGCCGGCACCGTAAAAGTAACGATGACTGCCAACTATGGTACCTGCCAGGAAACCATAACGAAGGATTATGTAGTAAAACCCGCGCCTAAAGCCAGCTTCTCCACCGATCAGCAGGCTATCTGCGATGTACCGGTGATCGTACAGCTGACCGACCAGTCGCAGGGCGCTACCAGCTGGAACTGGAATTTTGGCAACGGGCAAACATCTGCGCAGCAACATCCCACGGCCACCTATAACAGCCTTGGGAATTTCAACATAAGGCTAACGGCAGCCAATGCGTCCGGGTGTACCAGCACCGCAGAAACATATGTGCAGGTGCAAAAACCGGAAGTCACCATCTACCCGGCCCTCTCCAGCGTTTGCGAAGGGCATACCGCCAGTTTCTACGGCACCATCAGCGACGGCGACACTATCGCTACCTATGACTGGGATTTTGGGGATGGCAGCCCCAGGTCAACAGCTGCCCGGCCTTCGCACATCTATAATAACGCAGGCGTGTACCCGGTGGTACTGAACTATACCACTACCCGGGGCTGTAAAGGCACAGCAAGTACCAGCGAACCTGTCAGGATCTATGAAAAACCGGTTCCTGATTTTTCCTCTCCCGAAGCACCCCAGATCTGCGGTAACAACCAGGTGCATTTCAATGCCACCACAAACATCGGTCAAAACTTTTCCTGGAATTTCGGCGATGGTACACGTGGACACGGGCAACATACCACGCATAGCTACCGGGCGCCTGGCACCTATTCGGTAACACTGACCGTTTCCAATAACGGTTGCACCGAAAGCATTACCAAACCTGCGTACATCACTGCCGTGAATCCCTTCCCCCGCTTCAGCATGCAGGACATTAACTGTGACCAACGTACAACTATCAGCTTTGACGAACATTCTCCGGGCGACATCAGCAGCTGGAAATGGGACTGGGGAGACGGAAAGGAAAACACCTACACCAGTAAAACAACTCCGGTCAGACATACATATGATCAAACAGGTGTATACCAGGTGAAGCTTACGGTAACAAATGGCGTCTGTACCAGTTCAGATTCTGCGGATATTAACGTGTATGCACCAACGCCTGTTATCATCACTGCTGACAAAACAACCTTGTGCGGCAACGAAGTACTCACCACCCGTGTAACGTCTATTGACAGATCTATATATGACAGTTCTTACTACAACTGGCACATTTCAGATGGGACGCCTGCCACCTGGGATACCAACAACTACGATGTGGCCAGTTTTGTCAACCTCAGACCCGGAAATGATACCATCCGCTACATAGCGCGTAATCACCAGGGATGTCTGGACTCCAGCAATAACGTAATAGTGAATGTACATGGCCCTATTGCAAAATTCGCATCACCGGATGTACAGGAATGCCGCGGCACGGAGCTGACCTTTACTGACCAGACAGACATTACCTATGGAAAGCCCATCAAAAGCTGGACCTGGGATTTTGGCGATGGCAGCGGCGCCCAAGTATTTACGGCACCGCCTTTCAAATACACTTATAACAGATCCGGTTACTTCTATCCTTCACTGATGGTGACAGATGAAGACGGCTGTACCGACTCCATTACCGGCAGCTATCTCCAGGTGAACGGCCCCAATGCTGATTTCAGGCCCAGTGCTTCACTGATACCGCCGGGCGGTAATGTAAGGTTCAGTAATCTCACTACGGAAACAGGTGGTGATCCCTCCTATGAATGGGACTTCGGGGATAATACCACTTCTACCGGTTTTAGTCCGCTGAAGAACTATCCCGACAAAGGCATTTATACCGTAAAGCTGCTGGTGAAAGATGACCTGGGTTGTACAGACAGCGCTAAAAAAACAAATAAAGGTATCCAGGGTAAGCGCCGGCTTTACCGTTACCACTTCATTTGTGAATAACAGTGGTTGTCCGCCGGTGGTTGCCCGCTTCACCAATACATCTGTTAACTATACCAGCGTTTACTGGGATTTTGGCGATGGCAGCTTTGCCACCATTCCCAATCCTTCTCATACCTATACCTATGTAGGAAAATTTAAGGTGAAGCTGAAAGTAGTGGGCGATGCCGATACTGAAGATGAATATGAACAGGAAGTGGAAGTAAAAGGCCCTTATGCCACCATCGCTACCTCCTCTTACGGCGGCTGTCTTACAAAGGAGATCGAGTTTAAAGTATCTGCATTGAACGCGGTTAATTATGCCTGGGACTTTACAGATGGCAATGTAATGGAAACAACCGATTCTACCATCAAACATACCTTTAAAGATCCGGGGGTTTACAGGCCACGCCTCATCCTTTACGATTCCGGCGGGTGTAAAGGCACTGCCTTCCTGGACAGCGCCATCGTGGTAGACAAACTGGATGTGCGGCTGGATGCCGATCCCGCTTATGTATGCGATTCGGGCTGGATCACTTTCAACCCAACATTCAACAGCTATTCTATTGACGAGCTGCAATACCAGGCAACATATAAATGGACCTACGAAGCAGACCTCCCTGCAGAAAATGAGACCAGCGCCAATCCCGGTTTCTACCTGGATAAAGTACAGGCCTATACGTTCACCCTCAGTACTACTACCGCTGTGGGCTGTACGCAGACGGTAAGCAAGACCGTGCAGGTTTATCCCAAGCCGGAGCTGAGCATTACAGGCCCCTTACAAGCCTGCCAGGATGCGCCCGTCAGCTTCAGCGGAACGGTGGCCAGGGTGAATGATGTCAGCTGGAAATGGGATTTTGGCAATGGTAATACCAGCAATGTACAGGCGCCTGCAGACCAGGTATACAGCAACACCGGCGCTGCCGCCGTTGTACTGACGGCCAGCAGTAAAGACGGCTGCAGCGATACAGCGCAGCATAACATCAGCATCCTGCCCAAACCGGTGGTCAATGCGGCGGCCACACCGTCGGTGATATGCCTGGGTAACAGCACCACACTCAGTGCGGGCGGCGGTGTTACTTACCAGTGGTCGCCCGCCGAAGACCTGGACAATCCGCAGGCAGCCAACCCTGTTGCCTCTCCGAAAGTAAACAGCACCTATACCGTCAGCGTAACGGATGCCAACGGCTGTAACAATACAGACCAGGTGAGCATCCGCGTAGCGCAACCCTTTACCATACAGGCCACGCCGGATACCGTTATCTGCCTGGGACATGTGCTCCCCCTGCGTGCGTGGGGAGCAGATCATTATGTTTGGCAGGGACCTGGCCTGGATAATGCAAACAGCCAGTTTCCAAATGCCAGCATCCAGGCGCCGGGCAATTTTACCTACCAGGTAACCGGTTATGACGCCGATGGCTGCTTTACCCATGACACCTCCCTGGTAGTAGATGTACGCCCCTTACCCACCGTGAATGCAGGACCCGACCAGGCCTCCATGGCGGGTGTTGCGCTCACGCTCACCGCCACCGGCAGCCCGGATGTGATCAAATGGAGCTGGACACCCGCGGAATTCCTGGATTGCGCTAACTGCCCCACTACATCGGCCCTGCCCAACCTTTCCACCCAATACCAGGTGGAAGTGGAAAACAGATACGGCTGTAAGGCGATGGATGAAGTGCTGGTGAAGGTTACATGCGACAAAGGTGCGGTGTTCCTGCCTACTGCTCTCACCCCCAACAGGGACGGCAGGAATGAGTGGTTCTATCCCAAAGGCCGCGGCATCAAAGAAGTGTCGTGGATGCGCATCTTTGACCGCTGGGGCACCCTGGTATTTGAAAGATCGCATTTCCAGATCAACAATGCCAACGCGGGCTGGGATGGCAGCTGGAAAAACCAGCTGGCGCCTATGGGTACGTACGTGTATGCTTTGGAAACCGTGTGCGAAGATGGCACTACCTTCCTGTTCAGGGGCACTGTGACGATAATCAAATAAGCTTCCTATTTCATAATTGTTATCGTATTTTGGTATAGCAACCAAAATCGAAAACCAATGAAGACACATCCGCTTGTACTGTTCCTGCTTATGGCCCCTGTGCTGGCCATCGCCCAGGTAATAGAACTGGATCAGCGTATAGCCGGCGTCAAAGACTCTGTTATTGCCTGGAGAAGACATCTCCATCAGCATCCCGAGCTTTCCAACCGGGAATATCGTACAGCCGCTTACGTGGCCGCACACCTGAAAAGACTGGGACTGGAAGTGCAGACAGGCGTTGGCAAAACCGGCGTAGTTGGCATCCTGAAAGGCGGCAAGCCCGGCCCGGTGGTAGCCTTGCGCGCCGATATGGACGCCCTGCCCGTATACGAAAGATCACAGCTTCCCTTTAAATCAGTTGATTCTGCTGAATACCTCGGGCAAAAAGTACCGGTTATGCATGCCTGCGGGCATGACAGCCATGTGGCCATCCTGCTGGGCACTGCCCAGGTGCTGAGCGCCAGTAAAAAAGACCTGCCCGGTACCGTAAAATTCATCTTCCAGCCTGCTGAAGAAGGTCCTCCGGGCGATGAAGAAGGCGGCGCACCCCTGATGATCAAAGAAGGTGTGATGGATAACCCGAAAGTAGACGCGATCTTTGGTCTGCACATTAATTCACAGACGCCCATCGGTAAGATAAAGTTTAAATCAGGAGCAGAAATGGCTTCGAGCGACTGGTTCACCGTTAAAGTGAAAGGGAAGCAATCCCATGGTTCGCAACCCTGGAGCGGTATAGACCCGGTGGTAGTGGCCACGCAGATCATCCAGGGTTTCCAGACCATTGTGAGCAGGCAAATGGAGCTGACCAAAGCCCCGGTGGTGATCACGGTAGGGCAAGATCAATGCAGGCGTGCGTCCCAACATCATACCCGAAGAGCTGGTGATGGAAGGCACCATCCGCACGCTCGACAGCAAAATGCAGCAGCAGGTGCATGAGCGCATGAAGATCACCGCCACAAACATTGCAGCTGCAGCCGGCGCTACCGCAGAAGTAGTGATTGATACAAAAACGAAAGTTACCTATAACGATCCCACGCTGGTGAAAATGATGACGCCCTCTATTGAGGCCGCCGCGGGAAAAGAGAATGTATATGAAACGGAATGGACCACCGGCGCTGAAGACTTCTCTTTCTTTGGCGACAAAGCGCCCGCCTTTTTCTTCTTCCTGGGCGGCATGCCCGCCAACCAGGAAGCGGCTAAAGCTGCAGCGCATCATACGCCCGACTTCTTTATTGACGACTCAAAACTAGACGTAGGCGTTAAAGTGTTTTGCCAGCTGGTGTTTGATTATGCTAAGCTGAAGAAAGGGTGATGGGGGCTTCATCCCATCCCCCTCTCCTACTTCGGCCGCACCGCCTGCCTCGCCAGCAACTTCCACCCGCCGCCTTCTTTCACCCATACCAGCAGTACGTTTAAGTGCACCGTACCTGCCTGGCCGTTGTCTTTCGTGTCTCCATCGAGGGTGTGACGTACGATGGCGGTATTACCGGCTACGGTGATGGTCTGATCAGACAGGTTCAATGTTACAAAGTCTGATTTTCCGCTTACCAGCGCTTCTACAAAAGCGGCTTTATCTTCGATCTTGCCGCTGGAATGGCCGTAGCTGAGGCGGTTGTCTGCTATTTTTTCAAGCGAAGCCTTATCGCCGTCTAACAGCGCTTTACGCAGGCTTTCTACCGCCTGGCCAACTGCTTTTTCATCTTTGGATTGTGCAGAAGCAATGTGCATCATGGCACAGCAAACGAGGAATAATAAAGGGCGTTTCATTACCAGGTATTTGATTACCTTAAAAGTAATCAATAATATTTGGTATCGCAACTCATGACAAGGGACGCTGTCAGCGTTTTTCCCTTGCCGTTATATACCCGTTGAAGGTGATCGGCTGCCGGTTATTACTCAGCACCTGCAGGGAACCATAACCTTCTTCGGAGATCATCAGCGACATCTGGCGTACATCGTTCGCATCTTTCGGCCTGATCACAATGTCCCATCCTCCTTTGCGTTTATTTTCTATGGTATATTCAAAGTCCTTTGATTTGAACTGTAAGCCTCCCTTTGAAGGATCGATCGGTGCGGTATAGGCACGGCCAAAATAAGGCAGGTAGCTGATAATGGAATCTTTCGCTATCTTGAGATCGTAATCAGTGGTGAGCTGCCTGCTGCGTCCCCCCATGGGTAGCATGGTCTGTGCTTTGAATACGTAGGAGCGGGCGTCTATCAGTTCTTTTATTTCCGCTTTCTTATCCTGTGCAAGCATCGTCTTTGTACTGGCCAGGCCAATGGCCAGGCATAACATTCCCTTCAATAACTGTTTCATGACTCTGTACATTTTAATAATTTTATACCAAGTATCCTGTATTATGCGTTCACCCATCTACTGTATCATCGCCCTGCTTTTATGCAATACTGCCCGATCACAGCAAACAGACTCCATAAAATATGCCAACGGTTACCTGTATTATCATACATACGGTAAAGGCGCCCCTGTTATTGTTCTGACCGGCGGCCCCGGTAATTCCTACCGCCAGCAGGAAGCAGTGGCCATGGAACTGGGTAAGTCCTATAAGGCTATCCTGCTTGAACAGCGGGGCACCGGGCGTTCCATTCCTGCCCCCTTTGATTCCACTACCATTACTTTGGAGTCGGCCATAGCCGATGTGGGCCGCCTGCAGGATCACCTGCAGATCAAACAGGCGCTTATTTACGGCCATTCCTGGGGCGCGATGCTGGCTATGTGCTATGCGGCCACGCATCCTGAAAAAGTGAAGGCCCTGGTACTGGTAGCGCCCGGCTATTATAAAATATCGCAGGAGCTTTTTGCCGTGCACCTGGCTAATGTAAGATCCAGGTTAGGCCTGGCGGAGCTGCGGCAGCTGGACTCCCTGTCCGCAAAAACAAACCGGAGCGCGGAAGAAGCGGCTGCTTACGACCGCCTGGTCCGTTATGGCTACATTTACAATAAGTACAAGATAGACAGCCTTTTACCACAGATTAATGCCGCCCCCTCCAATGCCACCATGCGCGACCTGATGATCAAAGACCTTATGCGCAGCGGATATGACCTTACGGCGCGTCCCGCATTAAGCCGTTATAAAGGCCCCATCCAGGTGATCTCCGGCCGCCAGGATGCACTTGCCTTCTACACCTACGAGCTGAAGATCATCCACCCCTCCATGCAACTGCACTGGATCCAGGAATCCGGACATTTCCCGATGTTTGAGCAACCGAAAGCGTTTTATGACACGCTATCACAGGTATTACAAAAATTGTGAACATTTGACAGTCAGAGAGACTAAAAGTTTAAAGGTTTGAAAGTTTGATCACGTTCGCGAACGTTTCAAACCTTTAAACTATCAAACCCTCAAACTGGCAAACATTTTTTGGCTTTTATTTAACACTCATGCCGCAACTATCGGGCGGCCGGCTGTTCATTATCCGTTTGCCTGCCGTAAATTTGTATAGTGAATATTAACCCTGTGCCCAAACCGTAAATACTTGCATTATGGAGAAGCAACAACTACGCGATGCGTATAAATTATACTGGCTGGAGAATGGTAAAGCCCCTGTTTCTGTGTATGCCTTCTGTAAGATCGTCAACATTCCTGAAACGGCTTTCTATGACAGCTACAGCTCTCTCGAATCCCTGGAAAGGGATATCTGGCTGGGCATCTTCGAGGAAACCACTGATCAGCTGAAGGCGGACGAGATCTACCAGCAGTATTCCGCCCGGGAAAAGCTGCTCACCTTCTATTTCCTGTGGGTACAGAAACTGAAGGCAGACCGCAGCTATATTCTCCTCCAGAAAGAGAAATTCGGTTTCCCGGTACTGCACCAGGGACAACTGGAAAGCTTCCGCAAAGCTTTCTATAAGTATGCGGAAGAACTGATCAGGGAAGGTTACCAGACCAAAGAGATCAGGGAAAGAAAATATATTTCTGACCAGTATGTACATGGTTTCTGGGTACAGGCGCTGTTTGTGCTGCGTTACTGGATCACAGATACCAGCGATAAATTTGAAATGACCGATGCCGCCATTGAAAAAGCAGTGCATCTCAGTTTCCAGCTGATCGGTGAAAACACTATAGACGGCCTGCTGGATTTCGGTAAATTCATGTTCACAGGGAAACAATAATCAGCATGGTATGAAGGAACAATCGAACATCCCTACCGGCAAGGTGGAAAGGGCCGGACGTTTTATTACCACCGGATTGAAAGTAGGCACCAATTATCTCAAACATTATACCCGCAAGCTGATGGATCCTACCACCAGCAAAGAGGAGCTGCATGCAGACAATGCAGAAGATATTTACGACACCCTCAGCCAGCTGAAAGGCAGCGCCCTGAAAGTGGCGCAGATGCTCAGCATGGATAAAGGCATGCTGCCCAAAGCATACTCCGACCTCTTTTCCATGTCGCAATACAGCGCTCCTCCCCTTTCCGGTCCGCTGGTGGTGAACACCTTCCTTAAAACACTGGGTAAATCGCCCACGCAGCTGTACGACCAGTTTGATATGAAGGCTGCGAATGCCGCCTCTATCGGACAGGTTCACAGGGCCAGCAAATGGGGCAAACAGCTCGCTATCAAAATACAGTATCCCGGCGTGGCCAACAGCGTAAAGTCTGACCTGCGGATCGTAAAACCGTTTGCCGTCCGCATCGTAGGGATGAACGAAGTAGATATGAATAAATACTTCGAGGAGATAGAGACCAAACTGCTGGAAGAAACGGATTACAAACTGGAGCTGCACCGTTCCATGGAACTCTCCGCCCTTTGCGCACATATTCCCAACCTGGTGTTCCCCGGCTATTATCCCGAGCTCTCTTCAGAAAGAGTGATCACCATGGACTGGCTGGACGGTTTTCACCTGAAAGAATTCCTGCAACGCAATCCTTCGCAGGAGGCGCGCAACAGCATTGGCCAGGCGTTGTGGGACTTCTACGATTTCCAGATGCACCAGCTCAAAAAAGTGCATGCAGACCCGCACCCGGGTAACTTCCTGATGCGCGATGATGGCACCGTAGGCATTTTCGATTTCGGCTGCATCAAGGAAATACCTGCAGACTTTTACCAGAACTATTTCATGCTGGTAGATAAAGAGGTGCTGAAAGATGAGGCCAAACGTATGGAGATCTACATGAACCTGGAAATGATCCATCCTACTGATACGGAAAAGGAGATCACTTTTTATTCAGGGCTCTTTCAGCAGATGATAGACCTCCTTACCCTGCCTTTCACACAGGACCGCTTTGACTTTGGCAACGAGTCTTACTTCGCGGAAATATACGCCTACATGGATTACCTGTACAACCTGAAGGAAGTGCGCGATTCCAAAGTAGCCAGGGGCTCCCGCCATTCGCTGTATGTGAACCGCACGTATTTCGGGCTGTATTCCATCCTGAGTGAGCTGAAAGCAGATATTTTTACGGGGATAGGCCGTTCAACGGCGCTGATGCACCAGCAGGCTTCTTAGGAACTACTCCCCCCGCAAACTATCCACCGGATTCGCCACTGCTGCCCTGATGGACTGAAAACTGATCGTTATCAACGCGATGATCAGCACCAGTACACCCGCCACTGCAAAGATCCACCAGCTGATGGTAGTCTGGTAAGCAAAATTCTGCAGCCACTGATGCATGCCCCACCACGCAATTGGTGACGCCAGCAATACGGCTATCGCTACCAGCTTCAGAAAGTCTTTGGATACCAGGGTGGTGACCTGCGTTACAGAAGCCCCCAGCACCTTACGGATGCTGATCTCTTTACTGCGCTGTTCCGCCATGTAGGCAGACAATGCAAACAATCCCAGGCAAGCTACAATAATGGCCAGTATGGCAAAGCTGCTGAAGATTCTCCCGGTACGGAGCACATCATCATACATGGCTGCAAAACGCTCATCCAGGAAGGTATACCGGAAAGGCTGAAGCGGACTGATACTTTTCCATACGCCGGTGATGGCGGCGATGGACCTTTGCATATCCGCGGCTTTCAATTTGACGGACACAATGGTAGGACTGTTACCCAGCACCATACAAAGCGGGACAATGCGGTTGCGCATACTTTCAAAGTTGAAGTCCTTTACAACCCCCACGATCTCACGTGGCGGACCGCCATTGGTCAGGCGTTTTCCTACCACATTTTTCTCCCCGGGAAACAACTTCGCGGCCATGGTCTCATTGATAATTGCCGCCTGTGAATATGTAGGCATGTTCTTCGAAAAATTACGGCCGGCTACCAGCTGCATGCCCATGGTTTCAATATAGTCTGCATCTATATTCCAGAACTGCCCGCTCACTTCACTTTCCTCCGTCTGCTTCCCTTCTTTCCAGAACGGATTGCCATTTCTTTTTGTACCAGACACCGGCAGATAGTCACTGATCGCTACATGCTGTACCTGCGGCAGCTTCGCCAGCTCCTGTTTCAGCACGCCAACCTGGTTCCCCAGTGTATTGGCGCCCTGGATCATCATCACCTGCTCTTTTTCAAATCCCAGTTCCTTGTTAAGGATAAACTGCATCTGGCGGTAAATCACAAATGTGCCGATGATCAGGATCACGGAAGTAGTGAACTGGAACACCACCAGGCCGCTTCTCAGACCCTTATTCTTTGTGCCCTGGCTTAGCTTGCCTTTCAATACCGCCATTGGCTGGAAGGAAGAAAGATAAAGTGCAGGATATAGCCCCGCTACAATACCGATTGTAAATGCAGCGCTGATGAGCAATGGCGCCAGCCACCAGGCAGTCCAGGGTATAGACAGGGATTTACCCGACAGTGTATTAAAATACGGTAGCAGCAACCAGGCCAATAGCATTGCGATGCAGAAAGAAAGAAAACTGTACAACAATGATTCTGAGAGGAACTGCTTCACCAGGTCGCTGCGATAAGAGCCGATCGCTTTCTTCAAACCCACCTCTCTTGCGCGGTTGGCTGATCTGGCGGTAGAAAGATTGATAAAGTTAATACAGGCGATCACGAGGATAAACACCGCAATAGCGCCGAACAGCCATACGAAAATGATGCTGTTCTGCCCGCCGTCAATACCGCCTGATCGCAGGTGAATATCTTTTACCGGTTGTGAGATGAACCTTAACTGCAAAGATTTGCCGATCTTTTCTGCCACCTTACTGCCCATTTGCCTTAATGCGGGCAAGTAATACTTGTTCACCACCAAATCCAGCAGCATGGCATTAAACCTGTCCATATCAGTACCGGGGCGCGGCATTACATAGGTTTCATAATTACTGGCCAGCCACTCTGTTTGTTCGCCCGGCCAGAACTCCACTCCTCTCAGCGTCAGCAGGAAATCATAATGCAAATGGCTGTTATCCGGGAAATTCTCCATCACGCCACCTATGCGGTAGGGCGTTTTAAGATTATCGTTCAGGATCAATACCTTTCCTACCGGGTCCTCGCCCGGGAAATATTTATCTGCTTTTCTCCTGGATATTACGATGGTATTGGGCTCTTTCAGGGCTTGCCGGCGGTCGCCATACACCATCGGTATCGTGAATACCTGCAACAATTCCGGATCTGCATAGGCAAAACCTTCTTCAAAAGTATTCTCTGCCTTATCAGCCCGCCGCAACTGGTTATTACCTGCGCCGGTGAACAAAGAGTTAGACATTAAACGCGCTGACAGTGTTATCTCCGGAAAATCATCTTTTATGGCCCGGGCAAATGGCGCAGGCCATGAGGCGCCCTTCCTCATCCCGCTTTCATCCTCCAGCTCTCCTATCACACGGTAAATGCGGTCTGCATTGGGGTAATAGCTGTCGTAACTCAACTCATGCCTGATATATAAAGCAATCAGCAAACAGGCGGTAATACTCAAAGCAAAGCCGCCTATTTTAACAGCTGCATACATTTTCTGTTTGGAAAGTTGCCGGATGGCGATCTTGAAATAGTTTTTCAGCATCAACTCTGGTTTAAGTTGCGATGATGATACAAAGGTAATGCCTGGCGATGAGCCATTGATAATCAAACAGTTCAAATATTACAATGTCCGGTTTTGAAAGCAGCGTGTTCACTTCCGGACAGTAGCATTACTTTAACATGATGGAACGGAAACGCACTATTACGGTTTTGACACTGCCTGGGATAAGCAGTACGACCGGCTATTGCAGCTGCCTCCCTATACGCCGGAGAAGCTGACCATGCCGTATATGTACCTTAGTAGCGGCCGCTCCGGTGCATTTGATTCGGTATACGTTTTCTCAGCGCATATCCCTGCAAAGGAAAAGTATTATTTGCGCTTTACGAATGGCACGCATGAAGACTTCTCCAGCATGGCGATTATCGCCAAAAAGCTGCAGCCCTCTACCCAGTATGTACATGCGGAAAATTATGATACCATTTGCAAACTGGCATCGATATTCTTTCAGCAATACCTGAAGCATAGCAAAACCGCCACAACAGCCGCCTACATCAAACAGCTTACAAATGCAGATTCAGCGCAGTTCAGCACGCGTTACCCTACACCCTCCCCATAAGCGGATCCGTAAAACTGCTCTTACCCGTTTCCACACGCCCGGCAAAACGCTGTTCAAAGCCATCGGCGCCTTTCACCTTTACACTGTGATCGTACCAGCCGAAACTTTTTGAAAGGTCCAGCAGCACGTCTTTTGATGCACCGGCATTTAAGACCTGTGTACGGCTGCCCGTTTTGTAGGAGTTATCGGTGATCTCTATGGTTAACGCCGCCTTGCTGTTATTAACCAGCTTAAGCAGCAGTTGCTGCGCAGCAGCAGGGGCATACATACAGCTAACGCCTACCTGCGGATCCTTGCCACTGCCTTTAAACTCGCGGAAGAAGCCATTAGGGCCATGTACCTGTAAATGATATTGCCCGCCTTCAAAATTGCTCAGCTGCCAGGTATCCTGCAGCTGGTCGCCTGCACTTACGGCATAAGACCACACCGTGTTATCACTGCCTTTCCAGCTGTCCGGCGCATATACTGTGAAAGGCGCGCCTGCGGCCTTCTTGCCAAAGGTTTTATTTCCGGCGGCAAAAGATATTTCGAAGCTGTTGTTTTTCAACTGCCCGTTCACGTAAAGCTCGTAGGGCAGCGCATTGGAGGGACGGATACCTTTCTCCTGGCTGGGCATTAAAGGAGTAGCGGCCGGGTTACGGTTGATCAGCGCTATTTCTGCATCGCTTAGTTTTTTATAACCGTCGGGTACCCCCTTGAATTTAGCCTTATGCACACTCTCAATGAAAGCATTCTTTTCAACGAAAGCAGGCTGTTTGATCTTTTCGCCGTTGTAGGGCCGGAACACAGAGCTGAGGTTGCCGCATACGGTTCGGCGCCAGGCGGTGATATTGGTTTCCTGTATTGATTTGCCTGTTTTATGCTGCAGGAATTCTTCCAGGAACTGAAGCGAAGAGGTATGATCAAACACCTGGGAATTCACCCATCCGCCGCGGCTCCAGGGCGATGCGATCACCAGGGGTACCCGGTAGCCCAGGCCGATAGGACTTTCGCGTTTATGATCTTCAGATATCCAGGTGCGTTGCTGTTCCTGCTGCCTGCTTACAAATTCCACCCCGGCGTCTATACCGTCGGATACCTTGCCGCTGTTCTTATCACGCGGGTTAGGCGCAACAAAGGGCGGCACGTGGTCAAAGTAACCGTCATTCTCGTCATAGGTGAGCACAAAGATGGTCTTCTTCCATACTTCCGGGTTGCTGGTAAGGATGTCCATCACTTCAGATACATACCAGGCGCCGTACCACGCGGAGCTGGGGTGATCGGAGAAATTCTCCGGCGCCACCAGCCAGGATACGGCAGGCAGGCTGCCGTTCTTTACATCTTCCCGGAACTGGTACAAGATATCCCCCTTTGGGGATCGTCACTTTACGGGGGGTGTTACCGTCCTGGTATTGCAGAGTGGTAAGCTTGCCGAATTCGGGATCCTTTTTTATTGATGGTAAATGCTTTTTCGTGCAGGCTTTTTCATTTTGTGGCGAAAGTCTTCTCATACTTTTCGCGGGTATACAGCTGCTGATCCTTCTTTACCCTTGCCAGTTCGTCTTTCTTACGCCGGAGGCTTTTTTTTGAGCGCTTCTGCCTTGTCTGCCGCTGCAGCGGCTACCTGTTTTTCCAGTGCGGCTATTTCTGCAGGCAGTTTAGCGGCTGCTTTATCCAGGTAGTTCAGGTATCTTTCGGACAGCTTTACGTTGAATTGGGAAAAGTACTCTATCGGGTTATCGCCATAATTGGCCAGCCAGCTGTCTTCCTCCCCGGTAAAACCACCTTCCACGCTGATATCGTTCTGGTAAATTCTCCAGGAAACACCCTGTTCTTCCAGTCTTTCCGGAAAGGTTTTCCAGCTCGCCATGTTGGTGTAATCCGCTTCCTCGTTCCATACCAGGGCGGGCGAGTTTTCGTTTTGCTGCGCGCGGATGGTGCCCGTCCAGAAATACAGGCGGTTGGGCGTAGTACCGGTCAGTGAAGAGCAGAAATGCTGGTCGCACACGGTAAAGGCGTCTGCCAGGGCGTAATAGAAGGGAATATCCCTGCGGGTGTAATAGCCCATGGTCAGGGGCATTTTAGCATATTCAGGATGGCCGGAGGGCTTTGCATCCAGCCATTTATCGTATTTGCCATTGTTGCGGGCATCAACCTGGTTGCTCCAGGAATGCGGCAGTGAGCCCATCCAGGTAACCCTGGTTTCTTTCATATTGAGGCGGAAGGGAGCGTAGGTTTCGCCGGCGGCATTGGTCTGCAGCCATACGCTGTTCTTATTGGGCAGGCGGATGGCCCGTGGATCGTTAAAACCGCGTACGCCCTGCAATGCACCGTAGCAGTGATCAAAGGAGCGGTTTTCCTGCATGAGGAACACAATGTGTTCCGCATCCAGGTAGGTAGTGCCCGGGGCAGGATCGATAGCCAGTGCGCGCTGAACAGAAGCCGGTAATGTTGCGAAGCCTGCAGCGCCCGATAACAGGGCTGCTTTTTTGAGAAATTCCCTTCTTGAATCCATGATGGTATACAATTGTTTACAAAGCGTAAAAATATTCAAGGTTTATTAATAACCTAGTGAGGCAGCATAATTAATGAAATGGCAACATTTGTGATCTTGCGCGGTACATCTGTCAGCTTACACGGAAAAGCTGTCAGCTGGCGGTACAGATCTGTTATCTTTCATCGAATACCTTCGATCTGTCATGGTACATCTGTCAGCTGACGCGGTACATCTGTCAGCTTTCATGACACATCTGTTATCTTACATCGAACACCTTCGATCTGTCACGACACATCTGTCAGCTGGCAACGCCGTTCTGTGATCTTACATTGATGTGCTTCGATCTGTCAACACATTTTAAGCATCTCTTAATAGCTATAAGGAATATTACTCCTGTACTTTAGGTTCTGTCATGCTGAACCAGTTGCCTACTCCATCAGAAATGATACATTCAATACCATAGAACTGCTCACGCGGCGGGCATTTAAACTCTACGCCTTTGGCTTTCAGCTCTTCATAGGTAGCTTTGCAATCAGGTGTATATAGTACGCCTGCTCCCAGCAGGCCTTTTTCCAGCAGTATGCGAACCGCTTTCTGCGCTTCGAAGTCCAGGCCGCTGATCGGCATAAGGATAATCTCCAGGTCGGGCTGGTCCGGCGGATTAACGGTTAACCAGCGATATGCGTTGTCTGCATCCTTACCGGCTTTTACTCCGTCTTCGCAGTTGTCATCCGTCATTACCACATCGGTATGTACCTTAAAACCCAGTTTGTTAACATAAAAATCGTAAGCCTTGTCTTGGTCCAGCACAAATAAAGAAGTGTGCGACATTTTAGTGATCATAACGGGACATTTGGTTAATATCCAAATTTAACAAACGTACCTGGAAATTTGTATATTAAAGGTTTGAAGTTTGAGGTTTGAGGTTCGTTAGAAGTTTGAGGTTCATGGCAGGTCTTTCGAACTGGAGAATTGCTGCAACTTCTAACCTGCAACCAACCTCAAACCTCAAACCTGAGAGCGTTTGTTATGAACAGAAGAACCTTTCTTGCCCGTACGGCGCTGAAAGCCATCGCTACCACATTACCCTTTACATTAAGTGCACGCAACCGGATGGAAGAAGATACAAGGATTATTAATGCCGGAGTGCCCGGCAATAATACACAGGATCTGCTGGACCGGCTGGATAAAGACTGCCTGGCGTATCAACCGGAGCTGACCATCCTGATGGCGGGCACCAACGACGGACTGAACCATGCCAAATATATTCCTGCTGACATTTACCGGGAGAACCTGGACAAACTGGTGCAGGGCATCAGCAACAGCGGCAGCAAAGTATTGCTCATGACCCTCCTTCCCTTTTACAGCCCCTATGTACAGAGCAGGCATCCCGCCGCGTTTTTTGCCACGGAAAGCCCGGAGGAGAAAAGAGCTGCGCTGAACAATATCATAAAAGAGACCGCCGCCAGGAGGCAAACCGCCCTGCTGGATGTGGGAAGCCTGTTTGAGAAGATCGGGAATATCGGTACGGAAGCCAGCTGCCTGCTGCTGAACGAGGCTAACAGTCCGCGGAAAGACGGTGTTCACCCTACCCCCGAAGGATACCGGGTAATAGGTCTGGCTGTTTATGACTACATCATGTATAATCAGCTGCCCGCCGGCCGCATTGTATGCTTTGGCGACAGTATCACCTGGGGCGATGGCAGCCTGGACAAGGACAGCTACCCGGCTTATTTAAAACGGTTGCTCCAGGGGTGAGAAAGGATTCACCAGGGGGCGCTGACGGGCAGCACGTCTTCCCTGCAGCCATTTATTTACCTTAAAGCAAAGGTAAGAAGTGCCTGCTCCTACTACCGCCCCCGCAAATACATCGCTGGGATAGTGGCGGCCCAGGTACATCCTGGAATAGCCCACCGCCCCTGCATAGGCTAAGGAGGGCGCTATTACATACCATTTCGGGTACTGAAGGCATAACATAGTGGCTGTTGAAAAGGCCATGGAAGTATGGCCGGAGGGAAAGGAATAGGTATCGTCATACACATTGGTATGAATGTCAGGATATTTAAGATAGGGCCGCTGACGGCGGATGGTGGATTTTCCTGCAAAAGTAATGGCCTGTGTTAGTCCCTGTCCTGCGAGGCTTAACCAGCCGTTCCGGATGGTTTCCTTGTCGTGGGTGCTGTAGCCTACCGCCAGCTGTGCAAGGGGTACGCCCACCGCCACGTAATACACGCTTTTACTAAGGCCATTCATGGCCTTGTAAGTCACCTCCGTTTTATCGGAATTGTAATTAACAGATCGTAGCCATTTAATATCAAGGCTTTGTGCCTGGGCACCATTATTTCCACATAAGAACAGCTGTAGTACTATAGTAACAGCACAGAGTTTAGCAACCAGTTGATCTTTCATTGTACAATTTAAAACAAGCAAATATTCCGGCAGGGATTGAAGCATTTTTGCAGGCTTCTGACACTGATAACGCCTGTGGGCTTATCTTTGTTATACGTGAAATGTTAAAATCTTCCTAATGGCAAGTCCCAAAACACGCCCTACCGAAAACAGCGTACAGGCTTTTCTTGACACGGTGCCGGATGAAAAGAAACGCCGCGACTGCTATACCGCGCTGCAGCTGATGCAGGAAGCCACCGGTTACCCCCCGAAGATGTGGGGCCCCGCCATTGTGGGCTTTGGCAGCTACCACTATAAATACGAAAGCGGGCACGAAGGAGATGCGCCGCTGGCAGGCTTCTCTCCCCGCAAGGAGGCGATCACTTTCTACCTGATGCTGGGCTGCGATAACCATGAAAGTTTGCTGCAAAAACTGGGAAAGCACAAAACAGGCAAAGGATGTCTGTATATCAAAAAATTGGAGGATGTTGACACCGGTGTGCTGAAGGAACTGGTAGCTGCGTCATCCCGCTCCCTGAAAGCAAAGTATTCCGCAGGATAAAAGGTCGTAAACATCCGTGAATACCTGTTTTCAGAAAATTTGTTAGCACATTCATCCATTTACGAATACTAAAAATTCGGTAATTTAGCCCACCAGCCTTTTTCTTCAAAACAACTAAATCCAACCCAATGAAATCAAAAGTACTTTGGATCATCGACGACGACCCAGATGACCGCGAATTTTTCTGCGATGCACTGAAAGACGTTGATGGGTCTGCTGTGTGCTACACTTTCAAAAACGGAATGGAAGCCCTTGACATGCTTGGTACTGACCGGGCTCCTATACCAGACTACATTTTCCTTGACCTGAATTTGCCGATGCTTAGCGGTAAACAGTGCCTGGTAGAATTAAAGAAGCTGAAGAAGCTGCACCAGACCCGTATTATTATTTACACGACTTCCACGCTGTCTGACGATTTTTCGGAAACCATCCAGATGGGCGCCATGCATTTCCTTACAAAGCCCACCACTTATGCAGAATTATGTGAAGCCTTATCCAACGTGCTTTCCGAAAAATGGACCCTCGTAAAATAACAAGTGCCGGCTATAGGAAACCATTACCTCATCTTTATTGATCACTGCCCGCAGCTAATCCCTGTTTAAATCTAAATTTGCCGCATAAACGTTATTGCACCATTGCACTAACCTCCTGCAGATATGCCATGCTCCGCAGTTCGGATGCTGTATGGAACGTAATGTCTGCCGGGAAAAGTTGTGCACGTAATGCCTTATAGATGCGGACACAATGCAGTAATGCCTCTGAAATGGCAGCAGGATCATAGTCGGCTACCGTGGCAATCAGGTCGTCCATATCTGCAGCAGGCAATTCTTTTTCCACCTTACGCAGGGCTTTGGGACGAATACCGTTTTTTACCTGCATCAGCGGCGCCAGCACCCTGGCGCGCAGGAAGCCTACACCATCCAGCGCTTCAAAGTACTCACCTCTGCCCATTTTGGTGGCAATGTAATGCACCCATGTCCAGATGCGGTCTTCCAGCCACTGGTAATCCGGGTAAGGCCACACGGCTGTGGTAGCCGAGATAACACCAGCCAGCGCAGCGTCCTTGTCCAGCAATATTTCCGGGTCTTCAACACGGTCATGGAATTCGGGCAGGGTAACAAACTTGATATCTACATGCAAGAGGGGATCATCGTAGAGGCAGATCAACAAACGCGGCTCGCCAACATGCTCGCCTGTGAAAGCGTTCAGCAACTGGCCCAGCTTTGCAGCGTAAGCAAGCATGGCAGACTTGTTGCCCGCTACCTTTTCCCTGGTAACAAGTACAAGGTCCAGGTCTGAATAGGGATCCATTTCTTTATGGATCCATGAACCGCCTGCGGCCAGGCCAATTACACCGGGATCGTTCCTTAACAGCGCTGCCGCACTTTTTGCAAATTGCTGTTGTATCATCATACCTGCTGAAGAATTTTTTATAATTTCCTACCAGTTTAGTAGACTTTTTAAAAACTAACGTTATCTTTGTAACCGGATTTGGCGCCCACCAAGCCAGATGCTCAACAATTACTATTGTTATGCGGGCAGTATCAACCATCAAATCTTCCTTATCATCATTATCCAGACCGGCCTCCCAACCGGGCCGCTACTACATCTTCCCTTTAAAGGAATATTGTTGTTGTTAGTGCTGGTTCCTTCATTCCTGTTCAGTTTTTCTCGTGAACAACCAGTGCTGTTCCAGATACAGGATATTTTTAATTTAAAACCAACTTATATACACAAAATAGGATCGCCGAAAAAAACCCGGTAATAAATTACCGGGAGGGGGATGAGATCAGTCCAGTAACGCCAATCACTTACTGATCATCATCGCTGATTTACATTAACGATAAAACATCATTAACATGAATCTGTTCCAAAGGTATAAAAAATATACCTGCCGCTATCGTATTTCCTGCTCTCTCCTGTTTTTCCTGCTGCTGACCGGCTTTGCAGGCCGGGCGCAAAACAACAATGTGCTGCTGGCAGGTAAAGTTTTCGACGAAAGAACCAAGGATCCCCTGCCTGCCGCCGTAGTGCGCATCAAAGGCACTACACACAGCGTGGTAACAGATAACAACGGCGCATTTAAATTCGTAACGGGACAGCGCATACCCGTTACCTATATCATCAGCTATGTAGGTTATAAAACGCAGGAGATCAACGTTAACAGCTATGGCAACCTGGATATCGCGCTGCAGGAAGCCAATACACAGCTGAACGACGTGGTGGTGGTAGGCTATGGCACCCAGAAAAAAAGCGACCTTACGGGATCGGTGGCTTCCCTGCCCAAAGCTGTACTGGCCCTGCCCACCGTATCTTTTGACAACCTGCTGCAGGGCGCCGTATCAGGCATTGCCGTTACACAAAGCTCCGGGCAGCCGGGCAGTACCGCTACCATCCGCGTTCGTGGCGGCAACTCCATTTCTTTTGGCAACGAACCCCTGTATGTAATAGACGGTTTCATTGTATATAACAATAATGATTACACGAATACCGGCGCATCCAGCGGCGCCAGTATAAATGCGCTCTCCACCATCAACCCCAGCGATATTGAGTCTGTGGAGATCCTCAAAGACGCCTCTGCCACCGCCATCTACGGGTCCCGTGGCGCCAACGGCGTAGTGCTGATCACCACCCGCAGGGGAAAAAGAGGCAGCAGCGATGTGCACTACAGCGTCTATGCAGGGCGGCAGCGCGTAGCCAAAAAGCTCTCCCTGCTCAACGCCTCGCAATGGGCCTCCCTGGTGAATGATATCAATGTAAGCGATGGAAAGCCGGAAACATTTACAGACCAGCAGATAGCCGCCCTGGGCGAAGGATCCGACTGGCAGCGCTCCGGCCTGCGGGACGCCACTATCCAAAATCACGAGCTGTCTGTTTCCGGCGGCGATGACAAGAACCGCTACCTGATCTCCGGCAGCTATTTCAACCAGCAGGGCACATTGCTCAACACCGGTTTTAAACGCTACTCCGGCCGTATCAACTACGAAAGGATTGTGAATGAAAGGTTCAAGGTGAACACGAATGTATTTGGCAGCCAGGCTTCGTCTGATAAATTATTTGGCCCGGCTTACAACAGCATCAATTTCTCCGGCGCCTTTCCCAGCCTGATATTATCCTCCCCGGTGGCGAAGATCCGGAATGACGATGGCAGCTATAACATCAACAGTCCGTATACCACTACGCCCACCAATCCGTTGCAGGATATTACCGCCACTACAAATCATAGTAACATTACACGCGTACTGGGCAATATTTCCGCTGAGTACCGCCTGCTGGATGAGCTGGTGTTAAAAGTAACCGCTGGTGCAGACCTGCTGAACACCAAACAGAACTATTATGCGCCCTCCAATACCGCCGCACCGGGCGCCGGCTCCAACGGCTATTCTGCCGGCGGGTATGCTTCCGTAGGCAGCGGTACTGCGGTAACATGGCTGAATGAGAACACACTGACCTGGAATCATTCTTTTGCAGGTAAACACTTTCTGAACGTGCTGGCGGGCTATACCACCCAGTTTGCAAAAGACGAATCTGCAGTAGCCAGCGCGCAAAAGTTCCCAAACGATCTTACTGAATATAACAACCTGAGTTATGCCGCCACGGCCCTGCTATCGCAGTCAAACGCTCACCAGTCTGCCCTGAACTCTTACCTGGCCAGGGTGAACTACTCTTATAAACACAAGTACAACGTCACCATTTCTGAGCGGGCAGACGGATCTTCGCGGCTGGGGGCTAATCACCGCTGGGGCTTTTTCCCTGCCATTGGCCTGTCGTGGAACGCCAGCCAGGAAGATTTTTTCCAACCCCTCAACCGCCATATCAGCCACCTGAAAATAAGGCTCAGCGCCGGCCGCACCGGCAACTCGGAGGTGCCTCCGTATAGCGCGCTGGCGGCGCTGGCGCCTACCAATTACTATTTCAACGGCGCACTGGTAACCGGTATCGCCCCGCTGCAGATTGCCAATCCCGATCTGAAATGGGAAACCACCACGCAATATAACGCGGGTGTTGACCTGGGCCTCCTTAACGACCGGGTGAACCTGGTCTTTGATGTGTACTATAAAAAGACGAGCGACCTGCTGCTGCATGTACCCTTTCCGCTGTATACCGGTTATGCCAGCTCCCTGCAGAACGTAGGCAGCGTGGAGAACAAAGGTATTGAGCTGAGCCTGAACAGCCAACCTGTGAAAACGCAACACTTCAGCTGGCGCTCTACCCTGGTGTTTGCCGCCAACCGGAATAAAGTGCTGAGCCTGGGTGGCGCCAGCAGCTTCTTCCCCCTGGCTCCCACCGGGCAGGTATCACCGGTGATCGTACAGGTGGGTCTGCCCGTGAGCACCTTCTGGGGCTACAGCACCGATGGTTTGCTCACGGCCACAGACGTATCCAAAGGCGCCCCGTTGCTGGCGGGCGTATCGCAGCAGGAAGGCGACCGCAAATATGTGGACTGGAACGGCGATGGTGTGGTAACCGACAACAGATAAACACAACCTGGGCAGCGCACAGCCCAAATTCACTTTCGGCTTCTCCAATACACTTAACTACCGGCAGTTTGACCTGTCCTTCTTTTTCCAGGGCTCTTATGGCAACAAGATCTTCAACCTGCTGCAGCAGAAGCTGGAGATTCCTACCCTTTCACTGAATGCATCGGCTACACTGCTGGACAGATGGCGCCCGGATAATCCAAACGGAACTTTCCCGAAAGCCACCAACGCACCGGTAGCCCAGGTAACAGATCAGTACATTGAGGATGGCTCCTATGCCAAACTGAAGAATATCACCCTTGGCTATACGCTGCCGCAGGGCATTGTCTCACGCATCCATGCCAAACAGCTGCGCATATACGTAGCTGCACAGAACCTTTTTAGCATTACCAGCTACAACGGGTATGATCCTGAGGTGAACTTCTATGACAGCGACAATACCAAACAGGGGATTGATTACGGCATTTATCCTCCTGCCAGCACTTTTCTCGCCGGGCTGAACGTAACCTTCTGATTTAATAAAAAAAGAACAATGCAAAGAGTATATATACTGTTATTGCTTGCAGGCAGCTTATCCATGTCCTGCAATAAACTGACGGAAGATCCTGGTTCCATCATCACCGCTTCGCAATTCTATAAAACCGAATCAGACGCCAGGGCTGCCGTTGCGGCGGTGTACAGCACCCTGAACAGCGATCCTGCCGGTGATTTCCCGATCTACGGCAGAAACCTTAACCTGCTGACAGGTAACGGCAGCGATGACCAGGTGTTCAGTCCGTCCAATACCAACCCCGATGTACGCGCACTTGGTACCGCCACGTATGTGGCCACCAACGACCGCATAATGAAAAGCTGGCAGCAGCACTACTACGGTATCAGCAGGGCCAACGTCGCTATTGACAATATTCCCGATGTGCCGATTGATACCGCCCTGCGCTCACAGCTGGTAAGGGAGGCGAAGTTCATACGGGCGCTGCTGTACTTCAACCTGGTGCGTTTTCATGGCGATGTGCCCCTGATACTGCACGATCCTGCTACGGTAGATGTGACCAAACTGCTGGTACCCCGCAGCTCCAAGGACAGTGTGTATCAACAGATCATTGCAGACCTGGCAGATGCTGTGAACCTGCCCAAATTCCTTACCGGCGCCGATAAAGGAAGGGTTACCAGCGGTGCGGCACACGGGCTGCTGGCCAAAGTGTATGTTACCCGCCGTCAATGGACGGCCGCCCTTACCGAATTACAAGAGGTGATCAACGGCGGTTATGGTTATGACCTCTTCGAAAATTTCCAGGACGCTTTCCAGAAAGCAACGAAAAACGGTAAGGAGCATATCTTTTCCGTACAGTTTGAAACCAACCTGGGCGCAAAGAACAGTACACAGTTTGTCAGCTCCGGCTCCTTTAACTCTTTCAATGTGGCGGTGTTCCCCGGCGATCTTCCTTCAGACAGTCTTTACCCCCTGTTTGAAGCGCATGATGCCCGCCGTGCCGTTACCTTCTTCACCAGCCTGTATAATGCGGCCACCGGCAGAACAGTGGACTTTGGCGCACCCCGCTTTGCCAAGTTTATAGACTTCAGCCTGTCGCCCCTCACCAACCAGGGACAAAGCGGCCTGAATTACCCGGTACTCCGCTATGCAGACATCCTGCTGCTGTATGCCGAAACCCTGAATGAAATAAACGGCGGTCCTACCGCAGCAGCCTATACGGCTATTAACCGGGTACGCAGCCGGGCGCACCTCCCTGATCTCGCTACCGGTCTTAACCAATCGCAGTTCAGGGAAGCTGTGTTCCTGGAAAGAAGGAAAGAATTCATCCTGGAAGGCAACCGCTGGTTTGACCTGGCCCGGAGAGGTGGCAGCTACCTCTATGATGCATTGAAACAGCTGCCGGCTAAAACCGGGGCCGCGCTGAAAGATACCCTGTATCCCATCCCGCAGCGTGAAATAGACCTGAACCCATTGCTGACGCAGAACCCGGGATGGTGATAAAGTTCATGGCCTGTGAACCGGAAAAACACACATTTTAAACGCTAACAAATATGAAACAAACAGCGCTTTTATCTCTTGCCCTTGCCGCTATTGCCAGTCAGGCTACCGCGCAGAGCAGCCCTCCGCCCGGGTTCCAGGGCGTGATCGGCAAAACGTACGCCGAATCAAAGGAATACTGGACACCGTTGCCCAAAGCGCCTGACGGCGCTCCCAATGTGCTATGGATCTTACTGGATGATGTAGGCTTCGGCGCCGCCAGCGCATTTGGCGGCCTGATCCCCACTCCCACCTTTGACAGCCTTGCCAGCAATGGTTTGCGGTATACCAATTTTCACACCACCGCCATCTGCGCCCCTACCCGGGCTTCGCTGCTCACGGGCCGCAACCAGCATACTGCGCATATGGGCGGCTTTGCGCACACCTTCCTTTCTGCCGGCTTCCCCGGCTGGGACGGCCGCATTCCTGCTGAAAAAGGCACCATTGCAGAAATACTGCGGGACAATGGCTACAATACCTTTGCCGTGGGTAAATGGGGAGTGACGCCAGATGCAGACACCACTGATGCAGGGCCCTTTGACCGCTGGCCCAGCGGCAAAGGCTTTGAACATTTCTACGGCTTCCTGGGATCACAAACAGACCAATACCGCCCCGCCCTGGTAGAAGACAATGCACACATACAGCCCGATGGCAGACACCTGAATGAACAGATCACCGACAAAGCCATTCACTACATTACGCGGCAGAAAAAAGCAGCGCCGGATAAACCTTTCTTCCTGTACTACGCCCCCGGCGCTACCCATGCGCCCCACCAGCTGCCCGCTCAATGGAGGGACATCTACAAGGGAAAGTTTGATGAAGGCTGGGACGTATACCGCGAAAAAGTGATCGCCGCCCAGAAGAAGCTGGGCGTAATTCCCGCCAATGCACAACTGCCCCCGCGTAACCCTAACATCAAAGCCTGGGCCGCGCTGCCGGCGGAAGAAAAACGCCTGTACGCCCGCTTCATGGAAGTGTATGCAGCTTATCTCACTTATACCGATCATGAGATTGGCCGCATTATCAATCACCTGAAAGAGATCAACCAGCTGGAAAATACACTGGTGTTCGTGATTGTTGGAGACAATGGCGCCAGCAAGGAAGGCACCTATGAAGGCGTGGTGAACCGTGCCCGTTTCGGCGCTGCTGTTACGGAAGAAGAAGCGTTGAAAAAAGCGCTGGCGGAGTATGACAAGATCGGCACCCCGGAAGGCCTGCAGACCAACTATCCTTTGGGATGGGCAGAAGCGGCCAATACGCCTTTCAAGTACTACAAACAGGATGCTAACGCGGAAGGGGGTACGCACAATCCGCTCATTGCTTTCTATCCTAAAGGCATCAAAGACAAAGGAGGCATCCGCAAACAATACGGGCACGTAATAGACCTGCTGCCCACCACCCTGGATATTGTTGGCATTCAGCAGCCGGAAGCCATCCGCGGCATCCGCCAGGATAGTGTGCAGGGCATCTCCCTGGCTTATTCAATTACAGATGCTACGGCGGCTTCACGCCACCATGTACAGTATTACTACATCTTCGGTTCACGCGCTATTTACAAAGATGGCTGGAAAGCAGGCGTAGCGCATCACCCGGACTATATTGATATCAATACCCCTGCTACCGGCGCTGCACCGGTAAAGAAAGGGTTTGACAACGAAGTATGGGAACTGTATAACCTGGAGGAAGACTTTAATGAAAGGAACAACCTGGCGGCCAAATACCCCGAAAAGCTGAAAGAGCTGCAGGCCCTGTTTGAAAGCGAAGCCAAAAAGAACAATGTTTACCCGCTGATAGACTGGGAAGATGTCTTCAACAGGAGACGGCTGACGGCGGTAAAATAGAGACAGTCAGCAGTTTGAAGGTTTAAAAGTTTGAAGGTGCCCTAACGGTTTGGGGCGCCTTCAAACTTTCAAACCTCAAACTTTTAAACGGTAATCAGTCTGTCCAGAGACCACTTCCCTCCTCCCGTTATCAGCATGGCGATACACATACCTATTACGAGCAGATGGTATTCAAAACCTTCACTTCCGGCGGGAGCCTGGGCAAACCAGTTCATAAAGAATCCTGTTTTGTAATGTACCACGATGATCATACCAATGAAGAGGCCCAGCATGCCAAGGGCGGCAATCCTGGTAGCGAAGCCTGTTAACAGCAGCAGGGTACCGCCGCATTCTACCAGTATCACCATAACAGCGGTAAAGGTGGAGAGGCCCGCTACCTGCGTTAAATACTGCATTTCGCCGGAAAGCCCGGGGCCGTTGAACCATCCGAATAATTTCTGGGCGGCATGGGGAAAAATGACAAGGCCCAATGTCAGTCGCAGGATCATGCCTGTCCAATTGTTTTCTGTAGCTAAAATTTGTTGGATCATTGCTTTGTACTTTCATTTTTGACAGTACAAATTTGGGGAGGGATGGGGGTACAAACCTGTGATGTTTGTTAAAAAAAAGTTGTGATAAAGATCACAACCACCTCACAACTTCCGGCTCTTTAACCTGCTCAGCGTTTCTCTTGTGATGCCCAGGTAGGAAGCCACATGCTGCTGCGATACTCTCTGCTCCACAATGCGCATATCTTGTTAAAAACTCCGCATATCTTTCCGCAGAAGATTTCTGCATAAACAACACACGCCTTTGCAATGCCACGAAGGCATGCAGGATAATAATCCGGAAATATCTTTCCAGGGCGGGTATTTCCAGGAAAAGCTGTTCCAGTTTTACCCGTTCTATCTGCAGCACTTCCGTATCTTCCAGGGCTTCGATATTATATGCCGTAGGCGTGTTGGTGAGCATACTATACCAGTCTGAGATCCACCAGTCTTCAAAGCCGAACTGCATTACGTTCTCGCGGCCTTCATCATCTACTTCATACTGCCGCAGGCCGCCTTTGATCACAAAATGATCATAGCGGCAGATATCTCCTTCCTGCAGCAGGTATTGCCGCCTGCGTAATTTTTTATGCTGCAGCGCAGCACAGAATTTTTCGCGTTCTGCCGGCGCTAATGTGACGTGCCGGGCTATATGGGCCAGTATCAATTCATACATGGTCCAAAAGTACTCAAATACCCTGTAACCGGTAATACCATTTGTCCGCCGCTGGCTGCCATCCGTTAAACATCCCCTGCCACTTACGTGGTTCCAGACGGCGGCCTTCCCAATATCCCGTATTTTAACATAAATGTTTGTGTTTCACCCAAAATTCCCACTATGAAACATGTATACACCGCCCTGTTATTTGCTGCCTGTTGTATAGCATTCAGCAGCTGCTATACCTACAGGGTGGCCACCCATGCCCAATCGGGCACCGGTGTCAGGAAAGTGACCGCCCATAGCTATTTCTGGGGGCTTGCACAACAGAAAGATATTCCCACCCCCAACTGCGATTCGCTCGGTATTTACGGGATGTCTGAAGTGCGGGTAAGGAATAATTTCGGGTACACCCTGATCACCGTGATTACGCTCGGTATTTACAGTCCCATACGGCTGGAATACAAATGCGGCAAACCTTGTCCTAAAACCGCTGAACTATGAGCATGAAGATCTTCAAAACAAATGATCATACCTGGGAGAACCAGCATGAAACATTTGTGTACAATATTGAGAACCGTTACGAGCTGGCTAATGGCGATGGCAGCGCCATAGAAAGCTACAATGCCGCCACCGCAGGTTTTCAGCAACTGATACAGGAAGCAATCCGCAACAGCAGTCACCTGCGCGGCCTGGGAGCCGGCTGGTCCTGGACGCCCATCGCCGCTACACCAGGCATTATGCTGGAAACAAAATCACTGAACACCGTCTTTACCATTACGCCTGCCAGTGTGAGCCCGGCCTATAAAGGCGATCCCTCCAAACTGTTCATGGCGCAATGCGGCACCGGTGTGTGGGAGCTGCACAACTTCATGAAGCAGCGTAAGCTGTCGCTCAAGACATCCGGCGCCAGTAACGGGCAAACCATTGCAGGCGTTATTGCTACCGGCGCACATGGCTCTGCATTTGATGTAGGCTCCGTACAGGATTATGTGACCGGCCTGCATCTTATTGTAGGCGGTACGCGCCACATATGGCTGGAACGCGCCTCCTACCGGGTGGTGTCAGACCGCTTTACAGGATTGATCGGCGCAGAACTGGTAAGGGATGATGTATTGTTTTACGCAGCCCTGGTAAGTTTTGGCAGCTTCGGCATCATTCATGGCGTGATGATAGAAACAGAGGATATCTTCCTGCTGGAAGCCCATATGCAACAAAAGACCTTTGACAAAGCCCTGCGCGATATTATGTGCACGCTTGATTTCTCAAAGGCCACGCTGCCCTGCGGCAATGAACGCCCCTATCATTTCCAGGTGATCATCAACCCCTACGACAAAAAAAACCTTGCGTATGTGACCACCATGTACAAGCGGCCCTTTCGTACCGACTATACAGCGCCTGTACGTAACTCAGCCGGTATTGGTCCCGGCGATGATGCGCCCTGCTTTGTAGGCAAGCTTACAGATGCCGTTCCCAAACTGGTGCCCACCTTGGTGAACAAACTGCTGGCCGGCTCGCTCAAACCTTTCGAAAAGCAATGCGGCACCCTGGGCGAAATTTTTGACAACACCACCCTGCATGGCAAGCTGTTGAGCGCTGCCATCGGCATCCCTATAGAACGGGTAGGAGATGTGATAGACCTGCTGGTCAGTATGAACAAATCAAAAGGCCCCTTCTCCGGCCTGTTTGCCTTCCGCTTTGTGAAACAGTCAAAAGCTCTGCTGGCCTTTACGCGTTATCCTTACACCTGCGTGGTAGAACTGGATGGCGCTTTCTCCGCCACTACCTATGCGTTCTATAGTGAAGTATGGAAAGAGCTGGACAAGCAGAATATCCCTTATGCTTTTCACTGGGGCAAGGTGAATGAGCTGACGCCCGCCCGATTGAGAAGGATGTATGGCGACAGTCTTGATCAATGGAAGGCATCCCGCAAACAGTTAATGGATCCGCAGACGCTCGCTGTATTTACGAACCCCATCATACAGCAGTGGGGCTTATAAACTACTGCAGCGTCCGATAATTTTACAAGGGGGACTTCCTAACTTTATAGACAACAAACAGCCCTGATATGTCGACTATTGCTGCAGCCCTTGTTTCCATCCTGCGGAAAGCAGGAGTGCGCCGTATTCACGGCATTGTAGGCGACTCACTCAATGCGATCACGGAAGAGATCCGTAAAAGCGGAGACATTGAATGGATCCACTACCGGCATGAAGAAGCGGCGGCTTTTGCCGCCAGTGCAGAAGCACAGCTCACCGGTAAACTGGCCGTATGCGCGGGCAGCTGTGGCCCCGGTAACCTGCACCTGATCAACGGCCTTTATGATGCCCACCGCAGTATGGCCCCCGTGCTGGCTATTGCAGCGCATATTCCCAGCAGTGAGATCGGCACCGGCTATTTCCAGGAAACGCATCCTGAGCTGGTGTTCAGGGAGTGCAGCCATTATTGTGAGATCATTTCTTCCGGGCGGCAAATGCCCAGGGTATTACAGATTGCCATGCAATATGCGGTAGGCATGAGAGGTGTTGCCGTGGTGGGCCTATCCGGCGATGTTGCCATGGAGAAAATTGAATGGCCGCAACTGGAGCACGATCTGGCGCCTATCCGTGCCAGTGTACGTCCCTGTGATACAGAACTGCAGGACCTAGCCTCGCTCATCAACCAATCTGCCCGCGTAACCCTGCTGTGCGGTAGCGGCTGTGCGGGTGCACATGCCGCTATCCTGCAGCTTGCTGACAAGATCAGTGCACCGGTGGTACATTCATTAAGGGGCAAGGAACATGTAGAACACGATAATCCTTTTGATGTGGGGATGACCGGCCTCATAGGGCACTCCTCCGGTTATCATGCCATGCGGGAGTGCGACCTGCTGCTGATGCTGGGCACTGATTTTCCCTACAAAGACTGGTACCCGGAAGATGTAAAGATCGTGCAGGTTGACATACGGCCCGAGCGGCTGGGCAGAAGATGCCGGCTGCACCAAGGCCTGGCTGGAGATGTAAAGGAAACGGTAACAGCGCTGCTGCCGCTGCTGGAAAAGAAAACAGACCGCGGCCATCTTACCAAAAGCATGAACAGGTATGCCGGCAGCAGGGAACGCCTTGAAGCGCATGCTAAGGGCAAACAGGGGGTGCAGCCCATCCACCCCGAATATCTTACCAAACTGGTAAGCGATACGGCTGTTGACAATGCCATATACACTGCAGATGTAGGCGCCCCTACAGTATGGGCTGCACGCTATCTTAAAATGCGGCGCGAACAAAGACTGATCGGTTCTTTTAATCATGGCTCCATGGCGGCTGCTATGCCAATGGCCATTGGTGCGCAGCTGGCGTTTCCGGGCAGACAGGTGATCGCTTTATGCGGCGACGGCGGTTTCAGTATGCTGATGGGCGAAATACTCACCATCCAGCAATATAATCTCCCGGTAAAACTGGTATTGTATAATAACAGCTCCCTGGGCTTTGTAGCCATGGAGATGAAAGTAGCGGGGCTGCCGCCTTTTGGCACCGATCTTAAAAATCCCAATTTTGCCAGGATGGCCACTGCCATGGGCATGCCCGGTATCAGGGTGGAAAACCCGGAAGAAATACAGCCTGCACTCTCTAAGGCTTTCGCTCACCCGGGCCCTGCACTGATAGATGTGGTGGTAAACCCCTCTGAACTATCCCTGCCGCCTGCCATTAATTTCAAGGAAGCAAAAGGCTTCAGCCTTTACATGCTTAAACAGGTGCTGGCGGGCGAAGGTGCGGAAGTATGGCAGACCGTGAGCACCAATTTCCTGAACAAATAGGCGCTTACTTTTCATAAGCGTCCAGTTGTCCCAGCAGCAATGCCTTGTAATGGGTGAAGCGCACGGCGTTCAGCGCCTGGCCTACCTTACCGGCTAATTCGTACAGGGTGTTCAGTTCATCATTCTGGAAAGTTTCGTCTTTAAAATAGGTATAACGGCTATCTATAAACGCCTGTATCCGCTGGTGCAGCTCGCCGGTAGTTTCCGGAGAGATCAGCTGGTCGCTGATCAGCCCCTGCATGGCTCTTTTCAGTTCCCACTCTTCATTGTTGCGCAGGTTGCTCACGGCGTCCTGCACCTGGTCAAGCGTAAGCCCTCCCTGGTAGAAGAGGTCCAGTGTGCGGTATATTTTATTGATGATCTGCAGGTAAGTATCGTAACGGGTGCTGGTTGCCTGAAACCTGTTGTAATAGTTCATCACAGCATCTTTTTGCTCGCCGGCATGATGGTAGAAAAAGGCGAAAGCCTGTTTATCTGCCAGTTCCTGGCGCTCTTTTAATTGAGTGATCTCCGCGCTCAGCTGGTTGATGATGGCATCACAATCACTGCGGGTGTACTTTACCCCATCGAAATCAAAACTGCTGACGTCTATCTGCTTATCACGGATAGCCTGCAGGATCTCCATATCTCTTTCATTATTGGTGATGCCGGATTGCAGCTGACGGTTGTCTTCATTGAACAAAGCTTCAATACTATCGGGCACCGGCGTTTTCACCACTTCGTCCAGGTTCCAGCTGGTGGCATTGATATACCTGCCGGTATAAAATCCTTTATAAGCCATGGGCAGCTGGTAGGTGTCCTGCTGGGAGGCATGCCAGGTATCGAACTCCTGCGCGTCGTAATGATGAATATCGGCTTCGAATTTTACGGAGCGGTACAACCTTTCCGTCATTTGTTCCTGCAGGGCTTCCGCATTATCGAACAGGGTCCATGCGCTGGTAGCATCCGGAAGGGCGTCCATAGCCGCCTGGTCCAGGTTCAGCTTTCTTTCCTCCAGTGTAGGATGGCTGGCCCACTGATCGCGGTAGTTGATGCGTGAACGTGAGAAGGAGCGGATAAACTGGTAGGATATTTCCGGTAAGCCATCTTTCAGGGGCAGCTCATAATCATCCGCCATAGCGCGGAAAACCGTCAGCTGGTTGCGGAAAATGTTCCTGGCCACTTTGTTTTCCTTCAGCCAGTCGTTAGCGGTGTTGATGGCAGAAGAATAACATCCGCCCGCCACTTCTACCCTGCTAAGGGCTGTTACCAGGTTATTACCACCTGCCACGCTGGCGGCGATAACATCTGCATGGAACTCCATTTCCCGGCTAAGGGCCATATAGCTTTTGTTGATCAGCTTATACATTCCTTTCAGTATCCACTGGATGCCTTGTGCGATCCTGACGGTAATACCCGCAAATAATGCGAGGTAGCTGTGAATATCTGCCCATGCCTGGATAAAAGCTGCATAGCCCTGGTTATCATACAGCATGTTATAGATAATACGGTTGGTATTATAGGTAAAGCTGCCCAGCTTCATACTGCGCTGGCTGAAATGGCCAAATTCGTGGGCCATCACCGCTTTAAACTCGCTGATGTTGATGCTGTTCACCAGTCCAAGTCCTATTTCCAGGTTCTTGCGCACGGGCAGGAACATACTCCAGAAGCTGGAATGATAGAATACACAGGCATTCACATCCGGCGAGAGGAAGATCTTTTTAGGAAATGGTGTATTGGTGTCAGTTGTAAGCCGGCGGATAAATGCAAAGAGCCGGGGCTGTTCTGCTTCCGTGATCTCAATCCTGCCGGGATTATCATCCTTTGACACGGCAAAAACAAATTTCACCAGGAAGTACAACACGGAAATGCCAACGGCGATTAATCCCCCGCCAAAGATCAGCGTGATCAGTTTTGGAAGATGTATTACAATCCAGACACCTGCGTAACAGCAGCCGATGGCAAGGCCCACTGCTACCAGGAGCAGCGCAATATAAGTTAGCAGGAAAAGCAGGATGGCAATAATAACCTTGGTCACTTGTTTTCTGAACGCCGGTGAAGGCATTATCTTCTCAGCATAGATACGTTCGGGCGGTAGCGGGTATAAATAGTCACTCATGACGGGTACAATGGGTGTTTGGTATAAGGGCACAACATAATAAAATAAATTGTAATAATAAAAAACCGCCTTTTGCAACAAAAGGCGGTCCTGGTAAGTTTATAACAATCATCAGATAACGGGCTCCCCGGGCGAGGTGGTTGTTTTGCATTCCGCCCATTTCTTTCCCAGCTGAAAGGCAATGGTAGAGAACAGTGGAGCAAAAACAACATCCGTAGTATAATGCACGTGCTGCACCAGCAGCAGGATGCCTACAGCCAGGGTGCAGCAACCAGCCAGGTACTTATCCACCTTCTTTTCGACACAGAGATAGATCAGGAACAGCAGGGAAGTATGGCCGGAATAAAAGAGGTCTTTACTGATGGCATGCCCGCCGTAAAATATGTCTGTCAGCGGGTCAGTCATCCCGATCATGTTCAGGGGAGGCCCCAGCGGCACCAGGTAAATGGTAAGGCAGCGGGTAGCGGTGATCAGCACATAGGCGATCAGGAATCGCAGGAACAGTTGTGGTTTGGCGATCATCCTTATGGTGAACAGGAAGATCATCCCCCAGATCAGGATCATGATGGGGACAGAAACATCCTTCGCAGGAATGGCGGCTAATACCCAGTCGTTTAAAACAGTGCCGTCGCGGTTCTCAATGTACAGGAAGAAGCTGGGCAGCATGAGGAAAATCGACACCAGTATGGTCATCCCTGCTATCAGCTTCAGCTTAAAACCGGCATTTTCCCAGGAAAGCTGCCAGTTTCTCTTTAATGTGTGCACACTCATCAGTGTCTAAATCTAACTTATGAAGCGTAATTTTAATATAAATATGTTATATAAACAAATTGTTAAGGATAAAAGGTACAGGCATCAGGCATAGAAATCGATCAGGGCGCCAAAATAGGCTTCCTGCCAGCCGGCTACCATATCCTGGTAGGCTTCTTCGGGAATGTTGGTATGTTTAAGTTCTGCAGATGTGCCTTTTTTATCGGGATGCAGGATAATGGTGACAATGGAGGGCGTTTCCTGGTCGCCGAAATACCATTCCTGCACGATCTTCCTGCCTTCTTCAAATTCAAGGTTACGACCCGCGATGCTGCCTTCCCAGAGCGAGAATTCCTCACCGGGAGTGGTGGACATCTCGGCGGGTTCGCCGGACCATAACTGTATGGTGGCAGGGTTGGTCAGCGCCGCATATACCTCTTCCGGAGGTGCGGGGATCGTAAAGTGTTTCTTAAAATCCTTCATGATCCGGCAAAGGTATTCAAATTAATGGGCATTATATCACCTGCAGGTGCGGCCGTATCTGTACATTGACTACATCGCAGCGGGCTGGCTGGGAGATAGTATAGAGTACACAGGCGGCAATATCTTCTGCGGTGAGCATTTCCATCTTCTCCGCTTTTTCGCGCTGCTGATCTGGCGGAGTTGCGGCCTGCATATCGGTGCCTACTGCTCCCGGTTCTATCAGTGTTACTTTAATGCCCAGCTCATTCACCTCCTTGCGCAGCGCTTCTGAAAAGCCCTGGATAGCTGCTTTGGTAGCCACGTACACGGAGCTGTTCTTTTCCCTTACGTCTGCACTCATGGAGCCGATGTTCACAATATGGCCGCCGCCAGCGGCCTTCATGCGCTGCACTGCCTCGTGCGCACAGGCCATGTAACCCAGCAGGTTGGTGTTTACGATATATTGCCAGTCTTCATACTTACCGTCCATAATACTCTGGTAAGCCAGTGCTGCGTTGTTAATGAGGATATCCAGCCCCCCAAGCCGGCTGTCTACCGCTGCAAACACTTTCTCCAGATCTTCCTTCCGGGCGCTGTCTGCTGTCAGTCCGTGTATCTCTGCCTGCCCGTTTTCCTGCCTGCAGGATTGCAGGGTATCTTCCAGCTCCTGTTCATGGCGGCCAAAGATCAGTACCCTTGCGCCACGGGCGGCCAGTAATAATGCAGTGGCACGGCCGATACCTGTAGTACCGCCGGTAATGAGCACTGTTTTTCCATTCACATCTACCGGTTCATACACCGGCGCTTCGGCAGTTCTGTAGGATGATGTCATGCGTTGTTATTTTAGATCGTCAGTAATAGCCTGCTTTTTACGTGTTATTGTTTTGTTCGTTGCTTTACGGCGGGCTGTTTTTTCTCCCCATTGTATGATTACGTTCTCTCCACCGGCAAGCTCGTATTCCATATACCCATCGGGATGCTGCCGTCCTTCTATGGCCGTCTGTCCACCCGTTACGGAAAAAGCCGGGAGCGGCTTATCTTCCTGAGGCAGGAGCACCATGCGGCAACGGCCCATCTCATTCCCTATGACCGAAAAATGGACGGTGTTATCTTTCTTAACGGAAAAACCGGTGACCGGGTAATCTATGAACATCATAAAATGTCCCGGTACGGCGTGATAGTGGCGTGGAACAATGCCGAACGCCAGCCCGGCGCCATATACTTCCTGACCCACCTGGCCTGGCTGCTTCCATCCGTCATACATATCTTCCAGTGGTATCCAGAGGTTGGGATCCAGTTCGCCGGTCTTTGGCTGTTCTGTCAGGATCTCCTTTGGCAGCAAAGGCGGATAATAGTAGACGCCCTTGTTGAGAATGTGCCTGATAAATTCCGTCATCAGCAACACCGCGCCGGGCAGCAGATCCCCCCCTTCTGCATGATGGAGGTAATCATGGAAAGCCGCAAACCCTTCCTGTTCCTCGTATACGGCCGTGTAAGGCGCACCGGCCAGTGGAAACAGCGCAAAGAAAGTTGGATAATGCTTACCATAACCGTAGTTGCAATCCCACAGCCAGAAATGTTTAAAAACATTTGCCAGGCACAGGTAACTCAGGTCCAAATGAAATTTATTCTTTGTAAGCTTCCACAAGCGCAGCATGGCGCCTGCGGAAAAGGCCGTATTGTTAGCCTGGTAGAACAGGGTAAAGCCGGTTCCCTGCAGGGCTTTGGCAGCCTTCTTTGCCTCATCCAGGTAGCGTTTTTCGCCTGTAAGATCATAGGCCTGCAGCATCACATGCGCATACAGCCCGGGTACATCTTTCTCTCCGCCTTTGCCTGGCGCTGTTTCTTCCTTTATTACTTCCAGCGTGTCCAGGTTGTAGAACACCGGCCATTGGTATTTAAAATGACGGGCCACTTTTATCACATACTCCATGGAGTCAAGAAAGAGTTTTTTCGCCATCTTATCTCCCGCCAGCGCCATTCGTGAAAGATTCAGCAAAGGGTGATGCAGGTACCAGGAGTCCATCACACGCGGCTTTTTATGTTCTTCCTGTCCGTTCAGCTTAGTTTCCACAGCCGGCAACCAGCGCGCTATACAATTGATCCGTTCATCATAGAAAGCCGGCAGGCCCTGTTTGATATAGCTGATCATAGGTATTTCGCTATTGCTCCATCGCTCATATTCCATCATAGGTAGTAATACCGCCAGTTGCACCATGATCTCAGGCGGCGTAGCATAGTCGCACACGTAGGCATTAAGATAGGGTTTACCTTGTGCCTGCGTCCAGCAACCGGGGCTGTATTGCAGATCATTCAATGTTTTGTCTATTATCTCCAGCCAGGGTTGATATTTTGTAGCAGGTTGCGGGAAATGCACATATACATCCGCCAGCAGTGTTATGAACTGCCTGGCTGCCTCCAGCTCGTTTGCAGGAACGGTCGTATCGCATAGTAAAAAAACATCTGAGATAGTATATTCCTTGCCTGCTTCCAGCGGTTTTTCCGGGGAGGGTGGCAATGCGAAACCAAGCTCCGGCCAGGTGCCGCCAACCGAGTCTGCTACGGAGGTGTTTGTCTGCTCACAATAATCGCTGAGCGCGGTGAGATTTTGCAGGTAGAGAAAAGCACCTGATCGTGGTTTTTTTAAGCTTGCATATAACACACCGGAGCGGGGGCCTTCCTGCTGCAACTGCACTTCACCCTGCGGCAGCGCGCTGTCTCCCTCCTTTCCCAGCACTACCAGGTCGCGTGGCCAGAAAGGAATGGTGAGCATTTCGCCCGGCGTTAAGGTAGTAGTGCAGCGCAGCAGCGGCTTGTCTGCCGACGGGAACCGCACTTTTACCTGGTAAATGCCGATGATGGAGCTGAATGAAAGCTGTACTTCGTTATCCTGCTCCTTCATCTGCTTCAGTTTTAATCCACCTTCCGGTACAAAGGCCGTTCTTACAGCGATACGATTGCCGTTGGGCCAGGTGATGATCACCCAGCATCCATTTCCGGTATTATATGCGTAATAACTGAAGCCTGCAATTTTCCGCTGGAAGACCGGGGCCTGTCCATTAGCCGAAAAAGTTGCCCTGACCGCAGTGAACCAGGGAGACACTCCTGTTTCCTTCTTCATAAAAGTTATATAAGTATAATAGGGTATTGCATATTGTAAGATATGTGCAGTAAAAAGGATGCCAGTCCGGATAATCATTTATCTGCGACACAGAATGCGCATTGCACAGCTGTCGGGAGTAGAGATATCTCTACATAGCAGCGTAGTTTTATCTCGGCCACTGCCACACCCTGCTCTGCACCTATGGCATGGACCGCTTTTTGATCATCATCAGTTTTTATTCAATTGCCCATCAAAACCATTTTTTATGTTCTATCACGTAAAAGAATTACAGTTCAATGCACGGGTTTCAAAGCCCGACCCTGCATTTGCCACCTTGCTGCTGGAACAGTTCGGCGGTGCAAATGGCGAACTGGCGGCAGCTATGCGTTATTTCACACAAGCATTTGCAGCACGTCATCCGTTTCCGGATAAGTACGATCTGCTGATGGATATCGCTACGGAAGAATTCAGTCACCTGGAGATCGTTGGCGCTACCATCCAGATGTTACTGCAAGGCATTAACGGCGACCTGAAGAATGCGGCAGAAAATTCAGAGATCATGCAATTGCTGAATGGCAAAGCTGCAAAAGAAAACTTCATTCACCAGGCGATGATTGCCCCGCAGATCCTGACCTCTACAGGTGGTGGCCCGGCTATTACCAACAGCCAGGGTGTTCCCTGGACGGCAGCCTACATCAATGGTGACTGCAACGGCGATCTGACCACAGACCTGCGCTCTGATATTGCTGCAGAGTCGAGGGCCAAGATCACCTATGAATACCTGCTGCAGTTTACCGATGACCCTGATGTAAAGGAAACACTGAATTTCCTGATGACGCGTGAAGTGGCGCATTTCCAGATGTTCCAGGCAGCGCTTGACACGATCCAGCCCAACTTCCCTCCGGGCGTACTGCAAAGCGATCCGCGTTACAGCAACCTGTACTTCAACATGTCTAACGGTTCTGCGATCCGCGGTCCGTGGAATGAAGGAGAAAGCAGCATGCTGGGTGAAAACTGGCAGTATATTGAAGATCCGGTAAAACATGTACTGGAAACTAACGGGCTGATGACGCAGCAACCAGAGGGTACAGAAAGAACATTACAGGGCGTAGCAGAGCTGGATCAGCAGCTAAGTGAAGAAAGAAGCAACGAGATCAATATGGCCGTGCCTATTGGCGAGCAGCACTGGAGCATGTCTGCCGCAGAGCACGCAGATGATACAAAAAGAACACATGCAAGAAGCACCCGTAAAACAAAAGGTAAATAAGAAACAGGCCAGTCAAGTGCAAAGCGGGCAACTGGAAGTAGTTTACTATACAGACCCGCTTTGCTGTTGGAGCTGGGCCTTTGAGCCAGCCTGGCAGCAGTTGCTGCAGGAGTACCAGGGACGTATTTCATGGAGGTATTGCATGGGCGGTTTACTGGCAGAGTGGCGCGCCTATCATGATACCATGAATGCCGTCAGCAAGCCGGTACAGATGGGGCCACTGTGGATGCAGGCCAGCCAGGTATCCGGGCAACCGATGAACGACCGTATCTGGTTCCTTGATCCGCCGGCTTCCTCCTACCCTGCCTGCCTGGCTGTTAAATGCGCCGGCATGCAATCTGAGCAGGCCGCGCACTTATACCTCTATGCATTGAGAGCTGCCATTATGAAAGATGGAAAGAACATTGCAAAAAAGGCGGTGTTGCTGGAAACCGCTGCTGCGTTAACCGCGGAGCATCCCGGGTGCCTGGATCTAAAGCAGTTTGAAGCAGACCTTGGCAGCGAACAGGCCATGCAGCTGTTGAAACAGGATCTGCAGGAAGTAAGCTACCGAAACATTAACCGCCTACCCACCCTGGTAGTAAAACAGGGCGAACGCCGTGTAGTGATCACGGGGTATCGTCCTTTTGAAGTTTTGAAAGACGTGATTTCACAGATGTAAAAAGTTTGAAGGTTTGAGCGTTTAAAAGTTTGAAGGTGTCTGGCAGTGGAAGCAGCCTTTCAAACTTTTAAACATTCAAACCTTCAGATTTAATAACGTTATTGCAAGCGTCTTAATGCGTTAGTAGCTGACAGCTTTGGCGGCATTGATCTGGCCGTTGCCAAAGTAGGCATCCCTGCCGCCGGGGCCCAAATCTGTAGAGCTTCTTCTCAGGATCAGCTCTACCAGCAGCGGGTTGGCGAGGCGTTTATATTTTCCATAGATCATTGCTGCGGTAGCGCTGGCGTGGGGCGCTGCCATGCTGGTACCAACAGACCATACGTAGAAGAAGGATCCGGTGAATTCGTCCCAGCCGCCAATATTGAATACAAAGTCAAACACATACTCGGGACGTACAATACCGCCTACATTTACGATCGTAGTGTTGAGCGGGATGCTATAGTTACCACCCGGGGCGCCGTAGGATACAAAGTTTTTGCCATGGTTGCTGAAAGTGTAGGAAGGCACATACAGGGAAGTGTCCTGGTTAATGCCCCAGCCCAGCGGACCATTGGAAGCAATACATATTACACCCAGACAGGCAGCCGGATAAGTGATGAAGCGTTTTTCATGGTCGTAGTCGTAACCGTCATTACCAGCGGCGGCTATCACGGTCACACCATTGAGGTTTGCCCAGAGCGTAGCCCTGTTGAGTGCAAGCACAAGATCCCTTACATCACGATCATACTCCACGGTATAATCATCAGAAGGATCGTTGGGCGTACCATTATCGTCTGTGAAGGTTTTGCGGGGCAGTTCTCCGCCAAGGCTCATGTTGATGACATTAGCCCGGTGGCTTACGGCATAGAAGATCCCATCGATAATACTGCTCCATGGGCCGGTTCCGGCGTCTGACAATACTTTCACCAGCAAAAGTTTGGTTTGAGGCGCTGCGCCTACTACGCCAAACTCATCGTCCAGCGCAGCAATGGTACCGGCAACATGGGTGCCATGGCTGAAACCTTCGAAGCCGTGATACTGTACTTCTTCACCTTCAATAAAGCTATGAGAGCCGATGATGTTGGGAGATATTTCAGGATCATTCAGCAGGAAGCCGCCGTCCAGCACTGCAACGGTAGCACCGTTGCCCCGGTAGCCTTTGGCCCAGGCTTCGGGCGCTTTTACGGAATGCAGGTTCCACTGCAGGAAAGAAAGCGGGTTACCGGGAATAGGCACCGCTTTGGCAGTCTTTGACCTGGACGGGTTGGCAGGCGCGCCGGCTTTATAGTATTCACCTGATTTGTAGATCTTCTCGGGCAGGCGCCAGTTCATTACAAGGTCTACTACTACAGACTGTACACCGTCAATCTTCCTGGCCTTTTCAGGGAAAGAGGGGTCTGGAGTTTGCACGCTTATCAGGCCCAGTTGCTGATTTGCATTCCTCAAAACAAAGTTGCGGGCGCCTATTGCTTTCAGACCATCTTCAATGCCTGACAGCTTTGCACCTTCTTTTGCGATGATGAGAAAACCGCGGTCTTGATGCTTGGTGTCCTTGTTCAATGAACCATTGACAATATTAAGGTCTTTCTTACAGGAGGCTGCAAAGATCAGCAGCATAAGGGGTAAGAGGGGCAATAGTGGATTTTTTCTCATAAAGACTCTTTTTAAAATGATTAACAAGATTGAAACCGGGAAATTAACAGACTGCTTGCGATACGTTGATTGATAAAACTTTTGACAGATACCAATAGGGTGATTGAATGTACTTAATTTATTTGAAATAATCAAAGGAAACACCGGGGGGCATAAAAAAGTTAATACGCGCATGCCAGGAGCAGCGCGTATTACAGCGGTTAACAGGTTTGCCTATGCCATTTGTGCAAAGCCCCCGCCCATTGACCAGTTCTCTCCCGTTACTTCGGTGAGCACAATGAATACATCGTTCGCAGAAATAAGTGTGCGTGCCGCGATGCGTTCAGCAATGGCGTGATAGAGCGCTTTCTTCATTGCTACCGTCCGTCCATACCGCGCGGTGATCTCGATATACACCATACTACCAGTATGAGGGATGTTGAGATAGCTTTCGGGGTATAGCAGATCTGCCGGGCGTATTTCATGAATCACCTGGAAATAGTCATCAGGCGGGATGTTGAAATGCTCCATGAGGCTTTCGTGTACCGCCAGGGAGATCTCTTTCTTTACTGCATCTGTCAGGTGTTGGGCCAGGTTGATCTTAACAAAAGGCATGGTTACTGATTTTTATTGCTGGTTAATACGATGAGCGGCTGTCCTTTCTTTGCGAGATAGATAGCGATGAATTTACTGGGCTTATCTGCCAGCGCATTTTTGAATACCTCGATCCGCCGGCCGGCTGCTTCCCTGAAACTATCGCCGGGATTTAGCAATACCGGCTCCCCGCCATATACCTTGTAAATTATCTGCCCTTCCACTACATAGCCGTACACCTCGCCCGGGTGATAATGGTCCGGCGCTCCCTGTCCCGGTGCGCAGGTGATCTCATCGATACGCACTTCTTCCACGCTGGTTGGTGGCAGCTGTTGCTGCAATAATGTTTTTCGGCTAATGGAATTGTTTTGTGCAGTTAAGCTGCTGCCATAGAATAAAGGCAGTATTACCAGGAGCCATTGGAGAACGTTTTTCATGATACTTCGTTTAAGCTGCACAAAATTATTTCAATTCAATACATTTGCAGTATTGAAACATCTGATCCTACACTTTAATAAAACTAAACTATGACGAGTGATCTGATGGACCTGGATCTGCTGCGTACCTTTGTACTGGCGGTGGATATGGACAGTTTCGCCAAAGCGGCAGACCGGGTAGCGCGTTCGCAATCGGCGGTGAGCCTGCAGATGCAACGATTAGAAGAGATGACCGGCCGGGCCTTGTTCCTCAAACAGGGCCGCGGATGGCAGCTGACCCCAACCGGTGAACTGCTGCTGGGGTATGCACGGCAGCTGCTGGAGATCAACGATCGGGCAGTACAAGCTCTCCACGACACCCGGCTGGAAGGACAGGTAAGTCTGGGTCTGCCGGCCGATTTTGCCGAAAGCGAGCTACCCCTGATACTTGCCCGTTTTGGCGCTGTGTACCCGGATGTGCAGATCACCATCGTAATTGACCGCCAGGCAGTACTGCAGCAGCAGTTGCAAAGCGGCAAGCTGGATGTGATCGTGAGTATGGGGCAGCAACTACCGCCGGATGCGATCCCCATCGGGAAACTGCCCTTACGCTGGATTGGAGGGCAGACGCCACTGGAGCAGCAGCATCCCCTGCCCCTCCTGCTGTTTGAAGCACCCTGTATTGTAAGACAGGCAGGACTGGAAGCCCTGGAACAGGTACAACGTCCCTGGCGGGTGGTGCTGACAAGTCCCAGTCTTTCCGGCCTCTGGGCCGCCGCCCAGGCGGGGTTAGGTATTACCCTGCGTACGGCCATAGGCGTACCAGCCGGCTGCCGGATATTGCACACCAACAGCGGCCTCCCGGCGCTGCCGGTATTTCACTTTTATCTGCTGCAACGGAAACAGGCGCCCTCTCCCGCCCTTACCCGTCTGACAGATATTCTGGTAAGTACCATAAANGAACAGATCAATAATCTCCGGAAAAAATAAAAAAACCGGTTTCTTTGCAATTGACATGTCACTATCTATTACATCATTAAATTCGGGCAGCAACGGCAATTGTTATTACATCGGGAATGACAGGGAAGCAGTGCTGGTGGATGCAGGGATCTCCTGCCGTGAAACAGAAAAACGGATGCGGCGCCTGGGATTGTCAATGCTCCGGGTTAAAGCCATTTTTGTGTCCCATGAGCATACGGACCACATCAAAGGGATCCCCGTTATTGCGAAAAAATATAAACTGCCGGTATATATCACCGAAGCTACTTTACGCAGCGGCGGGCTACCCCTGCATGCAGAACAGGTGGTTTCCTTTAAGGCTTATGAGCCGGTACAGATCGGCGACCTGTGTGTAACCGCTTTTCCGAAACATCATGACGCCTCGGAACCGCACAGCTTTATTGTGGGCAATGGACGGGTAAATATCGGGGTCTTCACAGACATCGGCATTGCCTGCGAACATGTGATCCAGCATTTTCAACTGTGCCATGCCGCCTTCCTGGAAACAAATTACGATGAGCAGCTGCTGGAGCAAGGCCGGTACCCCTGGTACCTGAAGAACCGGATACGCGGTGGCAAGGGACATTTATCTAACCACCAGGCGCTGGAGTTATTCAAGGCTTATCGTCCGCCATTTATGAGCCACCTGTTGCTATCGCATCTTTCTGCGGAGAACAATCATCCCGACCTGGTGCATGCACTTTTTACGGAGCATGCGGCAGGTGTAGAAGTAGTGGTAGCGGGCAGAACGGCGGAGACGCCTGTGTATGTGATAGGAGGAGGTGTTACCGCTCCGCTGACTTTGTTTTAATTTTTTCAATATTATTTGGAAGAAAAAAATTAATTCCTATCTTTGCACTCCCGAAAACGAAAAAACGGGATTGATTCCGTAGCTCAGTTGGTAGAGCAATACACTTTTAATGTATGGGTCCTGGGTTCGAGTCCCAGCGGGATCACCAGATGGGATAAGTCTTCTAAACAAAGATTTGTCCCATTTTCTTTTTGGCGGAAAGCCTCGTCTATGGCGAATAATACACGCACAGCTTCGTTAACTCTTGCGGTTCGATAATGTTCTCCGTCAAAAATTAGTTTTTCAGGAAATATCGAACCGATGATTTTCCGCTTTTGTTCCATGTTTCCATTTTCATATAATTTATCCAACTGGCAAAGGTTTTCCAGCGCCTTGTCTAACAGCAGGTCGATATTCTGAAAGTAATTTGTAGGCAAGCCGGAAAGTTTTGCTTCCAGCTCCATGATCTGTTTCTCGTAATAGGCTTTGCTTTCCCGGTAGTCTGTTGGCTCAATTTCTTTCGAGAATAACAGTCGTCGTGCTTCTGTAATCTGGTCAGATAACGCCTCTATTGCGGTTAGGAGCTGCTTTTTTTCTGTATTGTTGTCCTTTGCAAGGGCTTTGAATACATGCCGGACAGCGGTTTTATATAAATCCTTTATAACCGGGTGAGGTACGTACTTCTTGATTTCCGTTACAAAGAGATCGTTTGCTACATCTGCTTTATACCTCTTTCCACACGATGAAGTGCAATGGTAGTAATAGTAATGTTGGTGCCTGCCCTTAGAAGCACTACCGGTTAACATTCGTCCACAGCTCGGGCAGATCAGAAAGCCGCGTAGCGGCAGCATGTCATCTACCACTGTTTTGGTGCGTTGTTTCTTCTTTCGACCGTCCAATACTTCCTGTACTTCATAGAACAATGCTTCCGATATGATGCCTGCATGTAAGCCCTGTACAAAGCGGCTTTCTTCGTCCTTGTATTTAGGGATATGAATTTTGCCACAATAAACCGGGTTACGAATAGCTACCCAAAAATTATTCTTACTGCAATTCAAGCCTTTTAGCTTAGCTGTTTTCCATATCTGCTCTGTGTTAAACCGGGCAGCTGCAATCTCCTGGAATACCCATTGCATGATACTGGCCTCCGGTTCTTTAGGTGCGATGTATTTCCTACCGTTCTCCTGTACTCGGTTTTGGTAACCGATGGGAGCCGTACCCATCCAGCGGCCTTCCTTCTTTGCCTTCCGCATACCGTGAAAGACATTTAAGGCCCGCCGGTCGTTCTCCACTTCCGGAGTGGCCAGATACACCGCCAGCATGATTTTGCTTTCAGGGATGGACATATCGAGCGGTTGTTCTATTGCCTGCGGATTAACCCCGAGCTTACCCAGGAGGTTTATCATCTGGTAAGCATCGCCTGCATTACGGCTGAACCTGTCCCATTTGGTGAACAATAACAGATCGGTTTTACCTTTATGCTTGCGTAGCTCCAGTAACAGTTTTGACCATGCAGGGCGGTTAAAGGTCTTTGCCGAGTGATCTTCATACACGGCTTTGCGCACCTGAATACCATTCAGATCACAATACCGACGTAGGACTTCTTCCTGGTTCCTTTGTGAATATCCTTTGTCGGCCTGCTCGTCGGTACTTACTCTGATGTACAAATCAGCTATTCTCATTTTGCAAAATTTGGATAACAGCGATCTCCGCTAATGTGTAGACTAATAAGATAATCTGCGCGGCCTCCTCTAACGTGACTTGCAGGCCTTCCTGTCGTAGCATCTCTACGACGGTTTTTGGTTTGATCATTTCCATAGCATTGTCTCATTTAGACATCAACAACACAAACCCCTATGCTAATGGGATGAATGCAAATATACGATGGATCAGAGGGTAGATTTTCATAGTAGGACAAAAAGTTAATATCTCATTTGGTCTTTGGGGCGCTGTCGCCGCGCCCCAAGCCCCCGGCGTGGGGTTTCAAACAATGGTCGGAACTAAGCGCTTAAAGTATACGGGCAGTATTACTTTAACATCTGGCTTTTCAAGGGCGATTTTTTAAATGTGATTGATGGGGCACTTACTTCGTGTGCCCGGCAAGGTGTACCGGTGTGACACACCGGGGTTAAGAAACTGCCGTTTCTTAACCTACAACTGCTCCAAAGTCGCAGATTGAGGGCATCGAAATTGTTTAAAAAGTATTATTAGCAGACCTAGGAAGAAGAGGGAAGCTAGATCAATCATTTAAGAGATCTTTGGCTTTTACGCCTAAAACCTGGGCAATCTGGAAAAGGGTTTCAACGCTGGGCTGAGAATCGTTGGTGCACCAGCGAGAGATCGTTTGCTGGTTCTTATCTAGTTTTTTTAGCCAGCTCAATGTTGGTCATTCCCTTTTCTACCAGGACAACTTTTATACGATTATAATTCTTTTTAGCCATTGCAGGGTTTACTATGGATCAAATATAGTAGATTGGTTCAGAGTTATTTATTGCCTCAATAAGTGTATATAATGATGTAATATGTGTAAATAGTGCCTAAATATTTTTGTTTATAGTATTCATATGTTTATCTTTGTTCTGAATTGATAAGTATGAGAAAATGAATTTTCTTTGCGGAAAGGTAGTAAAACTAACCCTACCGCATAGGTCAACATATTAGCGCATTTACTTTTTTCTCGTTTTGGAAACCTGGGAAATTTTCAAAGTGGACGAGAGGATGAGTGAATTGCCCATGCTTTGGCGTGGGCTCACTTATCGCGTCCACAGGCCTCCCAGGGCCTCCAAAACCGGTAAGCTGATGCCTGCGCCTTTTTTATGCGCAGCTACAGGGCTTACTATTGTCTTACCAGAACCAAAATTTAGCTATATGACGAAGACAGTAGATTATGCCACTCCAAACGAACTATTAAAGGAACTCCACTTGAAACTTACGGCGCTGCCTATTTATTTCCGGTCTAAAGTGGCTGAAGAATGCCAATGGAGCATACCTACTTATTACCGGAAAATGAAAGAGAGGCTTCCAGGTAGTAAAACCAAACGCAATACTTTTCCCTTATTGAGCAATGCTGAAAAGGATAAGGTGGTCAGTGTATTTTATGAAGTGATGGCCGAGGCATGGAATGATTGCCAAAGGTATTCAGGGGAAACGGTTGAGAGCTAGTTACTGATTCGAAGGGTACTGGCTCTGCTTAAAACCATAGCGCGAGAGATAAGACCGGGTTTCCGACCCGGTTTTTTTCATTGTTTGGAACCCCACGCCGGGGGAAGGGGGCGCGGCGGCAGCGCCCCCAAAAAAGCCGACACGCAAAAGGTGAAAGGAAGTGCGGTAGCCGTCCGGTAGTATTTTAACCTGGTGCTTGTAACGTTGATTTATTAATGTGATCTGTCCGAGCATTTCCTTGTATGCCCGGCAATGTGTATCGCTGTCAGACACCAGGTAAAAAAATAGTTTTTTTTAAGTTATAACTGCTCCGAAGCCCCAGTTAGCCGGTACTGAAAATTGCCTCTAGTATTGTGGGCAAAATAAAACTGGGTGTCTATCTGGCTTTTTTATAGTTTGCCCTAGAGTAAAAAATAACAACAATTCCGCGGTGAATTGGAAAAATATTAAATTCGCTCTCAATGGTTTTTACGCAAAAATTATAATCTGCGTTATTAACAGGTGTAATCTTCAAGCACAATTTTTCAAAATAATTCCCCGAATTACTTGATATTATACTGTCAAAGAAAACTATGAAATAATTCAACCAAAATAAAAATTGCTTGGACAAACATTTTATTAGACGGCAAAAAATAGCAGAGAGGAAAGCTGCTTTTCGGACTAGAAGAAGACGAGTATGGGAGAGCTTAAGGAATAGAGAAAAGAATAGCAAGAAAAAAGATAAATATAGACGTATTCGGGGTAACGCCAGCCAATATAGTATCAATAAAAACATTATAAAAGTTCCTAATGATTTCTCTCTCATCTCTAACCATGTAGAGGCACTAAAATTCCTAAACTTTTGTAAATCATTAGATTACAAAAGGAGTAAATTTGTTTATTTTGATTTCCAAGAGGTAACGAATATTGGTAATGGAGCAATAACTATTTTGCTATCCATAATTGGGGGCTTACAAGATCAAAATATTAATGTGTCTGGATGCTATCCCAACGATGAACATGCCCGAAATTTTTTGGAACGTTCTGGTTTTCTAAGATACTTTAAAGCTAAGATTAAGAAGGAAAATGGAAACTCTAGAAATGCAATTCTTCATCGGGGTAAAGATCAGACTCATGCCAAGGAAACTGCCAAATTAATACATGGTGCAATGAAGACTGTCTGGGGAGAAGATTATAGAAACCCAAAATTGCAGGGAATGTTGATTGAATTGATGGCCAATACTGTAAATCATGCGTATCTTCGTAGAAGTCATCAAAAAGGATGGTATTTTTCGGTAGATCACATTGAAAGCGAAAACAAGGTAAGATTTTGCTTTGTGGATAATGGGAAAGGTATTCTTAGTACAATTAAAATTCGCTTTAGGGATAAAATATTGAAACTTTTTTGATAATATTGACGACCGAGATCTTATAATTGAAGCCTTTAATGGCACATTCGGTTCTAGAACAAGACTAACTAATCGAGGCAAAGGATTGCCAGTGATTAAAAGGAATTTAGAAGAAAACGTAATAAAAAGACTTAAAGTTATTTCAAATAATGTCATTCTAGACTTTGAGAATAAACAGGCAAGTATATTGGAGGAAGGCTTTTCAGGAACATTTTATTATTGGGAACTTGATCAAAGTTGTAAGCTATGGAAATTAAAATAAAGGATTTCAGCATGACGCCAGGTGCACGGTATTACAAGGATGGCCCGGACTCGGGAGAGGAGTTTTATGACAAGATCCTTGGGAAAAAATTTAGGGAGGCCCTTGAAAAAAGAGAAAAGCTTACGATCATATTAGATGGAACTGAAGGATATGCAACATCTTTTTTAGATGAGGCTTTTACACGATTGGCAAAAGAATATGGATCAAAAGAAGTGCTAAGTAATATTATAATAATCTCAAATGAAGAACCAGACTGGGTCAATGAGATAGAAAACTATATTTCTTCAGTAAAATGAGGCATACAACCCTATACCAATATCTTAAATATCTACTGCTTGTTGCTCTTGGAACCGTTTTCGGAGTTGTAGCATGCAATTGGGCTTTCTTCGCAATGGATTCTACAATTGAGGTAACTGACTTAGTAATATTAATAGTCACTTCACTTATCGGCATCTATATAGCAAAATCCATCCAAAGCCAAATTTCCATTGAAAGAAGTGAGAAGGACTTTTTGATATCTGAGATTAAAGAGCTTAAATCTGAATTTAAAAAAATTAAGGCTAATAGTACTACTGGATATTTTGATTTTGAGGAAGCCAAAACTATGTTTAAAGAAATAAATCAAATTATAAAACACTTTGAAGACATTTGCTTAATATCTAGTTTCTCGCATAAGATAGACAATAGGATGCTAAGAGTGGAATTTACGGATTTAAGAAATCTTATTACTGGTATTAGCCCCGTTAACAACCAAATTCTAATCACTTTTCGAATTAAATCACAGGTAGAGCAAAAACTAAATAACATAAATTCGATACTTTACCGTTCTATAATACATATTAATAAACTATAAATTCGGTTTTTTATCTTACTCTTATTGTAATGTTTGCAAATGAGATTATAACTGTTCAATTTAAAACTGTCTCATTAGGTGTTAATAATATCAAATCTTGAAAAATACCGAGAAGACCTCAGGAAACTGATTTCCGATGGTCGTTTGCTTGATACGGCAATGAAGCTTCAATGTTATCCGACCGAGGTACAAAAACAACTCAAAGATCACTTTGGAAGAAAATATAAAGAGGAACTTAAAAAGATCCCTGTCTTTCATGACAAATACCAGATTTGGTATTCTGAAGCCAAGGTCCTAATTAAATTATTGTTACCTGATAGATTGACTGATTTCACAAAACTTTATGAGAAGCCCAAAACAAGAAAGGAAATAGAATGGGGCAATTATGTAATAGAAGACTACCTTCAAAACCTTCGTGTTACTAGAGCTGGAGGAACAGTGGAAGTTGTAGGAACTCAAGCGGCGCTTCCGCAATTTGCGCAACAATTGAATATTTTAATATCAGTAGAAAGAAGATTTGAGAGCTCTCTTTTCGATATCAAGCAGCTAGTGCAGGCGGATTTGTTTGACACCGAATTGGAAACGGCTAAAGAACTGCAGAAAAAGAATTTTATTAGAGCGGCTGGTGCAATTGCTGGAGTAGTGTTGGAAAAACATCTGAAACAAGTATGTGAAAATCATAATTTGACGTTAAGTAGGGGAAATGCCACAATTAACAACTTGAATGAACTATTAAAGCAAAACAATATTGTAGAAGTGCCACAATGGCGTACTATTCAATTTTTAGGTGATATTCGTAACCTATGTGATCATTCTACAGGCACAGACCCAACCAAAGAGCAAATAGAAGATTTAATAAATGGTGTTAATAAGCTAATAAAGACACTTTTCTAAGAAGATGATGAGGCTGGCAACAATTCAAAGCGCCAGTTGCTTCAAATCTGTTATAAACCGGTTCGAGTTTTGTCCCATAGGGATCACGAAAGGCTACGCAAAGCGTAGCTTTTTTTGTTTAAACTTCACTCCCAGCAAGGGTTTTCACAAATAAGTAGTTCAAAATAATTCAAACTGCATCAAACTATTCGGGTAGGTACGCGGGTGGGTATCCCGGCACCGTATATTTACCTACCCTCGGAAAGTTGTGAAATTTTTTAGGGCATCATTTGTTCACTTAAAAATTTTTGATGCAATGCGTGTTAGTGAAAATCTTTCCATTCTGTTCCTGCTGGAAAAGTCTGAAATGTCCAAAGACGGTCGTGCTCCTATCGTAAGCCAGCGACCAACCCCATCTTTCTAACAACAAGTCCAGCTTTTAACTTAGCGGGCAAAAATGTCAAGGATGTCGGTAGCCCCATTACAGCAACGTAAAACTATATCAGAAAAGAAAGCCTTGGTT